>Ga0157369_10000445_pt1 | contig 54768 bp, 48 predicted proteins | sample C25metaG_FD_113461 | JGI IMG/M metagenome (GOLD analysis project Ga0157369, IMG submission 113461) | Corn rhizosphere microbial communities from Kellogg Biological Station, Michigan, USA - C2-5 metaG | ecosystem: Host-associated > Plants > Roots > Rhizosphere > Soil | place: USA: Michigan... | reverse complement strand
CTGGCCTCCGGCCCACGCTGCGGCTTCGGCGAACTCACGATCCCGGAAAACGAGCCTGGCTCCTCCATCATGCCCGGCAAGGTTAATCCCACGCAGTGCGAATCCCTCACTATGGTGGCCGTCCAGGTCATGGGGAATGACGCTGCCATCGGCTTCGCCGGTTCACAGGGCAATTTTGAGCTTAACGTCTTCAAACCGGTTATCATTTACAACTTTCTGCATTCGGTGCGACTCTTGGCCGCCGCCTGCCAGAGCTTTCGAGAGCATTGTGCGTCCGGAATCGATCTGAATCGTGAGCAGATTGCCCGTTATGTGCAAAATTCATTGATGCTTGTGACAGCCCTTAGTCCGGTACTAGGCTATGACAAAGCCGCGAAAATCGCTCATGTCGCGCACGTTGACGGGTCTTCGTTGAGGGAAGCCACACTCAAGCTCGGCTATCTGAGTGCCGAAGACTTTGATAAATGGGTACGTCCCGAACAAATGACCAGTCCGTGAACGATCTCTACCTGTTCCACAACGTCACTCGCGGCCGCGCCTTAGCCACTCAAGTCAGCGTGGCGGGTACGAGCGCGGCGCGCCGTCGCGGTTTGCTCGATGCGGAACATCTGGCGCCTGGTTCCGGCCTCTGGATTGTACCCTGCGAAGCCATTCATACCTTTGGTATGAAAGTGCCCCTGGACATCGTCTTTCTCGACAAGCATTTACAGGTCAGAAAGATCTCGCCCGATGTGGGACCGTGGCGTATTTCCATCTGTTTGCGCGCCCACTCCGTGCTCGAACTACCAGCCGGAACGGTTGCACGAAGTGGCACCCAAATTGGAGACAGGCTACAAAAGAGTCCCAGATCTGCCGATGATGGAACAGATGCCGCTCGCCCTGAAAATAACGCTGATCGCACTGGTGGTGAGTGCCGGCATCTCTGACCTGCGAACCAGGAAGATACCCAACTGGCTGAATCTCAGCGGTCTCATTCTGGGCCTCGGGTTGAACGCCTTACTCCTTCACGGCCACGGCGTAGTGGTCGCCCTGCTGGGATTCGGTCTCTCGCTGCTCATCTACGTCCCGCTTTATTTGGTCCGCGGCATGGGCGCCGGGGATGTCAAGCTGATGGCCGCGGTCGGGTCAATCGCTGGTCCGCACAATTGGCTGGTGATTTTCGTAGTTACGGCGCTCTTAGGGGGATTAGTCGCGCTCGTCGTCGTGCTTTCCAAGAGCCGCCTTTCCGAAACTGCGTCCAATCTGTTTACCATCCTGAACGAGCTTACTCGCGGTAAGGCGCCCTTCCACAAAGATCCGGCTCTTGACATGCGCAGCCCTCGGTCGCTCGGTGTGCCGCACGGCGCCGTCATCGCCCTAGGCTCGCTCGCGTTCCTGTTTGCTGCCTAGCAAAAAACGACATTTGGCCCTCCCACAATCATTTGCCCGCGTTTTGCTCGCCGAAGCCACGGGCCAACCCGCACCTCGCTTGGAGGCTCTTCCATCCTGACTCCTGACTTCCCAGTCTTCCGTCTTCCCAAGCCCTATCCGAGGGGTAAGGATGTTCTAAGAAAATATCCGCTCCCCTCTAAATACCAGAGCTAATGAAGCCTGCGGCTACAACCGATTAGAGGGCATAGGGACACTTACTCCGACACGCGAGCAAGATGCAGGCGGCAACACAAACTTGGGGTCCGGCCATCGGCGCAACCGACAAATGGTGCGCGCGGTGCATGCCGTGTCTCACCGATCTGGCCTTCGTGCTTCCCATCTTCTTCCTATTCGGAAGACTGTCTGGAACTAAGATCTTATTCGGCGATGGGGATACGGGTTGGCAGATTCGCACTGGGGAGTGGATTTTAAGCCACCGGGCGGTTCCCACCGAAGATTTCTTCTCTTTCACGAAACTGCACCATGCCTGGTTTGCCTGGGAGTGGGGATGGGATCTGTTGTTCGCAGTTATTCATAAATTCTGGGGACTCGGGGGCGTGGCATTCGTCAATGTCATGATTCTTGGCGTTATCTCCGTATTGCTCTATAAGTTGGCACTACGGGCCTCGGGGAACGAGCTCGCCTCGTTCTTTGTGACCACGCTAGCGATATGTGGTTCGAGCAGTCACTGGCTGGCCCGCCCTCACTTGTTGTCGTGGCTCTTGTTTCTTCTCTTCTTGCACCTGATTCGCGACCTGCAGGAAGGCCGGCGGCGTGCTCTGTACTTACTTCCGGCTGTTGCTGTGGTATGGGCCAACGTTCATCCATCGTTTTTCGTGGGCCCGCTGCTCCTGTTTCTTGCGACCGTGGAGAGAGCCCTGCAGCAATTCATTGATGGTCGCGCATGGCTCGCGATCTTTAACAAGTGCCGTCCATTGTTGTGGACCACGGCGATCTGCTCGTTGGTGTCGTTGCTTAACCCGTATACCTGGCGATTGTATGTCCATATCTTTGTGTTCTTGTACTCCGGCTTAGCCAACAACATGCAGGAATATCAGCCGGTCAACTTTCACAAGTCTCCCGCCGGAGTGTTTGAGTGCATGCTGCTGCTTGGCACTGGCTCGGTGTTCTGGAGCTTGCGATGGAGGAGCGCTAACTCCACCGTTTCTATTCTTTTCTGGTCTCACATGGCGCTGCTCGCAATCCGTAATGTGCCGCTCTTTCTGATGATTGCAGCGCCAGCAACGGCGAAAATGTTGAGCCACATAGCGACCCGCTCGACGATTCCTCGCTTAGGTGACGTCCAGGCGACGATCTCTCAAATTTCTAAAGACATTCGTTTTTTTGAAAGGCGAAGGCACGTCCATGCCCTCGCAGGGTTGGCGACGATTGCCGTGGCCGGCTTATTCGCCTCAGGCGCCCCAGGATTTGAAGGTCAATTCAGCAGCTCCCTCTTCCCTGTTACGGCCGTTCCTACCGTTGCCGCTTCGCGGGGAGAGCGCATCTTTGCCTCGGACCAGTGGGGCGCTTACCTTATATACCGCTTATATCCAGCCAAGAAAGTATTTGTAGACGACCGCGTGGATCTCTACGGCAGGGACCTCTCCATGGCCGCCGGAGATATTCAGAACGCTCGCAATAACTGGAGATACCAGTTAAATCAGTTTGCGGTCGATATGGTCATCATAAAGCCGGATGCGCCCTTGGCAGCCGAGCTCAAAGTGTCGCCCGGCTGGGTGACTCTTTTCGACGATGGAAAGGCAATAGTATTCCAGGCGAAGCTGTCGAGGATGCAAAAGCTTGATCTTCGAACAGATCGGCGCTCCTAGTGATCGGGCGTTTGATGACAACAGTTTGGACTTGTAATTTGGGACACGAAATTTAAGAAAGGAGAGAAGCTCATGATCAATACGATATTGCACGCGTTCTGGAAGGAAGAAGAGGGGCAGGATATGGTCGAATACGCCTTACTGCTCGCCTTCGTGGCGCTGGCTGCTGTAAGTCTGTTGAGTGGTGTAAAAACCTCGATCAACACCATCTGGACATCTGTCAGCACCAACTTGAACACCGCAGCAACTGGCGGCGGCTCCTAGAAAACGCCCACATGGGGGAGCCACTTTCTCGTTTCTCGAGTGGCTCCCGCCTTTTTGTAGTAAGTAAGAATTCGTCCCTGAATCAGACCGTCAGAAGGTTCTGACGCTGGGACTTAGTTATCAAGACTCCAATATTTGTGAATTTAAAATGAACCGACGCCTTATTTCCGTCTTATTTTTCGCTCTGGTGGTAGCTGGTGGAACCAGCTACCTGTTGTACCGCCTGATCTTGGTGCGTGTACAGTCGCAGGGGCACACCGTGGCTGCCAACAAGCTCGTCGTCGCCAAGCACGACTTGCAGGTCGGGACATTGGTGCGAGACTCGGACGTGGAAGAGGCGTCGTGGGGTGGCCCTGTCCCCGAAGATGCGGTCAAGACGCTGGCTGACGCCGCCGGTCGCGGCGTTGTCGCCACAATCTACCAGGGGGAGCCCATCCTCGTGCACCGACTGGCCTCTAAAGGCGCCGGTGCCGGTCTCGCGGCTACCATCCCGATGGGCATGCGCGCGGTCGCCTTGCGCGTGAACGAGGTCGTCGGTCTGGCTGGATTTGTACTGCCCGGTATGCGAGTCGATGTGCTGATGGCCGGCGCAACTCCCAACCAGGAGCAAACGCGCGCTGGAACCCAGTGCCGCACCATTCTCCAGAACATCGAGGTCCTCTCGGCGGGTCAGAAAATCGAGAAGACTGCCGATGGCAAGCCGGAGTCCGCCCAGGTCGTCAACCTGTTGGTGAGTCCCGATCAGGCGGAAATACTGAACCTGGCGAGCAGCGAAACCAAAGTGCAGCTCGTCCTGAGAAATCCGCTCGATACCAAGTCTGAGGAAACCAAGGGGACGTCCATCGCACAACTGTTTGGGGTTCCGATTGTGCCGGCCGTGATCCATTCCGCCGCCCCCGCACCGCACTTCATGAAAACAGTCGTCGAGGTGCCCGTTCAACGCCGAACCTCCGTGGTGGAGGTCTTCCACGGCGAAAAACGGACCGAAGAAACCTTCGACGTGCCGCAAGGAAAGAAATAGATGCATACCCTACTCCGAGGCTTTCTCGTCCCACTGGTCCTGCTCGCTCAGCCGGAACTGCGCACGTCGCTGCCAGCAGTCGCAAGGGCGCTCGATGAATCGACCAGGAATGCAACCGTCACTGTTCCTGTCAACGCCTCGACCGTCGTCGACCATCCTGCAGGCATCCGGCGCATCTCGATGGCAAACGGTGAAATTGCCGAAGCCGTGGCAGTCAGTTCCACGGAAATAGTCGTGAACGGCAAGCTTCCGGGCGACACCAGCCTCATCCTGTGGGATCAGAAGGGTGCTCGTTTAATGTTTGACGTGCACGTAACTGCCAACACTTCGAAACTCGACGCGGTGCGAGCGGAATTACTGAAAGAGGCGGGTCCGGACGTCTCCATAAATGTTCAGGAAGGCGTTGTCTTTCTGAACGGAACAACCAGAGACGCTGTTGCCGCGGAGCGAGCCTTTGGTATCGCCTCTACTTTGGGAAAGGTCATAAACCTTCTCCGTGTCGATACGCCCAAGGCCGATGCACAAATCCTTCTAAAAGTTCGCTTTGCCGACGTTGATCGCGCGGCTTCGACACAAATCGGCGCGAATCTGTTTGCTGTAAATCAGAAGGGCGTTGGCTCATCGACCACCGGGCAATTTGGGGCTCCTCCTACTTTCACCCCCGGCCAAAATGGGTCGACCACTTTCAATATTACGAACTTATTGAATATCTTTTACTATCGGCCGGATATTAATTTAGGTGCGGTTATCCAGGACCTGGCCACGCGCAATCTATTGCAGATATTGGCGGAGCCTAATCTGCTCACAACCAGCGGCAGACCAGCGAGTTTTCTCGCTGGTGGTGAATTTCCATTTCCGACACTGCAGGGCGGGGGCGCCGGCGTAGGGCAAATCACCATCCAATTCAAGGAATTTGGCATCCGGCTAAACTTTACTCCGACGATTACGCCGCGCGGGACCATTAAACTGATCGTCAATCCCGAGGTCAGCTCACTGGATTATGCCAACGCGCTAATCGTCAGTGGCTACACGATCCCAGGCCTATCTTCGCGTAAGGTACAAACGGAGATTGAGCTCGAAAGTGGTCAGAGCTTTGTCATCGCCGGTCTGCTCAACAACCAGGTAACCGAGCAGCTCTCGCGAATGCCCGGTTTTGCCGACATCCCCCTCCTGGGCAAACTATTTCAGTCGCGATCGGTAAACAAGAACAATACAGAGTTGCTGGTTATGGTGACCCCGGAACTGGTCGGCCCGCTGCCGGCTGGCGCGAAGGGTCCCGAGGTCAGTGGGCCCGTTCCTTTCATGAAAGACGCACCCACTGTCGCGCCAAGTCATCCAGGACCTGGAGTAACGGGACCGGCACCCTCCATTGAGAAGCGTGATTCGCTGCCAATCGAGGAACTACAGGGCTCTGCTGGCTCCAAGGATACTCCCGCGCCGGCCGCCGTCCCTGCACCTATATCCGGCATTGCCCCGATGTCCTTCGGGCCGAGTAAGTGAGTGTGAAATTGCCATGAGTTCTGTACAAGTCTTACTAAGTATCAAAGACGAGAGTTTGCGCCGCAAGGCCGTAGACGCACTGCGCGAATCGTCGAATAATGTCTCCTTCGAGCAGCATGACTCGGATTGGACCAGCCTCTTAGAGCGGCTCGTAAAAGTAAAACCGGAGGCGCTCCTCCTGGACGTTGGCTCTGTGCCCACCGATTTGGCAATCGCAATTCGGCAGGTCAAGCTACAGGCGCCTCGCACGAAAATCGTTGCCCTTCACGCAGTCGATGATCCCAAGATCATTCTGGCCGCGATGCGCGCCGGAGCCAATGAATTTCTGCATCCCCCATTCGAGGAGTCGCTGACGCTCGCGCTCGACCGCATTCTGAACTCGACAGACGTCGACGTGGCGCCCGCGAGCCGAGGCAAAATCATCGGCTTCTTATCAGCAAAGGGCGGTTGCGGCTCTACTACTCTGGCGTGCCACATCGCCTGGGAACTTCAAAATCAGACTCGTAAGAATGTGCTGTTGGCTGATCTCGATCTGACCTCCGGCCTGGTGGGCTTTTTGATGAAAACGCCCAGTTCTTATTCCATCCTGGATGCGATCAAGAACTTATCCCGTCTCGATGAGAGCATGTGGAAGGCGCTTATCGTCGAGCATCGCCCCAGTCTGTCGGTCATTCCGGCGCCCGCCACTTACACGCGCTGGGATCATCCGGATGAGACGCAGCTCAAACAGGTTCTGCAATTCATGCGCACTCAGCATGATTGGATCATTCTGGACCTGGGCCGCAGCATGAATTCCATCGCTGCCGCGGTCTTGGACGAAATCGATCAATTGTTCCTCGTGTCCACCCTCGAAGTCGTAGCGCTGCACGGCTTGAAATCGATCGTGCACGGTTTGTTCGATCAAGGCGAAAAATTGCAACTAGTGCTGAATCGTACTCCCAAAATGATGGACATCAGCACGCAGGAACTGGAAAAAATCCTGGGACGATCACTCTACGCCGCGCTGCCCAACGATTACATGGGCCTATATCAATCGTATTCCAGCGGTAATCTTCTAAATTCCAATACCCGCCTGGCTCAACACTTTGGCCTTTTGGCGGCGAAGATTGCCGGTGTTCCCCCGATGAAGAGTAAGAAAAAATTCGCGATTTTTGGATAGGAGACGCGCGTGCTCGCAAACGACACAGTACGTGGGGACAACAAGACTGCCGAGGCATTGCGTCCGATCGGAACGCGCGATATCTCAACCCTCAGCCGTCAGGAAATGAAGTTTGCGGTCCATCGCAAACTGCTCGATCGAATCAATCTGGAAGCCGTCTATGCCATGCCGGGAGACCGTGTGCGGCAGGAGATCCGTCCTTCGGTCGCCAAGCTGGTAAACGAAGAAAAAACGCCTTTAAGTTCCCAGGAGAAAGATCAGCTCATCGAGGAAGTTCTCGATGAAGTTTTTGGCCTCGGGCCGCTCGAGCCTTTATTGCGCGACCGGACCGTCTCGGACATCCTCGTCACCACCCCGCGGCTGATCTACGTGGAACGCGGCGGAAAACTGGAACGAACGAATATTGAGTTCAAAGACGATGCGCACCTGATGCGCATCATCGAGCGTGTTGTCTCTCGGGTTGGCCGGCGCATCGATGAATCGTCGCCCATGGTCGACGCACGACTTCCGGACGGATCGCGCGTCAACGCCGTCATCCCTCCTCTGGCAGTCGACGGGCCCCTGCTCTCCATACGACGTTTCGGTGCGGATCCGTTACAGCCAGCCGATTTGCTGCGCAATTTATCGCTCACTGAGGGCATGTTGGAGCTCGTCAAAGCATGTGTAAAGGCGCGTCTGAATATTATCATCTCGGGTGGGACGGGCGCCGGAAAGACGACCTTTCTCAATATGCTCTCCGGCTTCATTCCGTCAAACGAGCGCATTGTCACGATCGAGGATGCCGCTGAACTTCAACTCCGCCAGACGCACGTCGCGCGCCTCGAAACTCGCCCCGCCAACATTGAAGGAAAGGGCGCGATTCTGCAGCGGCATCTGCTCATCAATGCCCTGCGTATGCGCCCAGATCGCATCATCCTGGGCGAGGTCCGCGGCGAAGAAGCCCTCGACATGATGCAGGCCATGAACACCGGCCACGACGGCTCCCTGACGACCGTCCATGCGAACAGCCCCCGCGATGCAATTAGCCGCCTTGAAGTCATGATCGGCATGGCTAGCTCCAATCTCAACATCCGCTCTATCCGCCAGCAGGTAGCCTCGGCGATCGATTTGTTTGTCCAGATTTCCCGCCTCGGAGATGGCTCGAGAAAAGTGACTTATGTCACTGAGTGTTTGGGGATGGAGGGCGATCTGGTGACCACACAGGACATTTTTGCGTTTGAACGAATCGGTCTAACAAGCGAAGGCCGCGTGCGAGGCCGCTTCAAGCCTACCGGCGTCCGCCCAAAATTCAGCGAACGCCTGAAGGCCGCCGGAATCGAATTGCCCAGTCACGTTTTTCAGAGTGTCGTGGAAGTCGGTTAGGTCGGAATTGGAATCTTCATGACGTTTTTTGTCGTTCTCTTCATCTCTGTCTTCGGCACGATCCTGCTGTGCGTCGCAGGCGCGTCCTCGTACTTCAAAAAGAAGCAAAAGCGGCAGATCAAGTCGATGCTGCGCAAGGCGGAGGGTGGACCCGAACAACGCGTAACGACCACCTTCCTACGGCCGGCCGACGTCGAAGATGGTCTGGCGAGGCTTCTGAAGAAATTTCATTTCATGGAGCGGCTCGAGTTAATGATCGAGCAGTCGGGGGTGCACTTGACCGGCAGTAAGCTGCTGGCATTCTGCGCTTTCTCCTTCGGGATTACCTTCCTGCTGGGCCTGAAAATTCATCTTCTCTCGACACAATGGAGCGCGGGAGTACTAGCTGTGGCCGGCGGCTTCATTCCCCTGCTGGTGGTTCTCTGGAAGCGCTCCAAGAACATATCTGCCTTTGAAAAGCAATTCCCGGAAGCCCTGGATTTCCTCTCCCGGTCTATGCGGGCTGGTCACGGCTTTTCCATCGCTCTCGAAATGCTCGCCGCCGATTCACCCGATCCCCTGGCGACATCTTTTCGCCGCATCTCCAACGATCTGCAATTAGGCTCTTCCCTCGACGTCGCCCTCGGTAAACTGCTGCTGCTTATGCCTTTGGTCGACGTCCGCTTTTTTGTTTCGTCGGTTCTTTTACAGCAGGAAACCGGCGGCAACCTGGGCGAGATCCTTAGCAAGCTCGCCTTGATCATCCGCGAGCGTTTCCGGCTAAAGGGTCAGGTCAAGGCCGCCAGCGCACACGGTCGCATTACGGGCCTCGTGCTCGTACTGATGCCCGTTGTTGTGACCATGCTCATGATGATTACTTCGCCGAAATATTTGGGCGATCTGGCGGCCGACAAGACAGGAAGGATGATGATTTACGGCGCAGCCATCGGCCAAGTAGTCGGCTATCTGGTGATCAAAAAGATTACCAACATCAAGGTCTAGTAAATGTTCATTGTTCTTCCCATCGCTCTCTTTGTGCTCATCGCGGGGGTCATCGGTGCGTTCGGCTTCCGCTACTATGTGAAGCCGGCGCGTTTGCTGGACCAATTAACCCCTTCTTCCGATCCTGTTTCTTCCGCCTTCAAGGAACGGAAAAAGAATCGTGAGTTTTCTATCGCGCGACTGCTCGAGCCGATCGGCAATTTGCTTCCGGTGTCTCCCCAGGCGGCTAGTGTCCTAAAGAGAGATTTTGCCGCTGCAGGAATTCGAAGCAGCTCAGCAATTCCGGTCTTCTACGGAGCCAAAATCGTCCTCACGGTAGCATTCCTTGCGTTGGCGCTCGCAGCTCGAAATCATGTCGACAGTCCCGTAAGCCGTTTGATGTATCCCATCGCCGGCGCGGGGATCGGCTTCTACCTGCCGTCATTTATTCTAGGGCGTCTGACCAAACGGCGCTTTACCAACATTCGCCTCTCTCTGCCGGACGTTCTGGACCTTCTGGTGATTTGTACTGAAGCGGGCTGCGGGCTGGATCAGGCAATTGTAAACGTCAGCCGTGAGCTCAAGAACGTACACCCGGCCGTCAGCGAAGAACTGTCTCTCGTAAACATGGAGATCATGGCGGGCAAGAGCCGTGCTGAGGCCATGCGTAACCTGTCGAAGCGCGTTCCAGAAGACGAAGTCAAGAAATTGATGGCCATTCTCATCCAGACGGATCGCTTCGGAACGAGTGTTTCGGAGGCGCTCCGAACTCAATCCGACTATCTCAGGATTCGCCGCCGCCAGGACGCCGAGGAGAAAGCCGGCAAAGTGGGCGTCAAGCTGGTCTTCCCGATCTTTTTCTTTTGCTTACCCGCTTTACTCGTCGTTACAGCGGGTTCCGGCATGCTTCAGCTTATTCATAATCTGGGATCGCTGAATTCCGGCCAGTAGCTTAAGGAAAGTCCTGATTCAGCCGAAATAGCTTATATGGGCGCTTGCTGCTAATTTTGCATCACCCGGTTGTTTAGAAAAGGAGAAAAAAATGAATGACATCGTAGTGCAAGGGCTTATGTGGGTCGCCGCGGGCGGCTGCTTACTGCTGTACATGAAGCGGCGCCGCAACCGCAAGATAAGCTCCTAGGACCATTACCCTCCTATGGCTGAAGGGGATGAGCTTCAGCGACAGCTCCTCGCATCTCAAAATCCCGACGGCGGTTGGCCGTTTGTCAAAGGTAGTTCGTGGACGGAGCCTACAGCGCTCGCATTGCTGGCGCTCCGTCTCCACGATTGTTCACCTGGTGCAGGCCGTGCCGCTGTGCCCTGGCTTGAGCGGCGCCGGAATGCCGATGGGGGATGGCGCCCAAACGATGCCGTATCCATCAGCACCTGGGTCACCAACCTGGCGATCCTCGCACTTCCGCAAGTAGGAGAGAGCGCTGGGGATTGGAGTGCCGCCCAAATCTACGCGAAGACCGGCGGCTCTTGCTGGTTCCCCGGCACCGCCAGTTGGGTAACTCCGACCGCTACCACCATCCTCGCGCTATCACGCCTAAACAGTCGACAGTTCGCCGCCCCCATCGAGCAATGCCGTCGTTTCCTTCTTTCCTGGCGCTGCCACGACGGCGGCTGGAACCACGGCGGCTCGAGTTTCCGGAGCGAAAATGCTGTTTCCTATCCCGAGACTACTGGCCTGGCGCTGCTTGCCTTGGCCGGCACCTCATCGGAACAGCTTGTAACCGCGTTCCGCTTAAGCGACGGCTTTCTCAAAAATCCTGGCTCGTTAGAAGGTCTTTCGTGGCTTCAGATGGGTCTCGTCGCTCAGGGCCGAAATGTTGCCGATCCGCAACCGACTTTCCGCCCGCGCAACATCCGAGACATTTCTCTTCGCTTGCTCGCGCTGGCAGCGCTAGAGGGAAGAACCTTGTGAATCGCCGCTATTTCTTCCTGGGCGCATTGAGCCTTGTTGCCGGTTGTTCTCGCCGCATTGGCACGCGCACCGCTCCCGTGTCTATCATTCGGGCCGCATCCTACTCCGTCGATCTAGCCGGTATCATGCGCCGCATCCTCCTTGAACACCGGGTGGCCGTGAGCGGCAAGAACGTCCTGTTGAAACCGAACCTGGTCGAATTCGATCAGCACGCTCCGATCAATACCGATCCGGTATTTGTGGCAGCGGCCGCTGAAGCGTTCCGTTCGCTCGGAGCAAAAAGCGTCCGTATCGCAGAAGGACCGGGACACCGCCGCACGACCCTCGACATGGCGGAAGCGGCTGGCTTCTTCGCCGCTCTTCCCAAATTTGAGGACAACTTCACCGACCTGAACCTCGACGACGTCACGCGCGTCAGGCTGTCCCGCCGTTTTTCGAAACTATCCGAGATCTACCTCCCGAATACCGCGCTCGCCTGCGATCTCCTGGTCACATTGCCCAAGATGAAAACACACCACTGGGCGGGCGCCACGCTCTCCATGAAGAATTTATTCGGGCTGGTTCCGGGAAACGTCTACGGCTGGCCCAAGAACCCGCTCCATTGGGCCGGGATCGACGAATGCGTGGCGGATCTGCACTATCTGTTCCCGAAGCAGTTCTGCCTGGTGGATGGAATTGATGCGATGGAAGGAAACGGGCCGATCCTCGGAACCCGCAAGCATGTGGGAGTTGTGGTCGGAGGCGCGCATCCACCTACCGTCGACGCAACCTGCTGCCGTATCATGCAGATTGATCCGCGAAAAATCCGCTATCTCCGCCTGGTTGCAGACCGTTCTTCCTTGAGCTTAGCGGATACGCGGCAATTGGGAGAGCGCATTGACTCCGTCGCCGTGCGTTTCGCGCTCCACCCGGACTTAGAAGATCTCCACCTGGGTTAAATAAGCTAATTTAGATAAACATCTCCTCGTCAGATGTGGCGTGATCGACAGTCGGACGGCCACCCCTGCCGATATGAGCGATAGCGGTGCGAACGCCGCTCAAAATGCCGTGCACTTCCCTCACGGGCCGCAACACGCCCCGCTGAACGATGCTGACCGTTTCCTGCACACGGGTCATGGTATCGTCGAGCACCATCTCGGCGCGCTCCATTTGCACACGAGCGCGCGTGCTCGCATCGCTTAGCAACTCATCCACCTTGACGAGTTGCTGCTTGGTCGCATCCAAGATCGCCACGCTAGTCGCACCGATCCGCGCGATATGGGTCTCGACGCGGTCGACAGAACGCTTAGAAACGGCCACAATACTTTCGATTTGCGGCCACAGGGCCATCGTTTTGTTGCGAATGTCGCGCGCAATAAACAACAACCCTATCAGCGCAATCGCCTGACCTAGCAGGGCGACCGCCGCCAGCGCAACGAAAACGACAAGAAGCGTGTCTTGGCTCATTCGGGGCGCTACACGTTGTCCGCGGCGTGGGTACCGGAAGCGGTGGCGGCTTTAGCGTCACCCACGGCTTCGCGGTATGCCTGCTTACCCGCTTCGACGGCCGCGCTTAAGGTCTCCCGCTGCCGGGTTACACCGGAACGGCCCTTTTCGTAAAGGTCCGTGGCCGATTGCTTGATGTCGTCGGTCCGCTGGCGAACGTACTCAGTCCCGTCCTGCGCCCGGCTGCGCAGATAGTCCGCACCTTCGCCGGCACGATCGGCCAGAATCTGTCGGGTTTCTTCACCGGACCTCGGAGCCCACAACATGCCAGCCGCAACGCCGATTCCCAAACCTAACAGGAAATAGCCGAAACCGCTCTTTTCGTCCATAAGATCCTCCTTTTAATTGTCCAACACTGTGCAATTGCAGTCTACCTCTTTAAGAGGCGTGCTACAGTACAAACGTTTCGCCGGATGGGTATCCGCAACAATCCCAAGCTTGATGAGAAGTCGCTGTGGGAGTATGCGTTGCGGACGCTTTCGCAACGTGCCCACTCGGCAGGCGAGATCCGTCAAAAACTCGTAAAACGGGCGCAATCGGTTCAGGACATCGACGCGGTACTCGCCAAGCTTCGCGAGTACGGAATGGTCGACGACCGCCGGTTCTCGGAAGCGTTTGCTTCGGCCCGGCTACAAAACGATGGCTTTGGACGTTTCCGAGTACTGAATGATCTCAGGCGGAAACGAATCGCGCCGGCGATTGCCGAGACGGCGGTGAATACAGCATTCAGCGGCACGGATGAACCGCAACTGATCGAACAATTTTTAAAACGAAAATATCGCAACATCGACCTGCGCCAATTTCTGCAGGAAGAAAAGAACCTCGCGTCGGCCTATCGCCGATTGCGCACGGCAGGTTTCGGCAGCGGAAGCGCGATAGCGGTTCTAAAGCGCTACAGCCAGCGGGTGGAAGAGTTTAGCGAACCCGCTGAAGACTAGAATTTGACCTGCGGCGTTTTCTTTTCTTCTTCGGAAGTCTTGAAATAGGCGTCGTCACGTTTGAAGCCGAAAATCGAGGCCGCAAGATTCTTCGGAAACAGCTCGACATCCGTGTTGTATTTCTTAATCGCCTCATTGTAATCGCGGCGCGACACTGCGATGCGATTCTCAGTTCCCGCTAATTCGTCCTGCAGACGCAGGAAGTTCTCATTGGACTTCAGTTGCGGGTAGTTCTCCTGTAAAACGAGCAGGCGGCCGAGCGCGCCGCTAAGTTGATTATTGGCGTTGATCTCATCGCCTTTGCTGCGCGCGCCTAGCAGCGCGGCCCGTGCGTTCGCCACTTCAGCAATCACCGTTTGTTCCTGCTTGGCGTAGCCCTTGACGGTCTCTACGAGGTTAGGAATCAGGTCGGCACGCCGCTTCATGTCGTTGTCGACCTGAGCCCACCGTGCGTCGATGTCATTCTTCTCAGTTACCAGCAGGTTGCGCGAACCCACCAGTTGACCTCCGAAAATCAATCCAACCACCACCAGAACCCCAAGAATAATCAGAGCGCCCTTCATTTGTGCCTTGCCCCCATGTTGAACTTTGACTACTTTGCCAGCGCATCCACGAAACGAACCAAAACGTCCGTCTCAATCAAATAACGTTCCAGCAGCGATGTGACCGCCGCCCCGCCCGGCGGTTTGCCGGATTCCCGAACCGCCAGTATCTCATTAAATGCAGGCAACGGGCGTCCCAAGGCTACCTCGAGACCCGTTACCACTTCCGCTTTCTTCCAACGCGGCTCGTTACCGCTCAGTAACAAAGCATGCCGGCCCAAAACGCAAAATGTTGAGATGGAATCGGTTAACAATTTGGCCAGTCGCTCAGGCTTCGACAGAACCTCGGCGGCTTTTTGGCGAAGACGGATCTGCTTCGAGCGAAGCTCGTGCTCGACCTGAGCACGGTAAAACCTGTTATCCACGATCAAATCCTCGATCAGATCCGGGCCGAACAAAACACGGCGGAATTTCTTCATGTCGTGAAACTCGATCGCGAAACAGTCCGTCGAGGTCCGGACTTCTTCGGCCGTCAACAACAATAGCGGTGGTCGGTCCTGCTTACGCCACCACGCCACGACGGGCTCGGACCGCAAGAGTTCGCGCGGAGAGATCCGATCGAGCGCGCACAGCACGTTCAAGTCCGAGTTCTCCTTGTCCCAGTCGCCTACCGCCGCCGATCCGTAAAGAATGACGGCGACAAGCCGATCGGCCAAAGCCGACTTGAGCCGCTCGACTAGTTCTGAGAGTATTCGCTCCAAAGCTTTGTCCTCACCAATTACTGCTGGCTCCGCCACCGCCGAAGTCGCCGCCGCCGAAACCACCGAAGCCGCCACCACCGCCTGAGCCGCCGCCGAAACCGCCGCCGCCCCAGCCGTCTCCACCCCAACGGCCGCGCCGGGTTCCACCCCCCAGCAGGTTGCCCAAGAGAATACCCGTCAGGAAACCGCCACCACCACCCCGGCCGCGGCCTCCCCTGCTGAGAATGAACAGGAGAAAGAGCAGACCAATGACTATCAGCGGGAAAGGAATGTGACCGCCGTTTTCATTCTGTTCGGGCTGGCGTTGGCGCAATTGTGGAATGGCCTCGGTGAACTCGATATTTTTCCCGCGGGCAATCTGGCCGGCCATTTCGCGTGCGGCGTAGAGCAAAGCGGCACCGTAGTCGCCCGCGCGCAGGGAAGGACGCATCGCTCGCAAGGTGCCGCCGGAAAATCCATCTGTAATGTACGGCTCGACGCCGCGACCGGTCTCGATATCGCTCTTGCGATCTTGGACTGCAAGCAAAAGCACGACGCCCTGGTTGCTCTTCTTATCGCCGACGCCCCAAAGGCGCGATAGATCGAGAGCGAAATCGCGTATCGGCCGATCACCTACTGTATCGATCGTTACCAAGGCGAACTGCACGCCGAGTTGTTGCTCGACTTTCGTACAGAATGACTCGAGTGTGTCCCGATCCTGAGGATTCACCACGTGCGCCAGATCGCTGACATAGCTGGTGGGCTTTGGCAGGGACTGAACGTCGGCGCCGAATAACAGCGCGCCGGTAAGCAACAGCGGAAGGAACGCGGAAAGTTTACGGTTCAACCGGATCCGTCCCTTCCGAAGACGCCCGGACTAGAGCGGCCAACGGCTCCTTGGGTATAAGTCTGTCCAGACGCCGTAAATCAGGAAACAGCCAAGACCACATAAGAACGATCAGCATGGTACCAGCGCCGCCGAGAATGACGGCCGGCGCCGCGCCAAACCACTGGGCGGTGAGGCCTGATTCAAATTGGCCAATTTCATTCGAAGCGCCCACAAACACCATGTTCACCGCGCTGACCCGGCCGCGCATTTCATCTGGAGTGCCAAGTTGGATCATGGTCGATCGAACGATAACGCTGATCGTGTCGGTCATACCGGTGAAAAAGAGCAGAACCAGCGATAGCGCGAAGCTGCGAGACAGACCGAACATCACAGTAAAAAGGCCAAATCCGAATACGCACCAGAGCATCACCGCTCCCGCTCTTCGCCGCAATGGCCAGTGCGCCACGACAATGCTCATCGCAAGAGCCCCTAAGCCCGGCGCACTGCGTAGCATACCAAGGCCACTCGCTCCCATCCTGAATATCTCGCGAGCATAAACCGGCAGCAAGGCGACCGCGCTCCCGAGAAGCACTGCAAACAGGTCGAGCGAGACCGCACCCAGGACCATTTTGTGGCTCCAAATGTATTTCAGCCCATCGAGCACCATTCCCATGGACGCTGAACTTGCCGGGGCTTTCCAGGCAGGCAACCGTAAGGTTCCAATCAAGAAGAATGCGGATAGGTAGCCGGCCGCCGAACATCCGTATACAAGGGCCGGGCTACCCGTGATGCCGTAGAGAATGCCACCTAGCATCGGCGCTCCGATGGTCGCGGTCTGGAAAACGGAGGCGTTCCAGGCGACAGCGTTAGGAAAGATCTCACGCGGAACCAGCAGCGGAAGAAACGCCTGCGATGCCGGCCCATTGAACGCTCGGACAGTCCCATTCAACAACATCACGGCATAAATGGGATACGCACGCGCCAGGGGGCTTGTTCCACCCATAGGGTGTAAAGCAAGAAACAGCAAGAGCCCGGAACAAATCGAAAATCCGGCCATACAGGTTTGCAGGATGCGCTGGCGCACCACGCGGTCGGCAACATGCCCAGCAAAAAGAAAGAGGCAGATACCGGGAAGGAATTGCGCTAGCCCCACCAAGCCGAGGTCCAAGGGCCTATGGGTGATCTCATATACCTGCCATCCGACCGCGACGGATTGCATCTCCGAAGAAGTAGTACTAAGCAGGCGGGCGGCCAGATAATGCCGAAAATTTGTATAGTGGAAAGCGGGGCGAGAAGAAGACTCGCGGGAGTTTTCGTGCATTCGCCTCTGGTGACAAGTGTGTCACACAAGAAAGGAACTATTATGTCCGCAGACCAATTCGATCGCCGGGATTTTCTGAAACGTGGCGGTGGCCTTGGCGCCGGCGTAGCTATCGCGAACCGGGCGTTTGCCAAGACCGCCGCCAAGATGAATCCGGCGCGGGTGCTTGGCGCTAATGATCGCATAAACATTGGATTGATCGGCTGCGGAGGACGAGGATCTTCAGACGCGCGCACCTTCAGGCAGTACGGGGAAGAGAATAAAAACGCTTGCCAGATCGTGGCGGTTTGCGATCCCTACGAAAAGCGTAAAGCGCAGCAGGCCTCTCGCTATAAGGCCAAGGGATTCACAGACTATCGGGAATTGCTGGCTTTGCCCGAAGTCGACGCAGTAATCGTGGCGACGCCCGATCACTGGCATGCGCGAATAGCCCTCGACGCCATGGGCCAAGGTAAAGATGTCTATCTCGAAAAGCCCATGTGCCACACGATCAAGGAAGTCAAAGAATTGATCGACACCGTGCATGAGAGCAAACGGGTGGTCCAGGTTGGCTCGCAAACCACGTCCGCGGACCAATGGTGGAAGGCGAAGAAGGCGATCGCCGACGGCATGATCGGCAAGATGATCATGAGCCAGGGATCGTATCACCGAAATTCGATTGAAGGTGAGTGGAATTACCCGATTGATTCGGCTGCGGGTCCGGACGGGAAGGGAGAGGATCACATCGATTGGGCCATGTGGCTTGGGCCAGCGCCCAAACGCCCGTATGACGCAGATCGCTTCTTCCGTTTCCGCAAGTATTGGGATTATTCAGGTGGTATTGCGACCGATTTGTTCTTCCACGTAGTCGCTCCGCTGAACATTTGCTGGGACAAGCCGCAGTATCCGTCGAAAGTAATGGCCTCGGGAGGGAAGTATGCATTTCATGACGAGCGCGAAGTGCCCGATACATTTCACCTGGTGGCCGAATACCCGGAGGAGCATTCCCTCGTACTGAGTTCTTCCATGGGGAACTCGCAACACATTCCGGGCTTGATTCGGGGCCACGAAGGCACGATTATTATGGTCGAACACGGAAGATTCGAGGGCGCGACGCCCGACATCACCATTCGGCCGGAACTCGTCCGGCTACCGGACAAAACCCGCGGGCCATTTCCCGATTACAAGTTCGGCAAGGACGAAATCAAAATCCCGGTGGATCAATACGACATGATGCAGGCGCACATAGGCAACTTCTTGCAGTGCATGCGCACGCGCGAGAAACCGCACCTGGATGTAGAAACAGCCGCCCATGCTCAAATTTTGATCAGTCTTGCTGTGGAATCTTACCGCGAAGGCCGCGTCAAATATTGGGACGAGAAGAGCTGGAAAGCGGTCGATAAACCGATAAAGGCTTAGTCGAAAATCTCAGAGAACGGCACCGTAATATCGGTGCCGTCGAGGCTTACGGAGCCGGTTGCCTCTTCAATACCGTTTTTCCGGTAGATCCACACTCGCCGTTCTGCCGGATCGATGAGCCATACAACAGGGACGCCGAAATCCAGGTATTCCTGAATACGTAGATTCGTGCGTGAAAACCGGTCTTCAGGTGAAAGAATCTCAATACAGACGAGTGGAGGTCTGGTCAGGATCTGCTCATCCGGTTTGCCGCGGGTTACGACAACATCCGGTATGCGGAACCTTGTGGGTTTAGTTTGAAAGCGCCATTCAGGAAGCGCGGCGATTCCAGACTCCCTAAATCGGGCAAGAAAGAAAGCAACTAACTTTCCCTGAATCCAGCTATGATCCCGCTCTCCCAAGTTACGCTCCTCCACCACCCCGTCGACGTAGTCACAGTCGGGGCGATATGCGGTATGCAGATACTCTTCTACCGAGATTTGGGTGCCGGCGGCCATCAATCCAGTATCTCATTCAATCGCGGGGATTGATTCGGATACCTAGCTCGCGCAGTTGCCGGTCTGGTACGGGCGCGGGCGCCTCGCACATGAGGTCGGTACCTTTGGCGGTTTTCGGAAACGGAATCACTTCCCGGATGGACTGCTCGCCAACGAGCAGCATCACCAAACGATCCAGGCCCAAGGCGATGCCGCCGTGGGGAGGCGCGCCGTATTCCAGAGCTTCGAGCAGAAACCCGAAGCGCCGTTTCGCTTCTTCCTCGCTGAAACCGAGTGCCGCGAAGACCTGCGTCTGCACGTCGCGGCGGTGAATACGAATCGAACCGGAGCCGAGTTCCACACCGTTTAAGACCAGATCGTACGACTTGGCCCGGCAGTGCGCCGGATCTGACGCGAGCTTTTCGAGATCCTCATCGTGAACGGAGGTGAAGGGATGATGCGCCGCGTTCCAGCGTTTTTCCGAATCGTCCCACTCGAACATCGGGAACTCGACGACCCATAGAAATTTGAGATCGGCCGGATCGAGCAGCTTGTGCCGCTCGCTATATTTCTGTGCGATGTGTAGGCGCAAGTGGCCGCAGGCTTGTAGGACGGTCAACTCAGGCAGCGCGCCAGTCTTATCACCGGCCGAGCCGGCAAGCACTATCAAATCATCGTCAGCCGGTTTAACGCGCTCGCGAACTTTCTGCATCGCGGGGGCATAATCCCGATCCAGACGCCTCAAGTCGTCAAATATACGCAGCCCACGCTCCTGTCCGACGGCTTTGATTTCATCGCGCTCCTTGCGGCTCAGTTGCCCGACTTTGGGGACGTGAACCGCCACCAAGGGCAAGCCATCGGCGGCGGCGAGCGGCGTATCGACAAAGAGATCGTCCACGCAGTAAAAAGGCGGTATTCGAAGGTCTGGCTTGTCACTACCGTAGGAACGCATGGCCTGCGCATAGGTGATTCGCGGGATTGCTCCACTGATGGGCTTGCCGGCCGCTTCACAAACGCCCTGGATGAGCGGTTCGATCACTTCGTAGATCTGCTCTTCCTGCGGGAAGGACATCTCCAAATCAATCTGCGTAAATTCCGGCTGCCGATCGGCCCGTAAATCTTCATCCCGGAAGCAGCGCACAATTTGGAAGTAGCGCTCGTAGCCGGAGACCATCAGCAGTTGCTTGAAAATCTGCGGGGACTGCGGCAACGCATAAAAGCTGCCTGGCTGGACGCGGCTCGGAACCAGGTAATCGCGCGCACCTTCGGGCGTCGAGCGCGTCATGAAGGGCGTTTCAATTTCAAGGAAGCCTTGCGAATAAAGCGCCTGCCGGATCGCGAGCGTGATTCGCGAACGCATGATGATATTGCGCTGAACGCGCGGACGACGTAAGTCAACGTATCGGTATTTCAATCGAACGTCTTCTTTGACATCAACATCGTCTTCAAGCGGGAAGGGCGGCGTTCTAGATTCGTTCAAAATCCAGAGTTTCGAGACTGCCACTTCCACCTCTCCGGTGGCAATATTCGGGTTCACCGTATCGGAGCTACGCCGTTCGACGGAACCCTCGACAGCGATGACAAATTCGGAGCTTAACTCCCCGGCACGCTTGTGTGCGTCCGGATTTTTGCTTACGTCGAAGACGAGCTGCGTGATTCCATCACGGTCGCGCAGGTGAACGAAGACAAGTCCACCCAAATCGCGCCGGCGATGGACCCATCCCATCAAAAGAGCCCGCTGGCCAACATCGGTCGAGCGCAGTTGGCCGCAGGTTTGCGTGCGCCTCAGATCACCAAGAAAATCGAGCTTCACGGCCGCCTCAAACGATCAAGTAATGCGGGGCGGGTTAACGTCTGCTGATCGCCCGAAGCCATATCCTTCAGCGTGTATGTCTGCGACACGATTTCGTTGTCGCCGACGATCAGTGTAAAACGAGCTTCTTGTTTGTTAGCCAATTCCATCATGCGCTTCAGCTTGCGGTCCGTGCCGACTTCGACGGATAAGTCCAGTTCTCGAATATCGCGAGCCAGCACAGCGCAATGGCGAAGCGCGGTATCGCCCATGGGCGCGATATACACGTCCAGCCGGAACGGATTGGGGGCATGACTCCCTTCTACGGTCATCACCAGGCGATCTTCGCCGATGGAGAAGCCGATACCGGGGGCGGGCGTTTTCGAACCTAGAGTTTCGGCCAATTTGTCGTATCGGCCTCCGCCCAAAATCGCGTTTTGGGAACCCAAGGCCCCATGGGTCACTTCAAACGTAGTGCGGGCGTAATAATCGAGCCCACGCACCAGCCGCGGATTCACAGTAAAACGGATCTGGCGGTCGTCGAGTAACTCGCGAACTCTGCGAAAATGTTCGCGGTCATCCTCGTCCAGAAAATCCAAAATAGAGGGCAAGCGTTCAATAATCGGCTGGTCTTCCGGCACCTTGCAATCCAGCACACGAAGGGGATTCGTTTGGGCGCGGCGGCGGCAGTCCTCACACATTTTCGGCGCTACGTCTTTCAGTTCCGCCTGCAGCGCGTCGTTATAGCGGGCGCGTGATTCTTTCGAACCGACGGAATTCACGAGCAGTTCAAAGTCCTTGATTCCGACTTGCTGAAGAATCGTGACGACAAGCTCGATCACTTCGGCATCGATGGCCGGCAAATCGGACCCGATGGCCTCCGCACCGATCTGGTAGAACTGGCGGTAGCGGCCTTTCTGCGGCCGCTCGCGGCGAAACATCGGGCCGATGTAATAGAGCTTTTGGACGCCCGGTTGCTGATCCAACCGATGTTCGATGTAGGAACGGATGACGGAGGCTGTATTCTCGGGCCGCAGAGTCAGCGAGCTGCCATCGCGGTCTTCGAAGGTGTACATCTCCTTGTTGACAATGTCCGTTTCTTCGCCGACTCCACGCGCGAACAGCGTCGTCTCCTCGAGAATCGGCGTGCGAATCTCGTGATAGTTAAACCGCGCGAAGACGCGACGGGCGGTTTCCTCGACGTGGTTCCACACTCCGCTTGAAGGCGGCAGGATGTCGCGCATCCCTTTTACACTGTGGATCAAGGCTGTTCTTCCTTGTAGATTGCAGTGATCTTCACGTAGTTCTCGCAATTCTTGCGAAAACGCTGTTGTTCGTCAGCGGTAACGGCACGCCGTACTTTGGCGGGCGCGCCCATAACCAGAGTCCCAGCGGGCACTTCCATTTTCTCGGGGACCAGCGCTCCCGCGGCCACTACTGCGCCTGCGCCAATCTTCGCGCCATTCAGAACAATCGCGCCAATGCCGATCAGGGCATCGTCTTCCACCTGGCAGCCGTGGAGAACGACGCTGTGGCCGACGGTCACACGATTGCCCACAAGACATGGGTACACGTCGTGATCGACATGCAGCACACAGTTGTCCTGGATGCTGCATTCGTCGCCCACGCGAATGTGGTTCACGTCACCGCGAATCGAGACGTTTGGCCAGACGCTGGAGCGCTCGCCGATAATCACGTCGCCAATAATTTGCGCACTGGAATCGATGTAAGCGGAGGCTGCTATGCGCGGCATTACCCCGCGGTAGGGTCGGATCAACTCTTTCTTGACATCCTAGCAAGCGCTTCTTCGGTACGCCGGCGAATGTCGTCGGAATCACTGTGGATTTCCAGCGCACGTAGAGCGTCCTGAGAGTCGGACTGGCGACCTTCGCGCACGATTGCCAGCAGGAATTCGAACGCGTCATCCAAGCGCGAAACACTGATAGCGCGGAGAAGGATAGGGCTGAGTGCTCTATTTTTGGATTTCTTCCATGCTAGTTTGAGCGCTTCGAGCGCCCCCGGAAGCCGGGACGATCCAAGAGCGAGCGCCGCCTCCTCAGCCACCTGTTCGTCTATAGCGTCAAGGAAAGTCGAAATAAAGCTCACGGAGGATTTTCCCTCGAGACGCAGCAGCGACTCGAATACCTGTCCAGTAACTTCCGGTTTGTCCCCCAGCCTGGCTTTCAGACGCAGGAGCCATACCGCTTCATGTCCGGCCATTTGTTCCACCGCCATCGTCGCGTCCCGACGCACTCCCGGATCGCCTTCCGCCAGCGCATCAATCAGATGGAGCATCGTCTCCGCGCGGGTGATATCAGTGCATTGAACCAGCGCCAGCGCGCAGGTTCCGCGCAGCACGGCCGCCATGTCCTCTTCCCCGCCCCACACTGGTTCCATTTGAATGTGCCGAAAGCCACGTAAAAAAGTGACGGATTCGGCATGGCCGAGGTCCTTGAGTGCTTTGGCAATCGCATTCTTGCCCCAGCATTGCGGGTCTGTATCTCGAGGTTTGTCAAACAGCCGCGCAAAGGCTTCCAGGAGATAGGGCACGAGGGCTTGGAGCCGAAGATCTCCCGCCATCCCGGCTGCTTTCGCCACGATCACGTTCACACGGTCGCGGAGCGCCTTCCGCAATTCGGCGACTGCCGCATCAGCGGGGCTGAGTGTCCGCAGAGCACGTAGATGCTCAAGTTGCTGCTCCACCCGGTCGGTCTTCACAATGAACTACTATATTGTTCATGCGCAACGCGGCGCTACCCGCGCTCTTGCTTGCAATTACAAGTTTTCCGGGGTGGCCGGCGAAATTGCCGTTCACCTTCGATGCCATGACAAGACTTGCCAGGATCGACGATCCGCAAGTCTCACCCGACGATAAGTGGGTGGCTTTTACTGTCCGGACAGTTGACTTACCGAACAATAGTGTTCCAAGCCAGATCTATGTGGTTCCGGTAGCCGGTGGTGTGCCACAACGCATCACCAACGAGGGCGCTTCTAATTCGCGGCCACGTTGGACGCCCGATTCCAAGCGTATCTTCTATATCTCGAATCGCCCTAACGCGTCGCAGATCACGGGCAATTCACAAGTCTGGTCTATCAACCCGGATGGAACGGATGCGAGACCCATAACAAACGTGCCAACGGGTGCCGACGGGGTCACGATTTCTCCGGACGGCAACCTGGTCATGTACACGAGCGACGTCTATCCGGCTTGCGAACCATCCAATGCGTCTTCCGGCGTCGACTACAACCCCGCCTGCAACAAGAGCAATCTCGATAGAGATGCGGCGAATAAGGTGAAGGCGCGCGTATACACATCCTTGCTCTACCGGCATTGGAACGAGTACGGGGGCGTGCGCCGGAGGCACTTGCTGATTCAGACTCTGAATAACACCGGCAAGATCCGCGATCTTACACCAGGCGATCGTGATACGCCTCCGTTCTCACTCGGCGGACCCGATGGGTATGTTTTTTCGCCGGATAGTACACAGATCGCGTTTGTCGCCAATAGCGATGCCGACCTTGCGAGCAGCACTAACTCGGACATATTTGCTGTGCCCGCTTCGGGGGGGACGATCCGGCGCATTACTACCAATCCGGGAGCCGATGCGGGCCCGCTGTATTCACCCGATGGGAAATATTTGGCCTATCGCACCCAAAGCCGTAGCGGGTACGAAAGCGATCAGTGGCGCCTTGCCGTTTTGGAACTGAAAGCCGGCCGGACCACGACGCTAACCGATTCGCTGGATCGCTGGGTCGAATCGTTCACCTGGTCGGCCGATTCTCAACGAGTATTTTTCACGATCGACGATCGGGGCGGGAGCCCACTATTGATGATTTCCGCCGCCGGCGGTGCGCCTCGTACAATCGCGCAAGGTGAGACTTCAATTAGCGCCATGCATTTCACCTCGGGCGACCAGATGATGGTGTATCTCGAGGAAAGCGGCGCCCATCCTCCGGAAATCTACCGCGCGAGTTCACGCGGCGGCAGCGGCATCCCCTTGACCCATTTGAACGACTCAGTGACGAACATGTACCAGTTGACGCTGCTGGAGCGAATATCGGTGGATGGCGCCGACGGCTCGAAGGTCGAGAGCTTCGTCGTGAAGCCCCCGGATTTCAACCCGTCGATCCGGTACCCGGTCTTATTTCTTCTGCACGGAGGCCCACAAGGCGAATGGGGTGAATCCTGGACGTATCGCTGGAACGCGCAGGTGTTCGCCGGAGCGGGTTACGTAGTGGTGCTTCCGAATCCGCACGGCTCGGTCGGCTATGGTCAGGCATTCACCGATGCCATTAATGGCGATTGGGGCGGCCGCGTTTATACCGACATTATGGCGACGGCCGATTACATGTCAAACCTGCCCTACGTGGAGCGCGAGCAAATGGTAGCGGCGGGAGGGTCTTACGGCGGTTACCTGGTCGATTGGATTCTAGGGCATACGAACCGATTTAAAGCACTGGTTTCGCATGCCGGACCGTTCGATCTGCGCAGCGAGGCGGAAACCACCGAAGAACTTTGGTTCCCGAAATGGGAGTTTCGTGGCCTGCCCTGGGACAACCCGGGTTTGTATGAACGGTGGTCGCCGAGCGCGTTCGTCAAGAATTTCAAGACTCCTACTTTGGTCACTCAAGGCGAACTAGACTACCGCGTGCCGCTTGGGCAAAGCCAGCAACTGTTCACGGCGTTGCAGCAGATGAAAGTACCTTCGAAACTGGTGCTGTTTCCGGACGAGGGTCACTGGATCCTGAAGCCGCAAAACAGCCAATTCTGGTATACGACAGTAATCGAATGGCTCAACCGGTATGCCCGGCCTGCCGCGCCAGGGGGCGGCGTAACCGCCCGCTGACACGGGCAATTCGATTTGCTTAGTAGCCGCGACGGCGATTACCGCCGCCCCCGCCACGCTTAAAGTCTGGCCGGCCGCCGCCGCGCGGGCCATCCGCCTTTGGTCGAGCCTCGTTTACATTCAGAGACCGGCCGTGCAGGTCGGTTCCATTGAGGGCTGCAATAGCCGACTGCGCTTCATTGCTGTTGGGCATTTCGACGAACGCGAAACCGCGCGCCTGGCCGGTGTCCCGGTCGGTGATGATATTCACACGGTCGACTGCGCCGTAGGCAGAAAATACCGATAGCAAATCGTCCTGAGTCGTTGCAAAGCTTAGGTTTCCTACAAAGATGTTGGTCACGCTTCTCCTCCAGACTTCAATTCTTCTAAAAGCAGCCAACAGCGAGGAAGACTAAACGTTCTACCAGCACCGACCGCAGATTTAGATGTAGAAGAGAGTAGCACATCCGGATTAAAAGAAGCCCGCGTGTAGCAAGGAAGTTAACGGCAAAACGGACGCAAAAAACCTTAATGGTCTTGGCTTCCCGCTTGTTCTCACAAATTTGCACGGCGCCGTGGGCGGAGAAGCCCGACGGCCAGGAGCCCGGCCATAGCCAAGCCGCCTAAGGCCAGCCCGTGACGGAAGCTTTCCGGCCGATAGCGGAACCGGACCGTATGTTTGCCGGGAGGAAGCAAGACTGCACGAAACAGATAATTTGCCTTGATCCAGGGGATGTGGCGGCCGTCGAGCTCAGCCACCCAGGCGGGATAGGCGGTGTCGTTCAAAACCAGGATTCCGGCCCGATCGAGCGAGGCTTCAATTTGCACATCCTGGGATTGGTAGGACCGGATCGAGGCGGCTTTCAGGTGGACCGGGAGCTGACGATTAATGTCCGTCACCCGCGCACGCTGTTCCGCGGTCAACTCCGATTCATCCAGCACGATAGTTTCAAAGACATTCAGCGACGGATCTGCTAGCTTTCGGAGTGTTTCGCCTTCGCCATGTGTCAGGGCGGCCCGATGGTAGATCGCGGCGCGTGGCAAGGGAGCGTCGTATCGATAAATCTTCGCCTCCGCGTTGTAGATCAAATGGAACGGTGGGACCGGCCCTAGCGGCTGCCCCTCGAAATGAAAATTCGACCAGGCCGCCCAATCGTAAGCCGTATCTCCTTTGGGGCCGGGAGTCGTCGTAAACAGCAGCTCGACGGTTTCATTCCGGCAGGTGCTCAGGTCGATTTGGCCGTCTATCCAACGCCGTTCCTGCGCATCGTGTTTGGGATCGATATACCTTGAAAACCGTGGTGCAATGGACCCGGACGGATCCTTTAATTCGACGACGAACTCAACGCCGTCGCTGTTGGTTTTGTCGAATACGGCAGGATCGAGAGCGTAGGAGAAATTGAAGATTTCTTTGGAGTCGCTTGGGACGTGGATGCGGTACGGCATCCGCTCGTAGGGCGGATGTTCGCCCAGTGCGTCACGCGCTTCGCCTGAAAGAACGAATGCTTTCGACGCAATGGCGACCTCCTTGCCGGGGATGAGGTGCCCGCGATTTTGCTCCATCATCTCATCGATCATGCGGTTGGGAACGGTGAACGGCCGTATGGTGGCGATATATTCCACGGACGACAACTGCAGCAAACGCTCGGCCAGCGGCGTGATTAACTCATAATTTCCCGTTCCATTGAACCGGTCTCCGAGATCGTACTGAACGTTTTTCTGGTCGGAGAAGAAGGTCTGGACAAACGGAAGATATCTCTTCTCGTACATCGCGTCCAGATTGCGAATATCGTACAACTGGAAAGCCGACGCCCAGTTCGGGAACAGAAGACCGTCACGCGCAAAGACGCGAGAATTCCCGGCTACCCTCTTCAGCACGTCAATGTAGGGTGCCCCCGCGAACGCGTTGTGCTGCATGCGCGCGAGCTTATTGTGCCAGTAGTGAGTGGGCATGATGTAGTTACATGACATCTCCACTGCGATGAGCGCCGCGAGGCCCACTCCCAAGCGGACGTCCGGGCCGACCGTGGATATCCGTCTCCACGAGAAGGCAAGTACAACGCCGAGTCCGACGATTGCAATCGAAGGGATAAGTGTCGCCATAAACGGTATAACGGCCCGAACATGCAACTCTTCGATTTCGTGTCGAATGGTTTCGCGGCAAAGCCAACGCGCCAGGGGAATTAAAAGAGCGGTGACAACAAGAGCAGTGGCTTGCACGCGAACGGACACCTGATGCCGCAGCAGCCTCTCTACGCCAATTGCCCCGAGTATCGAGACGCATATAGAGAGAAGCGCTTCTTCGTACTTAGAGAAATTGAGCATTTGGAAAAAGGACAGGTTACCTATTGCGTTGACGCCCGGCAAGCCATATCGCTTCGAGACAAGCAGAATCGTAAAGCAAAAGAAGAACCAGGTAATTGCTCGCAGCGGCGAATCGGTCACTGATTTCTCATGCAACGCGGCTATGACGGCAACAATGAGCAGGAAAGCGGCGATGAGTCCGAAATAATTCCGAAGGGCAAATTCCCCCTGAAATGGAGGCCCATAAAGCAGCGGGAATATGTACGTGAAAATAGACAAACCGAAGTGGTCCGCGAACACTCCAGTGACTGCGCCTCCCACGTTGCGGGGTTGATGGAGATCGAACGAGCGGTGCATGAATTCCCAGAATGGGAGCAAAAAGAACGATGCCAAGGCTAGCCCGGCAACCGTTGCGGCCACCAGCTGAGCAACCGCAGACATGCATGAGGCGCGCAGATTCACGTCCGACACAATACGGAACAGCAAGTAGGCGTAGAGGAGTACGCACAACAGCAGAGCGCTTTCCGGCATTCCGCCCAGAAATATGAGCAGCAACACAACTGCGAATGCCACGATCGACGTACGGCTGCGTTTTCTTAACAAATATTCGGCGGCAAATAAACTTGCCGGCAGCAATACCTCGACACTCAGTTGAGGCATTGTGAGAAACAGGATGTAATATCCGGCAAGCATCGACGTAATGCCACCGGCGATTCCAGCCCAGAACGATACAAAATACCGCAGATAGAAATAACTTCCAATTCCCGCCAGAAACAGACGGAACAGAAGAAACCAGTTGTACGACCTTGGGCCGATGTGCAATAGCAGCGCAAGTGTCAAAGGATAGAAAGGCTGAGATTGCTGGTCAGCGGCAAGTGGAGTTCCATATCCTTGATAAGGGTTCCATAACGGAGCGACCCACTCATGAAAATATTGGTGGCGAAGCAGTAGAAGATTCGGCTCACCAAGAAACCCCCCGCCGCCATTGTCGAGTGTCCGAGAAAAGCGGGAACCACCCGGCGGCCCGTACCACGCGCCCGACCCCGTAATGCTTGGGGCATCCTGGGCACTGGCCATAAGCGTCCTGTTCCCCCAAATGCACGGGAAGAAGGGAATATGCAGCACGCCAATCAGGAGGGCAATCGCCTGGAAGTTTTCGGTGCGGACAATTTTCCTAACAAATGACGCGAGCGGCATTATCGCTGAGTGACAAACGGAACGGCCGGTGTGTGCGCCTGATCGGTTTCGATTCGGCGCCGCAGCGGGCTTACCAGCCCGATCACAAACAGTGCGGCCAGGGTTAGCCCGCTGATGGTTGCTCCTATACGAAAGCTCTTCGGCTGGTAACGAAATCGCACAGCATGTTTGCCGGGGGGGAGAAACACACCGCGAAACATGTAATTTGCCTCAACCCATGCACTGGGGCGGCCGTCGACGTTTGCCGTCCAGCCGGGATAGGCAGTGTCGTTCAAGACAAGAATTCCGCTTCGATCAAGCGACGCCTCGATTTGCACATCCTGCGATTTATAGGACTTGATTGTGGCTGCTTGTGCTCGGACAGGAGCTTCGCGATTCATTTCTGTTGCGCGTGAACGCTGCTCGGGGGTCAAGCTTCCTTCACTCAATACAACACTTTGAAACACGTTAAGCAAAGGATCCGCCAGCTTCCGCAATGTTTCTTTGTCGTCGGGGACCAATTCGCAATGATGATAGATTGTGGCCCGCGGGAGCACATCGTCGTAGCGATAAATCTTCGCTTCCGCGTTGTAGATCAAATGAAAAGGTGGCGGCGGATAACGGGCCGCGTTACCCTCGAAATGAAAGTTCGACCAAGCCGCCCAATCGTAGGCGACGTCTCCTTTTGGCCCAGGAGTCGTCGTGAACAGCAATTCGATGGTCTGATTCCGGTAGGCGGTCAGATCGATCTGGCCGTCCAGCCAACGCCGTTGTTGCGGGTTATGTTTGGGATCGATGTATCGGGAAAACTGTCTGGTGATGCGTCCGGACGCGTCCTTCAATTCGATTACGAATTCGACACCATCACTAGAGGTTTTGTCGAAGACGGCGGGATCTAGCGCATAAGAGAAATCGAAAATTTCTTTCTGCCCGTTCGCGACTTGGATGCGATACGGCAACCGTTCGTAAGGAGGATGTTCGCCCAGGGCGTTGCGCGCTTCACCGGAAAGAACAAATGGTCTCGGCGCAATGGCCACTTCCTTTCCAGCAATCAGATGGCCCCGATTTTGCTCCATCATTTCATCGATCAATAGGTTGGGCACGGTGAATGGCCGCACGGTAGCGATATATTTCACGGACGACAACTGCAGCAGACGCTCTGCCAGCGGAGTAGTCAGGCTATAAGATCCGATCCCATTGAATCGATCACCAAGGTCATATTGGAAGCTGACGTTCTTCTGATCGGAAAAGAAATTCTGGATAAACGGAAGGTATTTCCGGTCATACATTGCGTCCAGATTGCGAATATCGTATAGCTGGAAGGCCGCCGCCCAGTTGGGAAACAAGAGACCATCGCGCGCAAAGACCCGATAGTTGGCGGCTGACTTCTTTAAGACGTCGATGTATGGCGCTCCCGCAAAAGCGTTATGTGCCATTGGCGCCAGCTTGTTGTACCAGAAGTGGACCGGCGCGATGAAATTCAGACACATTTCCGCGGTGATCAACGTCGCGAGACCGATGCCCAAGCGGATGTCCATGCCAGCCTTGGCTCTCGACCGGTGAAACCACGCCAATAGAACAGCGACTGCGACCATCAGGATGGCCGGTATGCCGAGGGCCATGTTCGGGAATCGGTGTCTAAGATGTATTTCAAGGAACTCATGCCTGAGCGATTGCCGTGAGACGAAGATCGCGATGGGAATCAATAGACCTGTGGCTGCCAGCGTGATCGCTTGTGCGCGAGCAGGCACGTCACGGCGCAGCAACCTTTCGGTGCCGATCGCGGCCAGAATCGACATGCATACAGAGACGAGCGCTTCTCCGTATTTTGGAAAATCGACGAGTTGAAAAAAAGGCAATCTGCCGATGGCATTCACGGGTGGAAAGCCGTATCGCTTCAATTCGGAAAAAACTACAAAGCACAGAAAGAACCAGGTGATCTTATGACAAGAGCGGTTGTTATTCCGTCGCCTTTCGAACACGGCAACAGCCGCGATGGCAGCAAGAAAGAAGCCGATCAGGCCGATATAGTTTCCTAGTCCGGATATCGCGGTACCCGGAGGTCCATGTAACAGCGGGAAAAGATAAGTGAACATCCACGGGCCAGGAGCGTCGGAGGCCAGCCCGCGCATGGCACCGCCCACGTTGTGGGGCTGATGAAGATCGAAAGCACGGTGCATCAACTCCCAGAACGGCAACATGAAAAAAGCCGCTAGCGCCAGCCCGGCGCATGTTGCCGCCGTGAGCCTCACAATCGTCTGCCGCCAGCTTGTGCGTATTTCGGCGTCAGAGACGATCCGGAAGAAGATATAGGAATAAAGAAGCGTGAATAAGAGCAGAGCGCTTTCCGGCATGCCGCCTAAAAATACCAGGAGCAGCACGGTCGCGAATACTACCACATGTGCGTAACTGCATTTACGGAGCAACTGCTCGGCCGCCAACAAAGCGGTGGGCAGTAAGACCTCCACGCTGAGATGAGGAATAGTGAGAAGTAGAAGATAGTAGCCGGCGAGCATCGTGGCAATGCCTCCGGTTATTGCTGGCCAAAACGAAACAAAAAGCCGCAGATAGAAATAACTTGCGACCCCCGCTACAAATAACCGGGCCAGAAGAAACCAGTTATATGTCCTCGGACCGATATGCGGCAGCAACGCGAGAGTTAACGGATAGAACGGCTGAGATTGCTGGTTGGCAGCCAGCGGAACTCCGTAGCCTTGATAGGGATCCCAAAGTGGAGCAACCCGCTCGTGAGTGTACTGATAACGCAGAAGCGGCAGATTCGGCTCTCCGAAAACACCTCCAGCAGCGTTATCCACCGACCGCGAGATGATAAACGCTGACGGGGGGCCGGCCCAAGCGCCCGTTGGCATGATACTAGGAACGTCCTTCGAACTGGCCAGCAGAGTCCTATCTCCCCAAAGACAGGGAAAGAACGACACGTGCAACACGCCGATCAGGATTGCAAATGCGCGAAAGCTTTCGGTTTGGATGATTCTCCGGATGAGTGAGACCAAATCCATTATTCTTTACTAGCAGACCCCGCCGTTCTAGGAATCTTCTTCCGGCAGAGCTGCCGAATCGAGCGTTCGCAACAACTCCCAGCGGGCACGTATCCGTACCGGATCGAAGTCGCGGCTCAAGATTTCGCGAAATGCCCGCGCATACTCGTGCGCCACGTCGCGCCATCGGCGTGGCTCCGTGGGCGGCGTCGCGGGGCCCTGGTCAAAGAGCTTCGCCACCAGTGAGCGGAGTTCTTGCATAGAGCCAATCTTGTACAGATTTGGGTCTTCGAGCGTTGATTCGAGTTCGCGGTTCATCACGCTATCCAAAACCACAACGGGCTTACCCAGGGCCAGCGCATCGATGACCGGAAGACCGAAGCCCTCATAGTAGCTCGGATAGACCACCAGTCGTGCATTCGCAAACAGGTCGCGGAGATGCTGGCGCGTGAGCTTTCCGCTCCCTAAATGGCGGATATTCGCAGACACGAATTCCTGCTTGCCGCCCAGGACAACCAGCGGCCAATTGGCACCCAGGTGCTCTATCGCATCGTGGATGCCCTTGTGCACGTAGTCGTTCCCCATAAGCAGGACATATTCGCCGGCGCGAAACTCGCCTGCCGTGAGGCCGAAATTCGTTCCATGATGGATAACTTGCATCGGGACATTCGTTCGGTAGAAGGCGTTGAAATCGGAGCGAGAGAAGTCACTGATCGTGAACACCTGATCTGAAAGTTCCGCGGTCCTTTCCAGAACGATTTGCCGCCTGGGCGAGTTGAAATAGTCGCAGCGCACGCCGATGATGTCCTGCAGGCAGAACGCCAGGCGAGGTGCGAGCCGCTCCATGCGAACGAATTCGATCCATGAAAAGATCTGGCAGGGTTTGAACACGAGGTCGAAAACGGCTTGCGAATCCGGAGGATCCTCGAAAATTCGATAGCCGGTCAACTCGTTCCCAAAGAACCTCACTTCAGGATGTACGCCTACAGACAATTCGAACTCGTCCCCGAGAATCCACGACAATTCGCGGAGCAGGTTTAAGCCAAAATCTGAAGTTCCCGTATAAGCAGGTGGCAAATGAAACAGGTCGTACAGAATCCTTGGGCGATGCGGTGTGAGCAACTCGGCGAACCTTTCGATCGGGTCCCTATGAAAGCGGCTATAGTCAGAAACCTTCCGTTCGTACTCCGGGTAGCGGAAGAGCAGTATCTGGTTATGAGCCTCCTCTAATTTGGCTCGCCGAGATCCGAAAGACGACGACTCATGATGGAAAACATAGGCCCAGTTGGCAGCTACCGCCGAGTAGCCGTAACGGTTAATCCGGCAAACAAAATCGTTCTCTTCGTTGTAACCCGGAGAATAGACCTCGTCGAAAAGAGAAAAGCGATTCAGAACTTCCGCCTTGATCAGCATGCAGAAGCCCACCGCCGTCGGCATGATCTGGTAGCGAGGAAGAAGGTGTTTGACCTGGCTCCATGCAGCATGTGGAATAGAGAATATGGTGGCGTTGTTACTGCGAGGCGACACGACGCCGTGCTTCTCGTGCAAGTAGAGAACCGCCTGTAGTTCCTCGAGAAAACCCGCCGTTGCTTCCGTGTCCGAATTGAGCAGGAGCAAATCGGTTCCCGGATCACGGAAGGCCTCGTATCCCCAGTTGCAGATACCAACGAATCCACGATTCATCTCACTGCGCGCATAGCGCAATTGAGGCAGGGAGATCTGAACTTCCACGCAAGTCTCCCGAATGCTGTCGTCCGGTGTGGCATCATCCAGCACGCAAACGGAGCAATCGGGCGGAGCGAACTTCGCGAGACTCAGGAGGCAGTTGCGAAGTAATGATGCAGCGCCATAAGCGGGAATAACAATCGATACGCGTGGGCGTTTTGGCGCGAGTGCGCCGGTATTCAAGATCCGCCCCTGGCGAGACGCCAGCATGCTCGCAGATGATTAGCCAATTTCCAGGACCGTGAATTTCGAATCTCAGCTATGGCCCGCCGCTCAGCTTCCAACGCCACAGTCAGTTCTTGCACTTGCCGCCGCAAGCCGGCCACAGGCGGGCCGGTCTCGAGTCGCGAGAGCGTCTCTCGCATACTCGCCATCTCGCGGCGCAAGCGGTTTGTCTCGGTTGCCATCTTCCGGAGTTCTGCAACGGCCAAGTTACGCTCGGCGAGGGCGGCGTTCGGCTCTAAATCTTCCGGAGAGATTGAGTTCTTCATGGCGTCCATCTCTAAATCACCATCCATATCGATATCAAAAGTTGCGACCGCGTACGGGGTGACGAGCACGCGCAGATTAGCGGACCGCGATAGATCCACGAGACTTTGCGCGAGCTCTGGCATACGAATGCTCGAGACAGCAGCCAAACCGCCCAGTGCTTCGAGCCGGTCGCGCTTCACAGCAAAGAATTCATCGGAGATCGTTTCGACCGACCGCACAACCCGAAGGTCCCTCAAGAGGTCGATTTGTGAGAAATGAATTCCCGCGAACGCGTCCATGGTCTTGTTTGTGGAATGCAAAACCCTGCCGGATCGATCAAGGCAGATGCCAGTCACCACTCCGCAATCGTCTCGCATCGCCTGACTTATCAGCTCTTCCAAGAAGGCGTGATTCAGCGTTTCAAGCGGGCGATTGATAAATACGAATATATCTGCCGGAATCTCTTCAAGATTGCGTATAACATGCGGATTTGCGGGCGGGTCAAGCAGTTGTGCGCCCGAGCCCATCAGTTCATAGACTCGTGTGGCCTGGCTATGGATATTCGCGGCCACTGTAGTGTGTTGAAATGCCCCGTCTTCGGATCGCACTAAAATCGCGATTTGCCAGTCGGGCCGCCGCTTCCTCAGGAGCCGAAAAGAACCCGGAAAGAGACCCGGCTCGATGGTCGCCTTCACGCCCGTCCTGGAAAGATGAGCCAATATAGGCCTCGGAGAAAGGTTCCCGTCTTCTCTCGGTAGCGGCGCCAGGCTCGGATTGCCTCTTCGGAAATGATAAAGGGGCTTGGGAATGTGGCGCGGTCGGGGTGAACCGGGGACTTCCAGCATTCGAAACAGGGTTTCCCAGCTCTCGATATCGGCGTTTCCGGCGGGCGATGGCAAAGCGCTACGGCGCACAGCCACCATGTGCCCGACGAAATTCCAAGACAGAAAGGCTTCCGGGTCGAAAGCGGGTTTGCGGAGGGCGCGCACGCGGTTTCCGTAGAAGTCCATTTCGTCTTCGTCCGCATAGACGACATCGGCGCGTTCTCCGTCATTCAAGGCGCGTACGACTTCAAGGAGAGCGGACGGGTGCAATTCGTCGCGATAGTCCAGGCGGAGTACAAATTCGCCGACAGCTGCGTCAAGAACACAACTAGATGCCAGTTGAATCCGCGCATTTCCGGCAGCTAACTTATCAAGATAGTCGAATGGTGGCGATTTAACACACAACTGCCATTGCGCATAGTGTTGCTCCAACACGGATTTGATGCTGCGAGTTACTAAGTAAGGATGAGATTCAGGGACGTCGAGGAGAATGGAGAAAACGGGCTGATAGGACAGGGAGGACAAGCGTGCTGGTATTTCCTCCTCAGACCAAAACAAGGACCGCTCCAGAGTAGATAGCCAGCTTCGATAGCCGGCATCCGTTCCGGGTTCATAGACTTCGCCGAAGTTCGGAGCGGGTATGCCTGCGGCCAGAACAATCTCACGGCCCCCGGTCGCGGCGACCAGAGCAATTGATCCTTGCGACTTTAGCCGGTCAAAGCGCACCAGGAATCCTGAATTCGCAAAGACCGGATTATTCTTGTGATGACGCAGCACATCCGGCCGCGAAAGAGCCTTGAACGCTGGAATGCGTTCTTGGTCCACAGTGAGCCACAGTTCGTAGGGGTGGTCATCCTCGGGGACAAACCAGCCGCGTAGGTACGATTGACGGGAATTCAGCGGTATCGCGCTCGGTGTATCCAGCGAAAAGAGGATTTTCGAGGCCGGATCTATCGGGGAGCTCGCCACATTCAATGATTTACCAGTATAGTCACCGGCGATGTTAGAGTGGGCATTTGCGAAAATTATGGTGAAACGGAGCTTTATTTGCGGTGTTTTGTGACCGGCTGTGCCGGGTTTATCGGCAGCAGCTTGACAGATCGATTGCTCACGCTAGGGCACGATGTGGTGGGCTATGACAACCTCTCCACCGGGCGGTCCGCTTTTCTCGGCGAGGCATCCTCAAATAAGCGCTTTCGGTTTGTGAAGGGCGATCTGCTCGACCAGCAGGCGGTGGCGGCCGCGCTTGACGGCAGTGAGTTCGTTTTTCACCTGGCGGCAAATGCGGATGTGCGGTTTGGGACGGATCACCCAACTAAAGACTTGCATCAGAACACGATCGCCACGGTAAACGTTCTGGAAGGCATGAGAACAACAGGCGCAAAACGTATCGCATTCGCCTCAACCGGGTCCGTTTATGGCGAAGCGGAAATCTTTCCGACACCGGAATCAGCGCCTTTCCCGATTCAAACATCCCTCTATGCCGCATCCAAGCTCGGCGGCGAGGCCTTTATCGAGGCATATTGCGAAGGCTTCGGCATGCAGGGTTATATCTTTCGATTCGTCTCCATCCTGGGCGAACGCTACACGCATGGACACATTGTCGACTTCTGCAAACAGTTGAAGGAACATCCCGGTGTTCTACATGTGTTAGGGAACGGGAAGCAGCGAAAGTCTTACTTATATGTGCAGGACTGCATCGATGCAATCCTTACAACGATCGAAAAATCTACAGCGAAAACCACAGTGCTGAATCTGGGCACCGATGAATACTGCGAAGTGAGCGATTCCATTGGCTGGATTTGCGATGAATTGGGAGTGAAACCGGAAATACGGTATGGCGGCGGAGAACGTGGCTGGATTGGAGACAATCCGTTTATATTTTTGGATTGCTCTGCCGTCCGCGCGCTCGGCTGGAGGCCGAAGTTGACCATCAGGCAAGGCGTGACCCAGACGGTTCGGTACCTGCAAAAGAATCCCGAGGTCCTGGAAAGGCTTGGATGAGCAGCGCGGCAAGTCTGGCCTGCAAAGTCTGTGCCGAGCCCGCGCTGCGTGTGGGTGTTCGAAGAGGAACGTTCAAAGATCAACTATTTGAAATATTCCGCTGTGACAACTGCGGCTTCGTATTCGTCGGCAATCCGTGGCTGGATTACAAAGAGATCTATTCGGAATCGTATTACAAAGGGCAAGGCGCCGATCGATTTGTCGACTACGAATTTGAATTGCGCAATCCAGAGAAAACGGTTCGTCAATACGAATGGCGAGGGATCGTGGAAGTTATCCGTTCTCATGTTCCATTGAGACCTGACGTACGTTGGCTTGATTTTGGGTGCGGCAATGGGGGATTGGTGCGATATGGTCGCGAACATCTGTCATGTTCTGTCTGGGGATATGAGGAGGGCTGGATACGAGACCAGGCGCTGAATCTCGGCATACCTGTCATGACACGCGCCGCGCTAGATTCAGCGGTTGGGACATTCGACGTTGTTACGGCAATTGAAGTGCTTGAGCATGTGACCGACCCTCTGGAAGAGTTGCGGCGGATCCGGTCGCTCTTGAAACCGGGCGGCCTCTTGTTTATCACCACCGGGAACGTGGCGCCACATCGAGAGCGGATTTTTGAGTGGGGCTATTTTCTTCCTGAGGTGCACATCAGCTTGTTCGAACCGAGAACACTAGTGCGAGCGTTGGAACAAAGTGGTTTTCGAGCCGAGTTCAAAGGCTATTCGCGGGGATTCGACGATATCATCCGATTCAAGGTGCTAAAGAGTCTTGGCTTCCATAGGACCTCGGCTGGAGAAAGAGTATTGCCTTGGAAATTATTGAGCAGGATCGCGGACAAGAAGTCGCGGGTGACGGCGCATCCGATTGGTTGGGCGGAATAGGTGCGCCGCGTTCTCGCTGGTCGCGGCATTCTTGTTACCGGAGGCAACTCCGGAATCGGGAAGGCCATCGCCCGAGCTTGTGTCACTGCGGGAGCCGACGTGGCCATCTGCGGCCGCAGCGAATCGTCCCTTGCGGCAGCAGAGGCAGAACTACGGGCTGGCGCCACGGGGGAACAGCGTGTCGCGGCGATCGCGGCTGACGTTTCCGATCCAAACGCGGTTGCGCAACTTCTCTCGGATGTCATATCACAAATTCCGAATCTTTCCGGGCTGGTGAATGCGGCGGGGATTCTGGGACCCACGGGCGATTTGGACGAAGTGGATCTTGACGAGTGGATCGCGACGATTAAAGTGAACTTAATCGGCACGATGCTACTGTGCCGCGCTATTCTGCCGCATTTCCGAACTCGAGGCTACGGGCAAATCGTCAATTTTTCCGGCGGCGGCGCGACCTCTCCGCGACCACGCTTTAGCGCCTACGCAGCCTCCAAGGCAGCGGTGGTACGTTTGACCGAGAATCTGGCGCACGAATTAGAGGGGACGCGCATTTTTGTGAACGCTATAGCGCCCGGCGCAGTTAACACTCGCATGTTGGAAGAAGTCTTGGAAGCGGGACCCGGGAAAGTAGGTGAGTCCGCCTACCGGGAGGCTCTTAAGCAGAAGACAGCGGGAGGAACACCAGCCGATAAAGCAGCATCCCTTTGTGTCATGCTCCTTGCAGAGGATAGCGACGGGTTGACCGGACGGCTGATCAGCGCGGTTTGGGACCCATGGACCTCGCTGCCGGAACGAAAGAAAGATCTCGCGGGGACCGACATCTACACCCTCCGACGAATCGTCCCCGCAGATCGGGGGCTGAATTGGGATTAGATCGGAGCCTGCGTATTGCGGTAATCGGCTGCGGCCTGATTGGGCAAAAAAGGGTCCGGAGTGTTGCGGGGCGAGCTGCCATTACCGCCTGCTGCGATCTCAATTTAGAAAGGGCACAGAAGCTGGCGGAGATGTACCCGGGCGCCGTGGCGAGCATGCACTGGCAATCCGTAGTTGCACGCGACGACGTCGACGCAGTCTTCATCTGCACGACACACAATTTGCTGGCGCCGATCGCGCAAGCAGCGGCTTTGCACGGCAAGCACATCCTGATCGAGAAGCCCGGAGCGCGCAGTGCAGCTGAGTTGGATGGGGTACAAGAGGCGGCGGAGCGAACGCGTGTGGCCGTCCGAATCGGCTTTAACCACCGGTATCATCGTTCATTTCAGAAGGCACGCGCGATATTGGAATCGGGTGCTCTATCCGACCTGATGTTCATACGGGCGCGATACGGGCATGGAGGGCGCAAAGGCTACGACGAAGAGTGGCGAGCGGTTCCGGAAATTTCCGGAGGCGGGGAAGCAGTTGACCAGGGAGTCCATCTGCTCGATCTCGCGGCCTGGTTCCTGGGCGATCTGAGTCTTGTGGCAGGGAGAGCGCCCACTTATTTCTGGAACATGCCGGTGGAGGACAACGCATTCTTTCTGCTCGAATCAGAATCCGGCAAGGTTGCATTTCTTCATGCCAGTTGGACGGAATGGAAGAATCTGTTCTCTTTCGAGATAGCAGGACGCACGGGAAAACTGGAGATCAGCGGCCTTGGGGGCAGTTATGGGACCGAAAGATTGATTCACTATCAAATGCTGCCGGAAATGGGTCCGCCGCCAACTACAATTTATGAGTATCCGATGCCCGATAATTCGTGGGAGGTTGAAATCGGCGAATTCTTTGAGGACATACGATTAGGAAGAGCGCCGAAACCCGGCATCGCGGATGCCCAAGCCGCGCTAAGAATCATTGAACGTCTTTATACAAGATCAAGCCTGTGATTATCACTAGAAGTCCGTTGCGTATTTCCTTGGGTGGCGGTGGAACCGACTTGCCTTCTTACTACTGCCACCATGGCGGATTTGTTTTGTCGGCGGCAATTGACAAGTACGTTTACATTACTGTTCACGACACCTTCGAAGAAGATTTGATCATCAAGTACTCGCACATGGAGCGAGTAAGCAAGATCGAGGAGATACAGCATCCTCTGATTCGTGAAGCTCTACGGATGGTCGAACAAGAGCCGCGGGCCTTAGAGATCACAAGCATGTCGGATATTCCAGCCGGCACCGGACTCGGATCGAGCGGGAGTTTTGTCACGGCGCTATTGCAAGCGCTACATATCCACCGGAAATCGATCGTGCCAAAGCAGGCGCTGGCCGAGCAGGCCTGTTCTATCGAAATCGAAAAGTTGGGCGAGCCGGTCGGCAAACAGGACCAATATATAGCGGCCTTTGGTGGGTTGACTTGCTTTGAAATTGGTTCAGATGGAACCGTGGTAGTGCAGCCGCTTAAGGTCAGTGGCGAGACTTTGGCCAACATCGAAGACAACCTAACGCTGTTTTATACAGGCTACTCGCGGTCGGCTTCTCAGATTCTTCGGGATCAGGATTCGAGGAGCAAGGAACGCGATCCCGCCATGATTGACAATCTGCATTTCGTCAAGCAGCTCGGGATGGAAAGCAAGTCCGCCTTGGAATGCGGCGACGCGCGAAAATTCGCGGAGCTCATGCATGTCCATTGGGAAAACAAAAAACGCCGATCAGGCGGCATGTCGAATGGCGCAATCGACGAGTGGTACGAACATGGCAGGAAGAACGGGGCGATCGGTGGAAAGCTGATCGGAGCGGGCGGCGGTGGATTTCTGATGTTCTACGCCGAAGAGAAAACGAAGCTGCGTCACGCGATGCGCCAGGTAGGGCTGCGCGAAGTGCGAATCAAGTTCGACTTCGAAGGCACTTCGCTGGTAGCGCGGTCTTAAGTTCATGCTGCCGGTGGCGATCCTTTGCGGAGGGCTTGCCACGAGACTCCGCCCGGTTACCGCTTCCGTTCCGAAATCCCTGATTCCAGTTAACGGCGAACCGTTTTTAGCGCATCAGCTCCGTCTCCTCGAAGCCGCCGGTTTGGACAGAGTCGTGTTGTGCGTTGGATTCCTGGGAGAGAAGATACGCGACTTTGCGGGAGATCGCTTTGGACGACTTCAAATTTCTTACTCCCTCGATGGCCCGACATTATTGGGCACGGCCGGTGCGATCGTTCAAGCCTTCCCACACCTCGATCCGTCATTCTTCGTCTTGTACGGCGATTCCTATTTGCCCTGCGACTATCGGAAAGTGGCGACCGAATTCGGGCAGTCGGGAAAGAAGGGATTGATGACGATTTACCGGAACGAAGGCAAATACGATTCAAGTAATGTGGAGTTCGCTGGCGGCCAAATTCTGCGGTATGACAAGAAAAGCAAGACTCCGGAGATGCGGTACATAGACTACGGGCTCGGAGTATTCGACAAATCGGCTTTTGCGGGTCTAGCCGAGGACGAGCCTTCCGACCTCGCCGGAGTCTACGGTCGCCTGCTCAAAAGAAATGATTTAGCGGCGAGCGAAGTCAAAGAGCGATTCTATGAGATCGGTTCGCTCGAGGGGATACGGGATCTCGAACAATATCTTTCCGCATCAGGAAAAGCATTATGAGCTTCTCGCAAGAATTCTTACTTGAGGTACAAAAAATAGCAGGCGCTCTGGACACGGGCGCGACCGAGCGGATCGCCGACCTTCTGGCCGAAGTCAGAACCCAACAAGGGCGTCTGTTCGTTCTGGGGGTAGGCGGTAGCGCGGCGAATGCGTCTCACGCCGTGAATGATTTCAGGAAGATTACGGGATTAGAGACGTATGCGCCCACCGACAATGTGTCGGAGTTGACTGCTCGTACGAACGATGAAGGATGGGCGACCGTCTTCGAAAGCTGGCTGCGGGTGAGCCGGCTACAGGCGCGCGATGGCATCCTGATTTTCTCCGTCGGAGGCGGCAACCTGGAGGAACAGGTCAGTCCGAATCTTGTGGCGGCCCTCAAATATGCAAAAACGGTGGGGTCGAAGATTATGGGCATCGTCGGTCGAGATGGCGGCTATACGGCGAAAGTCGCGGACGCGTGCGTCATTATTCCCACTATGAACCCGGCACACGTTACACCGCATGCGGAAGCGTTTCAGGCCGTGGTCTGGCATCTGCTGGTTTCGCACCCCGCGTTAAAGGCTCACCAGACAAAGTGGGAATCCGTTCCCGCACGATGAACGCGCGGAGGGCTGTTTTTCTGGATCGGGATGGAGTATTGAACGAGCCCATTTTGCGTGAGGGTCGGCCCTATCCGCCATCTGGCCTGCACGAGCTAATCATCGTCCCTGGGGCTGAAACGGCTTTGGCACGCTTGAAGCAACATGGTTTTTTGCTGGTCGTAGTAACGAATCAGCCCGACGTAGGGCGCGGGACGGCCACTCAAGCGGAGGTGGAGCGAATCAACCGGCATTTGGCGAGTTGTTTGCCGTTGGACGATTTCTTCACGTGCTACCACGACGATTCCGACCGCTGCGACTGCCGCAAGCCATTACCGGGCCTGCTAGTGAGCGCCGCCACCCGGTACGATATCGAGTTGGGGAACAGCTATATGGTTGGGGACCGCTGGAGAGACATCGACGCGGGCGCCGCGGCCGGATGCAGAACCGTCCTGATCGACCGTCACTACAATGAACGCAAATCCGAAGCCAGACCGGATTGCACTGTGGAATCTCTCGTCGACGCGTGCGATTGGATTTGCGCTACAGCGTAAATCCCGAGCTGCGCGCGTCGTCATGAAACATTTGGACTGTTTCGAGCGAGTACTGAGCGAGATCTTTGCCCAAAGTCGGTAGCCTTTTCAGAATATCGCTGGTAGCGGTGATGATGTGACAACCAATGGCGTCGGCCTGCACGACGTTCAGAAGCTCACGCGGGCTCGCCCAGATGAGTTCCACACCGGGCAAGTCCGCAATCTCGTCGAGCGCGGCCGACATGATCGGGACAGGATCGAGCCCGGTATCGGCGATTCGGCCCGCGAAAACAGATACAAAGGCGGGCGCTCCGCCGCGTAATGCCGATGCCACGCAGCGGACTTGGTCTAAGGTGAGCAAGGCAGTGATATTGAGCTTGATTCCCTCCCGGGTCAGTTTGCGCACCAAGTCGAGACAGGGCTCGCCCTTGGTGTTGGTAATGGGAATCTTGGCATTTACGTTCGGCCCCCAGGCAGCGATGATCCGCGCCTGCCGTTCCATTTCCTTGAAATCATCGGCGAACACTTCAAAAGAGATTGGGCGGTCCGGGATGGCTTTGACAATGTCGCGGGCGAAGGACGCATAGTCGGCGATGCCGACTTTGCGCATCAGGGTTGGGTTGGTGGTAAAGCCCTGGATTAACGGGTTCCTGTACATTTCGAGCATGGTCGCCTTGTCGGCTCCATCGGCAAAAAGCTTTATTTTCAAATCGGCAATCACACAAAGAACTCCAGCATTCTTATTATGACGGAGGTATGGAACACGAGCGTCAATTGAGCAGCCTCAATCTCGTCGCAGCACGCACTAGCCAATGTTCAGTGAGTCTTCGAACTGCGTCTTTAGTGTTGGTCAGTTCCGATGATGTCTCCGTCAGTTCGAACGATACCTTGCTTAGCTCCGCGGATTTTCCGACTAGTTCCGACGACGTTTCCTCCAATAACTTGCCTTGTCGTGTAATTTCGGATTCCGCGCGCAGCAGCCGCTGTAAGGATTCCTCAAGATCCCGGGTTCTTGCGGCAATTTCGCCAGTCATATGTTCGATCGAGCGGTCCTTAGCTTGAATCAATGCGTCGCGTGTAGCAACTTCTGTGGTCAGATCGCGGAGTTCGGCCTGTTGTTGTTCTACCAGTCGGTCCTTTGCCAAGATGACCTTGTTCGCATTTGTAGCACGCTCGTCCCGGGCCACAATCAACTGGTCACGAGCCAGCAACTCCGCGGTCAATTTTGCGACGGTTTGGTCGCGCCGTTGTATATCGTCATGTTGCTGCGCAATAATTCGATCCCGTTCTTCCGACTCCCGGGAACGGACGTCAAGCAAACTACCACGTTCTCCGATGTAAGTATTCAGTGCGGCAAAGACAGGCTCTAGGCCTGTTGAGTGCGAAGTGGTGTCAACGTGTCCGAGCAATTCCTGCGAAACAACAAGCCGCCATTGTTCAGTCGCGACCCTATACATCTCTTCAGCGCGGTTTATGGCCTCCTGGGCCAAACGGCTGCGAAGTCCCTTATCTTCGAAAAAGCCGATAATTTGCGCGCTCAACGATTCAGCACCCTGCGACACATCGACCATCAGTGGATATCCACTCCCTACGACCTCGGCAAGACCAGTCCCTTGACTTATGATGACGGGCACACCCATTGACAGCGACTCCAAAGCAGCAATGCCGAAGGCTTCCCAACGCGATGGAAAGACTGCGACCGAAGCCTGACCGAGTTCCTTAGCTACGTTCTCCTGAGACGTAGACCCCACGAATCGGATTCGATCCAACAAAGTTCTTGGCAATCGCTCGCACCAATACTTCGTAAAAGTCATTTGATATTCCGGCCAGAGAAGGTCGCGGCCGATGATCACGAGTTCACAATCCGACAATTTCGCGGCTACGCTAATAAATGCTTCCAGCAACAGGTCGATGCCTTTCACGCGTTGGAGGCGGCCTACATAGACAATTCGTTCCGTCGACGGCGTCAAGATCCCGCCCCGAGAGTTAAAAACAGATCGATCACAAAAATTGGGAATGATCCAGTGAGCCCGCGGCTCTAGGTGCAACCGGCCAGAAAGCTCTGACCACAACTGGCTGGATGGCGAAATCAGTACACCAGCACTACTAATAACGGCATTCTCCATCGCACAAATGACGCGATCATAGGGCGATGCGGCTCTACCATTGCTGTGAAGGATTTCGACAGACGGACCGTTTAGCGTAATGATAATCGGAATCGGTTGTCCGTCTTGTCTGCGAGGGGGATTCACCAGCAACCCAAAAGACTCTGCTTCGAACTCCGCGGCAACAATCAAGTCGATTGTTGTCGTCCTAGCCAGGCGATGTACGGCATCAGCAACAAGAAAGGAGTACTCAAGCGCCACGTGACCATTTAGCTTTGTCTCGGCACTCGATGCGAAATGCACATCGATGCCATCGTAGCTAGTTTCTCGCCAACCACAACTAAGGCCCTCGGGTCGGCGGGTCACAAAATAAACCTTGTGACCGAGCCCCTGGAGAAACCGCATCAGAAGCTGAAATTGGATACCGATACCACCGTAGTAGAACGGTGGCATCTCTTTCGAGATGAAACATACGCTAAATCCTGACATTAAATCTCGGTCCGGTTGGCTAATAGGTTCACCAACCACGATTACTGGTATCCGAAAGCCGTTTAGCACCTCGCTTTGATCAGGACGAAGTACCACGAATCCGCGCTGATAAAATCCTACACGATCTCAATCAAAACGATACCTCAAAAATGTCCCAAGGCAGGTGCCTGATAGTAGAAAAAGTAATATAGCCACGGATGTCCGAATACATCCGAATTCACTAGCGCAATGTGCGCGACGACCACGCCAATCGCTATCACCACGCCAGGACGGCCCCACCGGATACGTGCCGCCCGTACAATCGACCACGTTGCGACGCCGACCAGAATGTAGACGGCGGGATAGCCTACAAATGCAAATCGTGGCAGCGTCGATAGATATATGCGGCCCAAATGCACGGGTTCTACGTATTCCTGCCCCAAATGCAAGAACGCGACACTCGCTAGGCTCGGCAGAAGAAGTAGGCCGACCAGCTTCAATTTAGGAGCGCTATTCACAAAGAACAAGCCGGCCGCTGCAATCAATAAAGGAAACACAAACATGCTGTTGCTGAGACTCCATACATACTCCGGCAACAACGAGCTATAGAGAACATAATTCTTTAATGTAATCGGGCTTGAATTAAACAACGAGATAATGTTCGCGACGGAGATGTCAATGAATTTACTATTTCTATCATCATGCACTAAGCTAGTCATGGGTGCCACCAGTAGCCCAAAAGTGACATAAACTGCTATCGCTAGCGTGCAAGCAATGATAATTGCCCGCAACCGTTTTTTGAAGAGAAGTTCATAGCCGATTAAATATGGCAGCAATGACAGCAGATCATAAGTAAGCAATGCCAGAGAAAGTACTCCACCAAAATATAAGTAGTCCCTAATGTTGGCACGAGGATCTCCACATACCTTCCAGTGCGCCCAAACAACCAAAATGGCGGCAGCGTATCCCCACAAATAGCTCTGCGGTTGGGCTGCATACATGATAAATCCTGGCCCAGATGCGACAAAAACCGCAGCGATAGCACCCTGTGCACGCCCAAAGTGAGCGGCAAAATAATCATTGGACGCCAATACGGCCAGTATCCAAATTAGGATATTCGAACACAGCATTACGTAGTACGGATTAATGAAGGAGCCGAACTGAGATGAGAGATAGAAAGGAAATGGCCGCCGGATCAGCATGCCGTTTATGGGCTCGGGCGTTCCCATGAAGATTTCCTCTAAAGCGTGAAAGGCGAAATAGTCAGCGTTCACCAAACCCTGCCCGTTACGAAATAAGGCGACGTGGTACCAGTAGCCCTCTGCGCTTGGTCGCTCGAAATGAGGAACGTATGTATATGGAGACCGCAGGGACAAATGCATCCAGGTCTCGGAGACAATGAGCAGGATTGCGGTGGCCCCTAACAAAGTAACCCACTTGGAAATCGGCTTTCCTCTTATATGCCTCATCCGTAGATATAGACACGCTCCACACAACAACGCGGTCGTTGTCGAAAGAAAAAATAGCAACTCGTGTGGAACCAACAAAGGCTTCCAAATGGCCCGTGGGAACCAAATAAATTCAGGCGTGCGGCCAATGTTCTTAAAATCCAACCACCCGGGCCCATTTTGATGAGACCAGCGGCTGAGTCCTAACCAGCTGTACGGGAACGATAGGAAGAGAGTTATAGCAACTAGAAGCGCTTTCTGCGCCATAAGACCAACATCCAAGCGTTTCAGAGTTGCTGAAATCAGCGGAATGAGAATACAAAAAAAGAAGGCCGAACAAAGAAAGCCCCTCCAACTGGCGGATCTGCCCGACGCGGACCAATTGTACCTTCCAGGCAGGAGCACGAGCCCGAGTAAAATATAGACCGCGCAGCCAACTGTCGATTCATGGCCGAAAAACTTCATGGATGAGACAAAGCATTCGATATCGTAACAAAATGATTCTCTTATCTAAAAATTATGTCAGGATGAATTTTCAACGGCATGCCACGATGACGGCAAACGCATATCAGGCGACGGAGGGGAACTGAATGGTTGAGATTAGCCAAGAGAATAGACGAAGCTCCGGAAAGAAGCGTTCCATCATTGCCACGGTCCTATATTGGATGGCCTTCGGTTTGACGGCTTCAACGCTCTGTTCATGCGGCAAGAGCAATAGGAACAGTGAGAATCCCGGGGCGACGGCGACGATTCCCCAAGACTATGAGTCTGGCAGACGCGCATATGATGCGGGAGATTACCAGACAGCCTACAAAATTTGGCTTCCGTTGGCGAATCAGGGGGACAACCATGCGCAATTTTGGATAGGATTCTTGTACGAAGTGGGAAGCGGCGTAAAACTGGATCAAGCAGAAGCGGTGAAATGGCTAAGCCTTTCGGCCGACCAGGGAATGGGCGATGCGCAAGCGAGGCTGTGCCGCCTACTGATGAATGGACAGGGCGCACCGCGCGACTACGTACAAGCTTACAAGTGGGCCAGCTTGGGTTCGGATTTGGGAAATCCGCAGTGCAAGCAAGTCCAAACTGAACTCGAGAGAGTGATGAAGCCGGCGGAGATAAAGGAGGCGGCCCGCCTCGCCGCGGAATGGAAAGCTAAACGACAAGGCAAGATAGACAAATCATAGTTCCGTCAAGACGTCCGAATTCTTAGCTTGCGTGTGCGGGCCGCCCCGGCCAGCGTGGCGACTGCAATGATCCAGAGTACATGAATACCGTGGATGGCTAGGACATAATATAACGGCTCGAGCACTGCTATGTAACGTTCTCCTGGCACCAAATTAGTCGAAAAAGCAAAGACGCTGGCGCCCACAAACATTGCAATCGAAAGAGGCCAATGCCATACCAAACAAGAGAGCACACCAATACTGGAAAAAAACGCCAGGTAGATCCAATGATCTAGCACGAATTTACTGAATTCTAAACACAGAATACGGGCGAATTGAAATGACACAGGACGCCGATTCGTTAGGTCGGAGAGCAAGCGCTGCGTCTCGCTACCGCTCGCCGTTACTCGCACGTCCGGCCGCATCCAGCCTTCAATGAACCAGCGGATCTCTTTGAATTCGAACCGAAGATCGACTGGGCGCCAGACGAGCGTGGCATTGTACTTGAGGTCTTCTAAGTAGGGCGCGAGCGACTGTGACGCGAACCACTCTCGTTCCGTCTCCCGGTAGTAAATGGTGTCATTACCCTTGATCAGGGGAAATTCCGAATCTGCTACATACGGTTCGTCGTGGTAGGCACCTGGGTCTGCGTAGATCGCGCGGTCCGGGCGGTTGATTGCAAGATCGACTGGCAGTTGTCTTTGAAATACATACCCGGCCCAGGACCCAAATTCTTTCAGACCCTTCCCCAAGGTCAACGTATGACGATTTACCTCAAGGTGCATGTACCAAGGTGCGGTCACGATTAGATACGCGCTGGTAAGCAGTGATCCGGCGACCACAGAGTACCGCAGCGGGCGCCGGCCACGTTGCCAGAAGAAATCCAGTAAAATATACCCGCCAATCGCACACATAACTAATAGTCCATTAGGACGGAGCATGGTAGCGGCGCCAGCACATAGACCCGCCCAAACCATGTAGGTGGAATGCCGCCGGGAACACGCTGCAAAGAGCAACGCCGAAGAAGAGAACGTACAATACAAGGCTTCGGTCCACAGGAGATTGGCCATCGGAGTCACGGCTGGACTGATTCCGGCCAGCAGGCCCACGGCTGCGACCCATTTGCGCGGCAATCGGTCCCAAAGGCACCACATTGTGACCAGGGAAAGCGCTGCTAGAGCGAGATGCTGTACGAGAGCAATATCCCAGACTGTGTCGCCGAAAATCCAAATCATAGTGGCAATAAACAGTGGATACCCTGGAGTACGCTCAACTACAATGTCCTGCAAATAGGGAGCGCCGATGAATTGCCGGGCCATCTCGTAATATCCGACTGAATCGTTAGTAAAACCGACGCCAACCGAGAAGACAAATGCAAGATGATACAAGACACAAACAGCCCAAACTGGCAGCGCCGTGCGGAAAAATTTGGTGGATTCGTCGCCTGGCGGAATCGCCGGATGATTTAACAACCAGTCGAAGGATGGGAGCCAACGCGCCCGACTGAAGCAACGGCTCACTTGGAAAAAACCAAACAGGGCTAGCATTGTACCCACGAAAATGCATAGCCAAGTGAATGCGAATACCCCTGGACGTCTGACATTAATCGCTTTGAATTGCGGCCAAGCCAGCCGATTGGCGTCTGAGCCCATCAGCCTTGCATGATTTAATCTGACCATCTGCTCAGGTTGCGAGAAGATGTGTCCGTCGATCAGGTATCCTTCCACCTGCGTCGCAGGAGATTCAATCAAAAGAGAATCTATTTCGTTGGGCGGCAATAGTGCCCATCCCTGGTAACTTCCCCCCAGATTGAAAGACACGAGCTGAGGGATTGGCCCGACGTCAATATCCCTGACCTGATCTAGCCAGTAAGCACGAATCCGCTCAGGGTTGCCGGAAATTCGAAAGCTCAGTCGACGGACTATCCCAGGCCAGCGCAGCATGCCGCCATCTGGGGCGGCCAGCGTAATGACGTCATGGTAGGCGATACCTCCATGAACAGTGACGTCGTCGATTTTCTTTGATTCTCCGTCCGATACAAGCTGATCGATTTGAATGGGCTTCGAGGGTGGTATGGCCGACAGACGCCTGATAGATAGGATTGCTTGGCTGACTGGCTGCCAGTGAAGATATTCCACTTCATCGGGTGCATTTCCGTAGCGGACTGCCAACTGAGGCGGCTGAGATGACGTGGTCTGAATCAGCAATTTCATCCAATACGCGTGTTGGTTGTTCAACCTGTCCTCCCCGGCGACCACAACGACCGTGGCGGCGATCGCAGAGACAGTAACAGCCACTGCCAAATAGCTCTGCCAGTCGGGCTTCGTCGTCCTGTCAAGGCCTGGCATCTCGCGTATTCGACATAACCGCCAAAAAGTCAAGATTCCGAAAAACAATCCAAAGCTGTACAGGAATGCTAGGACGAATGCGAAGGCTCCGAGGCTTACGCCCGGCGCGCCGAAAATGATACGAGCGAATACTAACGAAGCAGGAATCGCGGCTAGAACTGAAACCCAAGCTCTACGAATTGTCCGATCAAACCAGATTCCGGGCTGGCTTCTCGCACCCGGCATAGGAGCATTACCTGATCTCCGCCAAGCCGTCCAGATCAAGATGGAAAGGAACAGCGCACCACCGACAAGCGCTGGAGTACTGCTACCCGTGGAGGAACGCGCGGCATGGGGTTTCGGCGCGAAGACGGGAGGTCGGGACAGGCCATTCGCTCCGAAGCTTTCCACCACAAAACTCGGCTCGTCAGCTGAATACAAGTCAGCTATTCGAACCTCTCCGTTTACGGTGAGCTTTACGCGTCCGCTCCAGGCATGTTTGATCATCTTGATAGCAAGAGAGTCGCCGTGCACCACGAACTTGAACAAACGCTTGCCGCCGCCAGTCGCAAGCGCCGCGCGGCCGCCACTCGCGTTCTGTCTTGGACGGAATTCCCACCGCTTGGCGCCGGTCTGCTGAATGTTGTTCCAATCGAGCACCTCCTGAGGGGTCCGCACTTCGTATACCCAGACTTCGTCGCCGTGCGATTTCGAATTCGCTTGACCAAGAGCTTCGATCTCAACGTGCCAAGTCTTTACTTCCTTCACCGGCGCGGCAGAAAGCGCCAGTCCGGCCAAGACGAAAGCGGCGCACCGAAAGAAAACGTTCATGAGACCCAAGTCCTCATTATCTGCTGGCATACAATACGTCTGAGTTGCTCAGTTAGACAAAAGCAGTATGCCTCCCCCTTTTCCGAAATCGCCACGTTCTTAAAACCATGCCGGTTGTTTCCATCATCGTGCCTTGTTATAACCAGGGACAGTTTCTTCACGAAGCTCTTGATTCTATTGAGGCCCAAACATTTAGGGATTTCGAAATCATCGTTGTGGATGACGGCTCTACGTTTCCGGAAACAATCCGAATCATTGACGACCTCGATTGGCCCAAAACATCCGTGATCCGCACGCGGAATCAAGGCCTGGCTGAGGCTCGGAATGCGGGCATCCGACACGCCAAGGGCCAATACATTCTTACTCTGGATGCCGATGACAAAATCGCTCCCACATATCTCGAGAAAGCTGTCCACGTTCTAGAGCAGGACCGGCAGATTGGTATCGTGTATTGTGAGGCCGAGTTCTTTGGAGCGCGCCACGGCCCTTGGAAACTTCCTCCCTACAAATTCCCCGATATTCTGCTTGCAAATAATATTTTTGCCAGCTCGTTCTTTCGGCGTTCCGATTGGGAGAGCAACGGCGGATACAGCGCGGAGATGGTGTTCGGGTGGGAGGATTTCGACTTTTGGCTCGGATTGATCGAAAAGGGTGCGGGCGTTTACCGCATCCCCGAAGTGCTGTTCTACTATCGCCAACACGGTACCAGCATGGCACGAGAGTTCGATCGCGAAAAGCGGATCAGGTCCTACAAGACCCTGTTTCGACGGCACCAAAGTCTCTTCGTTAACAACATAGAAGTACTCCTTGCGCAAATAGTTGACAAGGATCCTTTAACTGGTTCGACAAGCCGCGTCTATCACGCGCAACTGTTTTACACAAGCAGCGGGCGGTATTCCGAACAAGACTCCCGTGACCAGACCTATCTATCACACTCTTGGACGAAATTGAACTTCGAATTACCGCGTGCCATCACTAATAATCCTTTTACCCTCCGCTTTGATCCCGCCGACGGGCTGGCATTCATTTCCATTTCTGAGTTGACGATCAAGTCGGCAACGTCCGGTAAAGTTATCTGGTGTGCAAACGGCCGGCAGGTGCTGGAGGCGATAGAGGTGGCCGGCACGGCAAAAAAACTTGCGGGTGCCGAGCAATTAGTTGTTTTGAGCTACGGAGAAGACCCGCAGATCTACTTGCCTCCTATCGATACGCTGGCTGGCGGGGAACCGTTGGTTTTCGAAGCTACTTTACACGCCGTTTGGTAAGCGCCGGTGTGTTCTTCTAGCATGCTAATTTGAGAATTAAGCACAGAGAAATTGATGGAGGCAGTCTACGAGCGAGATAGCTTCACCACCATCTCTTGACCCAATTCGCGATTTGTGGTTACAGGTGGACCATTGGCAATCGCGCGCGGGAAATACACGTCACGGGGTAGCGTGCCGATTTCTTAAGGGATCTGGGCTGGAAATAGGCGGTCTTCATGGGCCGATCCGTGTCCCTACGATTGACCGAGTGGCGAATGTCGACCGAATGACACTGGAGGGTTTACGGCAGCATTACCCAGAGTTGGCGGGAACGGACCTCACACCTGTCGATATAGTCGACGATGGAGAAGCTCTCGCTACAGTACCGGACGACTCCCAAGATTTCGTCATTGCGTCCCATGTCATCGAACACTGTGAAAACCCGTTGCTCGCTATTCGAAATTGGCTGCGCGTAACCAAGAACGGGTCATACATCATGATCGTCGTGCCCGACAAGAGATTCACTTTTGATAGTGAGCGGCCGGTGACTCCCTGGCATCATGTATTGCGCGACTACACCGAGGGGCCGGATTGGTCTCGGTGGTCCCATTACGAAGAGGTTGTACGCAGCCAAGGCAAGTGGACCCCTCTTACCGAAGATCAGGCGACGTGGGCGCGCCAGCTTATGACGGAACGACACAGCATTCACTTTCACGTCTGGGAGCCGCAGGATTTCTTGGAATTTCTGGTTATGGCCAAACGCATTGGTCTGCCTTTTGAACTTGCTCAGTTCAGCCAGAATGGCGAGGAGTTCATAGCTATACTGCAGCGGGCGTGAGAAGTTCCCGAATTACCCCTTGTCCCGCGACTTAATCGCTACAATCAGGGTACGATCATCGCTCTTGTAAGTTCCTGCGGTCATTTCCTGGGAGATATTACCCATGAAATCGAATTGCTCGAGAATGATATCGAAGCCGAGATCTCGCAGCAGTTGGAGCAGATATTCCTTCTGTATCCAAAAGGAACGCGAGTTCCCCCAGGAATGCCATTTTAAAAGATCAAGCTGCTCCGGCGTTACCTCATCATGTTCGCGGTACCATCTGCCGTTCAATCCTTCGTGTTCGGAGATCTCCGAGAGACCGTGAATGCGTATGGCTTCAGTTTCCTCGGCCCGAGCCACGTGGGTTTGGAGAAAAAGCGCGCGACGGCACACCCTGGCCACACTGGCGAGAAATCGGCGCGGCGCATCGAGATGATAGAGTAACCCGCATACAAAAACCACATCGAACGGGCCGTATTCTCCGATGTTGTTCGCGTCGTCCCGGATGAAATTTAGATTTGGCAACCGGACGCCAGCCTTGACAACCAAACAATTGCGGTAGTTGCTCTCTCTTGCCTCAATGCCTGTAGCCTCCATTCCGAGGCGGGCGAAAGCCGCAGTATAACCCCCCTCCAAACAGCCGAGGTCGACGATGCTCTTGTGACGTAGACCCTCCGGATAAATCAGCTCAAGGATGCGCCGCACGGAATGGAGAATGCTGGACTGGTCGATTGTCCATCCAGCTGACGGCAGTGTCTCAGTTCCATCGTCCAAACGGACGTTGTGAGCTGTGAACCCCGTAGGCCTGGAGTCTGGAGGAGTGCCGGGGATGATGGATTCGCCCATGACTTACTTCCTCAACGCTAATCACTCACCTCGAATGATGCACGTGCACGATTCTATCAATCCTTTGCCGAGGCAGACCACAGTAGTCTGAGGCATTGTGAACATGCACGAGACCGTAAGACCAATGGCAATGAGGCAAATTATGTTTTGCCCTCTTGCAGAATCAGTTCAGCCATCGCATTCGCCGACTGAGATGCGGAATTTGGTAGAGAAATCTCCGCCATGCAGGCTGTCCTGAGCATTTACCCCATCACAAAGTAAATGTAGTCGTTTCAGACGAGCTAGTGCCGAAAAGATCGATCCTGGCAAGCACATGCGAATTCTGAGACAACTCGACGATCCCGCTCCAGGGGTGCCGTAGGAACTCCAAACGCACAGCGTCACCGAAGACTGAGAAACTCACTGTCTCGCCTATTTCTGTAAGTAGAAGCGCTTGTCCAAACGCAGCTCGCTTATGCGGCACGAGGTTGCGCGGCGCAATATTCGGAATCGCTCCGAAATCAAAAAAGGGCAGCAAACTGCTTCGGATATTCAGCGACCACACTTCCGACCCACACGAGTTCGGAGACTTGCCTAGCAGCGTGTGGTGAAACGCAATCGGTCAGTCGCCTATGAATCTGACGTAAAGGTGGACCTCGTCACGGCAGCGAAGGGCCAGTTCGTCGACTTTTGAAACAAGCTCGCGCTCCTCTGT
>Ga0157369_10000443_pt1 | contig 54870 bp, 50 predicted proteins | sample C25metaG_FD_113461 | JGI IMG/M metagenome (GOLD analysis project Ga0157369, IMG submission 113461) | Corn rhizosphere microbial communities from Kellogg Biological Station, Michigan, USA - C2-5 metaG | ecosystem: Host-associated > Plants > Roots > Rhizosphere > Soil | place: USA: Michigan... | reverse complement strand
TTATCACTTTGCTTTCGCATGAAACATCAGCGCTTCGTCCCGGACACGACATTGTGGCCAGTAGCATGGCAATACTTGTTCTGGTGCAGATGCTGAGGGAATACTTAGAGGGTAATCAGAAAGGGACATCCTGGCTGAAAGCGCTCGGTGACAGGAAAATAGGAACCGCACTGTCACTGATACATTCTTCTCCATCTGCAGACTGGACGCTGGCAAGTCTGTCTGCTAAATCAGCCATGTCCCGCAGTGCGTTCGCTAGTCGGTTTCACCAGCTTACCGGTTCAACGCCCGGGAATTATCTGACGTCATGGCGAATGGAGCTGGCATGCGCTGAACTCAGGAAACATCACTTAAGTATTAGTGAGATAGCAAGATTAACCGGATATAAATCTGTTCCCTCTTTTTCGCTGGCATTCAAACGTCATACCGGAAGAACGCCAGGAGGCTACCGCAATCTGCATAAGAACACTTAAGAGGCCACTCTGATAATTGTCTTTTTAATGCGTTTGCAAAATTATCAAAAAGTTATCGCAGCGTGCAAAGATACAACGTCCGCTTCTGGCACATAGCAGACCATCCAGCTAAGAGGTTTTGAGCTGTATTTACACTCAGGATTATTGCTGCCCTGCTTTTACCCGGAGTATGGTTTGCCGGGTAGTATTAAATTCCCGCGCAATGGCGCTGATACTTATTCCGGCGTTAATCCGTGCAATCACCGTAAGTTGCTGTTCTTCCTTCAGTACTGAAGGACGTCCAAACCGTTTTCCAGCTGCTTTTGCTCGCGCGATACCAGAGTGCGTACGCTCAAGCAGCAAATCTCTTTCAAATTCCGCCACAGCAGAGATGACCTGCATGGTCATTTTTCCTGCCGGGCTGGTCAGATCCACCCCGCCCAGGGCTAGGCAATGAACGCGAATATCTGACGCCGCCAGTTGCTCAACTGTTTTTCTTATGTCCATGGCATTACGCCCAAGACGGTCCAGCTTGGTGACAATCAGCACATCACCATTTTCCATGCGATCAAGCAGTCGGATAAATCCGGGGCGTTCGCTGGCAGCAACCGAACCACTGATTTGCTCCTCAATCAGTCGCTGGGGTCTGATGGCAAAACCTGCCGACTCAATTTCTCTGCGCTGGTTTTCAGTGTTCTGTTCCAGAGTCGAAACCCGGCAGTAAGCAAAAACACGTGACATAGGGATATTTTCTGTACGAAAAGGATGTACGAATTATAACGTATGTCCGATAGTGAATTCACTCACTTTCGGACAGTATGGCTGACTAGTGTACGAAACCGACCGGTTTCGGTCAGTACAAATCAATAACTAAAATGAACTATATGCAGAGGAAGCATTTATGCCACGGAGACAAATACTCAGCAGTGAAGAAAAAGAACGCTTGCTGATTGTGCCGGATGATGACGTTCTTCTGACGCGCATGTGCTTTTTGAGTGAACCTGACCTCGCGCTTATTAATAAACACCGCAGGCCAGCTAACCGCATGGGATTTGCTGTTTTACTTTGCTACTTGAGAGGGCCGGGGTTTCCTCCCGACAAAAATATCTCCCCTCACGACGGGGTTGTTTCCCGGCTAGCGGCTCATTTGAAACTTCTGCCTGATTTGTGGGCCGAGTATGCATCAAGAGAGGTCACTCGCTGGGAACATCTGGCCGAACTTTATCGCTACCTGGAATTATCTCCCTTCAACCGGGCGCTACAAAAAAACTGTATTCGCCACCTTTATCCCCACGCAATGCGGACTGACAGAGGCTTTTTGCTTGCGGAGGAAATGCTCACCTGGCTCCACAATAATAAGGTGATTTTCCCCTCTGTTGATGTCATCGAACGAACTCTGGCCGAAGCAACAACGCTTGCAGACAGGGCGGTCTTTTCTGCGCTTACCGCGCAGCTTGAGCCGGAACATAAAGCGGCGCTGGACCGTCTGCTGGTATCCGAGGGTGAGCAACCTTCACGGCTGGCCTGGCTGCTTCAGCCTCCGGGGAAAATTAATGGCAAAAATGTCCTGCAACATATCGACCGGTTAAATTCGATTGAGTCGCTGGCACTGCCTGATGGCATTGCGCTTTCTGTTCACCAGAACCGGCTCCTGAAACTCGCTCGCGAAAGCAGAAAAATGAGTAGCCGGGACCTGGCAAAATTCACGGATGTTCGCCGTTATGCCTCACTGGTTTGTGTCATATCGGAAGCCAGGGCCACCCTGACTGACGAAATTATTGATCTGCATGAGCGTATTCTGGGCAGTCTGTTTAGCAAGGCAAAACGCACGCAGGCCGAACGACTCCAGCAAACGGGAAAGCTGATTCAAAGCAAGCTGAAGCAATACGTTACCGTCGGGCAGGCATTGCTTAACGCCAGAGAGTCCGGTGAAGATCCCTGGACCGCAATAGAAGACGTTCTTCCCTGGCAGGAATTCATTAACAGCGTGGAAGAGACGCGGTTCCTGTCACGTAAGGACAACTTCGACCCGTTGCATCTGATCACAGAGAAGTACAGTACGCTGCGTAAATACGCCCCCCGGATGCTGTCCGCGTTGCAGTTCATGGCTGTACCTGCCGCAATGCAGCTCAGTGATGCGCTTGATGCCGTCAGAGAGATGTATCGAAAACAACTCCGCAAAGTACCTTCTTCCGCGCCAACCGGGTTCATTCCGGAAAGCTGGAGAAAGGTGGTGCTCACTCCCACAGGCATTCACCGAAAATATTACGAATTTTGCGTACTGAATGAGCTGAAGGGAGCTTTACGTTCTGGCGACATCTGGGTCAAAGGATAGCGCCGCTACCGGAATTTTGATGATTATCTGATCCCATCTTCCGATTTTGAAAAGTCACTTCGGGATAACCAGTTACCCCTTGCCATTCCGACCGATTGCCATGAATACATCAAGAGCCGCATGACGCTTCTGGCATCGCGACTGGAGGAAGTGAATGCAATGGCGCTGGCCGGTGATTTGCCCGATGTGGATATCTCGGATAAAGACGTGAAAATTACCCCGCTGGATAATAGCGTCCCTTCATCAGCATCCCCTTTTGCCGATCTGGTTTATGGCATGTTGCCTCACCCTAAGATTACTGAAATGTTGGATGAAGTGGATAGTTGGACCGGTTTTACCCGCCATTTCACACATCTCAAAAATCATCACGTCAGACCTAAAGACAGAAAGTTGTTAATGACCACGATTCTGGCTGATGGCATCAACCTTGGGCTGACAAAAATGGCCGAATCTTGTCCAGGAACGACAAAATCGTCACTGGAGGGGATTCAGGCCTGGTACATCAGGGATGAGACCTATTCAGCAGCGCTGGCCGAGCTGGTCAATGCTCAGAAAAAACGGCCTCTGGCTGCATTCTGGGGCGATGGAACAACATCATCGTCTGACGGGCAGAATTTTCGGGTGGGCCGTCACGGCCATTATGCGGGTCAGGTCAATCTCAAATACGGTCAGGAGCCAGGTGTGCAGATTTATACGCATATTTCGGATCAATATAGCCCGTTTTACACCAAAGTCATCAGCCGCGTGCGCGACTCAACCCACGTACTTGACGGCTTGCTATATCACGAAAGTGATCTTGAAATCACCGAGCATTACACCGATACCGCAGGTTTTACGGAACATGTTTTCGCGCTAATGCATCTGCTGGGATTCGCATTTGCACCAAGGATCCGGGATCTTCATGACAATCGCCTGTTTATTCATGGAAAGGCTGAGCGTTATCCGGGACTTCAATCTGTGATATCCACAACCCCACTGAATCTTAAAGACATTGAGACACACTGGAATGAGGTACTTCGCCTCGCAAGCTCGATAAAACAGGGGACTGTTACCGCATCGCTGATGATGAAAAAACTGGCCAGTTATCCTAAACAAAATGGCCTTGCAAAGGCATTGAGGGAAATCGGACGCATCGAACGGGCACTGTTTATGCTGGACTGGTTTCGCGATCCATCACTGCGCCGACGCGTACAGGCGGGGCTGAATAAAGGTGAGGCCCGCAATGCGCTTGCACGAGCGGTCTTTATGCACCGATTGGGTGAGATCAGAGATAGGGGGCTGGAGAATCAGAGCTACCGGGCCAGTGGTCTGACGTTGCTGACTGCGGCGATCTCCCTGTGGAATACGGTATATATAGAAAGAGCCATAGATTTCCTGAGACGAAAAGGGATCCCATTAAATGACCAGTTGATTTCTCATTTGTCCCCGCTGGGATGGGAGCACATCAATCTGAGTGGGGATTACGTCTGGCGGACAAATCTAAAGCTGGGACAGGGTAAATACCGTTCATTACGCTCAGTGGATAGTGGTCTGTACAAAAAACAGGCTTAGCGTAGGATATTTTCCGTTTTCCAAGCGGACCCCTCGTTCATCAGCGGCCAGCGGATGCGGTGCCACTGCAGCTCCTGCGCCTGATCGCCGGTGAACCCCGCGCGGACCAGCAGGTCAGCCAGCGCGGCCTGCGTGTCTTCCTCATACCCGGCAGCCGTGAGCGGGAACGCCTCCGGACTGTCGCGCAGAACGTGCAGCAGCCGCGCCGGTGCAGGCAGCGCCCGGAGGGCTTCCTCAGGGCTCACCACGGCAAGGCGAATATCCTCAGTCAGCCCGGTGATCCCCGCCGCCTGCAGCGCGGCGTCCAGCCGGCGGTACCAGGTGCCGGTCCGGTCCGCCGGCGCGGTACCGTTCAGCGTGCCCTCCTCGGGCGTGTGGCTTTCATTGATCTGCACCCGGACCGCAATCCCCGCATCGTGGCAGGCCTGCAGCCAGGCGGCGACCTGCAGGGGATCACCTTCCAGGCGCGTCACCTGCCCGGCCGTGCTCCACAGCAGCAGGCAGGTGGTACCGTCGAGACGGATCACGTAGTCGCCCCGGCACGCCAGGTGCCAGCGACCGTCCAGCTCCACCAGGCGGTCGTCAGCTTCCTCTGCCTGGCTGCGCGGGACCAGGGGCAGAACACGGACCTCCGTTGCGCGCTGCTCCGCCAGCACGCGCGCCTGTTCGTCAGCGAGAAGCGGGGCAGCCAGCGCCCGGCCGGCGTCCGTCAGCTCCACGGCCAGCTGTATGTTCGGGGCGCGCAGGGTGCGCAGCCAGCCCGCGGCTTCCATGCGCCGGCAGGAGGCGCGCAGGTTCGTCCCGTACACCGGGGCGTCCCCGCCCTGCTCCAGCACCCGCTCAATATCCAGCGTGGCCACCGGTCCCGGACGTTTCGCATCAAGGGCGGCCAGCAAAATCAGCACCCGTCGCTGCAGTGGCGACGGACGTCGGGATTTTTCCCGCATCATTGTCCCTCATTCCTCTGAGAAATGAGCGTTTTTAGCCGTTTATAATCTGATTCGACCCGTGTTATGGCCAGGCCTGTGTGTCCGCGCAGCGCCAGGAGATACCAGAAGCGGAGGATGTCATGAGCCTTGTTCACTTCCCAGACATAATGGGTTCCATCCCTGCGAAAATCGCATTGCTTTATTTCCTCTTCTGCCATCTGCGTCATCTGCTCATAGCTGAGCGAAAACAACATTTCTTCATCCATCCTGCACGCTCCGTCTGATAATGTCCGGTTAAGTGTAAAATCATACTCAGTATGATTTATTACTAAATGTTTAAATATCATATCAGGTATTATTCTGTGATTAATGATAAATATCACACATGATATGATTTAACGCCGAAGGTTTTATTATCATATCACTTACCAGTTTCCCGCCGCGCAGATCCGGAAATTGTCAGAGTAGGATTTGAATATCGGTACTATGCGAGGGGATTTAAAATTAACTACTTAAGAACTAAGCCAAGGGCAAAATAGAAATCACACATCATTAGAGCTGTTTGAAACGTTCGGAAAAGAGTTTTGTCCTGTATGTATACTAAGTTATCCCGGGAGCTTAATGATAAGCCCTCGGGACATATTGTAATAGTTATGTGCCGTGTTCAGCAATTGATAGAGGAGTATCAGTAAGTTTAGCCCAGTATTAGGTTTTTTCCGGCTTTCAAGTTTCAGTATTTCAGAACGGTTCGTTTTCAATAGAATCGAATACTTTACGGGTCAGTTCAGGAGAGGTTCCTTTAGTCTTCCTGCCCGTCAGCCTGAATAAACCAATCCTGTAGATGAGGTACTGGCAGAAAAAAATTGCATCATATCTGATGCAATTCCGGATAAAATGTCTTTTCGTACTGTTATGTTATTTTACAATATCAGGTAAGCATTTATTGTTTCTGATGTATTTTTCACTATCACACCATGTAAACAGAGCCTTCCCTTCAGTGTTATGCTTCTTATAGTCGATATTTATATCATACGGCCCGAGCACTTTAACCATTTTAACGTCCGGGAATGCTTTTGATATATTGAGTGACTGTTCTAGTTCCTTATCTGAGAAAACTTCATGTAAATTACCATTTTCATCACCATGAAAGCCATAGTAAACAGTTATTGCTCCGGCCTGTCTAATGTCATCAGCAACCTTTTTTAATTTCTCGGCGAACCCATCTACAGTTGACTGACCATCATTTGTGAAAACGCCGAGTGCATATTCAATAATTTTATCAGACATAATGGTACCCTTTTATATTCGGTCTAAGCTATTCGTCTGCTAAGGAGTCTTTCAGTTTTTTGATAAGTTCCAGATATGCCGGGTCATCTTTCTCGAAGTCCTTTGCATATTTTGAAATTTGCTCGGGGGATACAAAGCGGAATGTATCAATTCTCTGTTCTTGCTCGTAAGACTCTGTGGAGCTTTTATGGCACGGTGACTTAGTCATCAATTCCATCTGTTTGCTGTCGGCGAAAAATAAACGAATGGATACTGAGGCATCACCTAATATTTCCTCGCAAATAAAAAGGAGGTGTGCCATCTTTGCATCTTCTTTTTTCTGCATGCCGCCGTATTCACCATTCAGGGCACTCAATATATCTTTTCCAATTTGCATGGCAGAAGGCGCTTTGTCGATGCCAGGCAGCAATTGAGACAGTATTTGGGTATCAACACTGACGGTGGTGGCCTGGATTGATATGTGTTTTTGTACTTTCCCGGCCTCGATGAAATACCCGGATTTTCGAATAAGTTTACTCCAGTCATCAAAATCAAACAGGCTTTTGTTCGCTTCGGCCATCACTTTTGTCATGGCCGAAAAAAGTACTGAAACACTGTTAAATAACGCTTTGGTTTCGGCGCTGAGAGATTCATCTTTGCTGGTTGTGGAATACCAAATATTACCGGTTGCGTTAAGCCTGAAATTTACTCTCAGCTCGCCATCTCCTTCAGATTCTTTAGATTCTTCAGAAACAGCGACCGCCCTTAACTGTCGTTTGGGGCGTAAGTTTTTTGATGCCGCCTCGTATTCTTCAAGCGTGCTATAACCTGCATCTATTGCCGTTTCTATAAAGTTTTCACGCATAAAAACCTCATCTTTAAAGTAAAATGAAAAGCAGGGAAATAACTGTGTTGTGGCGAAATGAAGTATAGTACGTTCAATTGGCTTTGTTGAATATATCGAACTTTTGCAGTATGGCGCGAGAGTACGCCCTACAGCTATAGGCAAGCCTGTTAAAAAATTAGGCTTACCGTACAATAATTCTCTATATCCAGACTGACCCCAAAAAGGGGGATTGTTTAGTGGTTTTCCCGGACTCGGTAAAACAACGGGATTGCATTTGTGCGGTATAACATTTCACTAAATGAGATAAAATAAATCCAGCATGGTCACGATTACAGGCGGATACAACAATGGGCATACCTACCCTGCCGGGCTCTGTATTTTCAGGTATCGTACGGACAGCAGAATACTTGCTTAACCGCAAAAGCAGGCAAAGACGCGAGGCAGAAGCAGCGTCACAGTTGGTCAGCGTGCTGGATAGATTCGTTGTGGATTGTGATGCAGTGGTCACCGATGACGGTTACCCACCCTTTACCAATCCTGAATATCACGATTACCGTGAACGAACTCCGCAGTGTGAGACGGTTCGTTTGGCCGTGCCTGATATCCCTGGCAGAGAGTTGCTGCCCCTCAGCATCAGTGACCGAGTGCGCGCCATTGAAAGCCTGCAAAACGACACGTCCGGAGCACTGATGGAAGCCCATGAGTGTGATGACGGCTCAGAAGTGTCTAGATTATCCGTGGCGATTCAATTCTTCATCATGCCAGGCCTCCACTCTTCCTGATGGCTGCCTTTTCCCTTATCTCATTGAACCAGAGCAAAAATGGTTATCCCACCTGACTGAAAACACAATTATTTGTTAAATGTTTATGAAATACTTGTGTATTACATTTGTATCGCTATAGTAGTGCTATTGAATGACAGGCGTACTCTTTTCTTTCTTCACAGAGGAACAGTTGATGGGCTTACAAACTCCCCCCCGCTCCACCAAAATCATAGCGATTATGAATAATAAGGGCGGACCAGGAAAAACGAGCACCGCCACCAATCTGGCCGTGACACTGGCACTTTCCGGCAAACGCGTACTAGCTATTGATTCAGACCAACAGGCCAACTCCACCGAGGTGCTGGCGAACGGGAAAAAGTATTATTCCCTGTTTGGACCAACTATATGCGATTTGTACAACGATCCCCGTTTAGATATCAGTAGCGTCATTATCCCTGCAGTTGCAGGCGATACAGAAATACCGAATCTCGACCTGATACCATCAGATCCGTCATTTGAGAAAATTATTGAGCAGTCACTGACACGTAGCCACCGCGAAAAAATTCTCTCCAGACATCTGCAGAAAGTGCGTCATGAATATGACTACATTATTATTGATTGCGCACCTGGCCTGAACATCGCAACCGGCAATGCGATCTATATTGCAGACCATGTGCTCGTTCCAGTTGACGGGGGAAGTTTCTCGCTGAGTGGTCTTGAAATCATGCTCGACTATATGGATGAAATATCTGAGCAGGACTACGCTCAGTTCAGCGTATTCCGTAATAACTATAATGCTGCCAACAAGAAAATTAACAGTTTCATTGATAAATCACTGACTGAGCACCCCCGCATAGCCCCAAGAATGCTTGAAACACGCATCAGAACTGACCAGGCGATTGTACAGTCACAGGTATCCTGCGTTCCGCTGTATTACTACCAGAAAAGCGCGATGGCGCTGAATGATTACCGTAAGCTTGCGCGTGAAATAGAAGCGCTGTTTGAAAAAGAGGTGGCCTAAATGAGTAAAGAACTTAATCGCCCTGCAATGGTAAAGCCTGACCGTTCATCCGCCGGCAGCACTGGCCGCCTGACTAACATCAGCACAAAAAAGAAGAACACAACAGGTGAAAGCCCGAAGACTGTGAGAATGACTTCTGCTGAGAAACTGCTGGCGCAGGAGCTGGTTGAACAGATCCAGGCGCTTACTCATAAAAATATTACTGTTTCCACGCTTTTGCGGGCAGGTCTATACCTCGCACAGTCTGCTGGCCCGGAAAAAGTGCTCAAAGCCATTAAGGAAAACATCTGACGTACTACATTTGTAATTCATATGAACTACAAATGCAGGCGATAAAGGTTACTTGAAAAACACCCTCTCTCCATAAAACAAAACGCCCTTATGCTAGGGCGTTGTTTTCCGCTATTACAACTTCAGAACGTGCAACTTTAAATATATCGCGCTAACGATGAGCTCTTCCGGAATACGAGGTATATCGCAATTTTATGTTTTTTTTGATCCCTAAGTAAAACTTTTTTCTGGTCATGTATTATATCTGCAGTCGTCAGCTTAACGGGCGACTCTACCATGTTATCCCTGCCCTGCAGGGTATAACACACTTAAAACTCTTAGAGGAATTCCCTATGGAAACTCAAAGAATCAGATATTTAAACTTTACTGAGGGTATTAAACAATGGCAATTATTACAGGAGATCTACATCACGTAGTAGCTCAGGCTTTTAGCAATGCAAAAATCGACAACATCAAGCTCATTAACGAAATGGGTTTTGATACCGATTTTTATAAGGTACAGGTTGAAAGTTTCGGCGAAAACGGAATCTACTTTAACAGTATATCGGAAAACCGTTTTTCGATCCGCAACAAAACCAAGGGTGTAATGTATCTGGCCACCACGCCACATACAGCTCTTAAAGAATATTACCAGGACGAAGCATTCGTCGATACAGAAGATTTCGAAAAAAACTGTATGGCAGTGATTCAGGCAGCACGTAAAATCAAGGTCATTGATTTAGCTGCGCTGGCACCGCTTCTGAATATTCCGGTAGGAGATCTTATGGGACCCAAAGTCGTATACGGGGAAACCCAGTTACTGGCCGAAGTTCTGTCGGGTTACGCTGATGGTATGGAATATTTGTCACGACACACCGGCAAACCCTGTATCGCTCTGTGGTCGGACGCCGTTGACGGTAACGGGATGCTGAAGAATTCTTCAGTCACACCGTTGAGTCAGTACAGTCATAACGGGAAAAGTGCGGAACAGATCCTTAAATCTCAGCTGAATATCCGTATTCTCTGAGTATAAAAATGGGCCCTGAGGCCCATTTTTTTACATTGTATGGTTAGTACCAAAGTTTTCGGCCAGTATCCTGAAATGTTGCATTTCTTCAGGTGTAGCGCCTCTCCGAAGTGCGTCCACTATTGAGATTTTTGTCTCTGTACCCGGGATTTCAACTTCTCGTGTAAAGAAATTACATTTCCGGACTGCGCTCAGTTTCGGTGTCAGTAGAGCCAGTAACTCAGGAAGCCCTGCAAGCATGCCCTTCTCGGAATTTTTTTCACTTGTACAGAACTGAAATACCGGGTACAGATTCTCGACACCCCATTTAATCTGAATAACTTCTCCCCGGTCTCCCTTTTTATGCAGGGTAGGTGGGGTAGTACTCAGTATTTTGATAACGGCTGTGGACTTATGTACCCCTCCGGATTTCTCCAGAGATTTAAGAAATAAAGCTCTCGCTTCTGCAAGATCTTCCTGAGCCTGTTTTTCAGGCGTCATGACATTGATCAATGTCTGCTGCTGCGCCTGATTCTTTAATTCTGCCCAGAATGTTTCATCCTGCAGTGTGAGCAGGTCCAGTAATTTTTCATGGGGCAATTCATGGAGTGCCTCAACAAACTTTGCCCCCACATTCTGAATGCGTTCCAGTAACAGCTGACGTTCAGCGTGCTCACGATTTTGTTTGAGGTGAGCACGGGCTTTAGGTGCATAACTTACATTGGTCATAGTCGCCTCGTCTCGGGTGTATAAGATTTTCATAAGGAGATAATACATGAAATCTTAAAGGAGTGCAATTTTTGCACTATGAGCATTCTGTGCAAAGTGCGCTTTCCGTTTTCTGTAAAATCCGGCATCCTGCCAATGCTGGCTATGCAGGCGTTCCAGCAGGGCGTCACAAGCTGTGCTCAGTTTTGAAAGCATGCCAGCAGGGCTAACATTTTGAACCTCCGCATCGCTTCAGGCCATAATCTATACACTTCATAAACGCTGTTGCACCTCCGCATAGGTAAGCGGCACACGCAGGCCTGAATTTTATTCAAGGAAAAAAATGAAACTATTACACTGGGCACTGGCGGCATGCAGAAAATTAGAGACCTGCCTGATCAGGCTGCTGCCTGATGAAGAGGCTGTGCCAGATTACGGCTTTACCGCGCTTACACCAAAAAAAATCCCCATAACTCCTTCTAATGAATACTTCAGAGCGTTGAAATTTGCCCTTTCACAAAAAAGCGTCAGAAATATAGCCGTTACGGGTTCGTATGGAGCCGGAAAAAGCACTGTCATAAATTCCTATGTCGAGGAATATGAAAAAGGAAATTTTATCAACGTCTCACTTGCGGGTTTCGATATGCCGGGGAGTGGCGATTCCGCAAAATCGCAGGAAGTTGAACTGAGCATTCTGCAGCAGATACTTTATAAAAAAAACAGAGATGCGCTCCCTGACTCAAGAATAGATCGCATCCTTAACAGAAATAAAGCGCATATATACCGTGTTTTTTTAGCATCGCTTAAAATCCTTCTTCCCTTATGCGGTGTTTTATTTCTCTTGTTCAACGAGAAAGTAAGCCAGATAACCGGTATGCCTGATTATATATACCATGCAATCAATTCTTTACCTTACGGTAAATTGGCTGCTCTGGTCATCCTGTCTATTATAACGCTTTATTATATTGTAGAGTCCGCCTCAAAAGTTGGCGTTTTCGATAAAAAAATAAAGCTCAACAAAGTCGGACTGCTCAGTGGTGAAATGGAACTCGACAGTACAGATTCATCCTCTCTACTCAATAATTGCCTGGATGAAATAGTTTATTTTTTCTCAAAGATTGAAGAATATCGCATTGTTATTTTCGAAGACCTGGACAGGCTTAAAAATCCTGAAATATTTGTTAAACTTAGAGAAATAAACAAGATCGTCAATAATAACCTGTCCGAAGACAAGCCACTGCGCTTCATTTACGCTGTACGCGACGACATATTCTCTGGCGCGGCCTCGCGGACCAAGTTTTTTGACTTTATTGTGCCCGTAGTGCCGGTTATGGACAGCAGGAATGCATTCTCGTTGCTCAACACCAGAATGAGCGGAATGATCCCCGGGGGCGAAGAGTGCCTGCGCAGCACAGCTACGTATATCAGCGATATGCGCATGCTGCAGAATATTGTGAATGAGTATCGCATATTCAGCGCGATGGTTGATAACCATAATCGTAAAGTCAGCCTTTACGCAATGGTGTTTTATAAGAATATTTTTGCGCATGATTACAGCCTGATTGACAGAAATATCAGTTTACTTTACCGATTTGTGTATCAGTACCGTACACAAACGCTGCATGAGCAATATTTTACCGGCCTTAATGACCGCATTGATTCTCTTAGCCGGAAACTGGCTGATATCCACAGCGAAAAATCTAGGACTGCCGAAGAAGTCAGAAGTAATTTAATCTCTCTATATCTCCCGGATAAGTTAAAAGGGATGGTTTATTTCTACAAGCGACTTAACCGACCTGGAGTTGAGCAAGCTGATACGAATCAGCTCATCAGCGACGAGTCTGTATTCGAGAGTTTTTTTTCCAGCACAGGTATCTCAATCGGCTACATATCCCAAAACAGATACATTACTGAGGATTTAACTGACGCTGAGCGAACTAAAATTTATGACAATTATCAGTACCGAAAAGAACTTGTCGGTGAAGAAAGAGAAAAAAATTACATCAGGGTTCAGGCCGAGCTGATGCAGGCCCGCGAAGATAAACGTCGCCGCAATGCCATCTCCCTGGCTGAATTAGTTCAATTACTGCAAAAAGAGAAGTTTGACGCTATTGCTTCACAATATATGGATGATATTGATACACATGATTTCCTCAGTGAGGATCACAGAAAAGCTGTCCGGGATGAAATGAGGTACGGCGGCGCAGATGCACTTTACCTGCTGCTCTCACGAGGCTATCTCGACCAGGATTTCATGCGTTCCCGTTCCGTTTTCCATGACGGCGGCCTGTCCGTAAACGATAATGAGTTTATCAAAAACGTGGCTCTCGGCCTGTCCGCTGCCAGTGCCAATGAGGACATCGCACTGGATGATGTCGGTGGTGTCATTCTCGAAATCGGCGCGCAGCATCTTCTGCACCGTGATGCGAGCCTGCATCATCAGATAGTCGCTCACATGCTTAATACCGGCGACGAGCGCCTCAATGAAATGCTTGCCACGCTTTTCACTAAATCAGGGAAGCATGTTCTTGACCTGATGGTGACGCTGGAGTCCCGTTTTGCTGAGCCCGATATTTTTGTCTCACTGCTTGTGCGGGCCCTGGATAAAAACCCCTACCTGGATGTTCTGGTTGCACATCTCAACGAGGCGGGTAGTGGCCGGTCATATCTACGGATTGCTGCTGCGGTTATCTCCAATATAGAGCCCGATCGCGCAGAAAATCGCAGTGACTACCGGCGTTATGTGGAGTCGCTAGGCAGCGGTATTGCTGATTTCCTTGAGCCTGAGGAAATTCAGTCGTTTATGACTCACATCGCAAGCCTTGAGGTTCGGTATGAGCGACTGAGCATTCCTCTTTCGGACGCCGAGAAAGATTGCGTTCGGTTTATCGGTGAGAATTCGCTGTATCTTCTCACCGGAGAAAATGTAGGGATAGCGCTTGCCGCACAGTTATCTGACGGGCAGGCGACCACTGAAGAGTGCAGAGCTTTGCCCTGGACGACCGCGCAGGTGCATGCGCTTTCTGCGCTCGCGTACTTCAAAGAGAACGCTGACGAATTCGTGGAGTCGGTATTCCTCAGCTCACAGGAACAGGGACAGGCAGTTACAGACGTACTCGCGCTCGAAGCGCTAAGTGATGAAATGAAGTTCAGGATTGTGGGTGAAATGAATTTCTGCCTGGATAGCCTTTCAGGGGTATCTGACCTGCCCGCCCGCACGGACGTGACTCCGCAGCTGTCTTTCCATGACTTATTCTATCATCACAACCGGATACAGGCAGGATGGCCGGAACTGCTCTCGTTCATCTGTGAAGACTGCAACATGCAGGTTTTGACCTCATTTATGGCGCGTCACGCCGGTACGTTGTCACTCTCCGGCCCGGAGGTTAGTGACGGCGATGTTTACAGTTTGCTCTACAGGAAAGTGATCTGTAACGCGGAATTTAGTAATGAAGATTACAGAAAGATTATGACTCATGTTGAAATCAATACTGCCTTTTTCGATGACAGTATGGACAACTTTCAACTTATCCGGCTGCTTGAAATGAATAAAATAACGTTATCAGAAGAGAACTTTACCAACGTAATTAAAAATGCATCTGTCACTGACCCCAAATTCACCCTGGCGCTCGCAGACTGGTTTAGGCGGCATCAGGATATATTCATGACAGCAACTGATTTATATTTGCAAAGAGAAAGCTGTGAAGAGGTTTTTCCCATCCTTTTAGGCCGGGTCATGCATTCTCCGCTATTCTCTGATGATATCAAAATGGAATTATACAACCATTATGAGGAGGATTATTTAGTTGGGGATGAAGCTGACATTGACCTGCCGCAAGAAATAAAAGCATCTGCTTTCATAGTGTCTAATAATCAGGAAATGAAGATGCGGCTAATGACTTCTCTCATCGCAAAAAACTTTCGTGATAAAAAAGTATTGGCAGAGATGACAGGAAGAATGAGTGAAAGAGAATTAAAGAAAATATTCACTCATAAAGGTGAAGCTACCCTTGCGCTTATTGACAGGGATTTATGTGTGCCACTGCTGGATGCCTTACGGAAAGCCGCACTGATTAAAGATTACGAGTTCAGAGACGATGGAAAAGTTTTTGTGACCATCCAGCGTTCGGTAAATGAAAACGACGAATGAGCACACAGGTGAGCACTACAAGGCCAGGCTCTTAAGTGTCTGCAGGCTCTTTCCGTTTTCCGCTAGTTCCGGATCTGCCGGTTACCGCCACGAAAATTCTCGTGAAACGTTTTCAAAAGATGTCCTATACTCCCGTTGCACAAGGGCTGCGCGGTGTTTTACGCGCCCGCACCCTGCCGCTGCGGCACCGTGATTTATGCCGCATTGTTTATTCCGTGCGCGTGCTACCCTTCCGGAAATCTCGAAATAGCCAAAAAATCGGATCACACCGGAACGGCCATCCGGTAATTTACCTGTGTGGTTATGTGGCTGCTTATTATCAGGTAGGGGATGATTGCGTCAGGGGGAAATAGCAGATTGTGATTATCAGGCGTGTCAGTTCGTGATGGTTAAGATTTGGGACTAGTTAATGTAGGGATTTATGAACAACACACAGTTACTGGCATGGCTAGCAGGCTCCGGGCATAAAATGGTCTTTTACTACCGAGTAACCGACAGCGATGGCCAACCCATGCATCTGATCCTGAATTACAACGGCCTCGAACTGGCGCGTAGTATACCTAATACCAATCCGATGGTCTGGGATAAGACCGTTACGCCTAAACTACGATTTCAGTTATCGGACGACTTAGATGATATAGATGTGTACCCTGCGAACAAATTCCTCTTTGAAATAGGGGTGCGTGGGTGTTAACCCCGTCAAAGCTGGTTCCCTGAGTCAAAAAGGGTTTTGGCGGGATTTCTCCTTTATTTGTGCACTATAAGAGGTTACAGCGACATGGGTAGCATGAAGGAATATATGCACGATCTGGAAGCTGAACGGTTTGATGAATGGCTTGAGGCAAATTACCCGGATGTTGTCCCCAACTCTGAAGAATGGGAGCAAGCTGCGAACCTGTATTACTGGAAGCAGGAGGCGGTTACCGATCAGGCTCAGCGGGATCATGAACACGGGCTATTTGTTGCTTCCCTGAATAATATTCAGCAGCGCTACCAGCATGCGGTACAGGAGATAAAGAAGCTGTGGACCTTACTTGATAATCCGCAGCCGGAACTCGTATATCGAATGTCATTCGTCCATGCGGTTACGGTCATGGAGGCGTACTTAATGTACTGTGCGAGGGCACTGCTGGAGCATGACTGGCCGCTCGCAAGATACTTTGAAGAGTATTACTTGCCTTTTGCCAGGGCAGACAAGAAAGATAAGCAGGCGGCCCGCGAGATGCCGCTTTCCAAGTTCCGCCCTGTTGCAAGGAATGTTGTTGCGAGTATGACGTTCCATAATATTAAAACTATTGAGCGCTATTTCGGCGCCGTACTCCACATTCCGCCCGTCTGGCCTGTTGAGCCGCTGGGCATCATTGCAGACTGGCGAAACGATCTGGTGCACCGCAACGGCGTGGATGAATACGATGTTCCACGGGTGATATCAGTGCAGCAACTGCAGAACGCCCTGCAGAGAGTATCTGACCTGGTTGAGGCCGCTCATATGTCCCTGAGTCTGGAACTGGATTATTTCGGTAACTGGCGCACCGAGGAAAACCGGGAAATCATTGCGTCAGCACTGTACATTCCTCCAGCCGGAAATAAATCCTAATGACCGGACTCGTTACCCTTGGACGGCTTCGGCACCTACAGCTCTGTTACCGGTAGCCCTGGCGCTGCGCCAGATGGCTCTGGTTCAGGATGAGCTGCCGAAATATCTGCTGGCACCGGAAGTAAGTGCCCTGCTCCACTACGTCTCGGATCTGCACCACAGGATGCTGCTCTCAACCCTCTGGAATTTCGGTGCCCGCATAAACGAGGCGCTGGCCCTGACGCGCGTTGATTTTAACCTGGCGTCCCCCACTCCGTTTGTTCAGCTGGCCACACTGAAACAGCGCACGGAAAAAGCCGCCCGGCCGGCAGCACAAGTCACAGGATTGTTCCCCTGTCCGACAGCCACTACGTCAGTCAGCTGGAGATGATGGTGGCCACGCTGAAGATCCCGCTGGAGCGGAGAAATAAGCGCACCGGCAGAATGGAAAAGGCCCGTATCTGGGAGATCACGGACAGGACAGTCAGGACCTGGCTGAATGAGGCGGTTGAGGCCGCAGCGGCAGACGGTGTGACCTTTTCCGTGCCGGTGACCTCGCCCAGGTTCCGGCACAGTTATGCCATGCACATGCTGTACGCCGGCATCCCCCTCAAGATCCTGCAGACCCTGATGGGGCACAAATTCGTCAGCTCGACGGAGGTATATATGAAAGTCTTTGCTCTGGATGTCGCCGCACGCCACCGCGTCCGGTTTGAAATGCCGGGTGAAGAAGCTGTCGCCTTACTCAAGGGCATTCACAGGGGCTGACATACGTTAACGGCTCCCTGCGTCAGCGCGATTTAAATGGAGCTATGACCTGTCAATGGACATAAGGCTCCATCTTTTATATCCGGACAGGCTCTTCTACAGAATTATATCTTTCCCGGGTCGGCTCAAAGCAAAGTTCTATTACATTTCCTGCGCGAGAATATTTCATGCTGTAGTAGCCAGGCGCAAAGCTCAGGGTTTCTCCTTCGATGACATCAGATCCGTCGGGCTCCAGATCGCCTCCGGACGTGTCCTCGCCTGCCCCGATAAAAATGTTGCCTGACGGGAAGTGCAGATTTAGTGTACCTGCTTCATCTTCAACAGATTCCGACACCTTAACGATGTAGTCACCATCAGCGCCCAACCCAAGAAAAGCGATGTTGCCCTTGTTCACTTCAAGGATCTCATTCTCCTCAATGGTCCACCAGTCAGGTGAATCAGGAACTCTGTGCTTAACCGCATCAATGTCAAATACTGAAAGCGTTGCAGTGTCAGTGAAAACTGAGAATTCTTTTAACATACAGATCTCATTTAAATATTTACGAACTAATTATAATGGTCATGTACAACTGGCTCGCTCCTTACTGAGCAGCTCAATGTGTTAATCTCCAGTACATCAATCTTATCAGCGACTTACTCACACAGAAAAGGAAACTGTTCTGTATGGCCATGAAACTTGTCCGTAAGAAATCACCTCGGGGTGGTCTCATCCGCTGGCTGGACAAGGACGAAGAAACCGCCCTAAAGGACGTGTCCGGACGGCGGATTTTTACCGGGCGTGATCAGTACGTGCTGGCAGAAAAGATCCTCCTGGAAATGCGGCAAAGGGAAGCCTGGCTGCAGTGTGACTGTGTGCCGGGCGATTCGCCGGCGATGAACAGCGCTAACCTGATGCAGGGCACTGGTACTCTTTTTCTGGCCGGATTTAACCATGAGCATGCGCCTGACTGCGCGATGTTCCGTCCGTTCAGTGGAGATACTGATGCTACATCTTCTGGAACCCGTAAAACAGCAGGCAGCAAGCGTATCAGTTACCGAAGTTTTTTGCCGCCTGACGACTCCGAAACAAGGATTAAGTCTCCGGGGCGTCGGGTCGCTCCGGCAGGTGAGCGTACTCGCCGGACTCGACGTTCGCGTATTGCACGCCTGCTACTTTCGCTGATAGAGGACGCAGGACTTAACCGTCTGGCCACGCTACACCCCCTCCCTGTGACTGGAGTGATGGAATCCATTAATGCACTTCGGGCTGTCGCCGAAAATATCCAATTTATCCACGCTCGCAGACTCTCGGAGATTGTACGTTTTTCGCCAGCGATGAGTGAGAACGGCAAGGAAAAGCTAATGCAGGAACTGGAGCGTCCAGACACTCACTGGCCAGCAGGCAAAACGCGGATGTTCTTTCAGATTTTTATGTCCGATCAGGTAACCCGCGATGAAGTCTCGTTTTGTTGGCCGGGCGGAGAGCTGCAGTTTCGTCCGGAGCGCGGCGTAAGTATTAATGGCGAATCGCAGGACGGTGCGCGCCCCCCCTACTGGGTCATTCTGGCCTTTCGCCGGGGGATGGATGGCAGGGTTATCTGCAGCGAAGGATATGCACATGCCTTATTCCGCCGTGGATGTCCGGTACCAGTCGACAGCGGACTTGAGCGCACTACCATCGAAAGCTTGGCTGAAGTTGCGGGCTGGGTTGCAAAAAAACCGGATGCGCCGGCTCTGAGTCTGGAAAAACCGTTTTTTGATCTCGAAGTGACCCTGAACGGCGAAAAAGGGTTTGTTCTGCCGGATTTCATAGTTACAGCCAGCAAGCCGGGCGGAAAACATCATACTGTGGTGATCGAAACGATGGGATATACCGACGATGATTACTGCGAGCGAAAGGCGGAACAGCACAAAGGCATGCGTGAGTTGGGTTTGCTGCAGACTGATCCTCCCCGCTGGCCACAGGAACTGGATAAAACTTTCTCGAGACATGTTTTTGGCATCTTCATGAATCTTATCGATTAAGGGGGTCAAGCCTCCCGTTAACAGCGTGCAGACCACGGGTGCATAGAGATTAGTCTGCCAGGATACTAGCGCTATCCAAGTTCAGTAAAGTAATACCTTCATCCATGCTGCCCACCTCTTCTCCCTTATCTCGCGCAAAGGTCGATGCAGAACAACATCAGCATCACTACGTGCTCGCGTTCTCTTAATGCTTACCAGTGAGTAAATTCAGCGAAAGATAGGCTGCTCATTCCGATGCAAATGGAGGCGTTTTGCTTGCATCTGGATGTTTACCATCTTATTTCCAGCATTTTTCTTAATGAAAATATAAACTGTAGCAAGCATTTGCTTACTACAGTTTATGTTATAAGCTATGGCGAGTGAGATGAACCACAGGCCGAGAAGTATAAACTATAGCAAGTTACTATCTCGCTATAGTTTATGTTATTCGATAGATATCACTCGCTTCCCTAACGTAAGCCACTCATTCATTAGCCATTGAGGTAAGCAAGCACTTACAAACATCGAAAAATAAGCTATAGGGAGCAGAGCTACTTCTGGCATGTTGATACATAAGCTATAGTGAGGATTATCACCTAATGATGAGTGAAACATAAACTATAGCGACTAAATAGCAGCCAGGATTGGCTGACCGAAGGACAGGGTTAACAAAAGTACTCGCCAAATAATATGTATAAGCTGTAGTGAGCACTGACCTCGTCGGTACTCACTGGCGATGAGAATTGAATTGTGATTAATCGCTCTCGCTTATTCGATTACTTATTACGGAAGAGTTTTTCCAAGTCGTCCATGGTGATGCCAAGCTTTTCAAGGAGCTGGAGTTTTTCGGTAAGCTCTTGATCGGGAGGACTTGCGGGACTGCCAGTCAGCTTAGGATTCTCTTCGCTAGCGTCTTTAGGTGCTTTGAGCTTGGGACGACGGTAATGTACGTTAAACAGCACGCTGCGTCCGCGCTGCATTTCGGTGTAATCAAGGTAACCAATCTCTTTGAGTTGCGCCATAGCCCGGCGAACGGTCTGATTTTGTGAGAATACTGGTGATTTCAGGCTTAATCTTGCTCTTAAGCGTGCCAGCGATATAGGGGCAGGATCTTTTGGTAGACTCTCTATAAAGGTATATAGCGCCTGAGCAGACTCGCGGCGCTTCAACGCGTTTATAGCCTTAAGCTGAAGAAGTACTTTTTTATCAAATTCATAGAGTTCGAATAACCGCGGATCCGCCTGCAGAACCACGATATCACGTTCGGTATCATAGAATGCAGACTGTACCAGATGAGTTATATACTCTTTGGTATGCTTTTCAGTGGTGCGGGAGAATGATATTACCGTGCCTGCTATACGCTTCAGTGAGGGGCTGATGCGCTCCCTGAGTTTGCGTGAGGACTGGCTCGATGGGATCCCACATAGTTTGGCGAATTCAACAAATGATAGCTGAACCTTGTCGCCTATCACTTTATGTTTGGCAAAGGAGTGGATAATACCCACCCAAGTTTTAAAGTCATTATCCATATCCAGCCTGGGACCTGTGATCTCGACTTTGTCGAAACCCTCCGCCTTGGCCAAGGACAAACGCGTCAGCTCTTCGGTCGCATCAGTTTTTGATAACGTATTCTTTTTACTATTTTTCAGTGACTTGAGTGTTGGGACGAAAACACCAAGTCGCATTAGCGCGACTGGCTGAACCGTATTATTAGAATTTGGAGTGAGGGTAATAAGTTCACCAGTAGACTTATCCATCTCTTCAAACAGGGTTTTAAGATCTTTATTTTCGTTTTCCAAGACGAGCTCCAGATCTGTGGATGGTTGAGCAACGAAATCTTTCTGATGTAATAAAACACATCGTAGCTCAATGAAAAATAGATTGGTTTTTAGACACAAGTTATACAGCCGCTTACCGCTGCTATCTGACTATAGCTTATATTGTTTACTGTCTACAGCATAGAGTTATCTCCTTGTAGTTTATATGATGCTTGTCATAGCTTATCTTCTTCTCTTTATAGCTTATGACAATCCCCTCCCAGCCCAGTACTGGCGCGGCTCTCAGCGATCGGGGATCTATTTGGATCTTATAGAGGATCTACTTAGGATCATTATTGTTTGGATCTACTCGGTGGATAAGTGGATAAGCCATAGAGTTACAGTATTTTTTTTGGTCTTCTGTGGTCTTATCCAATGGTAAAACAGAGGATCTGCTTTTTGATCAAACTATGCTCAGCCTCAGATTATCTGCGCACAATTAGCTGCACTGACTATTTTACCCTGCAACTAATTCAGGAACTCGATCACCAATAGCCTTACCTTATATAACTACGTTCTGTTTGACCGGTTTCAGGTCACTCTTCTAGGCCGCTTTTTTCTTTTAATCCTGAACGTTTGATCGAGCCAATCTGAAAACCTCGCTCACCAATCCCAATGAGAGCAAACATCTGATCTTTACGCTAAAATTTTGGGTTATATGTTTACTTTGTTTCTTGTGTGTAGCATTCTTGATTAAATTCATTAATCCTGCATAAAGGGAACTTTTGATGAACAACTCATCACAGTTACTTAAAGTAGCGCAACGTTCTGAAAAAATGCTCATTGGTCTGACAGAACAGATTCGGGCTCAGAAGGAAGAATTGCAAGAAAATGTTTACTATCAAGTATATACGAAAGCAGCATTGGCTAAACTGCCAAAGCTCACCAGAGCAAACGTGGATTACGCAGTAAATGAAATGGAAGAAAAAGGCTATGTCTTTGATAAACGACCAGCCGGGACATCCTCCAAATATGCAATGTCTATCCAGAACATTATAGATATTTATCATCACCGCGGAGTCCCGAAATACAGGGACAGACATCAGGAAGCCTTTACCGTTTTTGTAGGAAATTTAAAAGGTGGGGTTTCAAAAACCGTATCTACCGTTTCTCTGGCACATGCCCTACGTACGCATCCTCATTTGCTCTTTGAAGATCTGCGGATTCTAGTTATTGATTTGGATCCCCAGTCATCTGCAACGATGTTTTTAAACCATACGCAGGCTGTTGGCATAGTCGAAACTACCGCAGCGCAGGCAATGCTGCAGAATGTTACGCGGGAAGAACTACTTGATGAGTTTATAGTATCTTCTATTGTCCCGGGTGTGGATGTTCTCCCTGCTTCCATCGACGATGCGTTTATAGCATCAGCATGGACAGAACTATGTGCCCAACATCTACCTGCTCAGAACGAACATGCTGTCCTGAAAGAAAATCTAATAGCGAAGCTCAAGAACGATTATGATTTCATTTTCATCGATAGCGGACCCCATCTTGATGCCTTTTTGAAAAATGCAATTGCCGCAGCGGATTTACTTCTGACTCCGGTGCCACCTGCACAGGTAGATTTTCACTCGACACTGAAGTATTTGACCCGTCTACCTGAACTGGTGGATATCATCACTGAATCAGGTTACCCATGTCACCTTGTTGGCAACATTGGCTTCATGTCCAAGCTTTCTAATAAACCAGACCATAAATTGTGCCATAGCCTTGCTAAAGAAATTTTTGGCGGTGACATGCTGGATGTCGCCCTGCCCCGCCTGGACGGTTTTGAAAGATGTGGAGAGTCTTTTGATACTGTCATATCAGCTAATCCATCGACTTATATTGGCAGCAACGAAGCTCTGAGAAATGCCCGATTGGCAGCAGAAGATTTTGCAAAAGCTGTATTTGATCGTATTGAATTTATCCGAGCAAATTGAGGGACTTATGAGCACGAAAAGAGCAACCATTGGTCGGACCTTTAACCCGTCTGCAATGACTAATAACTTATCAGACAGTGCGCTTGAGCAAATTTTTACCCTTTCTACTGGACGGAAAGCCGTCTTCACTTTGCAAACCATTCCTGCAAATGAAGTAGAAGGCAAGACATACGTATTGCAGGAGACGAATGGCCGCGATCAATCTAGTCTGACACCTGAATCCCTGAAGGACATTACATCCACTCTTCGATTGCAGCAGTTCTTCCCGTGTATTGGTATTAAGCGTGAAGAAGGCATTGAGATAATCGATGGTTCCAGACGGCGAGCATCCGCTATCCTTTGCCATACCGCGTTAAATATCATGGTGACGAAGTCGCCTATATCTACCGATGAAGCGCGGAAACTGGCTAGAGATATCCAGACTGCCAAAGAGCACAATATCCGTGAGATCGGGTTACGTCTTTTAACGCTCAAAAACACGGGCATGAGTCAGAAAGATATTGCCAGGTTGGAAGGATTGTCGGAAGCAAAAGTTACGCGCGCTATTCAGGCTGCATCTGTATCAGCCCAGTTAGTTTCGATATTCCCGGTTCAGTCGGAACTAGGATTTACAGATTACAAAGCGTTAGGTGCGCTGGAAGAAATGCTCAAGGCTAAAGACCTTTCTATTGAGGCCTTGCTCGAAACAACTGCACCGGAAATTAATATCATCCTGGCTGATGCCTCGCTTGCTGAAGACGAAGTTAAAAACAGGATTATCAAGATCCTGACCCGTGAAACCGCAGCTATGGCTTCTCTTAAAGGCAAAGACAAAGCGGTTGTAACGAACCTGTGGTCTTTCCCGGACAAAGACCGATTTGCCAGAAAGCGTAATAAAGGGCGCATGTTTGTTTACGAATTCAATAGATTATCGAAAGAACTGCAGGACGAGATCGATGAAGCTGTAGCGAAAGCTCTTCAAAAACATCTTTCTAATGATGCGTAAAGGTGATTCTTCGCCAGTGAAATTACATAGTTAATTGTCTGATTTAAAATGTTTTTTCTTCATAATTTCACTCTGAAATCGCCACAATTTCATGATGTCTTTCCCAAACCGAGCCCGGATTTTCCGGGCTTGCCAAACCCTTCAAACCCGAAATAAAGCCTGCCCAGTTGTTCCTGGTTTTCAGTTTTAGTTTTCATTATTAGCGGATACTCAGGCGAAGCTTCTCGCCATCAACGTCCAGAGAATGGTAACAGAACAAGCTGCAGCTAACATGCAACGCAGAACATAGCTTCCGCTCTGTGGACTCATAATGTGCCTGTAACACGGGGACTCATTATTCACGCAGTCGTGCCAGCATGCTCTCTTTTTTACTGTAGGTCATGAAACATAGCCTTATCGAGGCTCAACTCGGCCGCCAGTTTTCCGGCCGCAGACTTTCGTCTTACAGCTGACGTATATGCTTCAGCTCTGCGGGAAAAGTACCTTCTTATTTCTTGCGTCACTAAGAGAATATGGCGTGCGAAATCCCCTGCTTACTAAAGACATACGACGCCCGGTTGCCCAGTTCAGCCTGCTGTGGGTGAAGAGAATTTGCTCTTCGGTGAATCGTATTTTTCATCGCCACAACTTCTATTCAGTGAAATATGGATAATGTTGAAATCTTTTTCTGAACAGGGCAGGATTTTGGAGCAGAGTCAGTCAGGTGAAAACGCAGTATGGGAAAAACTGAAGAAGTAGAAGAACTATACATCTGGTGACAATAGAACTTAATGCTGAGTGGGAATACATGAGATTAACCGCTTGCTTAACCCTACTGCCGCGCCCGTAATCCTCCGGGCTTGCCCAACCCGTCACACCCGCACTGAAAGGCCTGTCCGGCTGCACCGGGTTACCGGTTGTGGCCTGTGCGGTTAATCCGATCGGAGCTTCGCACGGCGTCCTGCCGTGCTTGTGTGAGCAGGGTGCCGGAACCACCTGGCTTATCCAATCCGTGCCAGGGGGATCTCTTTCCAGCGTGTGGTGTAGGCAGGACTGAGCATTTCCCGTTTCATTTTCCACTGCGGGGCGATGCCACGGCCGGCAAACCACACCTGACCGAGGCCGGACTGGTTTATGCCGTCCAGAACGTTCATCAGTTCCTGACTGTGTGGGCGGGGCGGCTGCTCATCGAACAGGGACAGCTGGGCCACGCCGGTGGCGGTAAAGTCATTCAGCATGACACCGGCTTTGGCATACCGGTGGCCATCGCGCCAGATACGCTCCAGCCCGCGCATGGCGGCCGCAATGATATCGCGGGTGTCCTGGGTGGACGTCACCAGCTTTTCAACCGCAACGTTGCCGTAGTAAGGCTCTGAAGCAGCATAGGGTGAGGTCTTGATGAATACTGAGATGTGCCGGCAGTACTGGCGCTCGCCGCGCAGTTTCTCGGCTGCGCGCTCAGCATACTGGCAGACGGCCTGGCGCATGTCTTCCAGGGTGACAATTCTTTCCCCGAATGAGCGGGAGCAGACAATCTGCTGCTTCGCCGGCGGCGCTTCTTCAAGCGGGATACAGCTTTCGCCGTTGAGCTCACGCACGGTGCGCTCGAGCACCACACTGAAATTCTTCCGGATGAAGGCCGGGGATGTGCGGGCCAGCTGCAGGGCCGTGGTGATCCCCATTGTGTTCAGGGTGCGGGCAATACGGCTGCCGACGCCCCAGAGCTCCTGGACAGGCTGCAGGGCGAGCAGTTTTTCCGTCCGGGCGGGGTTGCCCGGTGTCAGCGCCAGGACGCCCCGGAAGGCGGGCCATTCCTTGGAAGCCCACTGCGCCGATTTGGCCAGCGTTTTGGTCGGCCCCATCCCGACGCCGATGGTGAGCCGGGTGCAAGCCTGAACGCGCGCGCGCAGCTGCGCCCCGAACGTTTCATAGCCGATGGCCGTTTCCAGCCCCCGCAGATCGAGAAACATCTCGTCGATGGAGTACTGCTCAACGCGGGGTGCCATCTCCTCGAGGCAGGACATGACCCGGTTACTCATACTCGCGTAAAGCTCATAATTACTTGAAAAAACGTGAATTTTCTCTGCGAAGGTTTGTTTGCGGATTTTAAACCACGGATCGCCCATCTTTATGCCCAGGCGTTTTGCTTCCGGGGAACGGGCGATGCAGCATCCGTCATTGTTGGAGAGCACCACCACCGGGCATCCCTTCAGGTCGGGGCGAAAGACCTTCTCGCAGGAGGCATAGAACGAGTTCACGTCAGCTAGTCCAAACACTTCATCACCTCGCGGGTGCGGTGGATGATGTGGGTGCCCACGCCGAAAATCTGTAGCTCATCCGGATCGGGATAAATGGGCGGGAACGCGGGATTCATGGGCTGCAGACACAGTCTTGGCCGTGTCATCAGCCGCTTTACGGTAAATTCGTCCCCCATACCGGCCACGACGATATCGCCGTGCTCCGGCTTCATGGCGCTGTCGACAACCAGCAGGTCCCCGTTAAAGAGGAAACCATCCCGCATGCTGTCGCCGTGGGCGCGCAGGTAGTAGGTCGCGCTGCGGTGTCTGATGCAGTACTCATTGAGATCCAGCTCTTTTTCCACATAGTCCTGGGCGGGAGACGGAAAACCACACGGCACCATCTCCAGAAACAGCGGCAAAGCCAGAGCCTGCGCGCTTTCGGTCGGGGTCAGCATCATGAGGTTCATAACGCCACTCCTTGTTATTAATTTACTGTATGTATAAACAGTATATTTACAGATTTCCGGAAGAAGCAAGGAGAAAGGGCAGCGAAAAAGGCAACTGCCTGGCAGGTATACAGATAAAAGACAGGGAGTCGCGCCAGCGTGTGGTGATCACGCCGCGCAAACATGAACACGGTACATCTGCATGCTCTTCTCTTAAGTAGCCTCTATTTATCTCTAATTTATCTCTTATAGTTCTTGTAATGTGCCCTAGTGTTGCAATAGAATCCTTATTGTTCTCTTTTTTGTCTCTTAAATATCTCTTATATATCTTTTATTAATCGCCTATAGTTATCCGGAGAAACAGCATGAAATTCTATGTGGACGACGGCTCGACCAACATCAAGGTTCTGTGGGAAGACGAAGGCGAGGCGCGCACGGCGATCAGTCCGAACAGCTTCAAGCGCGAATGGTCTGTCGCCTTCGGCAGTAACACCGTGTACAACTACGCCCTGAACGGGGAGCACTACAGCTTCGATCCGATCAGCGCGGATGCCATCATCACCACAAGCGTGGCCTGGCAGTACAGCGACGTGAATGTCGTGGCGGTGCACCATGCGCTGCTGCAGACCGGCGTGGAGCCCTGTGACGTGGATATCGTGGTGACCCTTCCGCTGGCTGAGTTTTATGACCGTGACAACCAGCCCTCAGCCGAAAATATCCGTCGCAAGGAAGCGAGCCTGATGCGCCCGCTGACGCTGAACGGGGGCCGAACCTTCACTGTCCGGAGTGTGCAGGTGATGCCGGAGTCCATCCCGGCCGGCTACCGGATTGTACGGGATATGGATGAGCTGGATTCCCTGCTGATTATCGATCTGGGTGGCACCACGCTTGATATCTCACACGTTATGGCCCGCATGCGCGGTATTTCACGTATCTACGGCAATCCCCAGCTGGGCGTGTCCCTGATGACCCGTGAGGTGCAGGCCGCGCTGGCGGTTGCCGGCACCCGCAGCAGCAGTTACCTCGCGGATGAGATCATCATCCATCGTAATGACAGCGACTTCCTCCGCCGGCGCGTGAATGATACGTCACGTCTTGAGCTGGTCACTGCCGCGCTTCAGGACTCGCAGAACCGCCTGATTAATCGCGTGACCGATGCTGTCAGCAGCTTCAGTGGCTATTCTCATGTTATGGTTATCGGTGGCGGTGCAGAGCTCATCGCTGACGCGGTCAGAAAACAGTGTGGTGTACGCGGGGAGCGCTTTTATATCAGCGACAATACGCAGTTTGACCTGGTAAATGGTATGCATGAGATTGGTTAAAAATGGAAAAAGCCGACCCACGACGCAAGATCCTGTTCTACCTCAATCCTGAGAGCAACGCAGCCGAGCGCTACGTGTGTGAAGAAACAGACAGGCTGCCACAGGGTGAGCGCGGGAAAGTCTGGCGTGCAGCACTGCTGGCCGGCTTTGCACTGCGCAAACAGGATCCGCGGCTGCCGAACATGCTGGCTGAGTTCCTCACTGAACACACCACCTTTGACGAGATGGTTACGCTCATGCAGGCGGTATTTCCCGCTGAGATGAAACGGCTTGAAAACCACCGCCCTGACGAGCGGACCGGGGCGTCACGCCGGGAACAGCCTGCCCCGGCGGCTCCGGAAGATGAAACCCGTGAAAATGCCAGGGGTATGTTTGGCATCACGAAAAAAGGAACGGACTGATGGGCAGGATAAAACAGAAGGCTGAAGGGATTGCGCTCACGGCCCTGCGGCAGGCCGGTGTTCCGGAACCGCAGCTGCACGCCCGGATGCGTAAAACCGGCCGGGGTTTTCTGCTGGCCAGTATCCTCTTCATCATTCCGCTGGTTGCCCTGGATAATGTACCGGTTGCCGCAAAGGTGGGGCTGCAGATTATCTATGGCCTGATGGTCATCGTGGGCGTCCTGCTGGCGTTTGACGAAGAAAAGCCGCCCCGTCGGTGATAAACCCCCTGTTCCCCTGAACCCGCTCCGGCGGGTTTTTTTATGCGCTTACACGGGCCTGCGGCCCGGTCGCTTCACTGTGCCGGCTGCACCGGCACGCTGATGACCGTCACGCTCAGCGTGACGGGGCTGCGCCATCTTCCTCCTCTCCGGCGTGATGTCTCCCGGTTCTTCTTCCCCGCACAGGACGCTGCCATACAGCTGTCCCCCGCAAGGGCCGCTTTGCTGAACACCGGCACCCGGTCCCTGCGCAGGCTCCGGGCTGCGGCTTTGGTGTTCCCCCTGCGTGCTCCTCAGGCTGTATGGGGTCCTGATGATGCGGCGAAGGAACTCGGAAAGACATCACAGATAACCACAGGAGAGCACCAACATGTCACAGCAGAACGTCAACACCGCAGCAAAAGAATCTGAAAACACATCCGGTTTATAAGCCGCACAGCTGTCCATCTTTGATGTGCCCGGCATCGATGTAACCGGCGGGCCGGTAGCGGACCGCAGAAAGCAACCGGCACTGTCAGCGGAAGGGGCCAGAAAGGCGTTTATCCGCGTCTTCCGGCATACCGCGCCTTACCACAACCGGTGGACCGTGTTCAGGGATTTTATCACGCTGGCCGCCAGCGAACTCGACATGGCCCGGATAAGCACGCCGGAAAACATTGAAAACAGTCGCCGGATTTGCGATCAGTACCGGCCGGAGGATATCGGCAACCTGAAACAGCTGTTCTGCCTCCTGGTTGAGGCACTTGAGGGGGAGTTTCATGACTTTCTGGGCGACGTGTTCATGGAGCTCGGGCTGGGGAGCGGCGAAATGGGGCAGTTCTTTACGCCGTATCCGCTGGCCCGCCTTATAGCAAGCCTGACCGCAGGGGATGAGCAACAGCAGCAGCTGAAGACCTGCCCCTGGATAACCCTGAGCGAACCCACCAGTGGGGCAGGGGGGATGGTGATTGCCTTTGCGGAGGTGATGCTGCAGAGAGGCCTGAATCCTGCAGAGCAGCTGCTCGTCACCGCGACTGATATCGATCCGCTTGCGGCCGGCTCAGCCTGCTGGGGATACCGGTCATTGTGAATACCGGCAACTCACTGGCACTGACGGTGAACCGCACGCGTTGTACACCGGTGTGGTACATCAATAACTGGGAGGCCCGGATAAAGCTGCATGAACGTGTTCAGGCCATGCGCGCTTTTCTTTCCTGAATGCTTAAAGCGGGTACTGCCCGCTGATTTGTCAGTTACGAGCGAAAAGCAGACGTCCGAAATTTTTAAGTGGGCAGATTAATTAATCCGCTTCCCAGTTTCGTCAATGACCTTCTCGCCATCCTCTTTGGTAAACGCTCCTTTCTGACCTTCCGGTAGAATATCCAGCACTATTTCTGAAGGGCGGCAAAGACGAGTGCCAAGCGGGGTCACTACTATCGGCCGGTTGATCAGGATCGGATTCTGAAGCATCAAATCGATTAACTGCTCATCAGAAAATTTTTCTTCTTCAAGCCCTAATTGTTCATAAGGTTCTACGTTCTTACGCAGCAATACGCGTACCGGCATACCCATAGCTGAAATGAGTTTTTTAAGCTCATCACGTGCCGGTGGAGTATCAAGATAATAAACGATGGTGGGTTCGATGCCGCTGTTACGGATCATCTCCAGTGTGTTGCGTGAGGTGCCACAGGCCGGGTTGTGATAGATAGTAATGTTGCTCATATCAGTTTCTCACTACAAAGTGACAGATAGTCGCCACGCCAGCATCGCCAGAGTGATAAAGAGCACGGGCAGAGTCATGATAATGCCGGTGCGGAAGTAATATCCCCAGGTAATCGTTATATTTTTCTGGGCAAGCACATGCAGCCAGAGCAGGGTTGCCAGACTGCCAATCGGGGTGATTTTCGGGCCTAAATCGCAGCCAATCACATTGGCATAAATCATTGCCTCTTTAACGACGCCAGTCGCCGTACTCCCGTCAATCGACAGCGCGCCAATCAGCACAGTCGGCATATTGTTCATCACCGATGAAAGGAACGCGGTCAGGAAGCCGGTGCCGAACGTTGCTGCCCATAACCCCTTTTCTGCCAGCAGGTTCAGCACGTCAGACAGATACTCCGTGAGCCCTGCGTTGCGAAGGCCATAGACCACCAGGTACATGCCCAGCGAAAAAATAACGATCTGCCATGGCGCACCGCGCAGGACTTTTCCCGTGTTGATGGCATGACCTCTTTTCGCCACTATAAACAGCACTGCTGCGCCAGCAGCCGCTATCGCACTGACCGGGATCCCCAGAGGCTCCAGAACAAAGAAACCGACAAGCAGCAATAACAGGACAATCCAGCCCGCCCTGAACGTTGCCGGATCTTTTATCACACTGGCAGGCTTCTTCAGCAGCGAAACGTCATACGTCGCAGGAATGTCCCTGCGGAAGAAGAGATGCAGCATGACCAGCGTGGCCGCAATCGCTGCCACATCTACGGGGATCATAACGGAGGCATACTGCGTAAAGCTCAGACCGAAAAAGTCCGCTGAGACGATATTCACCAGGTTAGAAACAATGAGCGGCAGGCTGGCCGTATCTGCTATAAATCCTGCGGCCATCACAAAGGCCAGCGTTGTGCCCTTGCTGAATCCCATTGCAAGCAGCATCGCAATCACAATTGGCGTCAGGATCAGCGCGGCACCGTCATTGGCGAACAAAGCAGCAACAGCGGCACCGAGCAACACTATCCAGGTAAACAACAGGCGGCCACGACCGTTACCCCAGCGTGAGACGTGCAGTGCGGCCCACTGGAAGAAGCCGCACTCGTCGAGCAGCAGGCTGATGATTATGACCGCAATAAATGCCGCTGTCGCGTTCCAGATGATATTCCAGACAACGGGAATATCAGCGATATGGATGACACCGGTTACCAGCGCCAGCACAGCCCCGATACTCGCGCTCCATCCAATACTCAGGCCTCTGGGCTGCCAGATCACCAGTATCAGCGTCAGTAAAAATATACTCCCTGCCAAAAGCATCTCAGACTCCGTTATATATGATTACATAAATGTGTTCTTCTTCCTCAGCAGGAGGTGCAGGCTGATTTATCCAGCCATTTACGCAAATCCTCCCGCATACACTGCCAGGATGTCGTGATTGTCTCAGCTGCCCATGCCGGTAGGTGGGGTGACAAACGATAGTGGATCCATTTGCCTTCACGACGGTCCAGTACCAGTCCGGCCTCGCGAAGAATAGCCATATGTCGCGAGATTTTGGGCTGCGATTCGGAAATGGCCGCGCAGATATCGCAGACGCACAGTTCTCCTGACTCCCGGAGAAGCATGACGATGGCGAGCCGTGTTTCATCCGACAGGATTTTGAAAAGCTGAACAGGCTGTAGCATTTTTCACTCCGTTCCCTTCAGAATACACATATGTTAAATCATATGTGTTACTTTTGAAATCATCTTCTCTCCGGAGGAGAAAAATGGAACCATTTCCTGCCCGGAATGATGTGATAGCCACATCGCTGAACGCCTTCACATGCAGGAGTCGCCCCGGACTCTGATCCTGTCTGGCTCAATAAGAGATCGTTCCTGCAGCCACTTTGCCGCGAAAGAAGCTGGTCGACTGCTGACGGCGATGGACGCGGAGGTAAAACTCTTTAACTCCTCCGGTTTACCCATGCCGGATGATACGCCGGACACGCATTCTGAAGTCACCGAGCTTCGCGGTGTGGTCAGATGGTGTGACGGGATGGAGTTCTCCGGAACGGCACGGGGTTATGGCGCAGATTAACTGGATACCCTTGAGTGAAGGCGTAGTTCGTCCTTCGCAGGGCAAAACACTTGCGGTAATGAAGGTCTGCGGCGTTTCAAAGTCCTTAAATGCAGTGAACTGTATGCGCATTCCGGGCGCACCGGTCAACTGGGATCAATAAAAAAGGCCGTCTAAGCGACCTGTTTACTCTACATAAGTTTTATTTTTACTTTATACCCCTCAAGACCGGACATGGTCTCACTCGGGATAAACTCGATCTCAGCAACTTCTTTGCCTGTTTTTTTCCGTAGCTCAGTGATTTTTTTAGTAATAAGAGCAGAAATTTCTTGCTCAGCTTTACGCTCCAGTTCTTCAGGTTTCATATATACTCCTTTTTCACACCCAACCTTTTATAAATCATAGGTTATCTTCCATGAGTGCGCTCAGGAATAATCCCTCACACCACTGGTAAATCGGGAGTTGGTTGCAATGCCCACACTGCCGATGCCGCAGCCTCGTTCGCAGGATGTCTGGTGTCAAGCCACAACCGACGCTTGCCAGATTTTTCCTGGCATTATCACAGACACACAGTGAATGCCTGTTGTAATGCCGTAATAGTCTTTCCTCTGCCATTAATAAAAATTTTTGAATTAGTCATCCGCTTACGCTTGTTGTAAATGGTTTGTAGACCATACTTAGCTAGGCATTTTTAATGATGCGCAACCCGACCCAGGGAATGGCTTATGCATGAGCCCATACCTTCAGAGAGAATTGAAGGAACTGAGAACAAGAACCAATGCCGTACCTCAAGTTTGCCTTCGTTCAGAAGGCTTTTTTATTTGAGAAATTAGCAAGCTCAAGCTATTTCAAAAGTTTGTTTGCAGCTTCGACGATTTCACGTGATGTAACCTCTCTGTCAGAGGCCACACAAAACTCAGTATGATCGCCAGTCAGCGAATGAACTCCCGCATACCTAATCTTAAGGTGAGCTTCCTCACCATTCGGGTATTCACGGAGTATTGTGGTAGTGCCATCTACGACCCTGACAACCACCACCGGCTGCCGATTGAAGAACACCAGAACATTTTTCATTGGCATCCCTAATGTTGAGAGAAGGCCACAATAAGTGGCCTCTGATTAGTATCAGCTTGAAGCCAGAATCGTGATTCGCAGGAGCCACCCGGGCGATTCATGTTTTCTGATCCATCAATGGCCGCTGCCTTTCTGGTGTAGGCAAGGCGGCGGTGAATGGAGTCTACAGAGTTTTAACGTTTTCACATGACAAAGGGCAAGATGATGGTGGTTATGCTGCTATCTTCGATTTCCATTACCGATTCAACTGTTTCAGCAGTTTTAACCACTGCAAGTCGTGCATGTTTCTCCGCCACAGAGGCAGCCTTTCGGTTGTTGCTATCTGCCCGTTTTACTTTTTGGCATTATCACCCGCTGTGTTTAGACGCTGTTGCTCGATTTCACGAATACCTGCGAATTTGTTGTTGGCCCGTGCACAAAAATTAATGCAGTGCGGATTTAGTAATGTCCGCTTCTGGCACGTAGCAGACATGTACGCCAGGCAATGTCCGCTATGAGCGAATAGTGGACATTGCAGATTAGCATAAATAGATTTTAAGAAATCTGCTGAAAACCTTTCCGGTATCAAGGTGAGTATTTTTATCTGACAAAAGATGGTCGTCAACTGATGCAAAAAACACGCAACTGCACCCCGGATATGAGTGTCGGGTGTCATTGGTGGATTCATAATCTTTTTATCACCCGTCATGGTGATATGGCTTTACAGTATGGAAATGGAAGTGCTGTCATGCTGTTTCTGCTCTTTCCCGCATATGGTTCGAATAAATACCTTGAAATATTTTCAAAAGTTTCCCCGGTATCTGACGTAACATTCTGACGCGTTACCGGTCTTGGCCCTGCGCCGGCAAACGTGAAAGAAAAGGTATTTTATATTTATGCACATTATCATGAATTTATCTTGAAATTTCTTTATACAGGAAAAATAAAGTTAAATTCATGAGCAGTGACACCATGCATAAATGTATATGTTCCTTCCGATAGTAATCATTCCCCTTTGTTCCCTGAAAAAGTGATATGCTCGGCAATCACACAAACCTACCGATTAAGTTCTTTTACTCCTTAGGTGCGGAACAAAACGTTTCAAAACAAGGGGGTTAAATTGAAAAGCGAAAATGTAATTATTGGCGAGGCTATGCTTGAACTCCTCCGTACTCACCCGCGCGAAAAATTCAGCAGGAAATTACTTGAACAATATTTACTTAACCTCTATGTTCAAAAATATGAAGCAAGCACCAACATCAATGAGATTGAACTGTATCTTTCCGCATTAAAAAGCGTGAGATTCAGAAGACAGTAAAGCCTTTTATTCCATGAACCAAAACAACCATTTTATACCGATATTGGGATCATCACTGAATCAAGAAAACCGCACTGTGTTACGTGCCTGGTCAGTGCTCAGGTAGATCCGGTGTTCATTAGAGTTTACAGACAAAAAAATGAGCCTGCCGGAACGGACAAAGAGACGTTACTCCCGGCCAGGCAATAGAGTTCAGAACCACCTGAATGTCATAGCCAGAAAGAGAAACAGCATGTGAGAACGATCATTCGTATAAAGAGCCCCCGTCTTTCGGGCGGGTTTTAAAGCGACGATGCATCCACAGATATTGCTCAGGAGCACGCAGGATTTCACTTTCGATTATCTTGTTTATATACGTGGCTGCAGCGATTTCATCCCCCTCAGGATAGTCTGATAACACACTGCTGATGTACATGTTGTATCCCTTTTTGTCGTTCCGCCGAATCAAGCAAAGAGTGATTAGATCAACACCGGCAAGTTTTGACAGCACATATGTTCCGTTTGTCGTCGCTGCTTCTTTTACCGAAAAAAACGGTGCGAAAACACTTCCTTTAGAACCATAATCCTGATCAGGTGCAAACCATACCGCCTCACCTGCCCTGAGTGCATGAACAAAACCGGTTAAATTACGTCGGTTTATCATAGCTTTATTCGACCGCATACGTCCTTTAGTCTGGATCCATTCCATCAGAGCATTATTGTGTGGGCGATACGTAGCCATCATAGGATGACATAACCCCATAGCCCTTCCGCACAATTCAAGAGACATGAAATGAATTCCAACAACCATTACGCCTCGTGTTGTATTGGTCAGGTTTTCTATTCCTTCTACATCAAACCATTTTTTGATTCTGGCATCACTCCAGAACCAGGCCATGCCTGTTTCCATCAGCCCCATCCCGAGAGAAACGAAGCTTTTAGAGACCATCTGGCTTCGGGCAAATGGTGTCATTTCAGGAAAGCAGAGTTCAATATTTCTGACCGCAATACCTTCCCGGCGTTTCATAAAGGGCCTGGATAATTTTCCAAGCCCAGTGCCAAGAATATGTAACACAGGATAAGGAAGCTGAACGATAAGCCAGAGCAGGACCAGGCCAGTCCAGATAAGCCAGTAGCGGGGATAGAGAAATTTCTTGGTGAAGGGTTGCAGCATGGATTCCCTTAAAGCAAATGGAAATTCTACGCATAAGGAAAAAATTATGAAAAATTTTATCTTTAGCGTGACATAGTGTTTAGACAACTCTGCAGGAGTAAATTCAGAAAAATAACTGCTTTGAGTTTCAAATATATTTTTTTAATCATTACATCAGACATTAAAAATTAAGTGGTATGACTTATGATACAATACCCTTCCATGAGAAATTTATAATGAAATCAGAAGACACCCTGGACTGGTACCCGGCACAGCTTCCGCCAGTAAAAATTATTCTTGGCGAAGCTGTGCTTGCAGTGGGTAAGCAGGGCCGACCGATCAATACCCGAACCTTACTCGAATACCTTCAGGTCACGCAGGACAAGCAGAAAAAGCGGGATGATAAAGTCGCCATGCAGACCGCGATTGATGTTCTCAGGGATAATCAGCGCATTAATGGCAGACGTTAATGCGCATCTGGGACCAGAATCAGTGCTGAATGATCTCCACCGTATGGTTTTTCCCATCATCCTGTAGTGGTATTCTGTCATCGGGCAGAAGAATGCCATTAAGCGTAACCCTGTATTCTCCTTCACCGCGTAAGATGCTTATCTGATAATGACTTTCGCCATACTGATATGCCATAGAGAAAGAATTCCACTCATCCGGGAGCAGGGCATGGACAGTAAAGGCATTGCCAAAGCGCTTTATCCCCAGTAATTCCTCGGTAAGCAGACGCCAGGCCCAGCCGGCGGAACCGGTATACCAGCTCCATCCTGCCCGGCCAGTATGCGGAGCAACGCTGTAAACATCAGCGCTCATGACATAAGGTTCTGCCTTATAAACCGCAACCTCTTTTGTATTCGACGTGTGGTTTATCGGGTTGAGCATCGACCAGAGTTGCCAGGCCCGTTCAGCATTCCCCATTCGGGCAAATGCCATCACTGCCCAGATGGCGCCATGTGTATACTGTCCCCCGTTTTCCCGAACTCCGGGCAGATACCCCTGAATATAACCCGGGTTAGGGCCGTGTCCATCGAAAGGGGGTGCCAAAAGTTTTATCAATCCACCCTCTTTATCCACAAGGTGCTTATCCAGCGCCTGCATGGCCTGAGCGCGCCGTACCCTGCCTGAAGCCCCCGACAGTACAGACCAGCTCTGCGCAATCGCATCAATCCGGCAGTCCTGCGAGGCTTTCGAGCCAAGGGGAGTACCATCGTCAAAATACCCGCGCCGGTACCATTCACCATCCCAGGCATGGGTTTCGAGGTTGTTTTGCAGGAGCAGGGCTTGCGAACGACACATCGAGGCCATATTGTCATCGTGCCTGCTTTCCGCCAGTGCCGAAAACCGGGTCAGGATGTCATACAGGAAGAAGCCCAGCCAGACGCTTTCTCCTTTACCTTCAATACCAACCCGGTTCATCCCGTCATTCCAGTCGCCTGCCCCCATAAGCGGCAGTCCATGCTCTCCAAAATTTAGCCCATGCTCCACAGCTTTTACGCAGTGCAACCAGAGCGTATCTTCAGTGTCACTGATGACAGGCGTGTTATAAACAGACTCCTCACCAGGCTGTAGTGTCCGCCCCTCCAGATAAGGGATGCATATTTCCAGAATATCTTTATCCCCCGTAGTTTCCACATAGTGGCAGACAGCAAGCGGAAGCCACAGGTAGTCGTCAGAACAGCTCGTACGTACACCATTGCCATGAGGTGGGTGCCACCAGTGCTGCACATCTCCCTCAGTAAACTGCCGTGATGCGCAAAGTATTATCTGTTCACGCATACGGTTCGGATCGACATGACTCAGGGCCATCGTATCCTGCAGCTGATCGCGAAAACCAAACGCACCTCCTGACTGATAGTAACCACTGCGGGCCATAAGCCGGCAGGCTACTGTCTGGTATAACAGCCAGCCATTGACAAGCAAGTTCACAGAGGTGTCGGGCGTATTAACCACAATTTTATCTAGCACGTTATGCCAGTGGGTGTGAACCCGGTTCAGCTCCTGGCGGACCGTATCCTCATTCAGGTAACGGACAAGCGTTTCCTGAGCGCTGGCATGATTCTCAGCTGTACCGAGTACAAAAATAAACGTCCTCTGATCCCCGTCAATTAGTGTGACGGCGGACTGTACAGCTCCGCACGGATCGAGGCCAGCTCCCGTTTTACCTGAAAGTCTGTGCAGTTTCATAGCAGAGGGATTTTGCAGGGAAGCATTACGACCAATAAATTCGCGGCGGTCACCCGTTAGAGAATAATGGTTACCGCTTACGGCAAAAAATGCAGTGCGTTCGCCACCATTATCACCGTAAAAGTTGTTAGCCAGCACTGCGCAACCCCCATGAATACTGGACGCATGTGTCACAACATGAAGGGCAGAGCGGGTTCGGGATTCCCCGAGCGTCCACTCCACATAGCCAGTAACAGAAATTTTACGTGTTCGCCCTGAATTATTACTGAGCGTCAGAAGTGCCAGTTTAACAGGTGCCTCTTCGGCGACCAGGACAGTCAGCTCACTGTCGATTCCATTTTCTCTATGCGCAAAGACACTATAGCCAAAACCATGTCGGGTCAGGTAATCACCGCGGCCGCGAACAGGGAGCGCCGTCGGTGACCAGTACTGACCGCTCTCTTCATCGCGCAGGTAAAACGCTTCGCCGCTGCGATCGCTCACCGAATCGTTCTCCCAAGGTGTTAGCCGGTATTCATGCGCATTTTCATACCAGGTGTAAGCCTGTCCGGTATCGGAAATCACGGTACCAAAACGAGAATTTGCCAGTACGTTCGACCACGGCGCCGGTGTCATATTATTTTCCCGCAGGACAATCTGATACTCGCGACCGTCCTGAGAAAATCCACCATACCCGTTGAAATGACGCAACAGATGGGTTTCTGGCGTCCAGTCAGTGTGTTGATTACTTCCCGGTTCTCTATACGGAATGATTGCTCTGGTACGGGGTTTTGAGGTCTGTATACGCTGGTTTAGCTGCTCATTAATATCCCCCGCACGGTCATCAAGATAAAGGCAGGCAACGCTCAACAGAAGCTGCTTATCCTCAGCGGAGAGATGCTCACCATTACGGACAAAAAGTCCTCCCGTTTTATCCAACAGACTGGCTTCGGAACCGGCATAAATTAAATCCATAATCTGATTTTGTAAGCCCTGCTGGTAGCCCCCGGGACTGTCATTCATGATAACCAAATCCACTTTCAGCCCTTTCTGTCTCCAGTACCGGTGTGCCTGAATCAGTGTGGTAACAGAGCCGATACCAGCCTCGCTGGTAATACGGAGCAGCACTACAGGCAGATCACCTGAAATTCCCCAGCCCCACAGGCCGGACTGACCGCGTCTGTTACGGCTGATGACCTTGCTTTCGGCACGCAATTCCGGACTGGGGTAAAGCACTGCGCTCGCAAGACGATTAAACAAAGTGGCATCATCTTCACTGGCGTTCATCTGGCGCAGGACAGCCAGACTATGAGACCAGGCCAGCTCAAACATACGATCCGCAATATGGTAATCACGATACTTTTCCAGCAACGCCAGACTTTTCTGGCGGCTTTCGCTGATGCCATAAATGATATCGATCGTGACCGGCTGGCCTGGCAGCAGAATAATGGCATGGCGTATGGCCAGTACCGGATCCAATACAGATCCTGAGGTGTTGCTGAGCTCCCCTCCTTCCTCAATGGCAAGGGCATCTGCAGGGGTTCTGCCACGGCCAAGGAATTTAGCCCTGTCCGTTTCGAACGAGACGGGTTTACGGTTATCGCCACGCAACACCATCATGTGAAACAGACAGGGAATAGGTTCATCCGGCGAGCGAGGGCGACGGTGGCAAAGGATGGCATCCCGATCAGGCTCCAGCTCAGTCTGAATAAACAGGTTGCTGAAAGCCGGGTGCGCCAGATCGCTTGCATCGGGTGCCAGTACTACTTCAGCATAGGTTGTCAGCTCAAGTGTGCGGGGATGACGGCCACGATGAGTCAGTGTGAGTCGCCGAAGTTCAATGTCATCCTCCGGCGAAATCACAATCTGAGTTTTAACACTAAGTCCGCTGAAAGTGCGGCTGAATTCAGCGCCTGCGTCAGTAAATATCACTTCTTCGATTTGTTCTGTAGTGTTTCCCGTGGGTTGCCAGGTATTGCTCCATACGTCGCCAGTCTGCGTATCACGGATAAAACAGAATGCCCCCCAGTTGTCGCGGGTGGTATCACTGCGCCAGCGCGTAAGAGCAATATCATTCCAGCGGCTGTAGCCTCCCCCACCCGCAGTCACCATCAGATGATAATGACCGTTGGAAAGTAGCTGAATATCCGGGGCCAGCGAGTCCACACCATTGAAAATCCGGGGCTCATGGCGAACGGGGCTGATCCTGCCCTCATGAGATTCAAAATGACGGCGGGGACTGTAAAGGTCGATAGCATCCGGTGCTCGCTCCTGTAAAAGCAGGCTCGCAGACCGGAATACCTTACTGGACATAAATCTCTCAGTCATGGGAGCGTCAAGCAGCACGTTAGCCAGTGCCAGAAACGCCATACCCTGGTGATGTGCCATCCATGACTGTACTACCGCATACAATTGCCCGCTTGTGAGACGTGAGGGGGTATAGTCCAGTGCTTCATAAAAACCATATTCGCCACGTGCTCCATTTTTTTCCAGCCTGAACAAATTTCTACAGGCTTCCTGAGGCGAGATCATTAATGCAAGCAGAGTGGCGTAAGGGGCGACAACCATGTCATCGGCAAGACCCCGGCGAAGACCAAGGCCAGGCACGCCAAATGCCTGGTACTGATAATTATGCTGAACATCAAAAGCATGATAGCCGGACTCCGATACGCCCCATGGCACACCGCGTTCTTTTCCCCAGTCAACCTGGCGCATGACTGCAGATCGACTCATCTCATCGAGCAGGCTACCAGGCCAGGAGGGCATTACAAGATTTGGCATCAGGTATTCAAACATAGAACCGCTCCATGACATCAGGGCAGTTTCATTATCAATCGTGGTAAACAGCCGCCCCAGAGCGTACCAGCTTTTAAGCGGCAACTGATTAGTTGCGATGGACAGAAAACTGGTCAGGCGAATTTCAGATGGCAGGAGATCGTAATGACTTTTGTCGGGTGTATTCGTATCACAGTTATAACCGACCCTGAGCAGGCTGGTTGCTTCATTGTACAGAAAGGCGAAATCCATCCGTGAATGGTCATCCAGTCGCTGTTCAAGCTCGGTGATAATATTCAGTCTCATCCGGGCCAGCAGCGTCGTTGATGCAGGGGGGCTTCCTTTACCGTTAAAGGTCGCGTTGGCGAGCCAGCCCAGAGTAGGGAGTGTCTGTTCGTTCCAGGAGGCTGGTAACCAGCGGAGCAGAAACGACCATTCGTGGCAAAACTGTACCAGTTGATGTTCCAGATGTCCTGCCCAGCGCTGCTGGAGTGGAGTTCCCTGGTGACTTTGTGTTACCAGGTTCTTGCAATGGATGCGCATCTTTTTCAGCTCGCTGAAAAACACATGTGCGGGAAGCGACTCGGCGATCAGGCAGTGTTTTCGTAACAACGGAAGACTCAAGGGTGGACTCTGGCTCCACTGTTTATCGAGAATATCCAGTGTATCGTTCAGCCCGGCAAGTATCTGTTGGGTATTTAAAACAGGCTGATGACGCATGGCGGACAGTCCTTCACGCAGCGTCAACAAGTGACCCGCCATGTTACCGCTGTCAACGCTCGAAATATAACGTGGGCTGAGAGGGGCCAGCGTCAGGGTGTCATACCAGTTGTAAAGATGGCCACGGTAGTGTTCCAGTTTATCCAGCGTATCGAGCGTGAGCGACACGCGCCGAAGCACCTCTCCCCCGGACAGATAACCAAAGTCCCAGGCCGTGAGGTTAGCCATCAGGGAAAGGCCGATATTGGTAGGCGAAGTGCGGTGAGCAGTAGTCGGTTGCGGTTTTTCCTGGTAATTGTCAGGTGGAAGCCAGTTCTCTTTCTCAGTGGCAAAAGTCTCAAAAAACGCCCAGATTTCACGACTCGTCTGGCGCAACAGTTTTTTTTGTTTTTCATTTGGTGAAAATACCTTATGTACTGGCTGTCGGCTCAGCCAGTACATCAACAGCGGGGCCAGGCACCATAAAAGGGTGATCAGGAAAGCAACCGGCAGCAGCTGAGGTGAAAATTTTGCGGTCAGAAGTGTGAGTGCAAGGGCACATATAACATTCAGCCACATTGCCTGATAAAAACGAGCAACAGAGGCTCTGCCCTGATTGTTATCTGGGTTGTGGCTAACCCACTGGCTCAGGTTGCGTTTGCTGATGCTCAGACGCCACAAGGTCACAACAATTGCTTTTAAAGAATATCCGGCTTCATGCGGTAATATCGCCAAATTGAGCCCTGTCCCTGAAAGACGTCTGAATGCCCCTGCCCCTACCAGTAAAAAATGCTTTTTAAAGTGGCGACGAAGCGGTTTATGCAGAAGGTCATGCATGATGGCGAGCATGGCAGGCAGCAGCCAGATAAGCGATAGTGTACCAAGCCAGTAAAACGGATTGGGTGCCCAAAGCATGGCGAAAAATAGCAATAACAGTAAAGAAGGAGTAACCAGGCTGCGACGCAAATTATCGACAAGTTTCCAGTAAGAAAGTGCGGACAACGGGTTTTTATCATGGCTTCCATTTGCTTTTCTGACGCGTGGCCTCAGCCAGTTAAGCAGTTGCCAGTCTCCCCGTATCCAGCGTGAGCGACGTGCGACATCTGAAAGATAATTATTGGGGTACTGCTCGTAAAGCAAGATTTCACTCAATAGCCCAGAGCGTGCATAGCATCCTTCCAGTAAATCATGACTGAGAACCAGATTTTCAGGACAGGCGTTAATGGTGGCCTGAACAAAGATATCGACATCATAAATACCCTTGCCCACGAACGATCCCTCTCCAAAGAGATCCTGATAAATATCTGAAGACATCATCGAATAGGGATTACTGCCAGGTACGCTGCTGCGCATCGCGGCATAACGCCCCTGCCCGTTACGAGGTATCTCTTCCGCGAGGCCGGGTTGCAAAATGCCGAAACCTCTGACAACCCTCTGGAGAACCGGATCGTACTCTGGCTTATTGAGCGGATGTGCCATTGTGGCAACCAGTTTGTGCGCGGTATCGCGCGGCAATACCGTATCACTGTCCAGTGTGATGACGTATTTAATATGGCCTGGTAAAAGATGGGCTGGCATGCCTGCGGCACTGATGAACTGTGTCCCGGGACGGCGCAGCCACCTGTTAAGCAATGCCAGTTTTCCCCGTTTGCGTTCATATCCCATCCATATTCCCTCAACCGGATTCCATTCAGGCTGTCGGTGTAGCAGATAAAATCTTGGGCGGCTGGAAGGATAACGCCTGTTAAGCGCCGCCGTATCGTCTATGGCCTGCCTGAGAAGAGCATTACTTTCAGGTGTTGGTTCATTTGCTGAATCAGCGAAATCGGTCAGCAAAGCAAAACGAAGGTATTCGTTTTGATTTCCCAGCCAGCAGACTTCAAGGCTTGTGAGGAGCGTAGTGATACTTTCCTGACTCGTCAGCATGCATGGCATCACGATCATGGTTGCACTGTCAGCCGGAATACCGGATGAAAAGTCCATTGCTGGTAATGGGCGAGGAAGGCGAAAACGGGTGGTTGCATCACTCAACAAATCACTCATTAACTGGGTCAGCGCGATAATCAGAGGTAATATTATGGCGATCAATAGCCAGTCTGCGCCCTGCAGGTACGTTGCGTGTAAAATTTCCGCTGCCGTTGCGGTAGTTAACAATGCCAAGCTTCCAAGCCATGACAGCAGGGTGATTCTGTTAAAACTGTGCCGAATACGTATGAGCTTCGAGGTCTCAGCCAACAGATGAAGTTCCAGTTGCTGCCGGCCTTCGCCTGCCAGAAAAAAGCCAACGTGATGCTCCAGTGTTTCCGGCGCTGTTTCCGCTGAAAGCGCAAGCACAATGGTAGCGACCTCAGGCTCACTGAAGTCGCTGTGTCTCGCAAGAATTTCAATAATATGGCGATAATGGTCCCTGGTATCGAAATGCATCCCGGGATAGATACGGGCAGGATCATTGCGCAGTACCTGTTCGACGACGCTTATCGTTTCCGCAAAATCGGCCCAGTCCGTTTCGCTCAGTAACCGCAGCCCTGCGATGCTGTTACTGATGGACAATTGGCTGGCAGCAAGTTGTTGACTAAAGCTTTGTATGAGCGACTCACTTGTTATCCCCTGTTCTGCAAGGCACTGGTCAACCCAGGTCAGAGGTAAGGACAGCACGTTTCCATGTCCCTGCAGGCGCCGCACAAGTTCTGCAACGAATGCACTGGTCATCGGTGGCCGGGAGCGCGCCATATCGGCAATTACCGTAATCAAATCAGCAGGCTTATTTTCGGCACATTCGAAAATTTTAGTAATCCATGTACCTGCAAGGTTACGTTCACGCTGAGCCTTTATCACATCCATGCTGATACGCCGAACATTTTCGATCAAAGCAAGTCGCAGCATCCCCGGCAATGCCCAGACCTCGCCTAATGTCAACGGGGTCACCTGCTGATAGGCCGTGAGATAACTGGTCAGGCTGGCTACGTCCCAGCGCCCATCACCGTGAGCAATGGCCTCTGAGGCAATATTATAAACTCGTGGGCAACTGAAGGGTGACATCAGCGAGGGAAGGCCTTTACCAAAACTTTTCGGCAAATGCTGGCGGACAGTACGGATTTGCTCTTCAATCAGGTAGTAATTGTCAAGCAGCCATTCCCCTGCAGGCATGACGCTCGTTTTTATCACGGCATTAAGCTCGTAGCAGTTTTGTGTGATGACAGCTTCGTTGTCCGCGAGTCGTTTCAGAAGATAATATGGAAGTTTATCGGGCGATAATTTATGTGTGTGTGCCAGTATCTTTCCATAGCGTTCCATCTGAGCGTTCGAAAAAAGCTCTGATCGCTGACTGGATTCATCGTCAGCATAGTTCGCCGGAAAGGTAACGTATCCGGCGACCTGTACCGGAAGCTGGGAGCGGTTAAACCACGTCCGGGGGTTCATTTTCATAGAGTTGCTCTGATGCGACGTTAGCGCGCAGGAGCAGTTGCGAAATCAGTTCAGAAACGTTCTCTCAGGATGGGCGTGAGGCATCAGGGATTCAACAGCTGCGGGAATATGATTTAAGTCCGCGAACACCGGGCTAATGGTCGAATGAGTGCAAGGATTAAGGCGACGAGACAAACAGCGCCTTGCATCCCGGGCACAGCATTGCTTGCTTACGGCGAACTTTCGCGAGAGATTGAGATGACCGGAAGCCACAGACGGGGCAGATGACAGGGGTCATCGATGCACCACTGATGAATTTCATTGCGTAATCAATAATAGACATTCTGATTAACCTTTCAATGAAGGAGCTTCAGCTTATCATGCCTGATTAAAAATTGAACGCTTAATTTGTATTCATCAGTTTTAATCTACAAAAGGGAGAAAACAAGAGGAGCTACTTTAGACGACATTTATGGGGAAAAAGGGTGAATGAAACCAATCAGACCCTCTAATTGTATGATATTCATGCTAAGTAAATATTCGCTGCAACAGGACCACTAAGGCAATTGATACGACAAAACTCAATACGGAGCCCGGGAATGAGCTGATTTGTTTCGCCGCAACTAACAGCAGAAACATGAAGCAAAACATCTTTTCGGCCATCTGATGGGATGATGAGACCTTTACCACTAAGAATGTCAAAACTTTTGACAATTCCAGTCATTTTACGCGACAAATTAATTCCTTTTTTAAATTCGCAACAACCATACGCTGAAAAAAACCTTAAATCCACCTTTAATTCATTCCTGCAAGCATTTCTATGTTATAAAAATAGAAATTGCTAATTATTACGCGCCATGTGTTAATGACCTCCATCGAGACGAAGTATCAAACATAACAGCGGGCAGCAAACATTATTAAGGACAACTGCTGGTATCTTTTGATAATCCTGAGGTTAGTGGTACTCGTTTACTATCAACTTTATATCATTTACGAGGAGTCAGTATGTCATCACGAAGTAAAGGCCTGGTAAAGTGGTTTAACGAAAAAAAAGGCTTTGGTTTCATTTCTCCTCTCGATGGCGGGAAGGATGTACCCGTACATTTTTCTGCTCTTCTTGGTGATAACTTTAAGACACTTTTTGAAGGACAAAAAGTTGAATTCGCTATCCAGCGCGGAGAAAAAGGGCTGACTGCCGCCAGTGTAACGCTTTGCGATAAATAAATATTCCCGAGTCGGCGACAGCGACTAAAATTTACTGCTGAGAAGACAGAGTAACAAAATCATTCTGTGGAACACGATAATATTCAGCATATCTTGTCAGCGTATGTTTTGATTACAGCCTTACACGAATTTTTCATTTTTTGACTCAGGTCTGATGACTCTCATGGTGGCAATACCTCCACTTTCACTTTATACAAGCTGATAACCGAAATGCATATTACGCCAACCGGAGTTTTATCGCCCTACACCGTACTATGCGAATCTCATCACCCCTCAGTAACATCTTCCCGAAAATGTTCATCGCCAGACATAACAGCGTTGCCCTTATGTGCTTGACCTGCTCCCCGTTCATTAACACACCGCGATATCAATAATGTCTTCATAAGCCACATGAGGACATCCCCATGAATACGCGTTTCAGGCATACAGTTCACACTTATTCTGGACTGCATTACGCTGATGCCTGAATGACCACTGGTTCAGCGATGTTGTTCAAGCCAGGAAAATCATTAATGATTGGCGGCAGGATTATAACGAGTGCCGTCCACATTCGTCGCTGAATTACCAGACACCATCTGAATTTGCAGCGGGATGGAGAAACAGGAAATTAGAAGGTAATCAAACCAACATTACTAACTGATCGTTGTATCCAGGCCTGGGAGTAGGTCACTGCTTGAAGCCAAAGAGAAGGGCTTCGGACGAGAATAGATACGAGAGGATGTTGAGTCGATAGCCGAGCCTACCCCGATATTGATGTGCAAAATGCTTGGGGTGAGTGTTTACTTCATAAAAACCATAAATTCATGTGTTTCTAACAGAACTCCTCTAAATCGGTAATGTAGTGAAACACTAAAGTTAGCTACTTCATGAGGAGGCTTTGTCCGCTCTTGGCACGAAGCTGACTGAGCTGAAGGTCCGCTTTGAGCGAGGAGCGGACATTCGCCCCTCTGTCGTATGTCCTTAAAGAGCGCACACCAGATATAAAAGAATTGCGTTAGTGTACCTTCCTATTTTGACGGGATGTTGCATATGTCATCACTACCGCCCCCAGTAGTAACAAACCACTTAAACCAAATGCACTTCTCCATCCCAGACTGTCGAATGCCAGACCTCCAGCCGTTGAACCAAGCGCAATCGATAGCTGGATCACCGCAACCATGAGGCCACCACCCCTCTCTGCATCTTCGGGTAACGCTCGTGCTATCCATGTCCACCATCCTGTTGGCGCAGCCGTCGCAAGTAGCCCCCACAGGCTTAATAATACGGCAACGGCCCAGATGTGGTGTCCGACCAGCAGTAACGCACCAGTAATCGCGGCCATAAGCAACGGGATCATGATTAAGGTCTTGTAAAATTTGGCGTTCAGGAATGTTGAGACGATCATTGTGCCGACAAAACCTGCTATGCCTATTGCAAGCAAAATCAGAGAAAGGTTAGAAGGTCCCACTCTGGTGACGCTCTCCAGAAAGGGGCGCACGTAGGTAAACAAAGCAAACTGTCCCATAAAGAAGAGCCCGCAGGCAAGCATTCCCGTTGGTACGATGGCAACGCTGAACAGACGAAGCACAGACCCCTGTGGTTTTTGTGTTTTATCGCTTTCCATCGAAGGCAGGCTGAACCATTGCCAGATGAACGCAGCTATCGCAAGAGGGACGAGACATAAAAAGGCCCCACGCCAACCGACCGTTGTCCCCAGATAACTACCAAGCGGCGCAGCCACAACGGTGGCCAGCGCGTTACCGCCGTTAAAAATTGCCAGTGCGCGGGGAACCTGGTGCTGTGGCACGAGCCGAATGGCGGTTGCAGCCGACATTGACCAGAACCCTCCGATGACGACGCCAATCAGAGCCCTCCCCAGCATATAAATCGGATAGTCAGGCGCCATGGTGATAACTAACCCTGATATGGCCATTAAGACCGTTAGCCCAAGCAGAAGATATTTACGATTCAGGTCTCCGGCAATATGGGAGATAGTCAGACTGGTCAGCACTGCCAGTGCGCCAGAGACGGCAATTCCTTGCCCTGCCAACCCTTCGGTAACGTGCAAATCGCGGGCAATGAGCGTAAGCAGGCTGACTGGCATAAACTCAGAAGCGATCAGCACAAACACGCAAAGCGTCATGGCAAATACGCCGCTCCAGTATGCATGCTTTTTTTCGTATGATGGTTTTAGACTTACAGTGGACATTATTAGCATCCCTTAATATCGAACCAGCCAGATTCAGGCGCAGTCGGGTCAGAAGTTATTCAGGGAATAACGACATAATAGGTGGGTGAGAATATGGGGCGATGTGACATATTCTGCGTCACACCAGGCAGGTAAAAGCCACCCGTTTATGACAGGTGGCCTGGTAAACCTTTCGGGTTACCTTAAGTTTGCTTTGAAAAATTGCTCAAATTTGGCAAATGGGATCTTACCCGCAACGTTGTCGTACAGATCAACATGGTTTGCCCCAGGGACAATCACTAACTCTTTCTCTTTGCTGCCGATTGCCTTAAAGGCATCTTCAGCAAAATAGCGTGAATGGGCTTTTTCGCCGGTCACGATGAGTGTAGGGATAGTAACTTCATTGGCGTAACTCAGCAGCGGCATATTCATAAATGACAGCGGCATGGTTGCATTCCAGGCACCGGTTGAGTTGACCGAACGCTCATGGAAACCACGCGGCATGCGGTAATAATCAAAGAACTCTTTCAATACTGGGTTAGGATTCGCGGGCAGAGTTTCCGGCAGAATACGATCGGAAGCGGTGACGTTGCCCTTCTCATCAACATAAATGTCATGCCCGCCTGGCGCGAAAGCGCCATTTTCCGCATCCTTCCAGCGCTGCGTGTTCAGATACTGCAATACGGCACGACGATCGGCAGTGGTATAGCGGTCTTTGCCATCGCCCACGCCATGCCCCATCGCACGGCTCATGTCATACATCACGCTGGTCGCCACCGCCTTGACACGCGTGTCCATCGCGGCGTCGTTTAAGGCCATGCCGCCCCATCCGCAGATACCGAGCAGCCCGATACGGTTGCGATCCACCTCTTTTTGCAGGCCTAAGAAATCAACCGCCGCGCTGAAATCCTCGGTGTTGATATCCGGAGATGCGACGTTGCGCGGGTAGCCGCCGCTTTCGCCCGTGTATGAAGGGTCGAAAGCCAGAGTGACAAATCCCTGTTCAGCCAGCGTCTGCGCATACAGGCCGCTGGATTGCTCTTTCACCGCCCCGAAGGGGCCGCTAACAGCAATAGCTGCCAGCTTGCGATCCCCACGATCCTTCGGGATGTAGAGATCCCCGACTAAGGTGATCCCGTATCGGTTCGGAAAGGTCACCTTACGGTGATCAACTTGCGTGCTCTCAGCAAAAGTTTTATCCCATTTCTCGACCAGCGAAACGGGCGCGTTCGGATTGGCTGTATCAGCGTAACTCATATTTGTGACTCCACTTAATGATGCGCATAACAACAGGGCGGGTATCGCAGTTGTCAATTTTTGGGTGAAAGCAGTCATCAAAATCCCCTTCATAAAACGTGCCAGAAACAGGTTTCCTACGGACAACGCTGCTGTGCTTTGTTGCAATGCGCACATTATAGTTAGCAGAAATAGTACTGATTAGAGGGTGAAAAATGCTAATATTGATAACATATTGTTCTGAATTGTGATGCGGCAGCAGGGGAAGGATGATGGCGAAACGGGAAAACTATAACGATCTCTATCTGTTTATGCAGGTCGTGCGAGAAGGGAGTTTTACTGCCGCCGCGCAGAGGCTTGGCCTGGCGCAGTCAGGAATTAGTCGTGCAGTGCGCGAGCTGGAAGAACGACTGGGCGTGCAGCTTCTGGTGCGTACCACGCGCAAGTTATCGCTCACCCATGCCGGCGAGTTGCTCTATCGAACCGTCGAATCTGGATTTGACGCTTTAGATATGGGGCTTGCCACGCTGGCCCATTATCGCCATACCCCATCGGGTACGGTCCGTATTAATGCCAGTCAGCACGCCATTGATAAAGTGCTGCTGCCGAAGCTGGCGGTGTTTAAACAACGCTACCCAGATATTCGGCTGGAGCTCATCAGCGAAAGCCGGTTTGTCGATATTATTGCTGAGCGCTTCGATGCCGGTATACGTCTGGGCTCGGAAGTAGGTAGCGGTATGGTCGCTGTGCGCATTTCGCCCGATATGGAGATGGCCGTTGTCGGCACGCCCGAGCACTTTCGTCGCTACGGATTTCCGCAAACTCCCTCCGATTTAGTTATTCATCCCTGCATCGCTTACCAGTTTGGAGACGGCAGCCTGTATGCATGGGAACTCAATCAAGACGGTAAAAAGATAACCCATCAACCTCAGGGACAATGGGCCTTTGCTGACAGCTATATGGAAGCCAAAGCCGCCCGGCTAGGCCTGGGACTGGCTTATGTTCCGGAGGAATTAGTTTCTGATGATATAGAACAGGGGGCGCTGATCAGAGTTTTGCAATGCTACAGTCAGCGCCTGGAAGGTTCATATATCTATTATCCGCACCGCAATGTGTCACCCGCTCTAAGAGCGGTTATCGATACATTGAGAATTTAAGGGATAAAGATGAGGTGGTTCGCAGGCCTGGGTAATAGTTGAAAAACAACGTCCGCTCCTGGCACAAAAGAGCCTTAATGAGACCCATACGCACGATACTTTAAGAATCATCACCATCCCGATAGAGCCTGAATGAAAGACGTGGCCGTGCTGTTTAAAATTCTGGCAGGCTGGTCCCGCTCTGTTACACTCAGGGCAGATATGATTTCACATTTTCAGCCAGGCCAGTGTTGCTCCTGAAAAACAGACAAAGACTGTAACCGCTCAAAAGCAATACTGCTTGTCCGCCGCGACGGACTTTTACCGCCAGGCAACAGGATGGTTGATATGTTCAGGAGTGAAAAAGAAATTAATATCGTTATTGGCGAAGCCATATTAGCGCTGCTTGAGGGCGATGATGACGTCAGCGCGCGCACCTTGGCCCGACAACTGAACCAGATGCTTGAGGTGGAGACAGAGGCTGCCCGTCGTGAAGTTATTAAAGAAGCAATCCGGCAGACCATCAGACTTCTCGCCACAGCCCTTTGTTCAGGTAATTTTGGTGCTGAAACAAAGCGGTTATTGCGCGAATTTCCTTGCCAGCAGAGTTACGGGCACTGGTAGTTCTCCGGCATCTTGACTTCACCGGGTACTTTCTGCCTTACTAAATCAATGTACCCGGTCACTCAGCATCTGAATTGCCCTTATGCTGTTTTCCCGCACACGTGGGTCAGCGGTGCTTTTGCTGAGAAGCTCCAGTGCATTTATCAGGTCATCCTTCCGTACTATGCCTTTCTGGCTGAGCAGCCTGCGGGCAATGCTACCAATGAGTTCCAGTTTTTTTTCATTATCATCCTCGCCCCAATCCATAAATTCTCCGCTAAACGAACTAGCTATAAATATAGCATTGTGTCAGGTGGGCGAAGGTAACTGTGTCCGTATCGGTGATTTGATAACCTCATAAAGCCCGAGGGCCAAAGGGTGCAAGTTTCTGAGAGATGCGCGAACCGATAGTATGTTCCCAGTGTATTATTACATTCAAATGTTAGCGACGTCCGCTTCTGGCACAAAGCGGACTTTCAATACCTGGCTTCCCCTGACAAAGCAACCACACCGTGCCTTCACGCTGGCCCGGCCGCTGCGTCCTGAAGGGTACACTTCGTCCTCATCCTCACCCGGTCCCCGTCGTTCACGGTGCATTAAGCCCGCTCACGCCGGCGCATACGGCTTCCGGTGATGCCCTTCGTCCTCCACGTTTCGCCGGGCTGTTGTGTCGGCACGGCGCAACGGGTGCCGCATCAGAGGAGAAACAATATGCAGAAATTAACGTGCGTCACGCTCAGTACCGGTGAAATGGCCATTTATCTCGATGGCTGGTACCTGACCAGTACCGAACCCGGCGATCACGCACAGGGACTTGATGACGTGGTGACAGGCCTGCTGAACGTGCCCGGCATGCGCCTTGAGGATATTGAGGCTGAGTGTCCGGCACAGGCGGACTGGTGCTGGAATGATGTCGCCGCCGTCGTGTTTGCAAGACCGCAGCCGCGCCCCGGTGCCTGCACCGTGGCGGCATTCATTGCACGGCTGTCACAGTATCCGGCAGACGCCCTGTGCTGCGGCACGTTCTGGCTGCAGGAGGATTTCCTCACGCTCGATGCGGAGCTGACTGAGGAGCAGGTGGGGCTGGCGATGGAAGTGGCAGAGGACAGTCATGATGCTGATATCGGGTTTAACTGGGAGCACCTGCGCTACGCAATAGACGCGGTGAAACGCCCTTAACCCGTTCCCTCCGTGTTAGCCGGGCGGTTTTCCCGGTGAATGCGGAGGCCGCCGGCGCGGGCGGCAGGGAGCCCGCAGGTATCACGCCTCCGGGCGTGATACCCGTAATCTGCCGGATATGAATTCGCTGCGCCCGTTAAGCAGGTTAAATGTAAATAAATTGTATCCAGGAAGACACTCATGCTGATTGCCCTAAACTTAAAATAATAATAAAAGGCATACCGGATATGCATTATCGCAACAGGACTCCTTACCGGCAGGGCGATGTCGAACCTGCCGGTCTTTATTTCTCCTGCATCACGCTGACACATTCCCTGTCCCGCCCCTCCGTTATGCCATCCCCCTGAAGACATTCCCCTGCCGCAAAACGTTCTGAAAGGACGTCGCTGCGCTCCACCACTCTGCCACCGTCCGTCCTGACGTCCGGCCTGTGGCGGGCTGGAAGTGCCGTGCCCTCACGGTAGCCGGGCTGGCTCGCCGGCAAGGGTTAGCTATCGCCGTCATCCTCGCCCGTTCCCCGGCATTCGCGGGGCATTCAGCCCGCTCATCCCGGCGCATGCGGCCTGCGGTGTCGCCCCTGCATGCCGGACTGATCACCGGGGTGTCGTGCCGGCACGGCGCAAAGGGCGCCGGCACCACAGGAGACGTAAACGTGAAAGAAATCATTAACGATCTGACCCTCAGCCAGATGATGGATCTGCTCTGCCATATCCTCCGCTGCCCGGGTACGCACCGCCATCCCGGCAGTTATCTCCCGCCGCAGGGGGCGGTCTGCCTGATGATGGAGAGTCCGGGTGAAACGGTCTGCCTCTGGATGCTGGACGGGTGGCCGGACGCGGTGACTGTTCCTGAAAGCGGGTTTGTGTATGTCACGAATGCACGCCCGTAACGGATGACCGGGCAGTAATACCAGGTGACCGCCGGCGCGGTCGCCTGTTCTGCAATAAGGCGGTCGTTGCATTCCGCATTCACAGGCCCGGCACACCGGGCCGGGGCTTCAGTCCGTGCCGCAACGGCATTTGCCGTGCCTCTACTTTAGCCCGAACGCTCAGGATGCAAGGGCTTCATCCTCGCCCGGTCGCAGTGTTACGAATGACTGAGTGGCGTCTTCCCGTCGTTATCCCGCTCATTTTTCGCGGGATAACCGTCCAGCCACCCCTCGCTTTTTATCTGCGCTGCGGCCTGCGGTGCTTCCCTTGCATCCTTCGCTCGAAGTCGGGCTGACGTGTCGGCACGGCAAAAGCCGGATCTGTACACCACTTTAACGACGGAGGATGTGATGAAAACAAAGGCAATGCATACAGAGGCGGTTCTGCTTAAGGGCGCACAACGACTGAGCTTTTTACCGGCACTTTTCGGACGGGATTTCATAATGAGCGAGTCCTCTGTCTACGGTTACGCCACGAAATATATCGATAACTATCAGGGCGGGAGCTGGGAATTTTACCGCCTGCCGGGTGGCGGCGGCTTTATGGTGCCGGAGATGGATTCCGCGTTTTTCAGCAACCCGCATAACGGCTTTGAGTGCGAAATCAGCGCGGAGGCGGCGGGGATCATCATCACCGCTCTGGTGCTCAGTCACCGGACGTTTGTTCATCACCACCACGATCAGGAAGAGTTGTGTCACCTCTTCTGCCAGCGTTACGGCCAGCTGATGGCCTGGGCTGAAACCCACTTTGAGGCAGACTATATCTTCCGCGCGCTGGACTGATAAAACCGGGGGCGTGAACGTCCCCTTACCGTGCCCTCTGCGGAGACCGGCGACGGTCTGGCCGCGCGCAAAACCCTCTGCAGCCCTGCGGGCTGCCGGGAAGGGATGCCCCGCGCCTGCGGCGCAGCGCCTCCCTGTCCCGTGCATCTCTTCCGACAAAAAAAGTGTGGCCATCTTCAGCAAAAAGATTTTCATCCTGCGGGTGCGGGTGCGGGTGCGGGTGCGGGTGCGGGTGCGGGTGCGGGTGCGGGTGAACGAGAAAGTGAAGTTGTGCAGCAGCTGCGCGGGTAAAAACCGGACACCGGAAAAACAAAAGGG
>Ga0157369_10000442_pt1 | contig 55048 bp, 43 predicted proteins | sample C25metaG_FD_113461 | JGI IMG/M metagenome (GOLD analysis project Ga0157369, IMG submission 113461) | Corn rhizosphere microbial communities from Kellogg Biological Station, Michigan, USA - C2-5 metaG | ecosystem: Host-associated > Plants > Roots > Rhizosphere > Soil | place: USA: Michigan... | reverse complement strand
GGTATTGAGCGCCGCCGCGCCATTCGGTCCCTCGATGATCCCGACCGGGGGAGCCGCCAACAGCTTCCACTTCGGCTTCGGCTACAACCTGTACTTCGACGGCTCGAACTGGCGGACCAAGGGCGACGGCGCGCATAACGGCGGGTCGGCCTTCCTGAGCGACACCGGCACTGGAAACCTGCTGGTATTCACCGTGCCCTCGACGGGCACCGCCGACCAGGTGGTCTCGGATACGACTTTCAACACCCTCGAGAAGTTCCGCATTACCTCCGACGGCAAGGTCGGGATCGGAACCACCAACCCCACGCAGGCGCTCGATGTCGCCGGCAACATCCATGCCAGCGGGAACGTTACCGCTGCGGGAGTCCTCAATGGATCCGCAATCAGTTCGAGTGGCGCAGTGAAGTTCACAGGCGTGCCGACCAGCACCTCTTTTGCAGACGGAGCACTCGTCGTCGATGCCAGTAGCGCTTCTTCCACGTTCACGTTGTTCGGGCTTGGCGTCGCCGGTACGCAAAAGATGAAAGTGGATGCCAGCGGAAACCTGACGGCGTCCGGAAGTCTCAGCGGTAACAAGCTTGTATTGCCGAGCACGACGTCTTCTTCGGTCGGCGTCATTCAGATAGGGTCCGCGCCATTCCTGCACAACTACGGGGACAACACATTCGTCGGTGCCACCGCCGGTAACTTTACCTTGAGTGGGAACGCAGACACAGGTGTCGGATATGCCGCACTGAACTCGGTGACCAGCGGAGCCAACAATGTCGCGGTCGGGAATTCAGCCTTGGCGAACAACAGCGTTGGCGACTCGAACGTCGCGATAGGCTCGAGCGCCTTAAACGGCAACAAAACCGGAAACAGCAACATCGCCATCGGGGCTGCGGCACTCGCGGTGAATGACAATACGATCGGCAATGTCGCCATTGGCGATTCCACCCTGATTGCGAACGCTGACGGAGGATATAACACTGGCGTCGGAACGAATGCCCTGCTTAACAACAATAGTTCCTATAACTCGGCTTTTGGTCCTCTCGCTCTCTCGGCAAACACCAGTGGAAGTCTCAACACAGCGATTGGATACTCCGCGGGTGCGGCGGGGGTTTCGACCTCGAATACAACGACATCCAACAACACCTTCCTCGGCTCGTTCACCGGCATTGTGGCAGGAACTACACCCACGCAATCGACGGCGGTCGGATACGGTGCTTTGGTGGGCACTCCGAATGCCGTTGTGCTCGGCACAACGACGTCGACAGTGGGCATCGGAACCAGTTCGCCGTCCTCGTCTTACCGCCTCCAAGTGGTTGGCGACACGAACATCACCAGCGGGAATCTCACGGTTGTGGGAACTTCGGCCGCGATCGGCGCGATTACGGGAACAGGCGCGGTGAATCGTTATGGCGGCGTCTTCAATGGTGGTACGAACGCAGGGGGAGTCTCGGCCAACGGCAATGGTACAGGTGCGGGAGTAATTGCGGTCGGCGGCGGTTCCAGCGGAGACGGTCTTTCTGGACACGGTGGTATCCCGAATGGGAATGGAGTGTACGGGATCGGCTCCAACTCGGGTTACGCGGTGTACGCAGATGGGAATCTCTTCGTGAATGGTGGCACCATCACCGGCGCCAAATCACTCGATATCCAGCCGACCTCCACTCATGTACTGATCGGAGATGCGAATTGCGGAACCGGATTCGCGGCGATCGGGCTTGGCATATCCAGTTTTAGCGGCTGCAACAACTACACTCTGCTCGGAGAATCGGCGACCGGCAACATCTTCATCAACCGTCCAACGACGGCGAAGATCTTCTTCCGCGAAGCGAATATCGACCAGATGACGCTGGTCAACAGCGCCAACACCTGCTCCTCCTGCGTCGGCATCGGCACCACCAGTCCCTCTGACAAGTTGCACGTGAACGGCGAGCTTCGCGTCAGCTCCTGCGTAAAGAACTCTGGCGGCACCGCCATCGCCGGCACCTGTTCGTCCGACGCGCGCCTGAAGAAGAACATCACGCCGTTTACGCCCATGCTCGAGAAGGTCGCAAGATTGGTTCCTGTCGATTTCGACTGGCGCGCCGACGAATTTCCCGACTACCACTTCGGCGCCGAGCGCAGCTATGGGCTGATCGCACAGGAAGTGGCCGAGGTCCTGCCCGAACTTGTCGGCAAGGACGAGCACGGTATGAATGCGGTCAACTACTCCAAGCTCCCGCTGGTGCTGCTGCAATCGATTCGCGAATTAAAGACCGAGAACGATGCGCTCCGCCAGCGCGTGCAGGAACTCGAAAGACTTCGTGCCGATGTGGAAACGTTGAAAACGATGCTCACGCGCCATGCCGGCTCGACGAATGGTGACCAACCGTAAGTACTTGTTGCGTGGGTTCGTGAGGCGCCGCGTGCCCATCCTTCGCCATCTGGTGGCGAAGGGTGGGAAACCGCAATTCCAAGTGTCCGCAATCGCACCTCACCCGCGCCGCACTTCTGTCAATGACGCTCGCCACAACCACGCGTGTCCGCAATCACCGACTCTCGCGCTTACTCGCATTATTCTCCCAGGACGATACCCACACCGGTACCGTTCTGGAACAACGCTCTCTGATAACCAGCGCCTAAGTCCTTTGGAGAACAGATTTTGCAAGGATCGCGTTGCAGGCAAAAGAACTTAGCAACAGATCGAACAGATCCCTGTCGGTAAGTCCTTTAGATCAACAGATCGAACAGATCCCTGTCGGTAAGTCCTTTAGATCAACAGATCGAACAGATCCCCCGTACCCTCCGGGCTGGTCTCTCCGAGAGCCGCAGAGCGGCAGCACAGCGATAGCCTGGGACGTAAGTCCCAGGTACAAATCCCATTGCGGGACGAGTCGCAGAGCGACGGCACAGGGATCGGGATCGACCGACCTAACTCCTTTAAAAACAGGGATCGCTGGGATCCCCACCCCCGGTACTTTGTGTCAGGGCACGGCTTTAGCCGTGCCGTTTCGGTATCAAAGGAAGCCGGCTTTAGCCGCTGGGTACAAGGATCTGTTCCGCTAAGTCCTTTAGAAACGGGAATCTCGGGAATCGATTCCGCCACCCCACCCCCGGTGCTTTGTGTCAGGGCACGGCTTTAGCCGTGCCATTTCGGTATCAAAGGAAGCTGGCTTTAGCCGCTGGGTACAAGGATCAACGCTGGCCCGACAGGAACGTAGCCTGGGTGCCGTTTCCGCGTCTATGAGATAAGGTGGTTCGTCTCTGAGGAGCGCGGCATGGATTCCTTTCTGCTCGACCTGCGATACGCCGGACGCCGTTTGCGGCTGAGTCCTGTGTTCACGTTGATGGCGATCCTGACGATCGCGATCGGGATTGGGGCGACGACGGCGATCTTCACGGTGTTCAACGCCGTGTTGCTGCGTCCGCTTCCCTTCCGCGATCCTTCCCGCCTGCTGTTGCTGACCGAGCGGCTGCCGAAGTTTCCGGTGTTGAGCGTGTCCTATCAGAACTACATGGACTGGCGCGACCAGAGCCGTTCGTTTGAATCGGTGGGCGCGGTTCGAACCACGGCGATGACGCTGACCGGCAAAGACGAACCGGAGCGGCTGGTGGGCCAGATGGCGACGGCGAACCTGTTCGACCTGCTGGGAGTTCAGCCGGCGCTGGGGCGTCCGTTTGCGGCGTCGGAAGATCGCGCGGGCGGAGCGACGGTGGCGCTGATCAGCTACGGGTTATGGCAGCGGCGCTATGCGGGAGCGTCGAACGTGCTTGGGCAGGCGATCACGCTGGACAACAAGCCGTATTCCATCGTCGGCGTGCTTCCGGCGGGATTCCAACTGTTGCAGCAGAATCCCGACGTCATGGTTCCGTTCGAGCCATGGGCGAAGACGCTGCCGGACGACCGGTCGTGGCATCCGGGGATTCAGCCGATCGCGCGCATGAAGAAGGATGTGTCGCTGGAACAGGTGCAGGCGGAGATGACGGCCATCGCCAAGCGGCTGGAACAGCAGTATCCGATCTACGACACCGGAACCGGCGCGAACGTGGATCGGATGCAGGACCGGCTGGTGCAGAACGTGCGTCCGGCGCTGATCGCGCTGCTGGGCGCGGTGGGATTCGTGCTGCTGATCGCGTGCACGAATGTCGCGGCGCTGTTGCTGGCGCGAGCGGCGGCGCGCGAACGGGAGATTGCGATTCGCGCGTCGATCGGCGCCACGCGATTGCGGATTCTGCAACAGTTGATGATTGAAAGCGTGTTGCTCGCCACGTCGGGCGCGGTGGTGGGCTTGCTGATCGCGTACGGAGCGATGAAGCCGCTGATCCGGCTGGCGGCGACCAGCCTTCCGGGAAACACGAACCCGCAACCCGATCTGTGGGTGCTCGCGTTTACGACCGCGATCGCGCTGGTCGCGGGCATTGTTTGCGGACTCACGCCGGCGATTCATTCGTGGCGCGTGGACGTTCGCTCGGCGCTGAGCGCAACCGATCGCGGCGGAGTGGACTCGGGCGCGCTGCGGCTTCGTGGCGCGCTGGTCGTGGTGGAAGTCGCCGTGGCCATGCTGCTGCTGGCCGGCGCGGGATTGCTGATTCGCAGCTTCGAGCGGCTTTCGAGCGTCGCGCCGGGTTTCGAGACCGACCACATCCTGATCGCGGATATTCCGGTGTCGCCGGGAGCGCGTCCGAATCCCGCCGAGCGGATGGGATTCTTCGATGCGGTGCTGGAGCGCGCAGCCGCTTTGCCGGGGATGAAGTCGGTGGGCGCGGCTTCGGTGCTGCCGCTGAGCGGAACCGGCTCGGTGATTCACTTCAACATCCAGGGACGTCCGCCGAAGTCGGCGCATGAGTTCATCATGGCGAACTACCGCGTGGTGAGTCCGCGATATCTGCAGACGCTCGGCGTGCCGCTGATCAAGGGACGGTTCTTCGCGGACGCGGATCGCGATGGCGCGCCGGCGGTCGTCCTCATCAACCAGACGATGGCGCGAACGTTCTTTCCCGACCAGGACCCGATCGGGCAGCATCTGCAACTTGGCGCAACGCCGGAGAAAGACGTGCCGTGGATGGAAGTGGTTGGCATCGTCGGTGACGTGCGCCAGGGACTCGATTCGGACGCTCCGACGGAAATGTACGTGCCATTTCGCCAGGGCAACCAGGTACTGCCGGTGTTTGCGCTGTCGGTGGTGATGCGCACGGCGAACGATCCTCTCTCGCAGAGCAATTCGTTTCGCTCCGTCGTCCATGCGATTGACGCCAACCAGCCGGTGGTGAAGATACGGACGATGGACGACAACCTGGCGACATCGATTTCGCAGCCGCGGTTTCGCACCGTGCTGCTCTCGATCTTCGCCGCGATCGCGCTGCTGCTGGCGGCGGTGGGAATCTACGGCGTGATGGCGTACTCGGTGACGCAGCGCACGCGGGAAATCGGGATCCGCATGGCGCTGGGTTCCACGCCCGGCGGAGTTTTCCGCATCGTGATTGGGAATGCGCTGCGACTTACGAGCGTCGGCGTGGTTGCAGGCCTGATTGCGGCGTTCGCGCTGACCCGCTACCTTGCGAGCTTCCTCTTCCAGGTGCGGATCATGGATCCGCTGACGCTGGGCGCGGTCATCGTGCTGCTGGCGGCAGTCTCGCTGTTCGCCTCTTATCTTCCGGCGCGGCGAGCGACGCGAGTGCATCCGGTCGTCGCGTTGCGATACGAGTAGCCGTTCTCAAGAGACAGAATGCCCCATGTGAGCCAGAAGAAGGCGCACATGGGGCACAGGCGGCATGGGGCACGGTTAGCTACTTCGTCTTGTGGGCCGGTGATTTCGTGCTCGTTGATTTCACGCCGGCGTTAAAGGTGCACGGTGGATCGGTGACCTTGGTCGGCCCGACGGTCAATTCCTGCAAGTGGTTCTTCGCCAGCACGGTGTTGAAATCGGCGATCTGCTTCTTCATGTCCGTCCAGGCGACGACCGTCTTGTTGTAGCTTCGGCAATTCGTCTCCCAAGTGTCGACCTGGGTCGCGGTGGGCGCCATATCGAGGCCAACCTGCATCATGCTGACCATGGTGTTGTAGTCGTCGTTCAGGTTAAGGAACGATTTCAGCGCGTTCGGATCGGGCGGCGTGTTCGGGCGGAAGCCTCCACCTCCGGCGGGCATGACACCGGCGATCTTCCTGATGTCGGCATCGAGCTTCTTGGCCTGTGAATCGACATCGGCGGGCAGGCTGGCGCGCATGAGCGTGGCCAGCTGCGTCTCGACGGCGTTCACCTCGTTTCGCGCCTGATAGCTGTCCTGCATGCCGCGATACGCGAGCATGGTGAGGCGCTGCTGGGATTCGAGGCCGGCCATGAGCGCGGGACTCTGGCCAACACGCGGATCGTTCACCACCGTGACCTGGCGCGTGTAGACATGGCTATCGACGGTGAGCTTGAGCGTGTACACGCCGGGAATTACCTGCGGACCGTGAGGACCGGGAGTGGTAGCGCCCGCCACTTCGTTCATCTGGTTCTCAAGATCGTGGCGGAAGGCGGGCGGATCGTCGTAAAGCAAGTCCCAGTTCACGCGGTTCAGGCCGACGTGGGTCGAAAGCGCGCGGGATTCGGGCGTTGCCAGCCAGTAGCGAGGATAGGCTTCGCCCTCAATGGGCGGCGGCAACGTGCTCGTGATGGTGCGAACTACGTCACCGTGGGAATCGACGACCTGGAGCTGGATCGGCGAACTCGGCGCTTGCGGGAAGTAATAGTCGACGATCGCGCCATAAGAAGGATTGGGCGCGTGAGGCACTTCGATCGAGAACGGCTGATCCCAATTGCTGTTGATGCGAGCGCGAATGGCCTCCTGCGGTGGAAAGAGGTAGGCGGGAGCCGAGTCGATCGCCTTGGCGTTGGCGGCGATTTCGCGCAGCGGCGTCATGTCATCGAGCACCCAGAAGCCGCGACCGTAGGTGGCGATGACGAGGTCGTTCTGATGGTTGGCGGTGTGGACCTCGATGTCGCGGATGGAAGTGCTGGGCAGGTTCTGGCGCAGAGACTGCCAATGATCTCCGTTGTCGAAGCTGACGTAGACGGTGGTCTCGGTGCCGGCGAAGAGCAGGCCGGGCTGCTTGGGATCGGCGGCGAGAGCGTTCACCCAGCTTCCGGTGCGCTCGTCGCGCGGAAGGCCGTTGATGATGCTGGTCCAAGTCTTGCCGCCGTCGGTGGTACGCCAGATGAGCGGCACGTCAGTGTCTTCGGTTGGAGGCGTTGCGTCGGGACCACGCCCGCCGCCGATGCGTCCTGTGACGTAGGCGGTGTTGACGTCGGTGCCGGCGGCGATGGTGTTGAGGTTCACGTGCGCCGGCAGGTCGGCGATGTTGGTGACGTTGTTCCAGTGCTTACCGGCGTCCACGGTGTTGTAGACCTGGCCGTTGCTGCTCACGGTCCAGAGCACGCCGGGCTTCGTCCTGGAGATGGAGAAGTCATTGATGAAGGGCGCGGGCGGCGTGCCGGGACGACCGTCGCCCGACGGCGGCGTTTGCCCTGGCGGCGGAGGCGGCACCGGTGTGCCGCATGGCACTGTGGGCGCCCCCTTGGCGGTGGTCAGGTCGGGACTGAACGACGTAAAGGAATGGGCGCCATCGCGCGAGACAACGAGACACTGGTACGCGACGTAGAGTGCGCCGGGATCGAAGGCGAGATCGAATTTCTTCTGGAAGTCACGCGAGGAGCGGTAGTTGGCGGATCCGGCGCCGAAGTTCGGCGCAACGTTTTGCCACTGCCCGGTCGACATGTCGATCTTGATGAGGGCGCTGCCACCACCACCGCCGGGACCGTAGCCCACGCCATAAATGATGTGAGGATTACGCGGATCGGGCATCACGATGCCGAACTCAGAGGACGGCAGCGGGCTCCAGTCGGTGAAATTGACCTGGCCCCAACTGCTGCGGCTGCTGATCATGACAGCGCCGGTATCCTGCTGCGCGCCCATGATCCAGTAGGGATATTGGTTGTCGGTGGCGACGTGGTAGTACTGGCCGATGGGCTCGGTGTACCAGAGGCTCCAGGTGTCGCCGCCATCGAGGCTGACGGTGGCGCCCTGGTCGGCGCCGATCAGGATGCGCTTGCCGTTGGTCGGATCGATCCAGATTTTGTGGTAATCCTCTCCGCCGGGCGCGCCCTTGAATGCCTGGAAGGTGACGCCGCCATCGGTGGAGCGGTAAACGGCGGTGCTGAGCGTGTAAACGATGTCAGGATTCTGCGAGTCGACGTAGACGCCGGCGATATACGAGCCCTGGCCGTTGCTGATGCGCGTGTCCTTGCCCGCCATGTGCTGCCAGGTGGCGCCGGCATCATCGGAGCGGAACAATCCTGAGCCGTTTTCGATGGGATTGCCGATGATGAACATGCGCCGGCCGTGAGTGTTCATCGCGACCGCGAGCGCAACGCGTCCCGGTAGCGCCGGTATCTTGAGCTCGGTCCAGGTCTTTCCCTCGTCGGTAGATTTGTACGCGACCGGCGGCTTGGTTTGAGCGCGAGGACCGGCGGCGGGGCCGCGATTCCCTCCCGTACCCTGCGTGGCGGCGAGCATCACGCTGGGCTCGTCGAACGCGAACTCCATTTCGCGCACGCCGTCGTATCCGGCGGTCTTTAGAACGTTGGTCCAGGTCTGGCCGCCATCGGTCGATCGATATATGCCGCCGCCGGGGTGAGTGGCGTCGCCGAGAGCAGAGACGACCAACAGGTTCGGATCGTGAGGATCGACCAGGATGCGGCTGATCTTCACGGTTTCTTCCAATCCAATATGCGTCCAGGTCTTGCCGGCGTCGGCGGACTTCCACATACCGTTCCCGAGGCTGCCGGCGATGGGATCACCGGCGCCGGCGTAGACGATCTCGGAATTCGATGGCGCAACCTGCACCGCGCCGACGCTGTCGACGCTATCTACCTGGTCGAAGACAGGCAACCAGGTGACTCCGGCGCTCGTGGTCTTCCAGATTCCGCCTAGCGGCGTGCCGACGTAGAACACGCCGGGCTGGCCGATGACGCCGGTCACGGAGGAGATGCGGCCGCCGTGGAACGGCCCTACGTTACGCCAGTTGAGACCGCGATAGAAATCCGATTTGACCTGAGCCGCGGCGTGCCATGTGAGCACGGTTGCGCAAGCCAGCACCCAAGGAAGAATCCGAGACGTTCGCTTCATGATGGAGCCACCCCATTTGCAAATCGTTGAAAGGTATGCGGAAGAGTATATCTTCGAGTTCCCTTTTTCTGGAGGCCATCGTTCGGCGAGGCGCAGGAAGAAGACGACCTGGCGTCTGGCGTCAGAAGCGGAATCGCAGGCCAAACTGAACGACGCGCGGATCGGCGACGGTGGAAGTGATGGTGCCGAACGCTGCCGTGCCCAGCGTGCCATTCGGCTGGGCGAAGGCAGGCGTGTTGGTGAGATTGAACATCTCGGCGCGGATTTCAAGCTCGGCCGATTCCCGGATGCGCGCGCGCCGGATCAGCGCAATGTCGCCGTCGCGAAAAGCGGGGCCGCGAACCGGGTTTCGGGAGCTGTTCCCCAGCGTGAACTGCGGCGCGACTTGGAAGGCCGCGGTGTTGAAGAAATGCGACGGGGTCCGCTCGCCGGGTAGCAGCGCCGGATCTGCCACAACATTCGGGCGTTGCACTCCGTAGCCGGCGAAAGCGTTGAAGTTTGTCGCCTGGATGATTGCGACCGGCATGCCCGACTGCCATGTGACGATGCCCGCAAGTTGCCAACCGCCGAGCAGCGCGTTCGCCCATCCCGAAGACGCGAAGCGGTGCCCCACACCGGCCGGCAGATCCCACGTGTAGCTGGCGCTGAAGACGTTCGGCATGTCACCGGTCGACGAGTCGCGCTCGCGACGGGAGTCGAAGCTGTCGGCAACCGGGAAGTTCGCGATCGGTCCGGTGAGCACCGACGCGCTGAAGACCGACGACGCGGTGTCGATCAACTTCGAGTGTGTGTAGCTCACGAGGAACGACATCCCATGCGACAGATGCTGCTGCAAGCGCAGTTCGCCCGCGTGATACACGGTACTGCCGGTGTTGTCGCGGTAAAGCGCAACCGTAGTGAACGCGGGAAAAGGTTTCAGCAGCTGGGCCAACGGAATGGTGGGATCGCCGATCGAGGACGAGCGCGGAACCACTCCGAAGTATGGATTCGCAACCCGCTGGAGCAGCGCATTGCCCTGCGCGAGTTGCTGCGGCGTGAGTTGGTTGATGTTCACATCGGGCACGCCGACGTGCGTGATGTGCGATCCGGTATAGGCGGCCTGGACAGACATCCCGCGCCAGAGTTCGCGCTCGACGGCCGCGTTCCACTGCTGAACATATCCGGAGCCCTGGTGGCGATCGACGGCAAACACGCCCTGCCCAAGACCAGCGTCGGGCGTCAACGCCGGAACCGAGACGGCGGGTCCGTTGGCGAGCACGAATGCCGGATTCACGTTGTCGAGCGTGCGTTGCGAGATCGTTTGCAGGAATGGAAACTGCGGCGTCGTAAACGGGGTGGTGATGCCGGTCTGCTCGATCCAGACAATTCCGTATCCGCCGCGGAAGACGGTCTTCGGTGTCACCAAATATGCCAAACCGAGGCGCGGACCGAGGTCTCCCCAATGCAGTTCGCGCGCGCTGCGCGAAAAACCGTTCCGGCCGAGGTAGTCGAGCTTCCGGGTCTGAAGGTTGAACACCGCGCCCTGGTCACGCGCCTCGGTCGAGGGAAAGTTCAGCGTGTAGCGCACGCCGGCATTCACGGTGAGCCGGTGGCTCAACTTCCAATCATCCTGAACGAAGAATTCGGCGATATGCGCGCGCGGTCGAATGACGCTGGTCTGGAGATCGATGGAGAACTGCTGCACCTGTCCCAGAAGAAAGCTAGCGAGGGCATTGCCCGTGCCGCTCACGCCGGGCTGGTCGGTGAACAACTGAGAGAAGTCGAATACGCCGGTCGGGTTTGGCGGCTGCAAGACGTCAAGCTGCTCCCATCGTAGGTCGGCGCCGAAGCGCAACGTGTGACGCCCGAGCTGGCGCGACACGGTATCGGCCAGTTCGGTGACGTCCGTCTTGAAATGCGCGTTGGCGTTGGAAGGAGCGCCGATCTGCTGCAGGCCGGAGATGACAAAGCCGGGAATGGCATTGGAGAACGCGGCGTTCGACGGAATGCCGGGAAGCTTCAGCGACTGTGCCGGCGGCGCATCGAGCGTGGACGCCAGGGTGTTTGCCGAGCGCCGCGTGTATCCGAAGCGGAATTCGTTCAGGAAGTTGCCGCCAAAAGCATGGTTGTAGCCGCCGACGACCTGCTGGCCGACGTTGGTGGTGAGCGCGATCGCGCCGGTCGCGATGTTGCCGCTGCCGTCGGGCAAGGGCGTGACCGGATTCTCGATGTCGTGGAAGTAGGAATAGCGCGCAAACGCCTGGTTAGAGTCGGAGAAGCGATGATCGAGTCGCGCATCCGCCTGATGCTGATGATCGTCATCGTTGCCGACGCGCGTGAAGTTGTTCGCCGTGCCGGACTGCGTGGGCAGCGGATACCGGCTGAGCAGGCGCGCGGCAACTGGATCGATGCGATTCTGCGGGACGGTGTTGTTGGGGAACGCCGTCCGCGTGAAGGTGTTGCCGTTTGATTTGGTTGTCGCCGGGTCGAAGATGGTGGCGACCTTGCCTCCGATCGCCTCGGTGAAGATGCCCTGGCGTTGGAGCAGCGTGGGCACGGTTGAGACACGAACCGTGCCAAGCGCTTGCCGCGTGCCCTGGTAATCCAGAAAGAAGAAGGTGCGGGCGCGGACGATTGGCCCGCCAACTGTCGCGCCGTACTGATCGCGCCGGGACAATGGTTTGCTCGACCCCGGCGCAAAGTAGTTCCTCGCGTTCAACGCCTCGTTGCGCACGAAGGTGAACACTGTCCCGTGAAATGCATTGCCGCCGGCGCGAGTGGTGAGGTTGACCACGCCGCCGTTGAAGCGTCCGAACTCGGCGGAGACGGCGCTGCTCTGGACATTGAATTCCTGGATGGCGTCAACGATGGGGAAAAATGCAACCTGCCCCGGCTCCGGCTGCAGGGCGCTGATCCCATCAAAGAGATATTCGTTCGTTCGCGGCCGTCCACCGTTGATGCGCGGAAGGAATGTTCCGGGCGGCAACGCCACGCCCGGAGCGAGCGTGATGAGCTGCACGAAGTTCCGGCCGTTGAGCGGCAGCGCAACGATCTGCCGATCGTTCGTGGATTGCTGAAGGTCCGCGGAGTCGGACTGGATGGCATTGGCTTGCGCGTTGACGCTGACCGACCTCTCCGCCCGGCGGAGCGACATGAAGATGTCGAGCCGTTGGCGCGCGCCAGTGCGAACCCGGACGTCGGCGTAGTGAACCTCCGCAAAACCAGCGGAAGTTATGGTGACCCGATACGTCCCCGGCGCGAGATTCGTGAAGGCGTAGACGCCATCTTTTGTTGTTTGCGAGGTGGTGCTGATTTCGGTCGCGATATTGGCAACGACGACGCGCGCGCCGGCGATGACGGCGCCATCCGGATCGCGCACCTCTCCGGTGAGATCGCCGCCGGTTGTTTGCGCGAGAAGAGAGGACGCCGCCAGCAGCAGGAAGAAGATGATGCCGCGGATTCGAACCATCGCCACCCCGAAGGGACGATTACAGCGACGATTCCGGGTAGTGTCAAATCCGCTAAAGTCGGCGCGGAAATATACGATTCACGACGATTAGAATCGTATAGTCAGACCCGGAGAATCATGACTTCGGTGGACTTGATCAGGGCCGCAACGTGCTCGCCTTTCTTCAGACGCATGGCATTGGCAGCGTCGGCGGTGATGATGGCGGTGATCTGCTGGCCTCCGATGGAGAGCCGCACCTGAGCGAGCAGTCCGCTCTTGCGGATTTCGACGATTCGTCCAACGAGCTGGTTCCGGCCGCTCACCTTGCGAAGGCTCTCGCGAACGGCGCCCGCTTCGCCCCTGGGCACGAAGCGATCGACTTCCCTTTCCGGAATACGATGGTGCCCGCCCGCGGTTCGGACGGTGCTGATCTTCTTCCGGTAAATCCACTGCTTGATGGTTGGGTAGCTGATCCCCAGAGCGAGAGCGGCTTCCCTCGGCGTCAGGAGCGGTTCGCGTGTCGGCATAATTTGCGAGTCGAGTGTAACGCGGAATCGCCAGTAAACAAGAAATGCCCCACGTGGGCCAAAGAAGGGCACACGTGAGGCACAGTGTTGTTCCGGTGCGGCGCTGTCGCCGGCTTACCGGTTAGCGTTCGCTACGGGCGTTGCCGCTGGCATGCGCCACCGCGCTGACGAACTCATTCGCCGCCGCGTTGGTCGACTTCACCTTGCCGGTCAGGATGTCCTGGAATGGGACATCGCGGCCGAACCAGGCCTGGGTCGCGCCTTCATCCGCCTGAAGCTCCGCGCCATTCAGCGAGGCGCCGATAAACGCGCCTTTGGCGTTGGAGTAGGTCAGGATTCCAGCCTTCCAGCCGGCTTCCGCCGAGCCCTGACGTCCGACCGGTCCCGCGACCGCCGAGACGTCGCCGCCGACCTTGAAGTGGCCGGACAGCAGTTTGTTCATGCCTTCGTCGTTCATCACGAACATGAGCAGGTCGGTTTCCTTGCCGCCGATCTGCGGGCCCCAGCTGATGCCGCTGGTTTCAAACGGAGCCGGCGAGCTCCAGCCATTGGCCGTGCGGCAGGTCGCGACGCCGCGGCCATGCTCGGCGCCAATGACGAATGCGCCTTTCTTCAGCCGCGGAATGACGCCGACGCACTTCGCGCCTTCCAGAACTTCGTTCGGCACGCCGTGGTCGGGCGCGCCCGACGTCATGTGCTGCACGATGTCGGTCGCACGCTGCAAACGTTCCGTGTGGTCCGTCTGCGCCCAGAGCAGCGAACTGCCCAGCGAGAGCAGCGCCACAGCCGCAATCTTCCTCATCATGGTGGTCCCTCCACGCACTTAGATGGGCGGATGTTGGCGCGTGCTGCCGCAGGAGGTGTAACGAATTGTGACAGTTGAGCAGCTCTGCTTATCGCTTCAGCGGCGGCTTGAACTGCTCGTCGATCTCCACCTGGTACCCGGTGGACAAGCGATTGGTTTCGTTGGCCATGCCGACGATCGCCTGGAGCTCGGCGAACATGGCGTCCGTCATGCCTTTGCCGAATGCCGACGCCGTATGCGAGGCAATGCAGTAGTTGCATCCGTTGGTGACGCTGACGGCGATGTAGAGGAGTTCCTTGGTGAGCGGATCGAGCGCGCCGGGCGCCATGATCTGCTTGATGCTCTCCCACGTGCGCTTCAGCGTGGCCGGATCGTGCGCGATCGCCTGCCAGAAGTTGTTGACGCTGTCAGTCTTGCGCGTCGCCATGATGTCGTCGTAAACGGCGCGGACTTCGGGCGAGGCATTCTTGTATTCGATGAGTGCAAAAGTAGGCATGTTCCGCTCCAGGCAAGAATCAAGTCTCGGTCATTGTAGAACTCGCACGCGGCACCACCGTGACCATGTCGGCCAGCCATTGTTCTGCGACCTGGCCGCCGCGGTCTGTATCCGATGCGAGAAACGCGGCGAATTCCGGGTCATGTTTGAGTTCGACAAGCCACCCGGGCGCGACCTCGCGCAATTCGCACAGTCGAACCAGCGCGGAGGCGAGCTTCGCATTGTGCCGGGCATCGGGATACTGATGGAAGTGTTCCTCCCGATACAAGCCCCCGGCTTGAATCGGGCAGCGCTGGACGAGACGTGCCCGAGCATCGTCAGAAAAATGCGAATCACACAGCGAGGCCGCAGCCGCTAGTTGAGGACTGGCCCATGAACCCTTGTCCATGCACTTCCAGAGGCGCTCCACAGCCTCACCATTGCCTGGAGCGAGCAACAATGCCACGGCGCCCACTATGTTCGGGTGCCAGTTTGGATCCTCGAGGAGGCGGTAGATATCCGGGAAGGGATTGCGCGCTTCGCGGATGCATTGTCGCATCCTCTCGATTATTTCTTTCCATGAGCCCGTCGTGTTGAGCAGTTCGAGGTACGCGAGATTGCTGGACAACATCGCAGGGGCGAAAATTCCCCACGGATTATCCGGTGCCTCAACCGAAGAGGAGGAGGGCGATTGACCGAGGCCGGCGGAAGACTTGCGCGAGCCGCGAACCAAGGCGAACGCTATAACCGAGGCTACAGTCACAATCGCGGCAATCGCCACAGTGAGCGAGGGATTCACGCGGGCATTTTACGCCCGCCCCCTCGACGCACGTCGCCCGCGAAATTCACGCGGCGGTCTTTCGGCGATCGCGAACGGTGCGGGTCCACGCAAGTAGATCGTTCAGTGGCATGAAGTTCAGGATGCGATCGGCGCAAATGCCCGCTTTCAGCGCGCTGGCAGCGGCGTATTCGATGAATCGCAGTTGCGACGGTCCATGCGAGTCGGTTCCAAGCGAGATGCGGCAACCGGCTTTTTTCGCGAGGCGCACGAGGTCGAGATTCAGGTCCTGGCGGTCGGGATATGCGTCGATCTCGACAGCTTTGTCGAGTTCGGCGGCGACGCCGAAGACGCGCGGCCAGTCAGCGACGAGTCCGAGGCGGAAGTTGTAAATGCGTCCGCGTGGATGTCCGAGGATGTGGATGTCGGGATTGCGCAGCGCCGCGAGGTAGCGATCGGTCTGGTCTTGCTTGCCGCGCAACGACGAGTGGAAGCAGCCGAGCACGATGTCGAGGCGCGCGAGCGCGGACGGATCCATGTCGCCTTCGCCGCGCGGATTGATATTCAACTCGATCGAGCGCAATACGGTGAGGCGGTTGCCGGTGCCGAGTACCGGCTCCATGCATCCATTGCCGCAGCGGTCATTGACGAATGCGATCTCTTCCGCCTGATGACGCAGTTGGTTTTCGTTGATGCCGCCGGCGATCGCGAGCCCCTTGGAATGGTCGGTGATCGCGATGTACTCGTAGCCACGCTCGGTGGCGGCATCGGCCATCTCGGCGATCGTGCCTTCGCCATCGCTCCACGTGGTATGCATTTGCAGATCGCCGCGGACGGAGCGCAGCCATGAAGGTTTCTTCTTCAGGATGGCCTGGGCTTCAGTCATGGTGAAGAACTGGCGGCGGATTTCCGGCGGCGCGGGAACGGCAGGCGGCTTGTCGAACCAGCGCAGAATGATCTTTTCGATAAACGGGCCGATGCCTTGCAGCTCTGTAAGCGACCGGTTCTGTTCAACGAGAGTGGCGGCTTCTTCCGGCCACAGGAAGGCGCGACGCGACGCACGGCGCAGCGCTTTTTGCAGCGGCATCTTCGCCGCCTCGGATTCGATGGCGAGCAGTTCCGCGATGTCGCAGTTGGTCAGCATTCTCTAGTTAGGATGCTGGGGCGAGAATCTCGGCGGGGCTACTAATGCGCAGAAACACGTAGAGACGCGGATGGTACCGCGTCTCTACGCCGTTCCTAGTGCTTCTTCTTTGCTGATTTCTTGGCGGCGGGCTTTGCCTTCTTCGCGGGCGCGTGCTTCGCCGAAGGAGCAGCCTTCTTCGCTGGAGCGACTTTCGGCGGTTCTTTCTTGGCGGCCGCTTCTTTCTTAGGCGGCTCCGCTTTCTTTGGCGGCTCGGCGCCTTTCTTGGCGGCAGCAGCGGGAGCGGCCGGTGGTTGCGCCGCGGCAGCAGCCTTTCCCTTCTTGCCTTTTACCGGCGCTGCGGCAGCCGCGGCCGCGGCGGCAGCTTGAGCCGCTTGCGCGGCGGCGGCAGCTTCGGCCTTGGCTGCGCGTCCGCGCTTCGGCGGCGGCGGAGGCGGCGGCGGCGGCGGCGGTGGCGCAAACGGCTTGAGGAACTTCAGCGTCTCGGTGCGTGAGCGCAGCTTGCCATCGAGCAGCAGCAGGAATGCTTCGTCCGCCAACTTCGGATATACCGGCAAGTCGGGCGTGATCAGCAACTCAGCCATTTCCGGCAGCGGCAGCTTCTGCCGGACAGCCGGCCACTTCGTCAGGAAATTCTTGATCTTCTGCGCCACCGCCTGTTGCCGGGTAGTGGATTCGAGGAAAAGGATCGACTCCGCGCGCGATCCCTTGAGCAGCAACCACGTACGCGACGGAGTAGCGGCCTCTTTGCTGGTCAGCTTCTTCGCCAGTTCCTTGGCATCGTCTTCGAGTTCGCGCCACGCGGCAACGAACTCCTTGTGCGGGATGAGGCGCTGCAGCTCGCCGATATCGTGGCTGTTCAGCCGCGCGGTAAGGAAGTACATGAACGCGGGAGCGGCGTCGAGCGTGAAGCCCATGTCCTGGAGCTGCTGCTTGACCTTGATAATCCGCGCCAGGCCCTGCGTGTCGACCTTCGACGTGCTCCAGTGCGAGTGCAGGACCTTGAGCCAGTCTTCCTTCTCCAGCGCCTTCATTACGTGGAGCGGATCTTCTTCGTACGGGATCTGCTCGATCTCGTAGCCGATGGCGCGGTTGGAGATGTTATCGATGTAATTGTTTTCTTTCGCAGCGTCGTAGCGGGCCTGCGTGCGCTCCTCGAGCATCCAGTGGAAGCGGGCGGCGAAGCGCGTGGCGCGAATCAGGCGCGACGGCTCTTCCAGGAAAGAATAGTTGTGCAGGACGCGCAGCACTTTCGCTTCCGCGTCGGCAACACCGTTGGAAGGATCGAGCAGCAGCCCGCGCGACGCCGGATTCAGAGACAGCGCCATGGCATTGACGGTGAAGTCGCGGCGGCGCAGATCCTCGATGATCGTGGCGGCGGAGATGATCGGCTTGCCCGGCTTCTCGAAACGCTCGGAGCGCGCCATCTGGACTTCGGCGCGCACATTTCCTGGGAAAAGCAGGGTCAGGCTGCGAGTGTCTTCGTCGACGGTGCGAACCTGGCCGCCCGCCTTCTCGAGATCCTTTTGCAGCTTCAGGGCGTTGCCCTGGACGGTGAAATCGATGTCCCGGATGGGAAATCCGGTGATCAGGTCGCGAACCGCGCCACCTGTCAGGTAGACGTTCATACCCGCGGCCAAAGCGGCAGATTGCACCGCCGCCGCAGCACGTTGCTGGTCCGGCGTGAGCCGGGTTTCCATCATGTAGATGTAGTCGGCCATTCTTGGGAGTGCCCGTAATTGCCTGGGAAATTACGACTTTCGGCACATCTAAGTGCTGGCCCCATAACGACTTAGGAGGGGACGCACTACGGCACAAAACAGCTCACCTTAACACAAAGGTTGCTGCTTTGGCTACTCTGGCGTGTTTGGCGCGTTTTTCGGCGGGTAAAGATGCGAGAATGGCAGCGGCGCAGGGTGGCCCAAGATGTTGTGGTGGCCGCTCACGACACGCTATCCGGGTATGGGATCCACTCACAAAAAAGTCATCGTGCGGAAGATGGATCGCGACACCGTCGCGGGATTCGTCGCGCCCGTGTTTCTCGTCGATGGCAAAGTTGAGATGTTGAACACCGCCGGGAACGTGGTGTCGATCGAGCTGCGCGACATCAAGGGCGTGTTCTTCGTGCGCGACTTCTCCGACACCGACACGCCGGCGCGCAAGACGTTCGTCACCCGCCCGCGAACCGCCGGACTGTGGGTACGGCTGCGCTTCCGCGACAACGAGATCCTCGAAGGCATGATGCCCAACGACCTGGCCCAGATCGCGCCGGAAGGCTACTTCATCAACCCGCCGGACACGCGATCGAACACGCAGCGCATCTTCGTGCCGCGAAGCGCGCTCCAGGAACTCACCGTGCTCGCGGTGATTGGCGCCGCCGCGCGACGCAAAGCCGCCGGCGAGGACGAGCGCCAGGTGCAGCTGTTCTCGGAGTAGCTCTCAGCTATCAGTCGTCAGCTTTCAGAAATCCAAGCGAGCCCTTCGTGCATTTGACTCACTCCCGCCTGTACACTGTGCTGGTTCAGCTGACAGCTGATGGCTGAAAGCTCTCTTATGAAGCTCAGCGAGATCGCAAAGCGGCTTGGGGCGCGGCTGGAGCCGCCGGATGCCGATGCCGAGATCACCGGCGTGGCCGGGATCGAAGAGGCCGCGGCCGGGCAGGTCACGTTCGTCGCCAATCCGAAGTATGCCGCCGCGGCGCGCACCACGAAGGCGGCTGCGGTCATCGTGGATGACAAGTTCCCCGCGCTCGACCGGCCGACGTTGCGCACAGCCAATCCATACCTGGCATTCGCGCGGGCGCTGGAATTGTTCTACCAGCCGCCGCAGTACCGTCCCGGGGTGCATCCAACGGCCGTGATCGACCCTTCGGCGAAGATTGGGAAGAACGCGCATGTTGGGGCTTACTGCGTGGTCGAAGCCGAAGCCACGATTGGCGATCGTGCGACGCTGCTGTCGCACGTGGTGATCTATCGCGGGGCGAAGATCGGCAACAATTTTTTCGCGCATGCGCATGCGGTGGTGCGCGAACATTGCCGGCTCGGAAACAACGTGATCCTGCAGAACGGCGTGGTGGTGGGAGCGGACGGATTCGGCTTCGCCAAGGACGGAAAGAACTGGTCGAAGATCGTGCAGTCGGGTCCGGCGGTCATCGAAGATGACGTGGAGATCCAGGCGAACGCATGCGTCGATCGCGCCAGCGTTGGCGAAACGCGCGTCGCCAGGGGCGCGAAGATCGATAACCTGGTCCAGGTTGGACACGGATCGAGCGTGGGAGAGAATTCCCTGCTGTGCGCGCAGGTCGGACTGGCGGGATCGACGGTCGTCGGCAAAGACGTGATTCTTGCCGGACAAGTGGGCGTCGCGGGACATTGCACGGTCGGCGACGGCGCCATCGCAACCGCGCAGAGCGGAATCCCGAACGACGTCGCGCCGGGGACCACCGTGAGCGGATATCCGGCGATCGACAACCGGCAGTGGCTGCGCAGCGTGGCGGTATTCAATAAACTGCCGGAACTGGTAAAGATGATGCGAGAGTTATCGGGAGCGAAGAAGAAGGAAGAATAGCTCGCGCCTGGCGGCGCGATGGCCGGACGAGACGTCCGGCCCCACGCAATCGCGGATGGATGAAAAGAAAAAAACCGGTGGCCCGACGCTGATCGACGGCGGCAAGAGCAAGGGCAAGGACAAAGACAAGTCGCAGGCGGGCGACCGCGCGGCGGAGAAGGCCCAGGCGCGTCCGATCCGCGTCCTGCTGCTCGACGACCGCGAGGAAAACCTATTGCTTCGTTCCACCATCCTGCGGCAGAACGGATACGAGGTGCTAACCAGTGCGTCGATCGAAGAAGCGCAGCAACAGCTCGACCAGATCGACATCGCGGTCCTCGACTACCACTTGGGCGCGGGGAAGTTCGGAACCGAGGTCGCGGATTCGCTGCGCAACGAGCGTCCGCAGGTGCCGATCATCATTCTTTCGGCCACGCTGGAGCGGAAGTTCGGCGGCATCGCCGACATGCACCTGCTCAAGGGCTACAGCACTATGGACGACCTGCTGGCCGCGCTCCGCAACTTCGAAGCCAAGCGCCGCGGCAAGCCGGTGGTGGTGGACGCGCGCGATTTCTACTATTCGCGGATCAGCATGGCGATGGGCGACGACATCGTGCTGGAGATCCTCGACCGCGACGGCGCCTGGCAGTATGTGAACGACTACTTCGCCGCGCTGTTCGAGCGCAAGCGGCAGTACTTCGTCGGCAAGAACATGTTCGAGAGCTTCCCTGAGCTGGGCGAGGAGTGGAAGGAGATCGTGCGCACGGTCGCCGACACGCGCGAAACCTACATTGACCGCAGCTTCCGCGGCCTTCCGAACCTTCCGACCAAGAATCCCCGCTGGGTGTGGAACGTGCTCGCGTTTCCGCTCAAGCTGCACGACGACCGCAACGGCGTCGCGCTCACGGCGCGAGTGATCGAGAAGAAGAGCGTCTAGAAGCGGCCTCTACGTCGCTGGCGTCCAGTCCAACCATCCGCAACCGTCCTGTGCAAATGTCGCTTTATGGGCAGTAGCTTGAAATGATCGACGACAAGACCGCAAGAGAACCGCTATCAAGCGTTCTGAGTGCGAGTTAACAAGCGGGAGCCTCGGTCGGGGTTCTTCGAGAGCGCTCTCATCCAATAACGCCCGGTACTAAGGCTCACCTTAATCTCCGTACAACGCCTGACCTCGAATGAGGTGTTCTGCGGATTGAGGCCACCCCCACCCAGCAGCTAGTTTGCTTCAAGCGCGGACTTCGTCTGAACGCAAAGACCAATCAGGAGAGTGGATTTGAAGAACATTCTGATGGCGCTGTGTATCTTGTCCCTTGCTGCCGCTCCCGCCATGGCCGGAGTATCCGTCGCGTCGCCGAGCAACGGCGCAACCGTATCTTCCCCCGTTCAGTTTTCTGCCACCGGCAGCTCCGGCGCGACCGTGACTGCGATGCAGATTTACGTCGATAACGCACTGGCGTACACGGTTAATGCCCCGTCGATCAGCACCGAGCTGGCCATGTCGCAAGGCTGGCACTACGTGGTAGTCAAGCAGTGGGATTCGACCGGCGCAAGCTCGATGGTACCGATGAACATCAACGTCTCGGGCGCGAGCTACGGCGTGAACATCACCAGTCCGACGAATGGCTCGACCGCCGGTTCGCCAGTGCATGTAACGGCGAGCGGCAGCGCGCCGGGTGCCGCCACGGCCATGCAGATCTACGCTGACGGCGCGCTGGTTTACGCCGTCCAATCGGCGTCGCTCGACACGTACGTTCCCCTCGCGGCCGGCTGGCACAACCTGGCGGTGAAAGTTTGGGGACCCAACAACTGGAGCACCTACTCGACGACGGCCGTCAACGTGCAGAGTTCATCGACGGTCACGCCTCCCGCGCCGACCAGCGCAGCCACCGCGATCTACAATATCCAGTCGCAACCGAACTGGAGCTCATGCAACACATGCGCCGGCGGCGCGGCGGTGCCGTATTCGATGACAGAGAACGTCGCCAGCCCGTCGCTGAGCGGACACTCGACCGTCTTTTGGCTCGGCGGCACCACGCCATACTCGAACGCACTTTGGTGGAAGGAACTTCCGGCGGTCACGGCGGCCAACTTCCAGTACGACGCCGACTTCTTCCTCGATAACCCGGGCGCCGCACAGGGCCTGGAGTTCGACGTAAACCAGGTCATCAACGGCAACCGGTTCATCTTCGGCACGGAGTGTGACATTCGCTACACCGGCACCTTCCGCGTGTGGGACACGGCGAGCGGCAACTGGGTTTCGACCGGCGTTCCCTGCCCTACGCCGGCGGCAAACACCTGGCACCACATCACTTGGCAATTCCAGCGGACATCGGCGGGACAAGCCCAGTTCGTGGCGGTCACGCTGGACGGCGTGAAGCACGCGGTGAACATGTCGTTCTGGCCGAAGCCGAATTCCGGCACGGAGCTGAGCGTCGCGTTCCAGTTGGATGGGAACTTCGCCCAGTGGAATTACTCCACCTGGGTCGACAACCTCACCCTGACGTACTGGTAAACGACTGAGCAGAGCGAACCGGCGCCGGTCTCGACGAGATTGGCGCCGTTTTACTTTGAAGACTGGGGCGAGTCGTCCGCGTCGATACGTTCTCGAATTCGCCCGCGGAATCGGATGGACAGTTCGCGCAACCAAATCTAGGCTGGCGAGTCCAATCCAAGCGAAAGAGGACTCATCATGGCGACATCATCCGCATCCCAAACTGAGGTCAGGCCACACATCCTGGCGTGCATCGGCAACACTTCCCTGGTCGCGTTGCGGCACATCGCTCCGAAAAACGGCGCGCGCGTCCTGCTGAAGATGGAAAGCGAGAACCCCACAGGCAGCATGAAAGACCGCATGGCGCTGGCGATGATCGAAGGGGCGGAGCGCGAGGGCAAGCTCGGGCCGGGCGGCGCGGTCGTGGAATACACCGGCGGAAGCACGGGCGTATCGCTGTCGCTGATCTGCGCGGTGAAGGGATATCCGCTGCACATCGTCACGTCGGACGCATTCTCCAAGGAGAAGCTCGACCACATGAAGATTCTTGGCGCAACGTTGCAGATCATCCCGAGCGACGGCGGCAAGATGACCGGGAAGTTGACGCGCGACATGATCGAGGCCGCGCGGGTTGTCGCCGAGCGCACGGGAGCCTTCTGGACCGACCAGTTCAGGAACCAGAACCAGGCGTCGGGATATCACGCGATGGCCGAAGAAATCTGGCAGCAGACGGGCGGGCACGTCGATGCGTTCGTGCAAATGGTCGGGACCTCTGGATCGATCCGCGGGACGTCAGAGGGATTGCGGCAGAAGAACGCGAAAGTCCGGATCGTGGCGGTGGAACCGTCGGAGTCGCCTGTCCTGAGCGGCGGCGAGCCCGGCGGTCACAAGATCGACGGCGTCGGCGCGGGATTTATTCCGCCGTTGTGGCGGGAAGGTCTGGCCGACCAGATCGAGCAAGTGTCGACCGACGATGCCATCGCGATGGCGCTGCGCCTGGCGCGTGAGGAAGGCATCTTCGGGGGGAGCTCAACCGGCGGAAACGTGGTCGCGGCTTTGCGGATGGCGGAACAACTCGGACCTGCAGCGACTGTCGTCACCGTGATGGTTGACAGCGGAACGAAGTATCTGAAGAACTATGGGGCGCGGCTATAAACCTCGAACTCGTCACTGTCTGTCGGGAGGCAGGGCGCTGGCGATCTGGTTGCGTACTGCGGCGATGAGCGCGTCGCGGTCGCGGAATGACGCGGGATCGAACGGCGGATGGAAGATGAACGTAGCGGTTCCGGGCCGGATGCCGAAGCGTCCCTTGGGCAGCATCTCGAATGTTCCCAGCACCGTCACGGGCACGATGGGCACGCCGGTCTCCATCGCCATGTAGAACGGGCCTTTCTTGAACGGAAGCAGGCGGCCATCGCGCGAGCGCGTGCCCTCGGGAAAGACGGTCATGTCGATGCCGGATTCGATGACACCGGCGGCGTTGCGCACGCTGGCAATAGCGGCTTCCTTGTTGGCGCGGTCGATAGGCACCAATCGTGCCATGCGCATCGCGTATCCAAGGATGGGGATGCGGAACAGCTCCCGCTTGACCAGGACCGACGTTCGCCGCGGCAGTGCGGGAATCAGCAGCGGCGGGTCCGCGTTCGACACGTGGTTCGCCATAAAGATGTAGTTGCGCGACAGGTTGAGCCGGTCGAGTCCGACGGTTTCGACGCGCACACCCGCCAACCGCGCCGCGGCTCGCGTCGTACCCATGGCCAACCGGTAGAGGAAATCGATGCGCCTGGTGATAAACGCGACCGGAAAGCCGATCAGTGCGTCGAGCGGGATCATGACGGCGAGAAACGCGAGGACGACAATGGTGCGCAGCATCGCTACGGGCGCGGCTCCTGCGTGCCCAACCAGATGGCGCGGCGCGCGCGTTGCGCGTCAGTGATATTGTCCACGTCGGTCAGGACATATTGCTGCTCCTCGCGGCTGCCGAGAGCGAATGCAATGTCCTGCTGGCGTCCATTGCGCGTGATCTTGAGCTTTACGTTGTCGCCCGGCTTCTTCTGCGAGAGAGCACGCTGGTTTCCCTGCGAGAACGAAGCGCCGTCGACTTCCGTGACGATGTCGCCGGCGCGCAGCCCGGCTTTCTCGGCTGCACTGCCGGTACTGACCGACGAAACCAGTCCCGGTGCGGCGCCCGGGGCACGCGAGATGGTGAAACCGGAATCCGAAGCCGAAACGGAGCGCTTGTCGAGCCGCAGACCGACCGTGCGGAAGAAATCGTCGTAAGGAATGTCAGTGGTGCCGGCAACGTACTTCTCGAAGAAGTCGCGGAAACTGCGCCCAGCGACCACTTCCGCGGCATCGCGGATTCCGTTGGAGTCGTCGAAGAAGCGGCCGCGCTTGGCATACTGGTCGTTCAAATAGTGGAAGAGATCGCGCAGCCCTTTCTGGCCGTTGGTGGCGTCGAGCATCGACAAGTCGAGCAGCACTCCGAGGACATCGCCCTGCGTGTAGTACGACACGCTGCGATCGGGCGCGTGGTAGTTCGCATACTTGTCGAACCAGGTCGTCAGACTGGACTCTTCCGGCGACATGGTTGCGTGCGCCGGCGCGGACATGAGTTGACCGATCGCGCGCCCAAGGCTGTCGAGAAAGCGGCGCTCGTCCGTGATGCCGGCGCGCAGCACGGTGTAGCTGCCAACCGTGCTGGTTACGCCTTCGCTGAACCACAGCGCTCGCGAAGCCTGTTCGCGCGTGTAATCGACCGGCTCGAGCGATTGCGGACGAATGCGCTTCACGTTCCAGAGATGGAAGAACTCGTGCGCGCTGACGTCGGCAATGGACGACGGATCCGGCTTCACGCGGCTGGCAGAAGAATCGATCGCGGTGCCGTAGGCATGTTCCATGCCTCCACCGGCCGCGCCGCGCGGAAAGTGGTAGATGAAGGTGTAGTGCGTGAACGGGCGATCGTTCATCCAGGCCGTCTCGGCGGTCACAATTTTCTGAAGAACGCCGGCGATGGCGTCGAGGTCGTAGTCGGCGGGATCGGCATCGACCACGACTGTGTACCCCGCGCCTCCCTGCTCGAATGTCGTGTAGCGAAACGTCCCAAGTTCCACCGGGCTGTCGACCAGGCGATCGTAGTTGGCGGCGAAGATCGTCATGCCCGACCCGCCGATCGCCTGCGCGGTTGGCGCGGCGGGGCTGGCGAGATTCCACTCGCGAGGCGCGCCGATGAATCGAAGCTGCACCGGAGTCGAGCGCGCGTCCGCCGGGTACATCAGGACCATCGCGAGATTGAAGAAGGCGTGGTGATCGTTGTACTGCGCGCCGAACGGACCAGCCATGTCGAGCGTTTCGTCGTACTCGACCGCAGCGCCGCGCTCCGCGCCCCAGATCCGCCACGAAGATCCCGTGAGCTGCTTGAACGCAATGGGACGCGTCGGGCCGGTTTCGGCCTTGAAGTGGTTCACGTACTGGGCGAAATCGCGAACCACATAGGTGGCGTTCCACACGGGCAGCTGGAGGTCGCGCTGCGACACGCCGGGCGGCAACTCGATGCGCACGTGCACAAGGTGCTGAGTCGCGTCCTTCAGCTCGACGGAGTAGCGGATGCGCTCAGGAGGCGTATCTTCCGGACCGGCAACCTGGGCGAGCAGCGGCGCGGCGACCAGCAGCGCGAGCGCCGCAATACGCGATACGCGATAGGCAGTACGCAGAAACGATCGATGAACGGTCATTTTTGTGATGCGGCGGCGTGGAGCTCACGCAGCCGAGCGGGAAGCTTCTCATAAATGCCGCCGAATCCGCCATTGGAGAGTATGGCGACGACGTCGCCGGGCTTCATGCGCGGAGCGGCGTGGGCAACGATGGCGTCGGCCTCGGGGAGCTGCACGGCGGAACGACCGCGGCGGTTGACATCGGCAATCACGGCGGCGAGGTCGAGACGCTCGGCCTCGGGAATCGCTTCGGCCTTGAAGACGGACGCAACCACGACTTCGTCCGCCAGCGTCAGGCTCTCGGCAAGTTGTTGCTGGAAGACGGCACGGCGCAAGGTGTTCGAGCGCGGTTCGAAGATCGCCCACAGGCGCCGATTCGGATAGCGCGTGCGCAACGCAGTGAGCGTACCTGCGATGGCGGTGGGATGGTGCGCAAAGTCGTCGATGATGGTGACGCCGGCGATCTCGGCTTTCACTTCGAGGCGACGCTTCACGCTCTTGAAGGTGCGAATCGCGTGAACGATGTTGTCAGCCGAGATCCCGTATGACGCAGCCATGGCCGCGGCCGCGGTTGCGTTCAGAACGTTGTAGCTGCCGGCGAGCGGGAATTCGAAGTCGGCCCACGGCTTGCCGTTGCGGAGAACGCGCCACGAAGTATGGTCGGGCGCGAAGCCGGCATCGACGATGCGCCAGGCCGAGTTCTCGCCGAAGCCGTAACGCTCGACGGGACAGAGAGCCTTGGCAACGCAGTCGTCGAGATTGGCGGCAAGAGTGCCTTTGGGCGGTGCGGGCGAGTCGCCCGCCTCCACACAATTTGGCTGGCCATCCCAGGCGATCACGCGCCCCTTGCGCGGAACGAGGTTAACCAGCCGTTTGAACGCGGTCTTCACTGCATCAAGGTCCGGGTAGATGTCCGCGTGGTCGAACTCGACCGACGTCAGGATGGCGGCTGCGGGAAAGTAATGCAGGAACTTCGGTCCCTTGTCGAAGAAGGCGGTGTCGTACTCGTCGCCCTCGATGATGAAGTACTCCGAATCCTCCACCGCGAAGCTCGATTGAAAATTCTCGGCGATGCCGCCGATGAGAAACGACGGGCGCTTCTTTGCGACGTGGAAGATCCACGCAAGCATCGAGGTGGTGGTCGTTTTGCCGTGCGTGCCGGCGACGACCAGCGTCTCGCGCCCGCGCAGAAATTCTTCGTATACGACCTGTGCCATCGACTTGAGCGGCAGGCGGCGGTCAAGCGCGGCTTCGAGCTCCGGGTTGTTGTGCGCGCGGGAGATGGCATTGCCGACGATCAGCATGCCCGGCTCGGGGCGAAGGTTCTCCGCTGTGTAAGGCTTGACGTCGATGCCAAGCGTCTTCAGGAAATCCGACATCGGCGGATACGCAGCGGCGTCGGAGCCAGTGACGCGGAATCCGCGCCGCGCGAGCATGCCCGCGAGCGACGCCATCGCGGTGCCGCAAATGCCGATCAGGTGCGCGTGACGCGACTCGCTCACTGCACGCTCCGTCCGTTGCCGTCGAAGCGCACGGGGCGCTGCGCTCCTTGCACCTTGGCGATGAGCTCACCCGCGTTGGTGCCCGCCGGTTCGACCGCCGATTCGACGATGGTGAGGCGCACGTCTCCCGGCGCGGCTTGAAGCCGCGCGCGCACTCCGATCGGCAGCGTGATGTTGTGTCGCGAGACGTGTCCCGACCGGAAGCCGAACACAACCGGCACACCGGGGCAGCGCTCGCCCAGCAGGCGGACGATCACGTCCTGAAGCGTGTAGTCCTGCCCGCCCGGCTGCACGCAGTCGAGCATTTCGCCGAAGACGAATCCGCGCACGCCGTCGAGTTTGCCCGCAAGCGCGAGCTGCATGAGCATGCGATCAACCTGGTACGGCTTGGTGTTCACATCTTCGAGAAACAGGATAGTGTCGCGCGGCTGGACTTCGAACGGCGTGCCGAGCGATGCGGCCAGCATCGAGAGGCATCCGCCGTAGAGCTTCCCTTCCGCCTCGCCAGGGACGAGCGTCGTCACGTCTTCTTCTGCGGCGTCGTAGCCGAACCACCCACCGACCGCGCACTCCCACGCCGCGGGATGAACGCCCTCGGGCGATCCGGCCCACTTTGCGCCGGGATCGGTGGCAAACCCCGCAGCGGCCATCGGGCCGTGAAAGGTCACCAGTCCGGTGGCGTCGTGTAGGTAGGTGAGCAGCGAGGTGATGTCGGACGAGCCGACGAGAATCTTGGGATGGCGACGCACCAAGTCGAGGTCGACGTGCTCGAGCAGATAGTTGCATCCATAGCCGCCACGGGCGCAAACGATGGCCCGCACATCTTCGCTCTCGAACGCGGCATGGAACTCGCGAACACGGCGGTCAAGATCGCCGGCGAAGTACAGATCGCGCTCAAAGATGGATTGCGCGAACACGACCCGGTAGCCGAAGCCGTCGCGCAGCGCAGCTGCACCGCGCTCCAGCAGTTCGTGTTTGATGTTACTCGCCGGCGCGACGATGACGACCGTGTCGCCCCGGCGCAGCGGTGCGGGCTTGAGCGTGGCAGGCACGTCGGAAAGTTTACAGTACCGCGAACTACAGAAAGAACTCGCCGCTGGAGACGATTTTCGCAGGCCCGGTGAGGAAGAGTTCTCCTTCCCAGCGAACGGTTTGCGGTCCACCCGGGGCGATGACCGTGACCGGCGAATCGGCGCGCTTGCTGGCGATGGCCGCAACCGCCGATGCGGACGAACCGGTGCCGGAAGAACGGGTCTCGCCAACGCCACGTTCGAAGATGCGCACTTCGATGGTGTGGCGATCCTTGACGCGCACCAGTTCGACATTGGTGCCGAACTTGAAATCGTGGTGTTTGCCGATTTCCGCCGCCTCGGCTTGCCAGCCGGGCTCGAAGTCGTCGACGAAGAGAACGAAGTGCGGGTTTCCCATCGATACCGGGATTCCGGTCACGGAATTGAAGGCCAGCTTGATGCTGAAAGGATCGCCCGGTTGCGGCTCGCCCATGCCCGCTTCGAACTCGTATTCGAGGCGGTCGTGATCGTGGCGGATGAGCTTGCACGTTTTCACGCCCGCACCCGTGCGGATGTTGATGGTCGGCTTGCCGGTCTGGCGGAAGTGAGACGCGGCGACGCAGCGCGTGCCGTTGCCCGAGATCTCGGCGTCGGATCCGTCTGCGTTGACGAGAACGGCGCGGAGGTCGGCATCGTCGGCGGGATAGATCCACTCGACGCCATCGGCGCCGACGCCGTCGTGGCGCTCGCAAATCTGCCGCGTAAGTTCGGCGCGGCGATCTCCCGCGTGGGCACCGTCGATGATCAGGAAATCGTTGCCGCAGGCACTGGCCTTGGTGAATGGGATTCCGATGGGCATGTTTTATTCCGCGTCCTCAACCGGCGCGAACGCGATCATGGGAGCGGATTGTATCTGATGCAAGTTTCGCGTGGCGAGTCAGTGCGTGTGCGCGGGCGTTGGATGATCTGCACGGTAGACCGTCGTCTTGGGCTGTCCGGCGACGTCAATGGTCGCAATCGGAGCGAGCTGATCCGGATCGGCCGCGATGGCGCTCGTGACCGCGTCGCCCGCGGCAGCCACCACATAATCGGCAGAAGCGCCGGGCGTGACCAGCGCCAGCCGCCACTCGTAGTAGTTTGCTTCGTTGATGACGCGTCGCAGCGGAATGCCCGCGCGCTGCAACGCGCCGACGTGGTCACCGGTGTACATCAGGATCTTCGACTGCGCCGGAAGAGAGACCAGCACCTGCGCCAGTTCCGATTCGTAGTGAACTCGGGTGGCAGCGTTGATGACCGCTTCCCGCCAGACGATCGGCCCGTAGAGCGGCTCGTTCGGCAGCAGGTCCTTGGGACGATTCGGTCGCTGCAAGAAGCACGAAAGATACGCGCCCGCGCCAAAGACCGCCGCGAGTACGAAGATCAGGACCTGGAGCCGCGCACGGGGCGCGCGTCCGGCCACGAACATCACCAGCACGGCGCCAAAAAGCGCGATGCACGGGAGCATCTGCAATCCGTAACGGACGTTGTAATAGGAGAACGGCCAGCGGAAGGGCGTGAAGATCGGTACCGAGCCGTAGGCAATGGAATTTGTATAGAACGGAAGCGGCAACCACAACAGCAGCCAGATCAGCATGCGGCGATTGCCGGCCCACCCCCACGCGCGCAGCACGACTCCCAGCGTGCTTACGACCGCGAGCCAGAAGAGAGTCGGGCCCCAGCGCTTCTCGCCGAAATTTGTCTGCACGGCATGCACGTAATAAGAAGCCGCCGTGGGCAGATCCGATTCGCCGGGATGTGAGCGCGCGTCCACCTTGTTCTTCACCCGCTGCTCAATGCCGCGCGCCGAGTAGGGTCCGTTGGCGAAGTCGAGCGGGTTGCGCGTGTTGGCGAAATTCCACCAGAACCAGAACATCGGACCGGCGGCGACGAGCACGAGGAAGAGCGCGAAGCCCGGCATCGAGACCGCTGTCGCCCGGTCGCGCCGCCACGAGCGAAACCATGCCACGGCGGCGATCGGGACGAAGAACGCGGCCGCGAACCACGCGTCGTAACGCGTCAGCTCGGCGGCACAGAGCAACGCGCCGCAGCGGAGCAAAGCCCCCCGGCTGCGTAAGCCGGCGGCATCCGACACAAATCGTGCCAGCCATACCAGCGCCCAGATGAACAGCGCCAGGAACAGAGGCTCGGTCATGGCGGTGGATTGCAGATACAGAAGATTCGGATTGGCGGCGAATCCGATGGCGGCGAGCCAAGCTCCGGCGCGTACAAGTTGCGGGCTCAGACTCGGGAAGAGTTGGTCGCTGGAAGCGACTTCGCGAAAAAGTCGAAAGATGCCGAGCGTCGCGAAGACATACGCAACCATCGACGGGATCGACGCGGCAACGCCTGCTCGCCACCATGAGAGGGGTGCGACAAACGGGATGATGAGCAGGTGCGGCAGCGGAAGCCACACCGTCCCCAGCTGTCCGAACCCAGGCGTGACCGAGTCGATCACGCGGCGCGCGATGCCGATGTGCGCGACGGCGTCGCCGTAAAGAAGGACGTCGCCGCGGCGAAAGTAGAAGAGGGTGGCGACGATCGAAGCCACGCTCGCGACAAGCGCAATGAAACGGGCGTCGTGACTTCCCGGTTGCGGCGGATTGTCGGGTTGTAAAGCGGATGCTTCGGCGGGCATCACTGGTTCAGTTTACAAGGACATAGGACAGGGGACATGGGGCAGGGGGCAGAAGGTCCTGCCGCTTTTTCTTCCCTGTCCTCTGTCCCATGCCCCCTGTCCTGCTTCAGTCCAAATGCGTCAATTCGCGGAAGACTTGCAGGCGCGCATCGATTTCGTTGCGAGTCAGTTTCTGAAGACGCCGCGTGCCGAAGTCCTCGACCGCGAACGATCCCATGACGCCGCCGTAGAACATGGCGCGTTTCAGCGTCTCGCGCGTCACCGCGCCCTGCGAGGCGAGATAGCCAAAGAAGCCGCCGGCAAAGGAATCGCCCGCACCGGTCGGATCCTTCACTTCTTCGATCGGCAACGTGGGCGCGCGGAACGGATGGCGTCCCCCGCCAAACGCGCCGTCGCGAAAGAAGACGGTGGCGCCGTACTCGCCGTGCTTGATCACCAGCACCCTGGGTCCATGCGCGAGCACGCCGAGCGCGGCGCGTGGCAGGCTGCTATCGCCTCCGAGAGCTTTCGCCTCGGCGTCGTTGATCAGCAGGATGTCCATGATCTTGAGCGCTTCCTTGAGTTCCCCCGGCGTGTTGTTGATCCAGTAATTCATCGTATCGCCGGCCACGATCACGTCGCGCCCAAGCTGCTTGCGCACGTCCACCTGCAGCGTTGGCTGAATATTGCCGAGGAAGAGGAACTTCGAATCGAGGAATTCCTTCGGGACCTTTGGCTGGAACGACTGGAACACGTTCAGGTCGGTGAACTTCGTGATGGCTTCGTTGACGTTTTCGCCGTACTCGCCGCCCCAATGGAAGGTCTTGCCCTTCGCGCGCTCCACGCCCTCGAGGCGCACGCCGCGCTTCTTGAGCACGTCTTCGTGCGCGGCGGTAAAGTCTTCGCCGACCACGCCGATTACCCGGACCTCGGTGAAATAGCTCGCGGCAAGCGAGAAGTAGGTGCACGAGCCGCCGAGTTCCTTCTCGACCTGCCCGAATGGAGTTTTGATGGTGTCGAATGCCAGAGAACCGACTGCGAGAATGGACATGAATTATGCCTTTTGGTCGTTGTCCCAATATTTATCGAGCAGAAATGCCAGCCGCTTGCGCGTCGCTGGTGGAACCAGGTCCTTGTTGGTCATGATCGCGAACTGAAGGGCCGAGCCGCAGCTGCACTTGCGCTCGCGTGGCATGGCGGCCACCGCTTCGCGCACCACGTTGCACGCGTTCTCCGCGTTCTGATTGAGCACGCGGATGATCTGCTCCACCGTGACCGAATCGTGCCCCGGATGCCAGCAGTCATAATCGGTGACCATGGCGACGGTGACGTAGCAGAGCTCAGCTTCGCGCGCCAGTTTCGCTTCCTGCAGGTTGGTCATGCCAATCACGTCCATGCCCCAGGAGCGGTAGACGTTCGATTCCGCCTTGGTGGAGAACTGGGGACCTTCCATGCAGAGATACGTTCCGCCCATCTTCGCCACCACGTTCGCTTTCTTGCAGGCCGCGTGCGCGACCTCCGCCAGGTCGTGGCAAACGGGATCGGCGAAGGCGATGTGCGCTACCACGCCTTCGCCGAAGAAAGTCGAAACACGGCGCCGGGTGCGGTCATAGAACTGGTCGGGGATGACGAAGTCGGTCGGCTTGTGCTCTTCCTTGAGCGAGCCGACTGCCGACAACGACAGGATGCGCTCCACGCCGAGCTGCTTGAACCCGGCGATGTTGGCGCGGAAATTCAGCTCCGTGGGGAGCAGGCGGTGTCCGCGTCCGTGCCGCGCGAGAAAGGCGACCTTGCGCCCGGCCAGCGTGCCTAGAACGTAAGCGTCGGAAGGCTCTCCGAACGGCGTCTCCAGTTTGACGTCCTGCACGCCGGTGAGTCCCGGCATGGAATACAGACCGCTGCCGCCGATGATTCCAATTTCCGCCTGGGCCAAGCTTGCTCTCCGAATGGGGTGGGAAAAACCGGATTATACAGGAGCGAAAAATCCTGAGTTCCCGCTGGCCGGGCCCTGGTTGCGGTGATAGACTACATCTGGATCGAGATATCGTACAACGATCTATCGACCGTGAAGAGCTCATCCATCCCGCGCTGGATCGTGATCGCGTTCGCGGCCCTGCTGGCCGTGGCGATCTTCGCCATCGTGGTGCATCCCGACTACGACGTCTCCAGCGCAACCGCGGGCGAAAAGCTGCTGGTCCTCGTCTTCACCTTCCTGGTCGCCATGCTCGAAGGAACGGCCTTATTGATCGCGTGCGCCGCACTCCTGGCAAACGCTACGCACCCGCAGCCCCTCGTCGTCGCCAAGCCGAATACCTCCAGGCGAATCTAGAGCGCGCTTCTCTATTGTTCTTTCCAAATCATTTCTCTTTTGGAGAAGTTGGACTCATGCAGAAGATTCTTTCCGTAGGGTGCATTTCGGAGCTGTTCCGGCAGCGCAACGCGGCGCTGACCGCCGCTGGCATGAAAGTAAGCGAGGCCGCGGGGCTGGCGCAGGGTTTGCGAATGATCGACGGCGACGTCTTCGACATCGCGATTCTCGGCTACGGCCTGCAAGCCGAAGAGCGCGACAAGCTGGCGCGGGCGCTGCGACGCCGGCAGCGCGGTTGCAAGATCATCATGCTGTACGAAGGCCGGATCACCGGAACCGAGATGGCGGACGCGATCATCGCCGCCGACGATCCGCAGCGCGTGGTAGAGGCCGTCCAGATGCTGAGTGAAGCGACCGGGACCAAGAGCCGCACGGAGTGCGCATAGCTATTTCCCGGCGGCTGCTCCGTTCGCCGGCAGCGCTGCCTCTTTCAGCTTGGCGGCGAGTGCGGCGTCAAAGCTTTCGCTGACCACCACGTACTCACCCACCACCTCGACGAAGAGCGGCCCTTCGTTACTTCCCCAAAGGACGTCGCGGCCGCCTTCCTTCTTCTTCGCCGCGACATCGCGATAGCGCGCAAGAAACGACCGGCCGTAGAGGTCGGCGAACTCGCGCGCGGCGTTCGCGTCTGCCCAGCGCGAGACGTAGAAGACGGAAACGTCGGAGGTCTTCAGGTCCTTGGTCTTCTTGTCGGCGCTCTTCTTCAACGCGGCGTAATAGTATCCGCCGCGCCATGCCGGCGACAGGCGCTTGGCGGCATCGGCATTCGCATACTGCTCGAGCAGCAGGTAGACGTCGAACTCGCCCATGGCGCCCACGTCGAGCTTCTCCCACGACGGGCCGATGATGTTGCCGATCGGCGGAACGTGAAGCGGCGGGATGTCTTCATGCGCCAGGTAGAGCTGCGGTTCCATGATGGCGCGCGAGGTCTCCGGCGGATGCTGCAGCGCGTTAGTGTAGGCAGCGGACTTGCCGCCCTTGCCGAGCAACGCGCCTTCGAAGCCGAGTCCGTACTTGTATGGGAAGGTCAGGACCTCGCGCAGGAACACCGGTGCGCTGGAGAAGACGGGCGTGTCGCCGCCTTCGGACATCTGGTTCTTCATCAACTCGACCACCTCCGGCGCGTCGGCCAGGCTCTTGCCGAGAGGCGCCAGAGTGTAGTCGATCAGCACCGCCATGCCCTGCCCTTCCGACACAGCCTGCCGCGCGGCCTGGCGCTCGTCTTCATCCACTTGCTTCTGAAGTTTCTTCTGCTCTTCGACCGGATCCTTAGGCACGGTGATGTCGTCCATCAGGTTCTCGGGCTGTCCGGCGCGGATCCAGTTGTCGAGGTCGTAGTTCTGGTCTTGGAGCGCGTGGGTGAGCTCGTGCGCGAGCACCGGTTTTTGCTCTTCCGGCGTGACCCAGTCCAGCAGGTTGACGTACTTCGTCTTCGGATCGTAGTAGCCGACCACCTGCTCGCCGAGGAGCTTGACCATGAACGATCCGAGGTCGAACTCCCGCGGGACCAGGCCGAACTTCTTCAGCACCAGCACGGATCGTTGCAGACGCCGCGCATCCTCGTCGTTGGTCATCTTGTCGGAGACGTACTTTTCGACCTCGGCGCGCGTAGCCAGCTTGCGCTTGACCGGATGCTTGATGGGCAGGCCGGTGTCCTTGCTGACCCAGGCAAGAATGTCATCCACCGACTTGAAAAGCTCGTCGGCCTGCGCCTGCGTCATGCGGTGCTCGGGCTGCTTCGACTGCGGCGCGGGCTTCTGCGCCTGCTCGGCCGGAACTGTGACTTCGATCTTCGCCTTCGGCGGACCTTGTTGGTTCGACGGCGACATCTGCACAGGCGGAGTCTTGGAATTGGCCGGCTGGGGCGCCTGCTGCGCGAGTAACGGGAGGCCCACGAAAAGGATCAGGAAAAGCTGGCGGACACGCGACATGAGACCAGTTTAGATGCAGAAACGAAAATCCACCACGGAGGCACGGAGACGCCGAGGTTTATTGTTCTTTCTCGCGTCCCATGGGAGGATGCCGCGCCATGAAAGCGAAACACATTTACCTGCTGCTTGTTATTGCGGGACTGGCGATTCCGTCGTTCGAGTTCGTGCCATGGGCGCTTGAGCACGGACTGAATGTCAGGCTGATGTTCGTCGAACTGTTCAGCACTCGCATCGGCGGATTCTTCGGCCTGGACGTGATCGTGTCCGCGGTCGTGGTGTTCGCCTTCGCGCTCTTCGAGCGCCAGCGCATACGGCCCTGGTGGCTGCCGGTTGTGGCTACGATGCTGGGAGGCGTGTCGGTGGGATTGCCGCTGGCGCTGTACCTGAGGGAAGCGATTGGCGAGAGTCGATCGCTCCGTGCCGTGGCTTCAGAATGACCGGAGCCTGACGTCTTCTTCGTGCCTTCGTGTCTTCGTGGTGATCAGTTTTTCGCCACCGCGTTCGCGATCCACTCGCCGACTTCGCGCGTGCCCATCGTCCCGCCGACATCTTGCGTGGTCTTGTTCTGGCGAACGGCTTCGGCCACGGCGTTGTTCAGCTTCGCGGCTTCCTGCAGCAGCGCAAGGTGTTCGAACATCATCGCGGCGGTCAGGATCGCGCCCATAGGATTCGCGACGTTCTTTCCGGCGAGAGGCGGCGCCGATCCATGCACCGGCTCGAACATCGACGTCCTGCCCGGATGGATGTTGCCGCTGGCCGCCATCCCCAATCCGCCCTGGAGCGCGGCGGCGAGGTCGGTGATGATGTCGCCGAACATGTTGTTGGTGACGATGACTTCAAATTGCTGCGGCTCGCGCACCATCGCCAGGCAGAGCGCGTCCACATACATGTGCGAGGACTGGATTTCGGAGAACTCGGCCGCCACTTCCTTGAATACGCGCTGCCACAGGCCGCCGGCAAAAGTCATGACGTTCGATTTGTCGGACATCAGGACCTTCTTGCGTCCGGTGCGCCGAGCCAACTCGAAGGCGTATCGGATGGCGCGCGCCACGCCCTTGCGTGTGTTCACGTCTTCCTGGATGGCGACCTCGTCCGCGGTTCCCTGCTTTAACAGGCCGCCCGCGTCGACGTACGGGCCTTCGGTGTTTTCGCGGATGACGACGAAGTCCACATCTTTCGGCTTCGCATTCCTCAGCGGGCAAAGGCGCTCGTCGAGCAGCTTGACCGGACGTACATTCGCGTACAGGTCCATGCGAAAGCGCATGCCGAGCAGGATTTCCTTGGCGTGGATGTTCGTCTTGACGCGCGGATCCCCGAAGGCGCCGACGAGGATGGCGTCGAAGTCGCGCGCTAGCATCTGGAAGCCGTCAGACGGGACGGTGGTCCCGTCGCGCAGGTAGCGGTCGGCGCTCCAGTCGAACGAGGTCAGCGCGACCGGCGCGCCGCTGGCTTCGATGGCGCGCACCGCCTCGGCGATCACTTCCTTGCCGATGCCGTCGCCGGGAATGACGGCGATGCGTTTCTTCTTCGCGTCAGGACTCACGGCCCGAAGGATATCACCGGCTACTTTGTTCGCTCGGCGACGAACGTTTCGTTGCTGTCTTTTCCTTTTTCCCGATACGACCACGTCTGCGTGTGGTGGTTAGCGTCGGGGATCTTCAACAGCAGCGTGCGCATGTGACCGGTTCCCGGCGTCTTTAGGTTGTCGACGCTTTTGAACGCGAACGAGATCACGCCCGGATCTGCGCCGGGCGACGCGACGAATGTCGGCTGATTCATCGCCAGGCAGTAGTGCGTCCCCACCACCGTCTGGCCGACAGGATGGAATACGGTCGTCATCTCGCCCTCGCCCGGGACGGTCGTGGTCATGACCATGGCCGAACCGCCGGAGGTAAGGTGATACGTCGTCGTCGCCTTCGCCTCGCTGTTGGTCGTTGCCCACGTGCCTTCGAGCGTCTTCATCTTCTCCCACATGGGATTGGTGGGCGCTGCGGGATGGCTGTCGGCGGCGGAAAGAGCCAGCGACGCGGTAGCGACGAGCAACACGAGCGCAGTAATGCGGAGTGCACGCATGAATCTCTCCTGAGATGTCTTGAAGTCCTTGGGTGAATGCGCCTGCATTGTAGCGCTTGGCTGAACGCAAGTCAGGGCGATGGTTCGTTATAATCAAGGGTTTCTATGGGCGATCTCAACATCGATGAGCGGCAGCGCGGCAGCGGCGTCCGAATGGGCGAATACGGCGGTGCACAAGCGGTTGCGTCGCACGGTGATACTGCGGCCGAGTTCAAGTCCCTGCGCACCGGAGCGGGCGTCTGCAGCCTCACTTGGCGCAAGCGCCTGAGGCTCACCGGCGCCGACCGCGTTCGCTGGCTCAATGGAATGGTCACGAACAATGTCCGCGACCTCGCGCCCGGCCACGGCGTCTACGCCTTCTTCCTCAACCCCCAGGGCAGGATCCAGGCTGACATGTACTGCTTCAACCGCGGCGAGGATTTGCTGATCGAGACAGATGCGTCGCAGGTCGAAGGTCTGCGCGCGATGTTCGACAAGTTCATCATCATGGATGAAGTCGAAGTCGCTGACGCGGAGAACGTTACCAAGCTCCTGCTCGCGGGACCGAAGTCGCCGGAGACCGTGGAGAAGGTCGTGAGCACTGGAATGCAAGATATGGCTGCGCTCGAATTTCGTTCCGCGACCCACAACGGATCGACGATGACCGTGATCCGGCTCGACGATCTGGTTACGCCGCAATTCGAGCTGCTGGTTGCGAACGAGCATGCCGCTGAGTTGTGGAAAGCTCTCGCCGCGGCGGGGGCGACACCAGTCGGCTACGAAGCCGTTGAGATGCTCCGCATCTGGTCGGGCCGTCCCCGCTTCGGGCAGGACATTCGCGACCGCGACCTGCCGCAGGAAACCGGACAGGACCGCGCGCTGCATTTCAACAAGGGCTGTTATGTTGGACAGGAAATCGTCGAGCGGATTCACTCGCGCGGCGCCGTGCATCGCGTTTTCGCCGGATTCGCCTTCGAGTCCGGACCGCCCGAGGTCGGCGCCAAGATCATGGTCGGCGACAAGGATGCCGGCGAAATCACCAGCGTCGCGCATCTGCCCGGCGACGAAGGTCCGCCCCTTGTCGGGCTCGGTTACATCCGCCGGGAGTTCTCCAAGCCGGAGACAATGGTGCAGGCCAGCGGCGTAACGGGACGTGTGGCAAAGCCTCCATTTGAATATGTTAAGGTCGATACTTAAAGTTCAGGATTAATTCAAACAATGCCCAATAAGCGCGAACAGGAAGAGATCAAAGTCACCGACCGGCGGCGTTTCAGCTCCGAAGGCGACGTCGTCAGCCGGACCGACGCCGAGCCCGAGCCTCCAGTCCAGGAACCGCCAAAACCGCAACCGAAGGTCGAAGAACCGCCTTCACCCAAGCCGAAAGCCGGGGAGCCGCCTCCGGCGGAAGAGCCACCCGAGCCGCCGACCGACGCCGAGCAGCAGGCCAGCCGCGACGCCTTCCATGCCGCCGGCACGAAGCTCGATGCGGCGCTCGAATCGGCGCTCGGAGCGCAGCATCGTCCCGACGCCATGAAGGCGACCTTCGAGACCTTCGTCGCCGAAATCTACATGACCGCCATGCTCCAGCTCGGGCTGCTGCACGAGCAGGGGCAGCAACCGCGCGTCGACCTGGTCGGTGCGCGCCACTCGATCGACTTGCTGATCATGATCGAGGAGAAGACGCGCGGGAACCTGACCGACGTTGAGAAGAACATCATGCAGGATTGCCTCTTCCGCCTGCGCATGGCGTTCGTGGAAGTCACCAACGTACTCACGCGTCCGCCGGAGCCGGGTGCGCAAGGTCCGCCGCGCAGATGAGAGCAACCCTCACCGTGTTGGGCAGCGGCACGTCGATGGGAGTTCCGACCATCGGCTGCACCTGCGCCGTGTGCTCGTCGAGCGATCCGCACGACCAACGCACGCGTCCGTCGGTGATGATCGAGTACGACGGCAAGGTTGTGCTCATCGACACCACGCCCGACTTCCGCCAGCAGGCCATCCGCGAAAAAATCCGCCGCGTCGACGCCGTCATCTACACGCACAGCCACGCCGACCACATTCTCGGGCTCGACGATCTGCGCCCGCTGAGCTTCCATCGCAGCGACGGCCCCATTCCGCTCTACGCGCCCGACCACACCGTTGCGACGCTGAAGCGCATCTTCAAGTACATCTTCGAGGGCGATTACAAATACGGCGGCCTGGCGAAGGTGGACTTGAAGGTGATCGACGGCGCGTTCGAGCTGTTCGGGGTGCGATTCGAGCCGGTGATCGTGATGCACGGTGACGCGCCCATCCACGGCTTTCGCTTCGGCAGCGCCGCCTATCTCACCGACTTCAGCGACATCCCGCCCGAGTCGATGGACAAGCTGCGCGGACTCGACATCCTGTTTCTCGACGCGCTGCGACACAAGCCGCACCCCACGCACTCCACGCTGGAGAACTCTGTGCGCATCGCCGGCGACTTGAAACCAAAGCGCACGTTCTTTACTCACATCGCGCACGAGCTGCCGCACAAAGAAACAAACGCAAAGCTGCCCGAGAATATGCGGCTGTCGCATGATGGATTGAAATTGGAGTTTGAAATTTAGTGGCCAGTGGTCAGTGACCAGTGGCTAGATGAGAAAAGAAACGACGTCTTACACGGAACAAACTGGCCACTGGCCACCAGCCACTGACCACTGCCTTATGCATATCTTCCGCCAACTCGAAGAGGTTCCCTACGACTTCGGCGCAACCGTGCTGAGCGTGGGCAACTTCGACGGCGTGCACCTTGCTCATCGAGCGGTCCTCGAGCAGGTGGTCGGGCGCGCTCGCGAGTTGAATGCGAAGTCCATGGTCGTGACATTCGAGCCGCATCCCATGCGCATCCTGCGTCCCGACGTCGCCCCGCGCATGCTCACGCCTCTTCCCCTGAAGCTTCGCCTGCTCGAGCAGGCCGGGCTCGATGCGGTGCTCGTGCTTCCCTTCACCCGCGATCTTTCGCTCACCAGCGCGCGCGACTTCGCCGCCGGCATCGTCCGCGGCCGCCTGCGCGGCAGGGAAATCCATGAGGGCTTCAACTTCCACTTCGGACACCGCGCCGAGGGCAACATCGAACGCCTCGGCGACTTCGGCCGCGAGCTCGGCTTCGAGGTGAAGGTTTATCCGGAGATGAAGGTACGCGGCGACGTGGTCTCCAGCAGCCGCATCCGCGAGCTCATCCGCAACGGACGCATTGCCCGCGCCGCGCGCCTCCTTGGCCGGACGTTCTCCATCGTCGCTTCTCCTGGACGCGGCCGCGGCTACGGCCACAAGTACACCGTCCCCACCATCAACCTGGCGCGCTACGAAGAAATGGTGCCGGGACACGGCGTTTACGTCACCCGCACGCGGGTCGGCGGCGAAACGTTCGAGTCGGTCACCAACGTCGGAAATCGGCCAACGTTCGGGACGGACTCGTTCGCCATCGAATCGCACCTGCTGAACTTCCATCCGATCGACGTCACCGCCGACACGGAGATGGAGATCGCCTTCCTCCACCGCCTGCGTCCCGAGATGAAGTTCCCCAGCGTCGAAGCCCTGCGCGAGCAGATCGCGCAAGACGTCAAGCGCACACGACGCTACTTCCACCTCACCGGCAGGGCTCAAGCGCAGAAACGCAAAGGCGCAGAGAAATAAGATCCAGGAACTCTGCGTCTCCGCGCCTCTGCGTCAAAGCCCCGGTTTTCGCTGATACAATCCGCCCTTCATGTCGACTGTTCCCAACACAGGACTGAGCGCGATCACTCCCGGCCAGCGTCGCACGCTGATTGCCGCCGCGCTCGGCTGGATGCTCGACGCCTTCGACGTCATGCTCTACGCGCTCGTCCTCACCTACGTCATGCGCGACCTCGGCATGAGCAAGGCGGAAGCCGGCTGGCTGGGCACGTTGACGCTGCTCGCCTCCGGCATCGGCGGCGTGATGTTCGGCTTCCTCGCCGACCGCATCGGGCGCACGCGCGCCCTGATGCTCAGCATCCTGACGTACTCGGTCTGCTCGTTCGCTTCGGGACTTTCGACATCGATCCTGATGCTCGCCGTCTTCCGCTTCATCCTCGGCCTCGGAATGGGCGGCGAGTGGAACACCGGCGCAACGCTGGTCGCCGAAACCTGGCCGATGCATCTGCGCGCGCGGGCAATCTCGGTGGTGCAGAGCTCGTGGGCGGTTGGCTACGCGCTGGCAGCGGTGGTCGCTTGGGCGGTGTTGCGGCGTTGGAACTGGCGCGTCGTGTTCTTCGTCGGCGTGCTGCCCGCGCTGGTCACGCTTTGGATCCAGAAAGATGTGCCGGAATCGGAGCTATGGCGCGAGCGCCAGGCGCACCAGGAGCGCGAGCCGTCGTCGCGCGTCGGATTCGGCGAGCTGTTCTCTTCGCGCTACGCCAAGCCGACGTTCGCGCTTCTGTTCATGAACTTCTTCGGAATGTTCGGCTGGTGGGGACTTTTCACCTGGGTGCCGGCGTACCTGTCGCTTCCCGTCAACCAGGGCGGGCGCGGGTTCAATCCTGCGACCATGACGATCATGCTCGTGGCGCTCAACCTCGTCGGCATGTTTCCCGGATACGCGAGCTACGGATGGATGGCCGATTGGCTCGGACGCAAGCGCGCATTTCTCATCTACCTGTTCATGGCGGGCGCCCTCGTGCCCGTCTACGCAATGGCGCGTAATCCGATCGCCGTGCTGCTGCTCGGCATGCCCGTGGCTTTCTTCGGGACCGGATTCTTTTCCGGATCGGGCATCATGGCGGCCGAGATCTTCCCTACCTCGGTCCGTGCCCGCGCGCTGGGGTTCACCTACAACGGCGCGCGCACGTTGAGTTCGGTCGCGCCGCTGATTATCGGATGGATCGGCCAGAAGCACGGCCTCGGCGCCGCTTTCTTCCTCTGCTCAGCCGGATTCTTCCTCGCCATGCTCACGGCAACTGTGTTGCCGGAAACCAAAGGCAAGCAGCTCGAGTAAAACGCCGTAATCGCCGGAACCGCCGTAATCGCCGGAATTGAAGAGCTAATCAAGGATCCGGTTTGGTTTTCAATTACGGCGATTATGGCAATCACGGCGATTTCGGCGATCATTCCGGCGATTAGCTTCCTGGCACTCCCATCTCCTCCGCCACCGCTTCCCCGCTCGGAAGCTGGACCGCAACGGTCGCGATCAGCACCAGCACGATGCCCGCGACCTGCATCATCGACGGCACCTCGCCCGGATACACAATCGCGATCAGCACAGCGAACACAGCTTCCAGGCAACTGGCCACGATGGCACGCGTCGGATCGAGATACTGCAGGCCAGTGAAGTAAAGGCCGTACGCAAGCACGCTGGCGAAGGCAGAGAACGCAAACATGAATCCCCACTGCTCCGCCGTGTAATGCGCCGCCGCGATCTTCCACGGTGGGTTAACGAATGCCCAGCCGATCGCCGACCCCATCATGGCGAACATGAACACGGTCCAGCGATCGTAATGCTCGAGCAGGCCGTGTCCGATGATGTTGTAGAAGGCGAACGCCACCGCCGATGCGATTCCCGCCGCGACGCCCACGATGTTCAGCCGCCACTCGGTATGAAACAGTCCGATCGTCATCGCGCTGCCGACCACAGCCACCATCACGCCGGCAATGCGCTGCAGCGTCGGACGCTGCCGGTGCACAGCCACCATGTACAGCAGCACCACGATCGGCGCCAGGTACTGCATGGTGATGCCGATGGCGATCGTCGTCTTCCGGATCGCGACGTAATAGAAGAAATTCGATCCGGAGATGCCCGCCGCGCCCATCACCATGCACTTGAACCAGTCCATCCGCCGAAACGCGAACAGGCGCCGCCCGCGCGTGATCAGCAGGACAGGAAGCAGCATGAGGAAGCCGAACGTGGTGCGCATCTGGGAGAGAATCAGCGGCTCGATCTCGGTCGCATGATGACCACCGAGCAGACGTCCGGTGAACACGGCCTTGCCGATCGCCGCCGATACGCCCCACCCGAAGGTCGCCCCGGCAATGCAGAGGTATCCGCGCAGGCGATGCGACGCCTGAGGCGAGGCTGCCGATGATTCTGACGGTGGAGTCATTTGGGCGAATGCAAAATTCAAAATGCAAAATTCAAAAACAAATCCGCATTATCGCGGCTGCGCGAACACGACGCTATCCATTTTGCATTTTGCATTTTTCATTTTGCATTGGCTTACGCGTCCACGGGCCCGAGCAGCTCGTCGAGCCGTCGCGTGTCAAACCCGACCACCACTTCTTCATCGACAACGAACGTCGGCGTGGTGCGGCTGCCGTACTTGCCGATCAGATCGCGCAGCGCCTGCTGGTCGCGCGTCACATCGCGATCCTCGAACACTACCCCGCGGGATTGCAGCCAAGCCTTGGCTGTGTGGCAGGGCGGTCAAGTCGGTTGGGTAAATACCTGGACGCGTTTGGCCATCGCTATTTCGACGCTTACAGATGCTTAGGTGCTGCAAAATTTCTATCACAGCCCCGGATTTGAGACTAAGTCATGCGGTGATCGGGTGAGGTGGAGACCACAACGTTGGAAAATGTTTGGGATTTCAGATTGCCGATTCCCCGATTCCCCGATGCCCGATTCCTACGGCTCGTTCGCCGCGATCACTCCGATGTTAGCAACAGTCCCGCCCTTCACCATCGACGGCACCGAACAGATATAGAGCACCTGGCCCGCAGCCGGCGCGTGCGCTTCAAAAATCGTTCGGCCGGCAAAATCGGTGACATACCCGATTCGAGTGCCCTGCCCCACGTAGCTTCCGCGGTCCACCGTCGGATAGAAGATTCCGCCCTGGTCACTGTTCACCGTGATCACTTTCTCGATCCATACCGGATGATCGACCGGGCGCACCGCGCGCGGCACCATCTTGAGATAGCCCATCAGGTTCAGGCAGCCGTTCACCAGCGCATCCACGTCGTCGGTGTCGACGCGCGCCCAGCGGCCTGCCTCTGCCGTGATCGACGGCTTGCCGCGCAGGCTGGCGGTCGTCTCGAGATAGCGCGAGTCGTTGGGATCGGTGGGCCGGTCCTTCGACAGGATGATCGTGTCCAGCCCAAACGCCAGCACCATCTCCTTCGACACGCGATCCTGCTCGGCCTTCCCCGTCGGCGCCCAATAGCTGTAGGGCCGCAGGTTTTCGTCGATATCGCCACCGTGCAAGTCGACGAGGTAGTCCGCCTGGTCGACCACCTGGTGCGTCATCTGGTAGAGCGCGCGGTCGGTCTGTGTGCCGTTCGGGTTCCCCGGGTAATACCGGTTCATGCTCTTCTTGTCGACGGGATTGACGTGCGGCACCTTCTGCTCGAACGACGCAAGGTTCACCAGCGGCACCACGATCACGCTGCCGCTGATCTGCGACGGCGCGAGCGCCGGCAGAAGCTTTTCCAGCGCGATGATCGAGGCATATTCCGTGCCATGCGCGCCCGAAACGAACGCGATCACCGGTCCCGGCTTCGCCCCGTTCACCACCGTCACTGGGATGTCGTATCCGGCGTCAGAACCGGCAGGCACATGGATGACGCCACTCGCCACCTGTCCGCGCTGCGCCGTCGCGGTACCGACGGTGAGCGTTGCGTGCTTATCCTGCGCGAATGCGGCAGCCGCGAATGAGAGCAGAAACAGCGAAACAAGGAGCCGCTTCATGGGTCGCCTCCGAAGAGCAGGAGCACTATAGAGGCCATAGGCCCAACCCGCAAACTCCCTCGCCTGTCATGCTGAGGCCGCAGGCGCGACTCGCAGGTTGATCCGGCACGATGAGCCGCAGAGCGGCAGCACAGTGATAGCCTGGGACGTAAGTCCCAGGTTCCCTGCGGAAAGAGTGGCGGAGTCGCAGAGCGACGCCACAGCGATCCCCAATCAGCGGCGCTTACGCTTCGCCGGCTTGGTCGTCTTCTTATTCGCCAGCGCGAACCGCGCGGCTCCGCGCAGCAAATCGCGTAACGCATCCGGCTTGATCCTCGCCATGCTCACCAGCACCCACGGATAATTCGTGTAATGGTCGGTGATGTAGTAGGTCTTGGGGTCGGCGGCCATCATCTCGTCACGCTGCTCGAAATCTGCCGCGACCACCAGCGACTTCCCGTCCTGGTGTTGCCGTACGAACAAGTTTCCAGACACTTTGAACGCCGGCGTGCCGTACGACGTCGTCTCTTCGTGCTTATCGATCGTCTGCGCGACCGCGCGTACGTCTTGCCACGTCGCTGCCATTACGCGTACTCGATCTCGAATGTGATCTTCGCCGTCTTCTGCAGCATGGCGGAGACCGAGCAGTACTTCTCCTTCGAAAGCTTCACCGCGTCTTCCACCGACTTCTTCTGCACCTTGCCGCTGACGCGATAAATCAGTTTGATCGTCTCGTAGACCGTAGGCGCGCCATCGGCTCGCGCGCCCTCCGCTCGCACTTCCACGCCTGTAAACGGCTCGCGCTTCTTGCGCAGAATCGACACCACGTCCGTCGCCGTGCAGGCGCACAGTCCGATCAGCACCAGTTCCATCGGCCCCGGTCCTGTGTTGCGCTCGCGGTCCGCGTCGACCACGAATGCGTGGCCCGATGACGCGCCCACCACGAACCGCTCTCCGTCCGTCCAATTTGCCGTCGCACTTACGATTTTCGCCATAGTTATCTCTTGTTGTCCGTCTGCGGCTCGGGATGAATCAGCACGCGGAACAATTCCGGAATCTCCTGCTTGAATCTCGCTTCGAGGGCGGTCTGGATATCGTGCACGCGCGACAGCGGCAGCGCGTCCGACATAGTGCAGTGACAGGAAAGATAAATGCGGTCGCCCACGCGCTTCATCTCCAGATCGTGAACATCCACCACGTCCGGAAATTCCTGGGCAGCGCGACGCAGCGCTTTCCTGACCTTGGCATCGGCAGCCACCGTGCTGGCCGACTCGATCGTCGCCGGCTCGGACTCGATGTGCGTGAGGATCGACGTGACCTCCGGCACCTGCTCGCGGATCTGCGCTTCCAGCTTCGTCACCTCGTCGTGCGCCTGCATGAGCGTCAGCCGTTCGTCGAGTTCGAGATGTTGCTCCACGTGCAACCGTCCGCCCAGGTCCTGCACCGAGACGTCGTGCACCATCAGGTTGTTCTGTGTGGCGACGCCGCGAATGCGGTCGAAGATATTCTCCGCCCGGGACGCGCGCGCCAGCGAGTGCACCACCACGTCGGCATCGGGCAGCACGCGTCGCACGGACGCAGTCACGTTGTTGACAACCTGCTCCGACTTCTGGAAGGTCACGTTCCGTGCCAGTGCGACCGACAGGTCGGCAAAGTAGCGGTTGCCGGCGCGGCGGATGCGGATCCGGTCGATTTCCAGCACTCCCGGCTCCTTGGCCACTTCGTCCATGATCTGCTGGCGAGCGCCGCTGGGCGCCGCGTCGAGCAGTGCGTCGATCGTCTGGCGTCCCAGCCGCGAGCTCACGTAGATGACGACGCCGGCCACGAACAGCGCGGCCACCGGGTCGGCGCGCGCCAGCAGCGGTAGTTGGTAATACTGTCCGGCCGCAACGAGTCCAAGCCCGAGAATCACCACCGCGCTCGACCAGATGTCGGTGCTGAAGTGCAGCGCGTCCGCTTGTAGCGCCTGGCTGTCGTATTTGTCGGCAATGCGCTTCAGCGCGCGCGAGCGCCACCAATCGATCGCTATGGAAATGAACATGACCGCGAACGCAGCCACCGTCGGCTCCACGTGCCGGTCATGGAAGAACATGCGGCGCACCGCCTCGAACACGATCCACACGCACGTCACCAGCAGCAGGCCGGTTTCCAGGAAGGCGGAAAAGTTTTCGACTTTGCCGTGGCCGTACTGATGGTCGGCGTCGGCGGGCTTGTCCGACACCCGCACGGAAAAGAACGTGATGACGGCCGCGACCAGGTCCAGGCCGGAATGCGCCGCCTCGGACAGAATGCCTAGCGATCCCGTGGTAAAGCCCACGATGATCTTGAGCGCCGTAATAGCGATCGCCGCGAATACGGAGTTCAGCGCCACCGAGCGCTTTTCCGTCCGCATCCGCTCGTCTACCAGGATCGCCGCTTCGGCCATGCTCTGATTATCGTCGTCCGCATCAAATCCTCCAAACCGCTTGCGGCTCCGCTCCCGGCCGCGCGCCGCAGCTGTGCTACGATTTAGGGTTTTGCCGATGTCCGGAGGAGTTGCTGAATGCGCCCACGATTGCTGCTTCTGTTGATTTTTGCTGTTTTTGCCGCAGGTCAAACGAGCCTGCTGGCGCAGACCACGCCGGCCGGACAGGCTCCGTCCCGCATTCCCGGGATGGGCGCGCCGGAAGCTCCGCAGCCACCTTCTGGAGCCCAGGTCAATCCCGCCGCGGCCGTCATGACCATCGAGGGCGTCTGCGACAATCCGTCGGCATCACCGTGCCAGACCGTTATCAGCAAAGCCGACTTCGAGAAGCTGATGCACGCGCTCGATCCCAACATGCCGCCGCAGAGCCGCCAGGGTCTCGCGGATCAATACGCAAAAACTCTCATCGTCGCCACTCTCGCGCGCAAACAGAACCTGGAGAGCCAGCCTCGCACGCAGGAGGTCTTGCGTTATATCCGCCTCCAAGTCCTCGCCAACCTCTACAACCAGCAACTGCAGGAAGACGCGAAGAACGTTCCGCCAGCCGAAACCGAAAAGTATTACAACGATCACAAGACGGACTTCGAGGAAGCCACGCTGCGGCGCATCTACATTCCCAAGAATGTCCCGCCCGATGTGGCGAAGAAGCCCAGCGACGCCGACCTTGCCGCTCTGGCAGCTGACATCGACAAGCGCGCCAAGGCAGGCGAGGACTTCAGCAAGTTGCAACAGGAAGCCTACGACAAGCTCGGCATCAAGACGCCTCCGCCGCCGACCGACATTGGCGCACAGCGTCGCAACGCGCTCCCGCCTGACGAGACTCCCGCCATCTTCGCTCTCGCTCCCGGGCAGGTTTCCGACGTCATCCCCAGCCAGATCGGCGACTTCGTTTACAAGGTCGTCTCCAAGCGCTCGCTCACGCTCGATGAGGCGCGTACCGAGATCCAGGCAACGTTGCAGCGGCAGCGCTACAACGACGAAATCACCAAGCTCTTCGCTCCGGCCAACGTGAAGCTGAACCCCGAATATTTCGGTCCTAACGCTTCCGTATCGCTGCCGCGCGCCGCTCCGCCACCGCCGTCCGCCTCGCCTGCGACGCCTTCCGGCACGGCCAAGCCGCCGGGAAACTGAGAGGCACGCAGAACCAATGGACACCGTCCTCGTCACCGGTATCGCGGGAAACCTCGGCATGCGGCTGCTGCCGAAGCTGGCCGGATACCGCGTGGTCGGCGTGGACTTTGTTGAGCCCACCGAGGGCGCGATGCGCTTCGAGCGAATGGACCTCGGTTCGGAGGATTCCTGCCAGTCGCTCGTAGAGTTGATTCGCGAGACCAAGCCCAGCGCCGTCGTCCACCTCGCGTTCGTCATCGATCCCATGCGCACCGGCGTGCTCGACGTTGACCGCATGTGGCAGATCAACGTGGCCGGCACTGCGCGCGTGATGGAAGCCATCACCGAAGCGCAACGCCGCGGCACCAAAGTCGCGAAGTTCATCTTCCCCAGCAGCGTCTCCGCATACGGGCCCGATCTTCCCCATCCGGTCGGCGAGAATGCGCCGCTGCGAGGCCACACGCTTCCCTATGCCATCCACAAGCGCGAGGCGGATGAGGTCGTGCGCAAGCGCGCTGCCAGCATCGAGCCCTGCCGCACCTACATCCTGCGTCCGCACATCTTCGTTGGCGCCAGCGTCCAGAATTATCTTGTGGGATCCATGCGCGGCGTTCCCGGCGGCAAAGGACGGCTCGCCGATTGGCTTCGCCGCCGCGGCACGCGCCTGCCGATGATGCTGCCCATGGGCGAGCGCTATCGCGGCAATCTCTACCAGTTCGTCCACGTCGACGACATGGCGCGCCTGATCGCGCACATCGTGCGGCGCGCGCAGCCGGACCCGAGCCTTACCATTCTGAACGTCGGCGGACGCGGTGAACCCGTCAGCCTCGGGCGCGCGGCGGAAATCGCAAACGCGAAGATCAGGTCGATCCCCACGCAGAGTCTCACCCAACTCATCCTCGAGCTGGCGTGGACTTTTGGCATCTCCGACTTCCCGCCAGAGGCCTTTCCCTATCTTGCCGGCCAGTACCTCATGGACCTGACGCGTCTCAAGGAATTCCTCGGCAGCGATTACGAGAACGTCATGCAGTACACGGTCAAAGACGCCCTCGCCGACAGCTTCAAGCCGGTGCGGGAACCAAGCGCCACGGCAGCCCAAGCGACCGAATCGAAGGTCGGATAACCACAGCCGTAAGCTCTCAGCCGTAAGCCCTAAGCAACAAATGAAACTGCGCGGCGTGACGTTCCTGTGCCGTTGGCCCCTGCTGTTTTCCGCTTGGGGTTTGCTGTTTGCTTACGGCTTATGGCTTATGGCTTATGGCTACTTCTTCCCCCGATACAGCCCCGCGATCCCAAGCGTATACGGCGTCCAGGAAACGTCGCGGAACCGCGCAGCGCGCATCCGCTCCAGCATCTGCTCCGGCGGAGGAAACCGCTGCACCGACGCCGGCAGATACGCATACGGCCCGCGAACGCCCGAAATCAGCGTCCCGACTTTGGGCAAGACATGGCGAAAATAAAATCCGTAAAGTTTGCCCATCACGCCGCCCGGCTCGCCAAAGTCGAGAATGCCGACCTCCCCACCCGGCGCGAGCACGCGATAGATTTCGCGCAGCCCCGCATCGTAGTTCGCTAGATTTCGAAACCCGAACGCCGATGTGACCAGGTGTACGCTCGCATCCGCGAGCGGCAGTTGCAGCGCGTCGGCTTCGAGCCAGCGCATCGGACGCGCAACATTCTTAGCATTCGCGCGCACCAGCATCGGATGCGCAAAGTCAGCTCCGACGACTCCGGCGCCCGGCGGTCGCAGCTTCAGCAACGCACGCGTCATGTCGCCGGTGCCGCAGCACAGATCGAGCACGCGCTTGTCCGGTTCTCGCAAAATGTGCGCAAACGTCCGTGCCGCACGCCGCCACCAGATCCGGTCGACGTTGAATGACAGGACGTGATTCAGCAGGTCGTATCGCGGCGCAATGTCCGAGAACATCTTCTGGACGGCCGCCGCCGCCGCGCGCTCGTCAGCTGCGCCCTGCGGCGCTGCGCCGCGCACTTGCGAATTGTCTTTCGTTGCGGGCAAGCACAAAAGCTACCACAGAGAGGTGGAAGACCTTGGGGCGTTGGGGGGAGAATGGCACAGAACTCAATCTGCAATCTGCAACCTGCATTCTGCAATCCGCTACCGTTCGCAATCGCAACGTTCCCACACCCCATTTCTGTCAATGACGCTCGCCACTTCGACGCGTATCTACCATCACCGAATCTCCGCTGAACTCGCGCTACTCTCCCAAGACGATATCCACACTGGGTACCGTTCTGGAACCAGCGCTCTTTGACAACCTACAGATCGGCCGGGATCCCTGACCGCTAAGTCCTTTAGATTTCGGGATCGGCGGGATCGATCCCGGGAGGGGGTACCCCGTACTTCACATCTGAAATCTGAATTCTGAAATCTGACATCGCCGGCAGGGATCGACAGGGATCGACCCATCTAAGTCCTTTAAAAGCAGGGATCGCAGGGACGGGGCACCGCCCCGTCTGGCAACTGGCAACCGGCAACTGACAACTGTGCCCTCACCCGGACTGCGGCAGCCCGATGGCCAGAAAATCTTCCTGCGTGTGGATCCACCCTTCCTGCCCGTCGATCCTGACCTTCACCCAGGTGTCGTCGCTTTCTGGGCCGCTCGCTCCGATGAAGATGTTCTTGGCATCGACCTGCCACGTCACCGGAACCTCGGCTTCGAGGAATTCGATCTTGCTCGTCGGCTTGATCACGACGTGCTTCGGTGTCCCCAGCTCTTCCGGTTCGTGGAACATCCGCACAAAGGTCAGATCATTACCGTCGCGGTGCGGATCGACTTTGATGGGATAGCTACAGCGCTCGATCCTTCCCTTCATCGTCGTTCGGTAGCAGCGCATCGCGGGTTCGACGCGACCGGTGATCCAGTTGATGAGCACCGGATACTCGATTTCGAAGTTGCCGGTCCAAACGCGGAACTTCAGCACGTCGTGCAGCGTTACCACCGTGACGCCGGGACGCGGCGGCTTTGGCGCGTCGCGCCGGTGATCGATTCCAAGTCCGGTGAACTCGCCCTCGGTCGAGATCGCCGGTCCGAACGAGGTCAACGGCTGCGTGGCCGATCCCCACTTGCGTCCGAAGACCTGCACCCACGATCCGCTGTTCGGCGCGGATGGCAATTGCATACCTTCCACCAGGATCACATCGCCGCCGTCGGCATGCGCGGAGCTGGCGGAGACTTCGCTCGTCTCCTCGAAGTCGCCCTGGTCCGTGAGCTTCGGCGGGGCGCCGCTCTCGCGGTAAACGACTTTCCCCGCGGGATCGCGCAGCTCCCACCATTCGGTGCTCGCGTCCTGCACGCCCTTCGGCCCCACGAGCTGATGTTCACGCTTGACGAAGGTGTAGGTCTCCGCGCCAGCCTTCAGTTGCGTCGTCTCTTCCTTGACTTCGAGCTTCGGCGGCGAAACTTTCGGGCGCGCGACGGGCGCGGGAGGTTGGGCGCAGGCCACAGCGGCGAGCGACATCAGCGCTCCGGCAAGGAATGAAATGCGCCGGGTCATGAGCGGCTTATACGCCAGGCAATCATGTCGGCACAAGATGCCGAACGTTATCGCAATTGAGGCCATTGAGTCCGGGCCATTGGCTCAATGACCACTGACTCAATGGCTCAATTGATTTAGCCGATCTGGGAGAGATACCGCAGCTCTTCTACCGCCTGGATCACTGCGCGTTCGGGAACGTCGGGCACGATGTCGACCTTGCCGATCTCGGTGGGAAGCACGAAGTGGACGACACCGTCGCGCGTCTTCTTGTCGGATTGCAGGCGCTTGACGAGCCGTTTGCCGCGCGCTTCCACCTTGGGCAGCGGCGCGTACGCCAGCACGAGCTGGATGATGCGCTGCGCGTCGGCATTGTCAGTCTTTTGCATGCCGGCCGCGATCATCGAAGCCGCCACCATGCCCCAGGCGACGGCTTCGCCGTGCAGGAACTGTTTGTACGATGTCTCGGCTTCGAGCGCGTGACCGATGGTGTGACCGAAGTTGAGGATGCGGCGCAGGCCCGACTCGCGCTCGTCGGCGGCAACGACGTCGGCTTTCACCTGCACGCACTCGGCGATCAGCCATTCGAGCGATTCGAGGTCGCGTTGCAGAATGCGCTCGCGACGCTGCTCCATGAATTCGAAGATCTTCGGATTGCGGATCACGCCGCACTTCAACGCTTCGTAGAGTCCCGCGCGATATTCGCGCTCCGGCAGAGTCGTCAACACCGTCGGATCGGCGATCACGATGCGCGGCTGGTGATACGTCCCGAGAAGGTTCTTGCCCGCCGGAAGATTGACGCCGGTTTTGCCTCCGATGGCGGAGTCTACCTGGGCGAGGAACGTCGTGGGAATCTGCACCACATCGACGCCACGCATGTAGAGCGACGCGACCAGGCCGCTGACGTCGCCGACAACGCCGCCACCGAGCGCGACGATAGCGCATCCGCGATCGGCGCCGCGCTGCACCATCTTCATGGAGAGCGACTGCACGGTCTCGAGCGTCTTGTGCCGCTCGCCGTCCTGCATCTCGAGGAGATGACAAGGCAGACCAGCGGCTTTGAGCGAATCGGCGAGCGGTGCGGCCCAGTGCTTTCGGACCGGCGGAACGGTGACGACGAAAAGCTTCGGCGCGCGCCCAAGCGTTTCGCGGACGAGTGTCCCCGCGTTCTTCAGCGAACCCGGTTCGATGACAACGTCATAAGGACGGGGCTGCACCCCGACGGCGACTCGTCTCATGTTGAGGCCAACGTTCCATCATAAAGCCGGGACGTGTTTCGTGTCGCGGAGGAGTGCTCGCACAAGCAAATGCTGAATGCAGATTGCAGAATGCAGAATGCAGAATGCAGAAATAAATCGTCACACCAAGGAGACGGGGTTCGCACCAAGGCCGCTGCCCGCTCTCATTCCGCATTCTGCATTCGTCATTCTGCATTCTTCGGGTGCTACCATAAAAGTTTCATCTCATCATGCGAGCATCGTCTGAACAGTTCGACTTTGTCGTGATTGGAGCGGGAGTCGCGGGGCTGCGCGCCGCGATCGAGCTCGCGCCCGCGGGCAGCGTGCTCGTGCTCGCCAAGTCGGAGCTGACCGAGTCGGCGACACAGTACGCGCAGGGCGGAATTGCGGTCGCGCTGTCCGACGAAGACGAGATTGGGCTGCACCTGCAGGACACGCTGACCGCGGGCGCGGGGCTCTGCAATCCTGAAGCTGCTCGGGTGCTGGTAGAGGAAGGGCCGGAGCGCATCCAGGAATTGATTGCCTGGGGCACGGAGTTCGACCGCAGCGGAACCAAGCTGACCTTCACGCGCGAAGGCGCGCACAGCCGCAATCGCATCTTGCACGCAGACGGCGATTCGACGGGACGCGAGATCGGTCGGGCGCTGTATTCCAAGGCGGCGACGCTGAAGAACATCGTCTTCTCCGAGTTCGACTTCACGGCCGAACTTTGGGAAGAGGACGGCACGATTCACGGTGCGACGCTGCTCGGCCAGGACGGCACGCTCCGCCACGTGCGCACGGCTGCGGTGTTGCTCGCAACGGGCGGACTTGGGCGGGTTTATCAGGAAACCACGAACCCGTCGGTCGCGACCGGCGACGGCGTGGCCATGGCCTTCCGCTGCGGCGCCGAGGTCAGCGACATGGAGTTTGTGCAGTTCCATCCCACGGCGCTGTACCTGAAGGGCGCACCGCGGTTCCTGCTCTCGGAAGCGCTGCGCGGCGAAGGCGCTTACCTGCGCAACATGGAGATGGAGCGCTTCATGCCGAAATACCATCCGCTGGCGGAGCTGGCGCCGCGCGACGTGGTTTCGCGCGCCATCGCGCATGAAATCTCTATCAGCAAGTTGCCCCACGCCGTGGTGTATCTCGACATGACGCACCTCGACGCCGAGCGCGTGCGGCAGCGCTTTCCACGGATTTACAGCACCTGCCTGAAATACAACGTGGACATCGCGGGCGAGCCGGTGCCGGTGCGTCCGGCGGCGCACTACGCGATGGGCGGCGTGCGCACCGACCTGGACGGACGTACCACGCTGCCGAATCTGTTTGCCGCCGGCGAGTGCGCGTGCACCGGCGTCCACGGAGCAAATCGGCTGGCGAGCAATTCCCTGCTCGAAGGGCTGGTGTTTGGGGCACGAGCGGCGATCGCGATGCGTGCCGAAGCGGAGACGTCGACGAGCAAAACAGCGAAGAGCACGGCTCCGAAGCAAAGCAAACCGAAGAACGTTGCCGAACCTGAAGCGGAGAAGCTGATTGCCGCGGTTGAGCAGATCATGTGGCGCGATG
>Ga0157369_10000439_pt1 | contig 55404 bp, 33 predicted proteins | sample C25metaG_FD_113461 | JGI IMG/M metagenome (GOLD analysis project Ga0157369, IMG submission 113461) | Corn rhizosphere microbial communities from Kellogg Biological Station, Michigan, USA - C2-5 metaG | ecosystem: Host-associated > Plants > Roots > Rhizosphere > Soil | place: USA: Michigan... | reverse complement strand
TGCTGTCAAGGGGTTTGGTTACTTTGCCCCCTCAAAGTAACAGCCCCCGCGGCAACTGAGCGGGCTAACGTTAATAGTAGCACAAACTTTTAGTGGTACCTAGAGTTGTGTGCATAGATTAGCTATAGCGGCAGAGGCTTCTCAATCAAACTCAATTATAAAAGAAGACCCATATCAAGTAAAAAGCAAGTAGAAAAATCTACTTGCTTAAATCAAACCAATTAAATATAGAACAATCAATTATAAGTGAGCTTATCAGAAATTCAATACAAACTAAATTTCTGCGGGAGGTTAATTACCTCCTGTTTTACCAATTAGGATTTTGCTTCATTTTAGGGTTAGCGTTGATCTCTGGCTGCGGAATTGGATAATAGTCATACTTTGGCGACTGGAAAAATTGCTTTCCAACCTTATCGCTATTAGCTATTTCCTGTGATAACAGTCCCCAGCGTTTTAAATCATAAAACCTTTGGTTTTCACGGGCAAACTCCAGCATTCTCTGGTGCCTGATTTCGGCCATCATTTGATCCTGAGAATACCCGGCTGGCAATTGAGCCAATTGTGCACGGGTCCGGATCTGATTTACATATGGATAGGCCCCAGTAACATTTCCCTGCATCGTTTCCGCTTCGGCAATCATTAGCAGTACATCTGCATAACGCAGTGCCCGTTCATTATTACTTGATGTATAATCTGAAGCCCCGCTGGCCCCGGTGATTTCCCCATTCTGATTATAATTTTGATATTTCTTAATGAGCGAACTATAACCAAATATCAGTTTAAAAGCACTAAAAGGTTTATTGTAGAATGTTGCTCCGGGATAGTCCCACACCATAGTTGCGTACATCCGCGGGTCGAAATCGTTGCTGGTAGTTTTTTCTTTCTGAAATTCGTTAAAAAGCTTATCAGTAAAACTAACCTCAAACCAGCCCGCTACTTCTGCCGGCGCAAATTCTTGTGCCGTAGTTACACCCAGTGCCTCGCCGGCGTTTTCACCAGACCATGGGTTAGTACCACCCACATCAGCCAATTGAATTTCAAAAACAGATTCCTGGTTATTTTCCTTGGTAGCTATAAAATTGTCCCCATAATTAGGCATCAACTGATAGCTGAACGGACTTGTTGTTAACTGTTTCAAGGTGGCATCAGCACCCGCCCAGTCTTTGGTATATAATTGAGCTTTCCCTAAGAAGCCCAAAGCAGCTCCCTTGGTTGCCCGGCCAACCCATTGTGCCGGATAACTAACAGGAAGACCTGCCGCTGCATCGGTGAAATCTTGCTTCACCTGCTTCCATACATCCGCCTCCGGAGACTTAGCAACAAAGTAGTCATCTTTAGTGGGGGGCGTCCTTAAAATGATTGGAGCATCGCCAAAATTAATTACCAGGATAAAGTAATTTAAACCCCTCAAAAATTTGGCTTCGGCGGTATAAGATGCTTTAGACGCGTCGCTCAAGCCCGGTACTTTACCTAAGTTCTCCAGTATCTGGTTAGATCTGAAAATTGCGCGGTAACAATCATTCCATAAATCATTCAGAGGACCGCTGTCTGGGGTATTGGTAAAAGTAGACAAACGGTACAGATCAGCAACGTCGTTTCTGATAAAGAAGTCATCTCCACGGCCATTTGCCAATTCGATGCCCCTTACTCCCCAAAATCCGCCGTTTACATCTCTCAGAAGGCTGTAAGTAGCAGCAAGCGAGCTCAATACGTCGTTCTCCGACTTCCAAAAAGTTGCAGTTGTAATTTGATTAGGATTTGATAATTGCAATGCTTCCTTTTTACAACTCATCAAAGAGCCGAGAACACAACCCATTAATATAAAAAAACTCTTTTTCATAATTTACATTTTTTGATTTACAATCCCATTTGAACACCCACAGAAATAGTTCTTGCCAGCGGGTAAGCCACGTGGCCAAAATCAACCCCTCTGTCAAATATGCTTCCCGTTCTACCCAAATCAGGATTAAACCCTGTATATTTTGTAATCGTAAACAAATTATCGGCACTTACATAAGCCCTTAAAGAACCTATCTTTAAACGTTTTTTAACAAGATCAGTGAACGTATAGCCAATTTGCAAAGTCCTCATTCTTAAGTACGATCCGCTCTCAAGAAACCGTGAAGAAGTTTGATCATTGAAGTTTGGATCATTAGATACCGCCCGTGGCACCGTATTACTATGGTTCTGAGGAGTCCAGGCATTTAAGGTAGAAGTGGAATAATTGAATTCCAAACTCATGCTTTCCAGATCCTGACGCAGGCCGTTATAGATCTTATTGCCATAAGTACCTTGCAGATAGGCGTTGACATCGATGTTAGCATAAGATAAATTAAAGCCAAAACCGTATTCAAATTTAGGGAAGGGGCTGCCCATATAAACCTTGTCTTGGGCATTAATTTGGCCGTCGCCGTTGGCATCTAAAAATTTAATATCGCCGGCAGAAGCATTTGGCTGAATCAGTTTTCCGTTCTTGGTATAGCCATTTACTTCATCCTGAGATTGGAATACACCGATTGCCTTGATCAGATAAAATCCGGTAATGGGTCCGCCTGCCTCAGTCATGGTACTTGAGGCACCATGGTGTGTTGGCTGACCTCCAAAGATCTGCTGTGAACCTGTTCCTAATTCCAATACCTTATTGCGTACTAAGCTGAAGGTGCCGAAAAGATTATAGTTAAGCTTGCCGGCATGGTCAGCATAATTAGCGCCTAGCTCAAAGCCCTTGTTTTGGAGCTTACCGGCATTTACAACAGGGTTTGACACAGAACCGGCAGAGCCGGGTATCGGCACATTTAACAATACGTTGTCTGTATTTTTGATAAAATAATCTGCCGTGATATTCAGTTTATCTCTAAAAAGGCCCGCATCAAAACCTACGTTAGTTGTTTTGGTGCTTTCCCATTTAATGTTGGGATCTGCAAAAGCAGTTTGTATAGCGCCAAACCATTTTTGTTGACCAGTACCGGTAACATAGTTGATATTAGACGCAATTGCTGCACTATATTGGTAATCACGAAATTCCTGGTTCCCCAAAACCCCATAACTTGCCCTAAGCTTTAATGTGGGTAGTACATCTGCCAGCGGTGAATAAAACTTTTCGTTAGACAAATTCCAGCCTAAGGCAATTGAAGGAAAATCGCCATACCGGTTTGCGCTGCCGAACCTTGATGATCCGTCACGTCTGAAGCTTGCAGTTAATAAATACCTGTTGTCGTACGAATAAATTATACGTCCTAAAACTGACGCCAATCTGGTTTCAGTACTATTACCACCCGTAGTTGAGGTACCGGCACCGGCGTCTATGTTCTCTATACCGTCAGGCAGATCAGTCCTAGCAGAATACATATAATTGTAATTATTCCGTTGATAGGTGTAGCCTGCCAGTGCCTGAATACTGTGTTTTCCGACAGTTTTATTATAGTTCAGCGTATTCTCAACCAGCATTAAATTTGATTGGTCTTTGCTTATTCCAAGATCATTGGTGGGGTGAGTAAACAAGGTTCCAACAACATACTTTCTGCCGTAGTCGGTATTGGTTCCAAAATTGCTGGTGTAACCAAAATTAAGTTTATAGGTAAGACCGGGAATGATAGACAGTTCAGCGTATGCGTTAGTAAGTACGTTGTTAGCCACCCTGTTAATATCTTCCAGATGCAATTGTGCTACCGGGTTAGCCACGTTCACAACGGGGCCATAGGCTCCGGCAAATCCTCCGAGCGCTGTTGGATCATAGATTTGAAAAACCGGGATCATTTTAGCAGCAGATCCAACGGGATTACCGCCTTGTCCGCCCCAGCCGCCTGGCATATTTATTGTTTTTTCCTGAGTTAACAATACGGTTTCTCCAATTTTCAACGGACCTTTTTTGGTTTCAGACTTTACTCTTAAATTATAACGTCTGTACCCGGTAACATCCACAATACCATCCTGATCGGTGTAACCGCCAGAAAAGCTGTAATTTCCATGGTCACTACCGCCGCTTACTGTCATGTCATACTGTTGGATGGGCGCATTTCTATAGATGGCGCCCTGCCAGTCTGTACCTCTCCCCAATTGGTCAGGGTTAGCAGCAATGGCAAGGCGTGGCAAGCCGGCCGCATCATGAGCAGCATTGCTTACAGTGGCCCATTGTTGTGCATCCAGCACAGATACATCGTGCGCAATATGCTGCACACCGTAATTGCCATCAAACTGGACAACCGGTTGGCCGCTTTTTCCAGATTTTGTAGTTACCAGCACCACCCCGTTAGCAGCTCGCGAACCATAAATTGCTGCCGCAGAAGCATCCTTAAGTACATCTATGGATTGAATATCTGCCTGGTTTAGGTTATTGATGTTAGCAACCTGCACCCCGTCTACCAGGTAAAGTGGCGTCTGGTCATTCAATGTACCAACGCCGCGGATCAGGATGCGAGTGCCAGAACCAGGATTACCGCCTGCAGACTCAACAGTTACACCAGGTAATTTACCCTGCAATGCTTTAGTAACATCACTCTGCCCCTGCGACTTGATATCAGAACCCTTAATATTTGCCACTGCACCCGTTAAATCTTTCTTTTTAACAGTGCCGTAACCAATAACAACAACCTCGTTAAGGTTACTGGCTTTGGGTTCTAAAACCACGTTAATAACAGGAGCTGACGCGGAAATCTCCTTGGTTAGATAGCCAACTGTTTTAAAGACCAACGTTGCTCCACGGGCCGCTCTGATGGTGTACTTACCATTTGCGTCAGTTGCAACACCCTGGGTAGTATTTTTGATTGTAACAGTAACGCCGGGCATCGTTGAGCCATCATCCTTTGACGTCACAACGCCCGAAATTGTCATCGATTGTTGCGCGAAAGCATCATAGCTGAGTAGCCAGGCTAAGAAAAAAGAAAGCAAAGAAAGGTTCCTTAGAAACCTGTAAGTACAAGTTTGCATGACAGAGAATTTATGGTTTTGAATCGGTTTATTTACTACTTGTTAAGCAAGCAATTACATGTAAACTTTTTTCAGTAGCAGCTTACATATTAAGCAACTGGTTATTGTAAACATAACACTAATGGCGTATTTGTCGAATGGACAATTATTTAAAAAAGATGGATTATTCGCTCATTACGTATCAGCCGCATCCTACATTAGCTGGCCGACGCAGTTTGGTTCCTTAAACTGGTAATATATTCAAGGTGGGTTTTTGCGCCAAAATGCATGGCGTCTTCCTCAAGTACCGTTAAAAAGGCATTTTCGGCTTCTGCAAGCCTCCGCAGGCCTGACAGGCCCAATCCTAAAATGTACTGGCAATGAATAAAATTGCGCTTATTTAAATCGTCGTCGAAAATTAAAAGATCAGGTAGGGAAACCGCGAAGTAGTCAATGCGCACTTCATCATTTTGATGATCGAGACCATAGCGCACCAGGTTATTAAAAATCCGCTGGGCAACGTGCTCCTTACCCAGCTTTTCCCAGGCCAGGCCCTGATAAAATATTTTGTCGGGCTGCTGGTCGTTATAAAACATGGCTGCGTTGGGTTCAGCTAAGCCAACGGTTGCCTTAGTCCAGTAGGTGTTTGCCTCCTCCTCTTGCCCTAAGCCATCATAAGCACAGCCCAACCAGTAAAAAACGTCATTTTCCTGCGTACCGGGAAGCTTTCCTTCGCCCAGGTTTATAGGATATGCCTGCGCTTGCTGCAGTTTATCAATGGCAAATTGATATTGCTTGTTCTCTAAATCAATTTTCCCGAGTTCGACCAGGCCATAAACGTATTGTCCGGAAGCCTTGCCTTCTCCTCCCTCCCAGGGGTGAAACTTTCTATTCATCAGATTCTGAAAAGCCTGCTCATGGTTTTTCAGAAAGTTTTCCAATGCGATCATTTCCAGGTACAGATCATCCCTTTTTAGCACCACGTCTATATGATTATTCAGAAACGCCAATCTTGTTTCCGGCTCATAGTTCAACTTCTTGTAAAGCTGGTCCAACTCCATCAACACCCGCGCATCCTGGCGATCCAGGCTGTAAGCTTTCTCAAAATACTCAAGCGCCTTCTCCGGATCGTTTTGTTTGTTATAGGCAGCTATTGCCAGATTACGGAAAACGGTAGGAAACTCAGGATCGATAGTGGCCGACTTATCCCAGGCCCTAATAGCCTCGTCATACTGTCGTTTATCGTACCAAAGATTACCGAGGTAATAGCAGGCCTTAGCATCCTGCGGATTCTGTTGCATTGCAGACTGCAGCACGATAATATCCTCCAACCGATTGGGAAAACAACGATCCGGGTTAGCGTGCATTGCTTTTTGCAAATACTTGTCGGCTGTATCTTTATCCCCCAAACCATTGTGGTAGTAGCCTAAATAGTAGTTGAGCATGGGATCGTCAGGATGACTGTCTTCTGCAATAGAAAGCAACTCAATAGCATCCGTATATAATCCAATGTCGGCAAATTCGATAGCATATTCAATTAGTGTACTTACCTTGCTACGGCTTAACTGTTTCAGTTTAGCCGACACGCTCTGCGCCTCTGTGAGATCACCCAAATCCTGGTAACACTTGCAAAGTTCAAACAACACGCTTAGGTTAAAACCATCTCTTTTTAAGGCACAGTTTGCCGTTTCAATAGCTTCATCCGTTTTTTGCAGCTTTCTTAAAGCATGGACTTTTAGCAGATAAGCCTTGCCGTTTCTGGCATTTCTGTCCAGCGACCAGTCGATATGTTCCAGCGCTGCCTCGTAATCTTTATTTTTTATGTCGATCTGGGCCACTGAAAAGTAACCGGCATCCTGCCATGCACTGCTCCAGGTTGATTTGAAGAAAGCATCATAGGCCTCCTTATCCCGCCCTACGTATTTTAAGGCTAAACCAAGATTATAATAAGGCTCGCTATCATAAGGATTAGGATTGCGCTGCGTAATGGTTTTGATGGCGGTTTCAAAATAAGGTATGCTTTTTTCAAATTGTCCCCGTCTCAACAGCCACAATCCCAAGGCGTTGTTGTTTCTGATGTCGTTTGGATCACGCCGAAGGGCTTCCTCATAATATGAAACAGGGCTATATGTTGCATGTCGGTATTGCTCCAGATGCTGACCGGTTAAGAACAGCTGTTCCTCATTCTCTACCTGCTCCGGCAAAAGCGCCGGTTTAGCTGGTTGAGGTATTTCCTTATGCTCTGGCTTTACTTCTTTGAAACTGACCAATTCTCTACCCTGATCATCGCTCACTGCGATAGCAAATTGTTCATTTGAATACCCCTGCACTGAAAGCGTATGCATCCAAACATTCTCGGGTGAAAGGTTAACTATCTCATTAAAAACCTCATGGTCTTGCCGACTTACCGTGATTATTACGTTGTCCATTGCCGAGGTTGCGAAAACCTTAATGGTAGCTTCGTCGCCATTTTTATCCCACCCTAATACTACATCCCTGGTGGCATTTTTAACTAATCCAACTTCGCGGTAAGGTAAAAAGTACTGAGTGAACGATTTTTCTTCATAAGGCATTATCCACGAAAAATCTGGTTGGTTGTCTGTATAAACGCCGGTCATCAACTCAATATATGGTCCGTCTTCGTCGGTAAGATTTCTATCCCAGGCGATGCCAAAGTCGCCGTTCCCCCAGGTCCATTGCTTCTTGCCCGGAGAGACATGATGATCAGCCACGTGCAGAACCCCGGCACGGGTATCATGCTGATAGCCTCCTACAAAGTTATATTCAGAATTAACCGCCATGTAAGAAGTGGGCACCGGAATATTTTTGTACCGGCTGATGTCTGTTCCCGGCGAATAATCAATTTTATAATAGGTACCTGTCGCTATTGGAAAACTGGATACATCGCGCTTGCCATGATCAAAAACAGCATGTACATCAGGCGGAAATACTGATTGATAATGATCATCAACACTTACGGCTGGATTGGCCCACCATAAAAAGGTTTGCGGAATATTAGTGCGATTGTACAGTTGCGCTTTAATTTCCAGATAAGCTTTATCGGGATGCAGCGTAAAGCCAGCCATTCCTTTGGTGCGGAACATTATTTCCACCTCACTTACCCAAACGGTTTTGCTGCCATCGGCATTTTCCTCAATCTTATAATCAACCGGATCAAAAGTACTTGGCCGGTGATGCTGCGGCCAGTTAAATTCTATCCCTCCAGATATCCATGGACCGCATAAGCCTACCAGAGCCGGCTTAATAACCTGATTATAATAAATAAAATGCCTTTGGGCTATTTTATCATAAGCCATCTGCACCCGCCCTCCTATTTCTGGCAGAATCATTATTTTGAGGTACTTATTCTCGATAAATAAGGCCGTATATTCTTTATCCACCTTTTCATCCTCAATTTTTTCAATTACCGGGTGAGGATAAACTACGCCGCTGCTTCCCTGATATACCCGCTTTTCAAAAAACATGGGATTTTTATCTGGTTTTCCGACCGGATAAGTAGGTATTGTAACTTGTTCTTGCCAAATATTAACTTGCATGTTCTGAAAATTATTAGTGACCTATAAAACTGTGTTCTAATTCTTCTAAGGTTTTCCCTTTTGTTTCTTTAACTTTTGCTCTGACGAATAAAAATCCGAGGAAGCAGATAGCCGCATATAGATAGAATGGCCCGTAAGTGCCTATGTGCTCCGCTAATACCGGGAAGGTAAAAACCAGTATAAAATAAGCAATCCATAAACTTACGATGGCTATTGACGAAGCCTCCCCCCTGATATTGTTGGGGAAGATCTCGGAGATAACTACCCAGGTAACCGGCGCCAGGGAAGATGCGTAGGTACCTATGGCCAGCAACACCACGATGGATACCCATAGCGTGTCTGACTTTTCCTTTAATAAAAAGGCGAGGACGAGGTAAAAGATGGCTAACCCGATAGATCCGATTAGCATGAGCGGCCGGCGGCCCAATTTATCAACTTGCCACATAGCTAGCAGGGTAAACAACGTGTTAACTATACCGATGGCTACTGTTTCAAGCAATTGCTTATCAAGATTGGCGCCTACTGCTTTAAAGATGGTGGAGGTATAATTAAATACTACATTAATACCGCACAGCTGCTGAAATACAGCCAACGTGATCCCAACAACAATTGCCGGTCTTACCGCTTTTGAAAAAACAGCTTTGTAAGAGGACGTATTGCCAGAACTTTGAAGTGATTTTTCAATATCATTAATGGTTGAGGTAACAAAACTCTGAGAACCAATTTTAGCGAGGGTTTTTTCCGCTTTGTCTTCCTTCCCAACTTTAATGAGCCACCGCGGACTTTCTGGCAAAAATGTTACGCCGAACAGGAATAATGCTGACGGAATTAATCCTAAACCAAACATCCATCTCCAGGCATCAGGGCCTTTATCAGCAAGCAGGTAATTTACCAGGTTGGTGATTAAGATACCCAGCACAATGGTAAGCTGATTGATGGCCACATTTCTACCCCGGATACTTGCCGGCGATACTTCTGCAATATAAAGCGGACTGAGCATTGAGGCCATGCCAACACCAATACCAGCAGTAAACCGCATAGCGATAAAGGCATATAACACACTTGAGAATGCCATGCCCAATGAGGATAAGGCAAACACTGCGGCGGCTGTCATCAAACCAACTTTTCTGCCGTATTTATCAGACAATTTGCCTGCAATTAAACAGCCTACAATGCAGCCTAAAGCTAACGAGCCTGTTAAAAATCCCTCCCACCAGGAGGTTAAATGAAAAGTATTTCTTAAGAATGGTAACGCACCGGAGATTACCGCAAAGTCAAACCCGAAGAGATAGCCACCCAGGGCCGATATGAAGGCTATGCCCAAAATATAGCCGTGATTATATTTTACAGCCGGTGCTACTGAACTTGTTACTGCCATGTGATGTTAAAATTTTAATGTTGCTTTGTACTCCGGAACAAACTGAATTTTCTCAATTTGTAAGGTTTGTGGCGCTTTACTTAGCTCATCAACCACCTTTGGCGGCAGATCCACTATAAACGGCGCATTTTTCATGACGGGTCTGAAGTATAGTCCTAAATCGTCGTGGGGTTTGTTTAAAAACCTCTTCAGTCCAATTTCCCAGGGAATGCCCTTATAAAACTCATCTGCAACTAATTCGCCGTTCAGAAAAGCCATCCCGGTATCTCCTATGTAGTCTATTTTCAGAAACAGATCATTCAGTCCTTTCGGCAACTCCGCGGGCAGGCTCACGGAAGCTTTTCTGGTTCCTGTTCTTACAACTTGCGGTTGCAGATCTACTTTTGGAAGAACGATCCTGAACGTTGAAAACAACTTACTTTTACCAATGGGTTTAATTATACCACCGTCCAGATCGGGTACAGTAGTAACGGAGGGGAACAAAGAAACCTGATATTCATTTGCTCCAACAGACTCCAACTCAACGGACTTTTCGTCTGGCAATGCCTCGGCCTCCGTAAAAAGTAAATGCTTTTGCCCTCTTATAGTAACGATGTTGGCTTTAAGCGCCATGTCCTTATCAATAACCAGAATCCGTGTTTTGGTGCCATCGGCTGCGGTAAGCAAAAACTCCGCGGGTTGATCTGGCAAAGTTTTTACCACCTGCTCATTTTTTGTTCTTTTAATCGTTGCATTGCTGATTATCTGAACAGTGGTACCTGCCTTCGAAAAACAGAACTTAGCAGGATTGCCTTTGACCGGGAAAAACACATAGTATTTGTCGCGGCTTTCGTCGCATTTGGTTAGCAACTGGGCCGTGGCATACCTCAACTGGCAATGATTAATATCCAGATTAAAAGGTAAAATACAGTTCTCTCCGGCTTTAATGGTTAATGATCCCTGTTCGGGAATGGTAATTTTTCCAGCCGTGGTATTCACCGTAACACGAACATTTGGTTTATCCTCATTAACTGCATTATCCTGAAAATTATTAATAAATAAGAATCCTGATTTACCATCGGTTCTTGCGGCATATCTTAACTCGCTTAAGTCTGCTGGTTTTAATGTAGCAGCGTTATCAGGGAGTACGGTAACTTCCGGCGCAAGCTTGTCAGCAAAGTCGTTCAGGAAAAAGTGAATCAACTTTAAGCGGTTGTATGATGGCCGGATCTGCCCATACTCGCCAATAGGTGCCTGAAAATCATAAGAAATTTTAGGATATGCATAAGCCTCATCATTAAAGAAATAGTGCTCACCAACAGGTGTTGATCCGCCATGGAACATATAGTAGCCAATGCCATTGGCCCCGCTTCCCAAACAACGATTAATTAAGGCGTCGATACTTTCCGCAGGTACAATCGGCCGTCTGGAATAGGTACTCATGATGCCCGAGCCTAACTCTGCCGCAAAAGCCGGATAGTCCATTGGGTTATACCGCACGGGAGAATAGTCGGGCATTTGGTGTATATCTTTATATAAATAAAACGGAGATAGCTGCCGCTTGGTGGTCCAGGTTGGATAAGCATAAGCGGCGGTTACGGGCAACGTCTCGTTGGGGATCACGGCCGCATGTCCCCAGCCGGTCGCCGTATATAAAGGCGTCTCCATACCAGCCTTTATAGCAAGAGCCTTTAACGTACGCATGTGGTCATTGCCTAATTGTGCATATGGATTATTAGCATTTGCCACGCCTACACCTTCCTGAGCAATGCTTCGATCCCGATCTGCTACGGTAAAATCATAGGGCTGCCCCGGATAGGTTAAGCCCCATGGCGATGCCGAATGCTGGTACTCATTTTCCAGCTGAACACCGATAACAGGTCCGCCATCCTTGTAGTATAACCCTTTTAATTGCTTCCCTATCTCGTTGTATAAAATCTCTGTATAATGCAGATATAATGGATCATTGGTGCGTACTGTTAGCGGCTTGCCTAATATCCAGTCGGGAATACCGCCATTTCTGATCTCACCGTGGTCAAAGGGTCCAATCCTGACGATGACCGGCATATCATTTTTAGCGCACAACTCAATAAACCTGTGCAGGTCCCTATCGCCGGACCAATTGAAAACGCCCTCTTTTTCCTCATGAATATTCCAGAAAACATAGGTGGCAATCATGTTTATCCCACCGGCTTTCATTTTCTTGATGGATTCATCCCAATACTGGTGAGGGTATCTGGTATAATGAAATTCGCCTGTGATAGGTATAATAGGTTTGCCGCCCTTCGTAATAAAATAATTGTTTACAGCTATTTTCTGATTTTGCGGATTACTGCCACCTAACATTGGCAGATCTTTAATTTCGGGCGGACGCACTTTGCTAATATCAATAGTGTACTGTTTTAATTCCTGAGCAAAAACAGGAGCACTTATTAAAAAGGCGGCCATTAACAAAAGGTATCTTTCCGGATTGATAGAAACTACAGGTACAAATAAACGCTTAAACATTTAGGTAATTGGTTATCATTGTTTTCTAAAATTAGAATTAAGAGCGCTTGTTACCAATGGATTATCAAAGGCAAAAGATGGACAATTCTACCATAAACAACCTTTAAAAATTGTTTATTCTTACCGATTATTTTAACGTAATTGCATTACAGAACCAATTGCAAAACCGTTAGTAAACCGAAAAGATGAATAAATTAATGACCAATCCCAAAAAGGTCAAAGAAGGATTTGTTGGGCAAAGGATGATTGTTCTTCCACCTAATATTAAGAAGATAGTTACCAAAAATGACTTAATTAAGCAATTCCATCTCGCGGCAATTGGTTATTACCCTCAGGCCATTTACCATAACCGGGAAAGAAAAGTAGGCTGCAGTCAATATATACTGTTATACTGCACCAAGGGTACCGGTGAAATAAAGGTTCAGGGAAAAACGATCATTTTAAAACCCAACACATTTTTTATTCTACCTAAAAACGTTCCGCACCATTACCTGAGTTCGCAGGACGATCCATGGTCTATATACTGGGTTCATTTTATGGGAGACAGCGCCGACTTTTTATTTAAAAGGTATGCGGATACCGTGAGTGACGCAACGTTAATCCCTTACAACGAACAACGGATTAAAAATTTTGACGAGATTATGCAGTTATTGGAAGATAGCTTTGATGAAAGAGAATTGGAGATCATCAACATCAAACTATTAGCGTTTATATCATCCTTTATCTACCAGAAAGAAATAAATCCATCCATTAAAGAGAATGATGTTGTAAGTAAATCGATCAACTTCATGAAACAAAACTTAAAGGCCCGGCTGTCTGTCGAAGACTTTGCCGATCAGCAGCATCTCTCCTTGTCTCATTATTCAAGGTTATTTAGGGCTAAAACGGGAACCTCCCCCAACCATTACTTCAATCAGCTTAAAATCCAGAAGTCATGCCAGTATCTCTACTTTAGCGATTTGAATATCAAGGAAATATGCTCCGAGGTTGGTTTTGACGACCCTTATTATTTTTCGCGGTTATTTAAAAAACTAATGGGCATGTCGCCCGCTAAATACAAAAACCAACATAAGAGAAACTAAGATTCAGTTTCCCTTATGTTGGTCTTCTATTAATTTAAGAGCTTACTACTTACCCATATCCAGCAATTTATCAGGCGCAACCTGGGTTGAAGGATTAAAGTTTTTGCTCGCCATGTAACTGAGCACACTGTATTTTAGTTGTTTTGCTTCGGGCCTGTTATCAAGGTCGCCGTTTAAATCAATACCAGAAACAACCAAACTTCCTTTACCAACTTTACACTCAAATAATAGCCCTAAAGGCCTGGCGGTTACCCAATCATCAATTACTCTTACAATTGGATCAAGTTCTGCGTTGAATTTATCTAACTCAAGGGCATTTGAATGCGTCATGGCGTCAAACCACTGCCAGTTGCTGTGGTTCTGCGTAGGGAAATACTTTAAGGCCGGGTGAGCTGGATTACACAATATGCCCAAAGTTACCGGAGGCTGACTGTTGGTCCAGGCGGTGTTCCAGAAAATACTGGAGAAACCGATGGCGATATTGCCCCCAAACTCCGGCTTTAATGAACCTTTTTTAATAGACAGCAGCACTTTTTTACCCGCTTGCAGTTCATTGATCACGTTTTGATCAATCCGGGTGGTTTCAATAACATCATTGTTTATCTGAGGTAATTGAGCCGGATACACAAAGATGTTCCAGCTATTTTCACGACCTGCAACGTTTACCTTAACTATTAACCGGCTTGCCTCTTTAATAGAATTTAGTGATTGAGATAAAGTACCCAAAACCACCTCACCATTAGGGATGTCCGACTTTTTCAGTTGGCCGGAAAACAGCACCTTGCCCTGTTCATTTAATATTTTCCAGGTTGGTGTTGTGCCAATCAGCGTTTCAGGGCCGTATTGCGCTATCTCAATGGAACCGTTAATAGTCTCGTTATTAGTATAGATCATTTTAGGTAACCGGAGCAATGGAATTACGGGTCCGCAAAATTGCGAATACTCTTTGCCTGTAATATATCCTTTATCTTGCCAAAAGGTATTCACTACCCCTACTAATGCAGTTCCCTGACCGGGAAAATCGTTTAATCCCAGCAACTGAAAGCCACCGAAGCCTTTTGTTCTTAATGCGGCTTCTATATCAGCTTTATAACACAGCGCCTGTAACTTGCCGGAAGCATAAAGAAAGTCGTGCGCCAGTTTGCCCATACCATGCTCTTGCAGCACATCTCTAAAAATTTCAAAGTTGTGGGCTTTTAGTACACCCGTATATTTTTCAATCTCACTAAAATCAGGATAAACACACCACTGCCCTATCTCGTGGCTTACCGTGGGCTGCGGATTTTTGCTGATAATATCTTGCCAATCATATTGTGTGCCTGGGTTCTGGCTATTGATAATGCTTTTTAAACCGGCTCCCCAATGCTGTATTCTCGGATCGGGCGTACTGTTATAATCGCTCTCTTTGATAACCGGCCAGCCCGCACCAGTGGTATATAATCTGCGCGGGTCTTTTTTCTGCCAGTACAAAACAAATTTGCGGAGATATTCCACAAGACCTTTACCAGCCGGTTCGTTTCCATAAGCCATCAGGCAAAAGGATGGGTGATTGCCAAACGTTTTAACGATCCTGTTGCTTTCCGCATAAATAAATTGGTCCAGAGGTCTACCATCGCCAATTACGGCACCCTGGTTTGCCCAGCTGCTACACTCAATTTGCAAATAAAAACCTATCTGGTCTGCAGCCTCAAACGCCGCCTCAGGAGGGCACCAGGAATGAAACCGGATATGATTCAATCCGTACGATTTACATTGCTCAAAAACTTTAATCCACGACTTCACGTCGGTTGGCGGATAACCCGTTAACGGATAAGCGGCACAATCAAGCGTACCCCGCAAAAATGTAACGCGACCATTGATGGTGAATTTAGTTCCCTTGGTAGCCAGTTTCCTCATGCCGAACTTCAGCTCTTTTTTATCCAGCAATTTCCCGCTTTGCAGCAAACTTAATTTGAGCTGATACAGGTTGGGATGAAATTCGTCCCACAGCTTAATGTGCGCCCCCATCGGAACTACCATTGAGCTATTGTGACCCGTATCACCGGCGGTTACCGACTTTGTTAATGGAGGAAGCTTATGTCCTTCATTATCGTAGACCTCTATGCTTAGCTGTAAGTTACCGCTCGTTTTATTGCTTTTTTTAATATTGGTGCTGATCAAAACTTGCCGTTTGTCTACATCCGGAAAAATCTGAACGTCGTCAAAATATGCTGCGTGCTTATTTTCCAGGAAGAGCTGGCCAATCATGCCGTTCCAATTGCCTTGGGTGTGGTCTGTGATACTATGAGAATTAAGTCCAACATTGATGTCTTTAACCCTATTGTCAATGCACACCGTAATGGTGTGATGACCAGGCGTTAAGGCTTTACCTAAATTAAATACATCAGGCGTACCGAGGCTATTTGCTTTACCAATAAAATGCGAGTCGACCCAAACAGAGGTTTCCCAATGGCTTCTCTCAACAAACAATTCAATATCATCCCCTTTCCAATTAGATGGTATAGTTACTTCTTTCTGATACCAGGCTGCACCTTTATAATATTTTATCGGCTGCAACCAAAAAGGAACCTTTACATTACCCTTCACCCGATATTTTGCATATTGGGGCTGAGTATACCAGCTCGAGTCTGAAAGCGTGGCTGTCCACGGCGTAGCGACATCTATATCGTTACCCAGGCCATTTGTAGTCATGGAACCAGGAAGTTTAATATGGCCAGACAACTTGTTATTAAACCAGCTTTCCTGTACTCCTTGGTCTAATGAATCTATCTGAAAACTCCAATCGCCAGCAAGATTAATTCTATCAGGATTACTGTTTTGAGGATGATCCTGTGCCGCCGACTTTTTGAATGTGCCAAATAAGCACAAAAGCATTAACACGAAAACTGTTCGTTTTTGCATGTTTTATAAGATTTGAACTTGGGTTTATAAAAGGAAAAATTTATAGTCTAAACATACGCCGATACCCAACGGCGTTAAATGGACTAAAACTTCAAAAAGATAGACAATTTTATCAGGGAGAAACTGTCTGTCCTTTGACCATACCTGTGTTAGAGTATTCCCGATTATTTTCGCCCATATTGCAGTTCTGCCGGGATAGGTATTGGACTCTTGGCGGCTATCCTGCTGGGAGTCACGTAGACCCAGTTCAGCTTAAAGTCTGGATTTTTATGCAAATATTCTATTCTGAAAGGATAAAATCCTTTGGATAAGGGCACAATGCAGGAATAATCCCGTTTATCGTAATTACCCGCCCAGGTGATTAACAGTTTATTACCAACATATAGTTTTGACCCTTTGTCCGCCTGCAGGTCAAACAAGTAATAACCGTCTTCCTTTGCCTCAAGAAATCCATGGATTAGCAGCACATAGTTATTTTTCCGCGGGAACTTGTCCAGGTCAAAATCCTTCCCTGTTACTCCTGTTTTTGAAGGTTTCAAATTTTTCAGATCGGGCCACTGGTTCCAATCTCCCTCATAATACGCGTAGTTAAATCCACCGCTTTTCCAGTTCCCTTCTTTTAGCGGGTGCGGCATTTTTTCTGTGGAGAACGTGCCGGTTGCGGTTTGATCATACCGGGACCTGTTGCAGAACGATTTAAAAATAACGGTGGCCGGCCCATTTACTACCATGTCTCGGGACGGATTGGGCGATAATGACGTGGGTGCCGAGCCATTCAGTGTATAATGAATCTTTGAGGTATCGTCAAAAAAGAAGATAGGAAAAGGTTTATCCTTAAGCACAATGCCGGTCATGGGATGGAATTCCATATGGTGGCCAAGGCCGTCATAAGTAAATTTCAAACCGTCGTAAGTGCTTTTCAGCCTTACCGAGCTGTGCGTCTCGTCATGATAGACCTCCAGTTTCCATTTCAAATCAGCGGGAGCCGCCTTTTTCAAGATAGCATTCATCGTATCGATCTTCATATCTGTAAGACTGCCGTCGCGGCCGGCGACAAAAAGCGTCATATTTCGTCCGGTCCAGGCAGACAATTTTGTTGCCGCCATTTTAGGTACGTAACTATTGTCCCACCAAAAACTGGGATCAACGGCGATACAGGATTTGAATAACAGAGGCTCATTCAGAAGCGCGTAAACCGCAAACATTCCGCTTAACGAATGTCCCCACAGGGTATTGTCGCCATTGGTGGGATAACGGCTGTTCACATAAGGTATCAGTTCATTTTTAATAAACGACAGGAACTTCTCGGCACCGCCCGAGCCTTTCCAACTGGCCGATCGCGTCGGCGTGAGCTCCACATTACGGTCTATACCCATTACGCTCACAATGATCATTTTAGGCGCAAAGCCCTGCCCTTGAGCAAAGTTCTGCACTTGCCAAACCAAGCCGGTGTTCCAGTTTCCGCCATCAAGCACATAGAGCACATCATACTTATCCGCGCTGCCGGGTTTGTAGTCGGAGGGCAGAAATACCTGGATCATGCGTTCCTGATTCAGTATAGGTGAATGTAGCGAATCCAGTATTCCATGGGGATGCATGTTCAAGACGGTATCCTGTCCACGGGCAATCAAGGCCATGCAGGTTATACCTAAAATCAGGAGAACGTGGAGGCTGCGTTTCATTGTGGCGAGGTATTTAGTGTAAGTTATAGGTAAAATACTAAATAAATCAGTATCGTCAGTATGACGACTCAGCACGTCGTTATGTTGCACCCTTTGCAGATTTTTTTTCAAAATCCTATCGAAAAGGCACCTAGTGTAGCTTTTTTGGGGTTCTACAGCACTGTTACCTATGATAAATATTGGCAATACTTATAAAGAGCTCCGTACGATCATATGAAATGGGTTGTCAACCACCGTGTCGTGATTTTGCAGTATCATTTCTGCAAGACTTTGCCCCATTCTTCTAAAATCGGTAGTCACCACAGTAATATCGAGCAGTTCCTTAAAAATGGTTTCATTAAAGGAGATAATCCCCACGTCCTCCCCCAACCTATATGCTGATTGGCGGATAAGTTGGACAGTTTGCGCCAAATCAGATTCCGTTAGTATAACGTAGACAATTCCCTTTTTCGGCGGCATTGCCGATATATTGGGGATGATCGAAAAACCCATTTGCCTTTCCCTGCAGAACAAAGTAATGCCCTCAATAACTTCTGTAGGATGATTGCTATGCTCCGGGAAGACAAGTAGGATTTCCTTGTATTTGGCAAACATATCAGCGGCAGAACTTAGAGCCGCATAAATATCTCTATCAAAATTTTGATAAACACCTTTATGTCCGGGAAGCTGATTTACTTTTTTATCCAACAAGATCAACTGAGACATCGGCACCTTTTTGATTACCGCTAAATAATCCTTTTCATCCAAAGAATGGCCAAAGTGTGGCATCAGCGCACAAAAATGATACTGTCCGGCATTTCTAACCAATATATCTTTTAATATGGCCGGATCATAATGATGTATCTCAATGAAAACATTGGCTTTGTTACCTACGGCCTGCACCAAATTATCATAAATAAGCTTTTTATAATAACTAAGCTTATTGAAAACCAGTAATATATTAATCTTCTTGCTATAATGAGAGCAAACAAAATACCCCTTGCCTGCAACTGAAGTTATATATCCCTCCGCCTTTAGTCTACTGTATGCCTTTTCTACCGTGTCCCTCGCAACTCCATATTTCCGACTGGCGAGATTGATCGACAGCAGGCGCTCGTTAGGTTTATAAACACCTTTTTGAATTTCGTCAATCAAAGTTTGCACCAGCTGATTAACGACTGAACGGGAAGATATTTTCCAATCAGTGTATTGTTCCATATCGTTTTTAAAGTTTCAAGCGCGGGACTAAGTTAGTTTTCTGTTTATTCATTGACCCATAGATCATAAATTCCGGAAGATAACGTAAAGACGAATTTATCATTTCTTTTCCCACAATATTTAACGCCCGCTGAAGAAGAAAACAGACCTTTGCTCGTCAGGATATTCACGGCTACCGGTGCACTAAGATAAAGTGTCGCCGTGGTATTTGTGGGTACCCGGAAATGATAAGAGCACCGCTGTCCTTTCCTGTTCCAATTGCTTTCGATCTCGCCATACATGGAATCATAGTGCCCCCTGGCATAGGTCATCTGATGGGTCGGGTCCGGCTCTGGTGCGAGTATGAAATGTTTGAAGCCGGGGCTATTTTCATCCCGTCGTATACCGAGCGAGTGACTTAACATCCAGGCGCCAACCGCACCAAAGGAGTAATGATTAAAGGAATTCATGTTATTGTTTCCGCCAAAACCTTCTGTATGAGTATACGAATTGAGCCTCTCCCAAATAGTAGTAGCCCCTTGCGTTACAGGATATAACCAGGATGGATAACTGGTTTGCTGTAACTGCCGGTAAGCCAGGTCGGCACGGTTATTTTCAGAGAGAGCCGTTGAAACCCAGGCTGTGCCCACAAACCCGGTCATTAACGAAAACGGCGGCATAAGCTTGCCTGCGTCACTGGTATTTTCCCGGCTTAGCGTTGCGGCAAAGTTATTAACCACCATCGGCTTCGCTTTTTCGTCCACTATTTTAAATGCCAGCGGAAGTGCATAAGAGGTCTGCGTGTCAGAAAGTTTATCTCTAAAAGCCGTCTTACCTGTTTGATTAATATAAGTGCTGTTAAAAAAGCTGGTCCTTTCCCGGCAAAAATTAGCAAATTGCTCTGCATCCTCCTTTTTATCCAGCGCGCGGGCTACTTTAGCCATCACATCCAGATCATGAATAAAATAGGCTTCCCATAGCAGGGTCTTCTCTGTTTTGTCATAATCCGGACTTAACCAATCGCCCAGGCTGCTCCAGCGAGTTCTATTTTTTTCGTCCAGTACGTGTGTTTGAGGATCAATCTGGGCAGTTAAAAACTTGATATAGTCTTTCATAGCATTGTAGTGCTCGGCCAGCATATCCAGATCACCAAATTGCTGATAGCTTTCCCACGCCACGGTAATACCGGCGCTTCCCCACAGTGTATCACCAAAACCACCGCCAAGTGGGGCCACGTCGCTGAACCGGCCGTCTTCACGCTGTACATCCCGCATCGCGAGCATATGCCTGCGCAAAAATTGCGGAATGCCGGCCAGATAAGTTGCTGTACGACTAAATACCGAAATGTCCCCGCTCCAGCCCAAACGCTCATTCCGTTGCGGACAATCCGTAGGAATCGACATAAAATTTGCTCGTGTAGACCAGATGATGTTTTGCCAAAGCCGGTTGACCAGCGGATTGGATGTCTCGTAATTAGACGACAGCTGATGCACAGAACTTAAAACGTCACCCCTTACATCACTTAAAGGCAACGGCCGGTCAATTCCGCTAATTTCGATATAACGGAAGCCGTGATAGGTAAATCTGGGACTGATCGTTTCATCACCGCCCCTGGTGGTGTAGCTCTCCTGCGCCATTGCTGCGCGAATATTCTCCAGCATGATCATCCCTACGCTTTGCTTATAAGCCGGCAGGTCAGGATATTTAACTTCGGCATACCGGACTGTTATCTGCTTGCCCGATGGAAGACCTTTTAGCACGATATGCGGAACGCCCGCCATATTCTGCCCCAAGTCATAAATAAAAACTCCAGGCCGAACTTCTTCCACGGCAATAGCCGGAAGTTCTTTTACCTTTTGCACCGTTTCGCCAAACTGACCAATGATGGAGAGCTTACTGAAATCGTCGGTCATGGGCATATTAGCGGCCTTGTTGTGCGTATCATGGCTGATGTGACCCTCAAGGCCTACCTCGGCGGCCTTTTCCCATTTTGAATCATTGTAAGAAGCCGTTGACCAGTTCTTAACATCAGCTTCTTTAGTGGCATCGTATACTTCACCCTGAAAAAAGCTTCCGTAGATGAGTGGTCCATGATTAAAATATTTCCAGCTATCAGGCCCCGTAACCACTGTTTCTTCCTTTCCGTCTGCATAGGTGATCACCAATTTAGCCAACAGTGATTGCCTGTCGCCAAAAAAGTTCCAGAAATTGCCCATGTAAGTGCTGCCACCGCTCCACCAGCCTTCTCCTAAAATAGCGCCGATCACATTCTTGCCGGGCTGCAGCATACGGGTAACATCAAAAGTTTGATATAACTGCGTTTTGTCATACTGTGTTAAGCCAGGATTAAAATAATCGTTTCCAATCCTATGACCATTTAAATAAACGTCATAGATGCCACGTGCTGTGACATACAACCGTGCCTTTGCAACCCGTGATGGTGATGCAGCGAAGGCTGTGCGCAGCATGGGCATAGAATTGCGAGCCGGATTTACAAGCTTAACCGTCCCGTTTGTCGCTCCATTGATCTGCAGTGGAGTTGTATAGGCTGCAAATAGTACATTTGACGGACTACGGTAATTACGAACCTCAACATTTGAAAAGTAAGCTACCTGGTGTTCCGGCACCACAAAACCGATGTGCGCCAGTACAGGAAAGGCTGTATAATCTCCACCCTGGCCTATGGGATTAAGGCCAGCACTACCTACATGGTTATCCTTTTGCTCGCCATCGATATAAAAGTCTGTAGCTCCCATTACCGACGAGAGATACACCGTATGTTTGTCGTATTTATTCTGGCCATTGATCAGGGCGGCTGATATTTGAAAGGTAAATAAAGGCTTGTTTCTTTGATCTCCCGGTTTATATCCTGCTCTGTAAACATTTAATAATGCAGGCTTATCTGAACTTAGCGGCGCTATGTCAAGCTCCACAAGAATATAAGAGCTATCGGGCTTATTTTGAAGCTGGTAATAATTTTTGTTTCTATCCAAAAGGCGGCTATCGTTAGCGCCGTAGATAAATCCCGCGCGTGTGCTGGCGGCCGATTTATCCATTTGTATCGAGAAGTGAAGTTTGAAGACTGGTAGATAATCGGGATAAAGAATGAGATCTTCATCGCCCCCACCCATCCATTTGGCCCCGCTCCACGCTGATAGCCGGCCATCCGGGTTCATCAGTCCGGTTTCAAACCAGGAACCGGCATGATAAGGCTGTTGATGCTGATCCCAAACAGTAACGGTCCAGTGATATCGTGTACGAGGTTGCAAAGATTTGCCGGCATACCTGATATTTAATGATACGCTATCCTGCTTTTTGCCAGAATTCCAAACCATTTTCCCCGATTCATCACTCACCACAATCTGGTAGGCGGTCTGGCACTCTCCCCTCGAGTCTGATAGCATCTGCCAGCTAAACCGCGGATACTTAACGTCGATACCCAACGGTGTTGAAGTATACTCTGTCTTCAAATTTATGATAGCCGTTCGGGAGGGTTGCGCAAAAGCTAACGTCGAAGAAAACAAAAAGAACGAAAGCAACAAGATCAGGCAAACTTTTACTTGTTTCATATTAACATTTAATAGTCGTTGTATTTTATGCACATTCAATAAGAAAGTTCTATAATAGAAGGGTAGATAAATGAACAGGATAGCTAAAAATAGCTATCCTGTTCGTTAAGAATTAGAAATAAGGGCTCAATGCCGCCTCTGATGCCGGTAGCGGGAACAACAAGCGAATATTGGTATATCTTTCAGTATCCGATAAGCCGAACTATACAAGTATTTCCAGTACTCCCGGTAAAGTTGAATGATATAGTCAGAATCATCGGTATTCAGATGGTCCTCTTGCTCGGGTCTCATAATCGCATCAATAGTTAATAACGTCAGGTCTATATCCCTACATCGGCTGTCATGGAAGAGCTGCGTAATACAGGGTTATTATTTGGTTAATTCAAATGTAAAAAATTTGAAACAAACAAACTATCCTGTACTGTCGGAATCTTCCAGACTAAGAACGCAGCTGTAGTATTATAAGGTCAAAGGATTCTACCTTGTCGTTACTGCTATTGTATCGGTCCCGTTATGATCTATTCAAAACATTGTTAGGTTTAATCCATATTATTTACTTTACTTGCCGGCATTTCTTTCAGCTTTCAGCATTTCATTCCCGGCCATTAAAAAAGCTCCTATGCCGTGCGTATCGTTTAGCTCAGTGGGCCGGGTATAATAGAATTTAATGTCTTCTTCCATATTGGTACCAATACAAACGTCCTGAAGTTCGCCCTGAGCAGTAACTTTTGACGTAAGGCCCCTCCAGCCTTCTTTTGCAATGGCCAGGTACTTGGCATTGATCCATCCCTGGTTTACTGCTCTTGCCACGGCATAGGTAAACATGGCCGTTACTGATGTTTCTAAGTATGAATCGGGCTTGTCAAGCAACTGGTGCCATAGCCCTGTCTGATCCTGAAAGCGTGAGTACCCAACGATTTGTCTCAATAGTAATTTGATCAGTTCCTGGCGTTTGGGATGATTTTCGGGCAGGTTATTTAAGAGTTCAACCTGTGCCATAGCCAGCCATCCATTGGCCCGGCCCCAATGCGCTACGCCGTTCATTTCTACGTCACTGTAATAGTTATGAATAAAAAGACCGGTCATCGGATCGTACAGATATTTATTAAAATTTTCAACCTGCTTAATAGCATCGTCAAAATATCTGCTATCGCCGGTAAGTTTACCCATGCGGGCCAGGAACGGAACGCTCATAAATAAGTCATCGGCCCAAAGTGTAGTATAACGCGGCTGCGGGCGGCACAAGGTGCCGTCAGAAAAACGAAGCTGTTTATGAGAAATATAATCTGCCGAACGGTTTAAATAGGCTGTATAGGCAACGTTATGCGCCATAGCGTTAACATCCATCAAACCGGCAGACATAGCGCCGCAGGCATCAAGATTAGTGATATTAAAAACTGCGCCGTACTCTACCTTAGGCGTTTTTGCGTTATGCAAACTTTCGAAGTATGGCAGATTGCTGAAAATGAAATCAAAATTATGGAGCGAATAATCCGCGTACTTTTTATCATTCAATGCTTCTGCCGTCCTCATCATACCGATGGTTAAAACACCGTTCACATAGGCCCATTTATTATACTTACTGTCGGCCTTAATATCAGCAGAAGCAGGCAAGCCTTTTGTTGATTCGAATTTTCCCCCCGTTTTAGTATTGATAAATTTAAATGAGGTCGTATTGATCACATGATCGGCTACTCTTCTGATCAGCTCTTCCGTATTTGATTGCTGACCAAAAGCAAGAGCAGAAAAAAAGATGGCTGTAATAGTTAAAAGTGCTTTCATTCAAATAGGTATTAGGTTTTGCTTTAATCTTTTTTGGGTACTTGTTTACAATTCCTTTTTGCCAACATCAGTTAGCTTGGTATTCTCCAGGGGGGTACTGTTGTAAATATTGAAATCTTTAACGCCATTAAGTAAGAATGTTGGAGCCTCCTTAGCTTTAGATGCGCGTACATGTTCAAAATCTGCACCCTTTACATCGTCAAGGATAAAAGCTGGTCTTTGATCATCTGTTATTGTGCTGATCTCGGAATCATACACCTTTAAATCCTTAACATGGCGGATAAAAAATCCATAGGACGGCATTACACCAAACTGGTAAGGCTCAGGATAACCTTTTTCAAGCTCAGGAACCGCCCTTGAAGCCTGTTCCTTTGTCCCGCCCCCTTTATAGTATATCCTGATGTTGGATAGCTTAAGGTCTTCTATATCATGGCCGGGTACGCCGCTAATAATAGATCCGTGGCGGGGATCGGCGTTATAGCATACAATATTGCTGATGATGATCCGTCTGCACTCACCTACCGGTGTACCTTCAGGTCCCCGCATACGTTCACCGAGGCGAACAAAGATGGGGGCATTAACGATGTCGCGCATGGTGATGTTGGTGATGGTAACATCTTCTAAAAGCGCTCCATCAACCGTTTCAAGAGCTAGACCACGACAATAGTCAAATACGCAGTTAGAGATAGTTACATTTTTAAAACCGCCATTGGATTCGGTCCCCATTTTTATACGACCTGTTGGATTTCCGTCTGAATACTTCTTTTGATCACGTTTAAATGTACCGTCCAGCAACGAGCCTTCGTCATAACCGCTAACCTGGCAATTGGTAATGGTCACATTTTCGGTAGCGCGGGCAACGCCTAAACCGTAACTGCTTTTTAAACAGATGCCATCGTCATAAGGAGAATTAACGCTGCAATCAGATACCCTTACATTGCGGCAGCAATCTATATCCATACCATCACGGTTGGTATCCATTTTTACATTGTTAATGGTGAAATTATCCACACCGGTAGCCAGGATGCCAAACCATCCGCCATGCAAAATCGAAATATCCTTGATGATCACATTATGGCACAGGCGCAAGCTGATTGATTTATTGGGCCTTTTATCGTCAGTACCTTTATTGCTTCTAACCAGGTCCTTACCCCAGATAGTGCCGGGACCCAGGATAGAAATATCGTGCAGGTTTTCACCCCAGATGAGGCTGTTGTGCCAATGACGGTGCCCGTAGTCCTGGTAGGGATTATCTGTCGAAGGCGTTTCCGGATCATCATAACCCGCTTCAGGAGTTGGCGGCGCAGCTATAATGGTAGCGCCCTGATCAATATAGAGTGAGATACTATTTTTCAGGTGAATTGATCCCGTCAGGTAATTTCCTGCCGGAAAATATACCGTACCGCCGCCGGCAGCAGCTGCTGCATCAATGGCCTTGTTAATTGCTTTAGTATCTATAGCAGTGCCATCACCTTTAGCACCGTAATTTTTTACGTTGTATGGAGAAGTTTGCGGCGCACCTTTTACGATAGCTGCATTTGAAACCGAAGCATTTAACAGCACGGCTGCAGCAAACATCAGCAATAGTCTAATTTGTTTCATATCTCTATCTAATTCTTTAAAGCTTAAAACCGGCTACACCAACCTCGGAAGGCAAAAGTACATGTACACTAACTGGAGAATGGCTCAACTCATCTGCACCAATGTCATAAGGAGTGGTACGCTCCTGACCATCTATGTCAACCGTAATTTGGTGATAAGAACCTACACCACGGTCTACGGCCGGACTACCTGCCGCGATATGATAAATACCGGCAGCATCTTTACTTAATTTAGGATCTTCGACAACATAGCCGGTGGAAGGCATATCACCGGGCGCATTCACCTTAAAAAGAATATTGCCCGCCCATTGAGGATCTGCATAAGGGCCTGAAATAGAAGCGGCTGTTTTACCCCCTTCGATAATGTTATTAACGACAGTAACTTTTGTTGCACCCAGGCCATTTTTACGCGGCGGCAGTATGATGTTATTTTTATTATTAACAAGTGTATTAAAGGCAATCAATATCCTGTCGGGCCGGTCATGGGCAGTTAGCAGAGCGCCATCAGCAACTTCGCCATCGCCGTTGCCAACGGTTATAGCCGGATCGCAGTTTTCAAAATAATTGCTAAAAATTAGTTGATCATCACCAAAGATTCTCAGTCCGGGCGTATTGAAGAAATAATTGCTATAAACCACATTTTTATTGCCATGACGTAAGGTAAACTGTGCCGGACAATCACGAATGGTATTATAGCGCAAGGTAACCCCGGAGGCCTTAACAGAAATCAGCTCGTTCTCTCCCGCACAACGTTCAAACAGGTTATACTCTACAATGCTGTTGCTTGTAGACATGCTAAATCCGCTTAAACCAAACTGGAATGCCTCAGCACCGTTCTTGCCCCCCTGGCTGGCAAAATCGCAGAAATAATTATGGTGGATATGCAAGCGTTCTGCTATTTGTTTACCTAACCCTCTGATTGCAATAAAGCGGCCCATTGCATTCTTATTGTGGAAAGTGTTATAATCAACCTCTTCATCATTACCGGCAACGAGAAGATCCTCGCCATCGCCTGTGGTTTCAAAGGTATTTTGGGTAAAACGGCAAAAGCTCGTTCCAGTCCCTAGTTTTGCTTTTGATGAGGCGTGCGTGAATTTAAATCCTTTAATAACTACATATTCAGCAGGCTTAACAAGGCTAAAACCTCCTTTGCCTGTAATCTCCGCACCGCCTGTGGTTTGCGCGCAAATAGTTACAGGATGCTCACGGGTACCCTTTGCATCAATTACTATATCTTCTGATGTAACATAACTTCCATCCTTAAGTATAATAATGTCCCCAGGCCTGGCACCTGTAATGGCCTTTTGCAATTCTGTAATAGAGGTAACATTTAAGGTTTTGGCGAGAAGAGCCGAAGGCAGAATCAAAAAAACACCAACCAGGCCCTTTTTTAAATAGTTTAACGGTTTTGACAGCATAAGTTATAGATTGAAGTGTTGATATGCTTTTATTTCAATGGTTAGATCCTTATATGATATTTTTAATTAGCCATGAACGATTGCCCTGTCCAGGTGCACATAGCCACCATCTACATGGATGATCTGCCCGGTAGTGTGGTTTGAACGTGTCGACAGCAAGAAGACAACCATATTGGCTATTTCTTCGGCCGTGGTCATCCGTCGTTCCAGCGGTATTGTGGAAGTTATTTCCTTCAATTTGGCTTCCGGAGTTGGGTGTGCGCTGATCCACTTTTCATAAAGCGGCGTCCAGCATTCCGCTACCACTACAGCATTTACCCTGATGCCATATTTCAGCAGTTCCACTGCCCATTCGCGCGTTAAAGCGTTGCGGCCACCATTGGCTGCTGCATAGGCCGACGTACCTCCCTGGCCGGTCTCTGCGGTTTTGGAAGTAATGTTGACGATGGATCCTTTTGACGCTTTCAATGCTGGTAGCGCATAATGAGCCATCAAGTAATAATGAACCATATTTTTGTGCAGCGAAGCCATAAAAGCCTCGTAATTACCGTGCTCCAGCCCTACCCCATCGTTTGCACCGGCGTTGTTCACCAGACCGTCTATCCGGCCGAATTTTTCGAGAACCATCTTAACCGCGCTTTCTATGGCCGGCGGATCGGTAAGCTCTGCTTCCACCTGGAACGCCTTGCCACCTTCGGCCTCTATCTGCTGAACAGTTTGCAGGCTCCCATGCTTGTTCCTGTCCACAATTACAGGTATGGCACCTTCGGCTGCCAGCGCACGGCAAATACCTTCACCTATACCCTGGGCCCCGCCTGTTACAACGATTACTTTATCCTTTAATGCAAGATCCATGAAAGTGATTTTCTACCGGTGTAATGAAAATATCTCCTCCATTAAAACCCATTTTTCGCCGGGTTTGGCTCCGGGCACTGCTTGCTGATATTTCCACATCAGTTGCTCCCACTCCTGTACTTTGGCATTTTCGGCATCCTGCTTGGCCTTATCCTCAAAACTGAACCCGTCGGTGGTTTCCATAAGCATGGTTAAACGGGTACCGAAACGATAGATTTCCATATTAAGGATACCGGCATCTACGATGCTCTTTTTAATTTCGGGCCATACCGCACGGTGGTAAGCTTCGTACTCCGAGATCAGCGTCTGATCATCTATGAGATCAGTTATGAGACAATATCTTTTCATCAATTGGTTTTGCATGTACAGGTTTATATCCTTTTATGCCAAAATAAGCCACTACTAAAAAGCATAACAGCGGCACCGCATAGGCGTTTTGAATGCTTCCGGTTTTGTCGGAAATAAGGCCCATCAGCAAGGGCGCGAAGGCTCCCCCTATAATAGACATTACCAGGAAAGAAGATGCTATTTTAGTTTCTTCGCCCAGGCCTTTAATACCAAGGGCAAATATTGTTGGATACATAACAGACATAAAGAACGGTACCGCCATCACCGCATACAATGCCATACTGCCTTTGGTAAGCAAGGCAAAGACTAACAGCAGTACATTGATGATCGCATAAATACTGAGCAGGTTGGCAGGTTTAATAAACCTCATCAAAAAAGTACCGGTAAAACGTCCGGCCATAAAACCAACCATGGCAATGGAGCCCCATAGGTAGGCAGCATTCTTTTCATTAACATGGTCAACATAGGCCGCGTAGCGTATAAAAAAGCTACCAACGCCAACCTGTGCACCTACATAAAAGAATTGTGCAATTACGGCCCATAGCAGGTGTTTATGCTTCAAAACCTTGATGGAAAAATCGGTTCCGGGTGCATGTGATGATACCTCGCTGTCGTCTTCTTTTACATCAGGAATATGCGTAAACAGGAAAAGAATAATAAGCAAGATCACCGCCACTCCAATAATGAGATAAGGTAATTTAACCGTATCCGCTTCCGACTGCAAATAAGCACCAAGTTGCCCTTTGAGCTTTAAGTTCTCTAACTCCTGCTTACTGTGTTCGATGCCCGTCAAAATGAACTTACCGCCCAGAATGGGCGCCAGAAAGGCGCCGATGCCGTTAAACGACTGGGCAAAATTGAGCCTTTGCTCGGAGGTGTTTTTATCGCCGAGTACGGCTACATACGGGTTGGCCACTGTTTCCAGGAAAGTGGCTCCTGCTGCAATTACAAAAAACGCAAAAAGGAAGAACAGATAGTTCCGTTCCATTGCCGCCGGAATAACCAGCAAAGCGCCGGCTGCATACAAACTTAGGCCAATAATGATACCGCGTTTATAACCGTATTTGTGCATAGCCAAACCCGCCGGTACAGCAACCAGAAAATAGGCCAGGTACACCGAAAAATCAATAAAAGCCGATTGTGTATCGCTTAACTGGCAGGCCTTTTTTAAGTGCGGAATCAATATAGGATTGATGTTATGTAGAAAGGCCCACAAAAAAAACAAGGTGGTTACCAGTATAAAAGCAAACAGGTATTTATTCTTTGGCATAATTACAATTGGTTATCGGGACAGAAAGTCAACCGGCAGCACTGGGCTTCAACGCCTAAAAGCTGTGTTACAAATAAATCGGGTTTATGGATGAAATAACTATACTGGTTACTCAAACCATTAAACTATTTTGGCATAAAAACGCCGCTTAAACCGTTTAACAGCAAACATCATTTAGTAAAATAACAAAGAATGATTTCGGCAAATATTTGTAGTATATTGACAATTATATATATAATAAGGATAATTGAACATAATAAACGAATTTACTTTTCGGGTAAATTGGCTCTGCCAATTTTATTTTATAACCTTTTAGCTTTTATCATCACAGTTTCGCCTAACCGTATGTAATGTTATGCTATATCAATTCCATTCAATCTAAATTATTTCCCTATGTTGTCAAGAAAATGCCCCTTACATCTTGTTCTATTATTTACCTTAATCCTGCCGCTAAAACCGTTGTTTGCGCAATCGCAGGTAAATGTTAAAAACGTAATTGCTCAAATTGATACATTTTACAACCATCTTCCTGGCGAAAAGCTTTACATGCAGTTTGATAAACCCTATTATGCTGCCGGTGATACCGTCTGGTTTAAAGGATACCTTTTTAACTCAACCCTCTATTATTCTCCGTTGAGCAGCCGCTTATATGTAGAATTATTAAATGACAGTAACCGTGTTGTAAAAAGAATGGCTGTGCCTGTCGCCTTCGGTATAACCTGGGGTAATATCGACCTGAGTGATGTTAAGGAAGGTTCATATTCCATAAGAGCGTATACAGGCTGGATGAGAAATTTTGGACCAGAAAGCTTTTTTTACCACTTTTTCTATGTCGCCAGTCCTCAGACCCAATCATGGCTCATCAATTCAAACTCCGACTTAGCCCAGGCCGGGGCCGAAAATACCATTAAAACGACGCTCAGAATTACAGGCTCAGATGGGCGCCCCGTCAGCTTAGAGGATGTTCAATTAAAAGCGATGGATGGTAAGAAGACCCTTTACCGGGGGACGGCCAAAACCAATGAGGAAGGTGTGCTAAATACAAGTTTCCCCCTATCAGACAAAACAAGACTAAAAAACTTATCTCTTGTTGCTGAGGATAAATTAAAACATAGTTACGTTGTTCCGGTAGCAATAAATCGTGCACAAGATGTTGACGTACAATTTATGCCCGAGAGCGGCTACATGATTGCCGGTATTCCCTCACATGTTGGGTTTAAAGCGATTGGAGAGGATGGAAAAGGCGTTGACATAAGCGGACAAATTGTTGATGGCACTACCGGGCAGCAAATCGCCACTTTTCAATCTTTTTATAAAGGGATGGGAAGTGTAGAGTTACTACCGGAAGCGGGTCAAACTTATGCAGCAAAAGTAACTTTGCCCAATGGCCAAATCAAAGAAATACCGCTGCCTGCTGTAAGGAAATCAGGTTCCATGCTACATATTCGTAATACGGAAAGCAGGGATAGTATTGACGTTTCTGTAGTCCTTACAGATGACCTGGTAAATCAAAATAAGCCACTTTTCCTAGTTGGCATGGCACGGGAAATAGTTTGTTTTGCAGCGACACTTCCTGCCGGAAGGCCGACCCTTTCTGCCCATGTCGCTAAAAATCTCTTCCCAACAGGTGTAGCGCATTTCACCCTGTTAGATGCCAATAAACAACCTTTAAATGAACGCCTCACCTTTATCAATCACCATGATAATCTTAAAATAGATATTGCCACGCTGCAAAAAGATTATAGCCCAAGGGATAGTGTTCCGTTAAAAATAAGCATTCATGACAATGCAGGTTCGCCGGTCGTTGGTAGTTTTTCTGTAGCCGTTACTGATGACGGCCAGGTAAAAGCTTCAACTTCTGAAAATATTCTAACCCATCTGTTGCTGACGGCCGACTTGAAAGGATTTATTGAAGCGCCGGAGTATTATTTCTCCGGACAGAAAGATAGCTGGCTGGCGCTTGATGCGTTGTTGCTAACTCAGGGATGGACCGGGTATGACTGGAAAAAGATTAATACCGTACCCGCACCGGCTTATACTCCTGAATATGCTTATATGGTTAGGGGAAAAGTGTCAAATCTGTTTAACAAACCTTTAGCCAAAGCAGACGTGACATTATTATCAAAGGGCAAATTCACATTTGTACGTGATACTGTTACCAATGCTGCCGGGATCTTCAACTTTGATAACTTGGGCCAGATAGACAGTACCACATTTATATTAGAAGCCAGAAACAAAAACCACAAGGTTGTCAATGCCGGCATCAGTATCGACGAAGTGACCTCGCCCGATGCGAAGAATCTAAGCCTGCCTACAGTAGCGCCCTGGTATGTAAATGCAGATCAGACTGTTCTTAATTACATGAAATCTAATACCAGCTACCATAAAGAACTGGAGAAAGCACAATATGGCACAACGGGTCACCTATTAAAACAGGTGACCATTAAAGATCAGGCTATTGTTAAAGGATCAGCCAATTTAAACGGCGCCGGCAATGCCGACCAGACTATAGATGAACAGACCATTGTGCAGGCGGGAAAAATGACCTTGTTTGATCTCCTGCAACAAAAAGTAACAGGTTTTAGATTGGGCTTTAAACGTAAGTCTTCCAGCCAGGATTTTTTTGTGAAGGACAAAACAGTAAGATTTGTTTTTGATGGGGTTGACTTGAACCGTTACTATGTACCCACCTCCGACCAACCGGACGATTATTATTTCTACATTAAACAATACCTGGATTATTTTACGGCAGAAGACATCAAAGGCATTGAAGTATTATACAGCAGCCGATATAATGCGAGATATAACAGCCATAATCTCACTGTGGATGAACAGATGAATATTAACCCTGCGGGCCCGCGCGGTTCAGATAACGTTTATCTGGAAATAACAACAAGGGCCGGAAGCGGCCCTTACGTGAAAAAGGCAACCGGGATATATGTTTACAAACCGATGCCTATTACTTTTCCAAAGCAGTTTTATCGCCCGCGATACGCTGTCAAAAACTCAAATGCACGTTTCACGGATCTGCGATCCACCATCCACTGGCAACCTAATATTGTAACCGATAAAAATGGCGAAGCCACCGTATCTTTTTATGCGGCGGACAAGCCTGCTACGTATACAGTTATTATGGAAGGTACGGATTTAAAAGGAAACCTCGGTTATCAAACACATCAGATAACCATTGGCCACAATACAACACCTTAAACCTTTTGTGTTTTATTTTCAAACGGCATTCTCTATCCGGGAATGCCGTTTTTGTTTTATCAGACACGTCAATTTAGTTGAATGAATAGCCAATCTGCAGAAATAAAGCCAGCCATAAAATTTGTCACTTAGACAACCAATTATTTTCAACGGCGTGATAGCATGCCGTTTCACTATTAAGACATATACTTTATCATGAATCGCAAAATATCATTAGCGTGTGCTTCGATTATTTCCGTTGCACTACTTTTCACGGCATTTAAAAATTCAAAAGAGTGGCAATCAAAATTTGTTACGCTTAATACTGATGGTTCATTAACCTACCATCCTGATGAACAGGGCAATACCATTCCTGATTTTAGCCGCGTCGGCTATCACGAAAATGATAAGGCTATTCCTCAAGTGCCAGTCGTCAAAACAGTAGAGGCTCCAGCGGATGGTAACGGAGAGAGGGTAATACAGGAAGCGATAGATGAAGTATCAAAACGCGAACCTGATGCAAACGGATTTCGTGGCGCTATCCTGCTAAAAAAAGGAACTTATAATGTTCCTGGCCAATTATTTATCAGAGCTAGCGGAATTGTATTGAGAGGAGAAGGAGACGGTAAAAAAGGAACGCGTATTGTAGCCGCAGGTAAGGGCCAGCGTACCTTATTAAATATTGAAGGTACAGGTAGCATTAAACCAACCGGTCCGCAAATCAAAATCACGGATAATTTTGTACCCACAGGAGCTAAATCATTTAACATAGCATCCACAGCAGGTTTAACCGTGGGCGAACGCATTATACTTTACCGGCCAAGTACCGCCAACTGGATTCACGATCTTAAGATGGATCAGATTCAGGAACGCAAAGGCACTAAACAATGGCAGGCTGGAGAATATGATCTGCATTATGAAAGAGCTATCACCAAAATTGAAGGCAATAAAATCTATATCGATAACCCTGTGGTAATGGAAATGGAAACCAAGTACGGCGGCGGTGCTATATATCCCTATAGCTTTGATGGCAGGATCACGGAGGTTGGTGTAGAGAATATCTATTTTGAATCTGAGTACGCCAATGATACCGACGAAGATCATGGATGGATAGCAGTGGGGCTGTCGAAAATTGAAAATGGCTGGGTAAAAAATGTAACCGCACGTTATTTTGGTTACGCCTGTGTAAGTACCGAAGCCGGTTCGCGCAATATTACGGTGACTGATTGTAAATGTGTCGATGCCAAGTCCATTATTACTGGCGGCCGCCGCTATTCTTTTAACAATACAGGGCAGCTCAACCTATTCATAAATTGCCATGCCGAAGATGGGCGCCACGATTATGTAACAGGCGCAAAAGTTTGCGGTCCGAATGTTTTTTATAATTCTACCGCCAAAAACGTTCATGCCGATGCCGGGCCGCACCACCGCTGGGCCTCCGGAACTTTATATGACAACATTGTAACCGATGGCGAGATCAATGTACAGGACCGCCAGTACATGGGTAGCGGCCATGGATGGTCAGGCGTTACACAGGTTTTATGGAACTGTACTGCCAAAGCTGCCGCTGTTCAAAAACCATGGGTAAGTGGTACCAATTATTGCATCGGGCTGCATGGCCGGCAGGCAGAAGGAAGTTTTAAAGGCAGGCAATACGGGGAATGGGAAGGATTGGACAAGGATGGCCTGGTTCCACCATCGCTTTATATGGCCCAGTATAAGGCGCGTCATCTAAAAAACAACAACCAGTAAATAAAAAGGGAACAGGCGCTAAACCTGTTCCCTTTTGTTTGAGGCGTCCGTTTTAATAAATGATGCCCGTTTCATCAGCATTGATGCTGCTTAATTATTCATAAACTCTTTCTGGTAAACTAACGGGCTTTTACCTGTTACCTGCTTGAAATACTTATGGAAACTGGCAAAGTTATTGAAGCCGCTTTCATAGCATAACTGCTTAATATTGAACTTATTTTCAATCAACAACTTGCAGGCGTGACCTACTTTAATTTCTATCAAAAACTGCGAATAAGTTTTACGGGTTCTGGATTTAAAGTAACGACAAAATGAGTTAGGACTAATTTTGGCCACTTCGGCAATTTCTTCCAGCTGGATCTTACGTTTAAAATTGGATAAGGAATACTCGTAAATAGCATTAATACGCTCATTTTCGGAGTTTTCCAAATTACCCTTAAACCCGATAGAAGAAAGCACGTTTACCTCTGCGCTACTGCCAATAGCATCAAGCGCTTCTATCAGCAATACTATTCTTTTGTTACCTTCCGCAGTAAGCATTTTATCAAGAAGGCAGGCAACGCTTCTTTTGGTTTTTCCGGTGAGCAAAACCCCACGTTTCGCTTTCTCTAAAATTGACTTAAGGGTTTTATTCTCCGGCAGCAGTAAAAACTTGCTTCCCCAAAAATCCTCACAAAAATGCGCCACTATTACGTCAGCTGTAACTTTAGGATTTTCAACATAATAGGCATCATCAAAACGCCAGTAATGAGGCAAATCAGCACCCACCAATAGAACATCACCTGCATTAAACTGCCGGATATGATCGCCTACAAACTGGGTTCCGTTTCCTTTTTTAATGTGAATCAATTCAAATTCAGGATGATAGTGCCAGCGATTATTAATGGGATACACATCCTGGCGTACGCTAAAGGACTGCGCAGGCCCTGTAGAGACCTTGAGTAACTGTGGTTTCATTCAACTAGATTTACAATTGATATTGGTAAAACGAATATATGAATGCCAAAATAACTGAACAAGTTGACAATTATTTCTATCAGAAATATTACAATCCAACCTTTATTTGTGTAACAAGAATGTTGAACGTAACCCTATTATTAAAAGTATGAGATCGCACTTGTTTTAGCTATATTTAGTCATTTACGGCACTCATTAATCTCATATCTTACCACTATTTTATCCTTCAATGTCAACTACTACGAATACTTTTCTACAAATCCATCACGATGACAACGCCCTGGTAGCACTAACTAATCTCACCAAGGGAACTTCCATTCGGTTCAACGGATCTGAATTTAGGCTGGAAACCGACGTGGCAGCAAAACATAAATTTACTGTTGGCGATTTGCACCCTGGCGATCCAATCTTTATGTATGGTGTTCTGGTGGGAAAAGCCACCCAGTTTATTCCACGTGGGGCAGCTATCACCACGCAGAACATTGAGCACGCCGCTAACGACTTCCGTTTAGGCGAACGTAAACTCAACTGGCACCAACCCGACACCAGCAAGTGGGCAAACCGCACCTTTATGGGTTTTCACCGTGCCGATGGCAGCGTAGGGACGGCCAATTACTGGGTAGTGATACCACTTGTTTTTTGTGAGAACCGTAATGTAGAGGTGCTGAAAGAAGCGCTTCTGGACAAGCTCGGCTATAAAAAAGCGCTTGAGTACGAGACTGATGTGGAAAATCTTATAGAGCTTTATAAAGCAGGGAAACCTGCGCATGAAATATTAGATGTTGTGCCGCAAGAGGTTTTTAAAGAAACCAGCGACAACAAGGTGTTTCAAAACATTGACGGCATTAAATTTCTGACCCATGAAATGGGCTGCGGAGGCACAAGACTTGATTCTGATGCACTTTGCGGACTACTGGCAGGTTATATTACTCACCCTAACGTTGCCGGAGCAACAGTATTAAGTTTAGGATGCCAGCATGCGCAAGCCAGCATTTTAAAAAAGGAAATTACTAAACGTGATCCGGATTTTAAGAAGCCGCTGATCATCCTGGAGCAGCAGAAGGAAGGGACGGAAAAACAATTACTGCAAAAAGCCATTGTAAAAACTTTTGCAGGGTTAATGGAAGCAAATAAAGTTGAACGCCAGCCCGCTCCGCTTTCTAAATTATGTATTGGGTTGGAATGTGGCGGATCTGACGGCTTTTCAGGAATTTCGGCTAACCCGGCACTGGGATATATTTCAGATGTATTGGTGGCCCTCGGCGGTTCTGTGATCCTGGCGGAGTTTCCGGAACTTTGCGGCGTTGAACAGGAACTAAGCGACCGCTGCGTTAACGAAACCACGGCGGAAAAGTTTAACAATCTGATGCGTGTTTACAATCAAAGAGCAGAAGAAACGGGCTCGGGATTTTATGCTAATCCTTCACCTGGAAATATAAAGGACGGTTTGATCACCGACGCCATTAAATCTGCGGGAGCAGCTAAAAAAGGCGGATCTTCGCCTGTTACAGATGTGCTGGATTATCCAGAAAAAGTATCCAAACCAGGATTAAACCTGCTGTGTACACCAGGCAATGATGTGGAAAGTACTACGGCTGAGGTAGCCGGCGGAGCTAATATCGTGCTGTTTACTACCGGCCTTGGCACACCAACCGGCAACCCTGTAGCTCCCGTAGTTAAGCTCTCAACCAACACAGCCATCTTTAACCGCATGCCTGATATTATTGATATTAACTGCGGAACCATTATAGAAGGCACCGAAACAATTGAGCAATGTGCTGAACGGATTATGGAGTACATTATTGATGTAGCCAGCGGTAAAGAGCAGCCCAAATCTGTAAAACTGGGCCAGGATGACTTTATTCCGTGGAAACGTGGAGTTTCCCTCTAATAAATAATGGTTGTGTTGCAGCAGAAGACTCATCAGCTGCCACACAACCTTAATCAAATTCCAAATAACACCTGATTATTTTGCCCACCGCTACGGGTTGTTAACCAAAAAATATTCGATACGGCAGGCGGTACCTTTAGCTTGCGGATCGTGTTGATCACTTAGCTGCAGCTTTAAAACATGCTTACCGGGTGTAAGCCCATCTCCTAACATCAAATACCAGGGTAAATGCAGGCTTTTGCTCCATTTAGTATATAAATTTAGAACAGGATAGTTCTTGCCGTCAATAGTGTAATTGATTATTCCGGCATCAGGACCTGCAACTACTCCTATCCCTATTGCACGTCCGTTAAAAGGCAATTCCAATGATGCTCCCGGTTTTTCCGCAACCAGCATAGGAACATGTACAAAGCCAGGCCTGGTACCAACACTGTCGGCAGGCTGCCAATTCCCCTCAAGTTTAAATTTGTCATTGATCTTCGCCTTATCAATATCGAGATAGTCACCATTTTCATAATTAAAAGGATCATCAGGTTGGGGTAAAACTGCAGCCATTAGCCTTACTGGTACAGGTTTATTCAGTTCGGCGCTGAGCAATTGCCTGATGGTTTTAAAATAAATTTCCTGTCCAAACGGAGAAGGGTGAAGATTTTTGAAATCGTCTTTCCAGTTAAATTCGTGGCCATCAATGCGGTCGGTAACTTCTTTGGCGAGATTAATAAATGGCAAATGATACTTTTGTGCAATTTGCTCATGTACTTGTACTTCAACCGGAGTTTTTCCAGCGTGATAATCAGCCATTTTATCTTCATCCACAAAAGCCATCAACACTACATTAGTATAGGGGTTTACATGCAAGGCATGTCTCACAATCCCTTCCAATGCTCTCTGCTGTGTTAATGAGTCGGTGCCATTTACCCTGTCATTTACCGCCGATTCTACAAAAAGCAAATCAATACGACCTTTGCTCAAAACATCATGCCGCAGCCTGAATGCATGAGGCAGGCTGCCTAACGAGGGAATGCCTGCGTTTATAAATTCAAAACCAACATTGGGGTAGGTATCACTTAAGAACCGGCTGACTTTATCGCGCCAGCCGGTCATATTAGTAATCGAGCCCCCGAGAAATGCTATGGTTAGCTTCTTTTCAGATTTAATTCGATAAACGGTATTTTTTAAATTGCCGAAATGACTGATATATGCCTCGCTTGAAAGTAAAGCTCCGGACTGCTGTCCATAACCAAGACCAGAGCATAAAATGAGGACAATGACAAATAGCAACTTCTTCATCGAATTAAAATCAGCTTAGCATCGTATTTTTTGTTGGGACGAAGGCTTACCATCACCACCCCATGCTGATTAACAGTAACCTTAAACTCGTCTGAGAAAACGCCCAAATCCTTCTGCCGCCACAGGTCCCGAACAATATATTTGCCCTTTATACCCAAGTCAGCCCACTTCAACACCACCTCTTTAGCACCTTCATCACCAGGATTAAACAAGCCCGCAGCCTTAGTGCCATCTGCGAGGTCTTTAGCCAATATTCCGGCCTCGCCCTGTTTTGAAATTACCGTGGCTTGTTTGCCGAGCGGGTCCTGGTTTACTGCAAGTACCTCATCGTTGGTGAGCAAACTGAGGGTAAAGTCATCCAGCTTGGTAAGGTCACAACCCAACAACAAAGGAACCGACATTAAACACCAGGCGCTTACGTGAGTATACTGCTCATCGGGCGTAAGCTGGGTTGGCCGCGGGCCTTTCCCCCATCCTACATAACCCACAATCATCATATCCGGGTCATTCCAATGGCCCGGATGCTCGTATTGAGCCCATTTATCCTGAGAGAAGAGGCGTGGTTTTAAGCTGTTCCAGCGGTCCCGTATATCGCCTCCGGTTCGCCAACAGTTTGCATATTTTGAAAGCTCTGTAATAGAGGCATAAGGCGTACTGTTTGATAAGCTATAAACAACGTCGCGGTTGGTTGCGCGGAGTGCATCGTACATCTTTTTTGTCTCCGGCAATTCGTTCGGGCTCCAGTCATATTTCAGGTAATCAAATCCCCATTTGGCAAACTGATGCGCGTCGTTGTCATAAAAAGTATAGGTGCCTATAGCATAAGGAACAAGCTTCTTATTACGCGGAACATTTTCTTTCACAGCTTCAAAAGTACCTTCAGGATTATTGGCAGATCCTCCCACATGATGCCCGTATGATTCGATCCAGGGAGTGGAATAAATACCGATCTTAAGTCCCATCGCGTGCACTTCATCACAAAGTTTTTGCATATCAGGAAATGTGGCCGAATCTGGTAAAATGGCTTTCAGTTCCCCTCCCCGCTTGCCTTGCCAAACATCATCAATGTTCATATAACTCCAACCGTGATTAATAAGGCCCGACTTCACCATCGCCTCGGCATTATCATGAACCAACTGTTGGGTGACTTTGGTTGCATAAATGTTCCAACTATTCCAGCCCATAGGCGGCGTAAGCGCAATCTCCTCACCTACTACAACTTTAAACTCCCGCTCGGTCTGTCCCTTTGCATTTTTCGCTTTCAATATAACGCTGTAAGTACCGGGCTTGTCAATCGCCCCCTTAAACTGTCCGGTTTTGGCATCCACTTTAACGCCCATAGGAAGGTTAGCTGCGCTAAACGTCATGGGTCGAACGCCCGTGGCCGGAATAGTATAAATAATAGGGTGCCTTGGCCTTACACCGAACACTTTTGGTCCATTGATTTGCGGTGTTGGTTTTTCTTTAGGTGTTAAAATAAACTTTGATAAACTGTCTGGCCCTTGCGCATTTGCGTTTATAGCCAGACAGGAGAAAATAGCGGCTAAGGTTAAGGTACAAATATTTTTTTTCAGTAAATTCATAAATAACAGGTTTGGTTGATGTCCTAGTAAATTTTGTTAATCCAGTTCGCCACTTTTCATTTTGCCGTTTTGATCTTTCGCTGTTAAAGCGCCTTTTACCTCAACTTTAACTACTGTCGCAACTGCATCTGGAGCTTTGTCGGGTACATTGATCACCAGCCCCTCGTTGCTTGCTTCTGTTTTAAGCTTTGAACCATTCGCCAGCAATTGAGCAGATACAACAGCGCCCTTCAAATCTGGAACAACAAGCTTGCCGTTAGTCGGCCAGTTAAATACTGAAAAATATAATATGGTATTGCCATTTTGAACTTTCCGGGTGCAACGTCCCCATTCAAGCGGCTTTAGCGGGCTCGCCTGGGTAGCGTAGATTGCCTGGCCGTTTACCTTCATCCATTCGCCCATAGCCTTAAGGCTTTTTACACTTTCTTCCGGGAACTGCCCCAAGGCATCTGGTCCAACATTTAACAGGTAATTACCGCCTTTTGAGGCAATATCGATCAGGTTATGGATGAGGGTTTCCGGACTTTTCCATTTGTGGTCATAGCTTTTGTATCCCCAGGTTCCGTTCATGGTCATACAGGTTTCCCAGTCTTTGCCATCCAGTTCGCTCAGGTTAGGAATCTTCTGCTCAGGCGTTTTGTAGTCGCCCGGAAAGTTCGGACGCTTTAAACGATCATTGGTTATAATGGCTGGTTGCAGCTTTAAAACATCCTGTAGTTTTTGGGCATACTCATCAGTCATACCGGTTGGGGTATCCCACCAAAGTACAGCTACATCACCGTAGTTGGTCAAAAGCTCTTTTACCTGCGGTACAGCTACGCGGTCAATGTATTCGCCCATGGTAGCTGTAGTTTGATAAGGGTCCCAATGGCCGGCATGAGTGGCTGTATAAGCATCAATCCGGGCCGAGTCTGGGTTTGGCCATCCGTCAGAAGCTGGTTTTCTGGCTACAGCGCCTCCGGGATTGTTCCAGTCTTGAGCCTGGGAGTAATAGAAGCCTAGCTTAATACCGTATTTTTTACACGCTGCCGCTAAAGGCTTCAATACATCTTTACCATACGGTGTGGCATCAACAATGTTCCATTTACTTGCGTTGCTTTTAAACATGGCAAATCCATCGTGGTGCTTCGCCGTGATCACAATATATTTCATGCCCGCCTCTTTCGCCATTCGCACCCAGGCATCCGGATCATATTTAACCGGATTGAAAGTTTTAGCTTTGGCCTGATACTCAGCAACGGGTATCTTACCCCTGTTCATGATCCATTCGCCGCCATGGGCTACTTCATGTCCTTTGTATACTCCTCCCCAAACGGCGTAATCGCCCCAGTGGATAAACATACCAAAGCGGGCCTCTCGCCACCATTTCATCCGTTCGTCCCGGTTTAATGTTTTTTGAGCAGATAGTGTACCGGATATACTTAAAAATCCGAGCAGCATAAGTAAGAATTTCTTCATAATGCAATATAAAAATGTGGCTTACAAGCAGAATAGACTGCTTTTTCTGTTATTAATTGGTTGTTGTAACTAAGCAATAATTTAAAAGTGATTGTTACAGGCTATTAACTATTCATTCAATTATTTTGGCCGTTAAAAGTAAGATCAGTTAAATAACAGGTATAAATAATTGATTGATCAGCTGTCGATTTATTAGCAATCGCCGCCTTTACTTTTTAGGTGGATAATAGTTATCTACCGGTTGAACAACTATCCGGGCCGGGCCGTCAGGAGGCAAACAGGCTGTAAAAAATGCGATGACTGCTCCTTTTTCATCGACAAATACAAAGGGCCGTTCCCGTCGTTTAAATTGCTCGGTGGTACGGTCATCATATTCAACAGTTGAATTGTATACTGGATCATTAGTTACAGGCAGATAAGCAATGCCGTCTTTTGAATAATACTGAGCGCCGTTTTTGTTATGACCGGTAACATCCCCTTTAAAATCGCTGAGGATAACATTATACTGACCGGAAGCCCACCAAATTGTGGGGTCCTCAAGCTGGTTATTGCCGGGCAATAGATTTTTGCCCTCATTAAGCAAGGTATATTTTCCATTAAAAGCTGGCGCGGTATAGGCCTGAGCAATCCGGATGTCACCGAAAGCCTTACGACCGAATACATAAACGCTTCCGTCGGGTTTAATTAGCGGAGCGGGATTGGAAAAAGGCATGGCAAAATCATCAGACCTGGTCCAGGGGCCGGTGATGGATTTCGACCAGGCATAACCCGTTTTATTAGCTGTCGAAATGTAGTAAAGTAGATAAAGATCTCCCGCCTTTACTATCTTGGGATTATGGGCACGTTCTTTATCCCAAAACCCATCCCTTTTACTAATCACTACCTCCTGAAAGGTATAAGGCCCATAAAGATTATCAGACGTCGCCCGCACAATTTCTGATTGTGTTGTCCAGCCGCCCATTCCTGAAGCTTCCGGCCAGCGCGAGGCAAACATATGATAAGTGTTGCCCACCTTGATTACGCTAGGGCACCACAAAAAATAGCCATCCATTTTAAAGCCGCCCTGCTTTACTGCTGGTTTCATAGCATCTTTCAGGCTTTGGCCGCATACCGTGACCACAACTAAAAGAGCTGCTATCAAAGTGATGAATTTCTTCATGATATGGTTTAGATTATGTTGAATTAACAAGCAATCATTTTTTTGCGACAGGAACACCGGCTTTCAAATGCGCCTTACGTAATAAAGCCTCCAGGTAATAGTAATCGGCATAGCTTAAAGGAACATCAACTTCACTGTTTGATGGCTTTGAACCGGTGCTGTGCAGCAAGATAAATCCCCTGCTTTGACCAGGCGCTGCGAGATAGTGATCTGTCAGGCTTTTAATAATCTTATCAGCTTTATCCTTGTACTGCTTGCCATTTTTACTGTAGGTGCTTAATTCGTAAAGGCCGGATGCCATAACTGCTGCTGCTGAAGCATCACGTGGCTCGTTGGGGATACCGGGAGCGTTAAAATCCCAGTAAGGAACAAGATCCTTTGGCATATTAGGATTGTTAAAAATAAACCGGGCTATATTTTCGGCCTGCTCCAGGTAGGCTTTGTTGTGCGTATAGCGGTAGCACATGGTATAACCATACAATCCCCAGGCCTGCCCACGAGCCCATGCCGACTCATCAGCATAGCCCTGATGGGTTTGGCGATGCACAACCTTACCAGTTTCGGGATCATAATCTACCACATGATAGGAGCTGTAATCGGCTCTGAAATGATTCTTCATCGTAGTGTTGGCATGACTTACTGCCATTTTATAATAAGATGAATCACCGGAAATATGGGTAGCGGCAAACAAAAGTTCGAGATTCATCATGTTATCAATAATCACCGGGAACTTCCATTTGGGCCGGTTATCCCACGACTTGATGCAGCCTACCGTTGCGTTAAACCGGCTTGACAAAGTTTTAGCAGCTTCCAGTATAACTTCTTTATAATGTTCATCATGTGTTAAACGATAACCATTGCCTACACTGCAATAAATTTTAAAGCCCATATCATGAGTTCCGCCATTGGTTTTCTCCTGCTCAATGGGAGCCGTATAAATGCGGGCCTCATCAAGCCACTTATTGTTTTTGGTATACTCGTACAGATACCACAATTCGCCGGGGAAAAACCCGCTGCACCAATCTTTGCTGGCTACAAGCACCAGATTGCCGTTTGCATCAAGCGTACGCGGTGATACCAGGTTGGTTTTCCCTGATTTTGCTTTGGCATCAGCAATCTCCTTAAACATTACATCAGTTTGCTTTTGGGCGAATGAAAATCCTTTAGATACTTCATCCTGACTAAAAGCTTTAATGCCTATAAAAGAAAGCAACAACAGGCTATATATTTTCTTATTCATCGTTATTCGATCTTATTAATCCAAGGGTATTAATTGCACCTCGAGCAGTTTCATTAATCCGGATTTTTGTATTTCAAGCGGAGCTATTTGCAGGTGATGGGAACCGGCGTTGAGGGAAACTTCGCCGATAACCTGCTCTTTAACGCTTTCTCCCTTAGCGGTAGTTTCTACCGTTCCCTGTTTCTTGAAATCATCCAACTTTAGTTCATAGGCACCGGCATTGGCGTTGTCCGCAGTATATTTTACGAGGATTTTAAAGTGGGCAGGCTGCAACAGCCGAAAATCCCAGTTCACGGACTGATCCTTGTTCTTCCAGTTCTCCACATAATACTTACCTGCCTTCCCATCGCCAAAACGGAAGCCTTTGCCTTTTAAATCCGCATCAAAAGCGAGCAAACGGTTAGTGATGTCATGGCTTGCCAGTAACCTTAACGAATCAGTCTCTACATTTCCTTCGGTCTGAACAACTACTACACTGCTTACTTTATCAGGAGCATTGTGCGGAACTTTTATTTCGAGATCAACTGGATCGATACGTTTTACTTCCAGATTTTTATGAGCAGGATCGGCTAGCAGCCAAACCTTTGCCACATTACTTCTTAGCCCCTCAATAAGTAATTTCCCATTAGTGGGCCAATTGAATACCTGAAGGTATAAAAGATTGCCCTTACGGGTAGAAACGCCCCAGCTTTGGATAGGCAAAGGAGTTTTAGCGGTCTTATAAATGCTTTCGTTGTTCACCGCCATCCATTTGCCGATGCTATCCAAAATTCTTATGTCTCTCGCATCAAATTCGCCATCACCTTTCGGGCCGATATTCATGAGTAAATTACCGCCGCGCGACGCTGCTTTGGCCAATAACCTAATGAAGAAGCTGGCAGGCTTGTGGCTATTGTCGAACTTTGAATAGCCGTAGGACTCATTAGTTGTTGGGATTGCTTCCCAATCACCTTCTGTAGGATAAAATTCTGCAGGACGATCGGATGTATTTTTGTAGTCGCCCAGGTTTAAATTGCCTGCTCCTCTTGCCAAACGTCCATTCACCACCACATTTGGATCTGTTTGTCGGATAGCTTCCAGTATGCGGATGTTCTCTGATAATGGGAGCTTTGCAGGCGTATCAAACCATAGAATATCTGGATGATACATTCTGATCAGTTCCTGTATCTGTGGAATAGCTTTTTCGTTTACGTATTTAACAGCTTTGGGCAATAGTTCGGGGTGAACGTCATACCAGTTTGTTCCACCGTGAAGTAACTTGTCGCCCCCGGGATTATCATAATCCCAGTCATTACCCGGTGCGTCGGGGTGTTCCCAATCAAAGGCGTGCGAATAATAAAACCCGAACTTCAGGCCGTATTTCTTACAAGCTGTTGAAAGATCAGCCATCGGATCATGCTTCCACGCCGTTTGTTTAACCACATTATAGTCTGACACCAGCGAGTTGTACATCGCAAAACCATCATGATGCTTAGCCGTGATAATGATGTACCGCATGCCTGCCCGTTTAGCGGTTTGTACCCATTGATCAGCATTAAACTTAACGGGGTTAAATTGATGGGCAAGTTCCAGATATTCAGCCCGCGGAATTTTCTCTTTACGCATCAGGTGTTCAGCATAGCCGTCAACTTTTTTGCCTTTCCACTCTCCCCCCGGCAATGAATAAACGCCCCAATGGATAAACATACCAAAGCGTGCATCACGCCACCATTGTATACGGCTTTCATGGGTTTGCATGGAGGTTTTCCACCAGCCGTTCAGCGCTTTATCAATCTCTTGCTGATCACGTGCTTTGGCTTGGTTCTGCATACCTGCTTCGTCGCCGGTTTGTGCAAAAACAGCGGAACCGGAAAGACTAAGAAGAGCAACGAAGGTACTTTTACAAAACAAAGTTGTTAGCTTCATACAACGGGTATTACAGTTTTACAATTGATCATTATCTAACCAGATCAAGGGATGCCTTACGGGCAGATTTCGGATGATTTCTTCATCCTGAGGGTTATGATCCAGCTTTTTCCAGAGGTTAAGCCAGTTTGGATTATGGTAAGCAACAGCACCAAAAACTAACGACGGCTGCGCAACGGGCCAGCTTTCCCAGTGCATCACATCATGCTGATATGGCCATTGATTTTTGTCATTAAGAAAGGGCTCTAAAAACTCAATGCCTTTTTTGATGGACCGGCCGTCCGGCGTGTGATATTCCCACAAGTTATTCTCTTTAGTACTCAATACCTGGCAGATGGCACTCATGGCGTCCAAATCAAATATGGAATAGCCAAAGGGCTTTGTTCTTTTCAATTCCAAAGGAAAGCTACCGTTTTCGGCCATTTGGGATGGCAGCAGAACTTCCTTATAGCGGTTGCTGCAGAACTCCATGAGTTCTTTATTGCTCGTAAATTTGGCGAAGCAGGCCGCCTGCATTACCCAGCAAGTACCATGGTTATTTTTAGCATTCATTTCGTCCTTGCCGTGGGCGCTCGTAGTTAACCAGGTTAAATATTGCGCAAACCAATGCTTTGTAGCGGCGAGGGTTTCCTTATTCATGGCGGTAGAGCTTTCCATCACTTCCAGTCCCTGCACTACTTCCATCAGTTGAATGGTATCAATTATACCGATGCCGCGGCCGGTAGCTATTCCCTTTATAGCCTGCGCATATTCAAGATTGGGATTCATGGAAGTTTCCGGATCCACAAACCATGCCCTGATATGCTTTTCGGCCTGTTTAACATATTTCACATCACCGGTTAGCTTATAGGCCGACGCCAGCGCTCCGATAATACGGCTGAAACGAATCATGGCGTGACGATGCGCTACAAAGTTATCTGGGTTAGTCATACCGTCGCGTTGAATATAAGGGCCGTTCGGATTCTTTGGATCAGGCCACCAGTAATCGCCCTCAGAATAAAAATCGTGTTTACCCCCCGCACTCCGCGGACTGTTCTCAGCTGTTACGGTTACCGGTTGCTGCTTCATCGCCCATGCGGCCTCCTGCATTACATATTTTTTAAGTTCGGCAGCAACCTGTGCTTTAAAATCGGCCTGCTTATCCTGTTTCCAGGCTATGGCCGCTTCTGCCGTCATGACAACCAACAAAAGCACCATAAGCTTTTTGATCTTCACTCCTTTCATAAGTACTTTACTCAGTCATCATTTTAAAGCTCACTTTACCAATATTATCAGGTTTGCCTTTAGCAGCTTTTGACATTGATCCTTTGACTTTCCCATTTTCATGCACAACGGTTATTATCCGCAGACTATAGTCTCCTTTTTCATAATTGAAAGTTTCACCGTCGTCATCATACAGCTCATATTTTGCGGGTTTTTCACCATAATACCTGATCTCCAGGTCGACCTTTTGTCCCACTTTGGGTGCGTGCAGCATGGCTGGCATCATTGGCACTACGCCGCCATCTTTTACATATACCGGTATCTTATCCAAACCCGGCGTAACCGTAATAACTTCGCCATTTCCCGCATATTTTCCGGTATAGAAATCATACCAGCGGCCTTTAGGCAGTATCACCTTGCGACTGGTTTGCCCGGTAAACATCGGCGCTACTAACAAATATTCTCCGGCCATATACTGGTCCTTTACTTCTTTCGAAGCAGCTTCTTCGTACGGATTTTCTTCCAAATTTGCTTTTTTATTGTCTTTCCGGGCATCAGCAGTATAAAAACCCTCTTCCAGATACATGGATCTGAAAGGCGGAATACCTTTAAAATGGTACTTCGCAAATTCACTATACCAATAAGGCATCATTTGCATACGCAATGCCGCCATTGTTTTTACCTGTTCGGCAACCTCGGGGAAAGTCCAGGGCTTGGTACCGCTCGCCCAGGCATTGATCATAGCCATAGGCGAAAAAACGTTCGACTGAAACCGTCTTAGCCACTCTTCCGCGGTTTTAGACGCCCTCACTTCGGGTGTCCACAACACCCCTGCAAAACCGCTGTTTACCAAGGCCGTGATGAAATCCTGATGATTATAATAGTCGTTATAGATTACATAAGGAAAAGATGCTCCTCCGCCATTAGAAGCTCGAACTAAGCCAAATGTGCGTTGATTACGCTGGTGGTACAGCTCAAAGGTATAACGCTGCATCATTAAGCCATAAGTCTGGCGCATTTGTTCAGCAGTGTGTCCCGAAGGGAAAGTTGCCACATCGGGCCACAGGAAGCCATCGCCACCGTCTACTTCGTCCATTTTGTAACCGCTAATGCCGATATCTACCTTACCTTTTTCCAATTCTCCAAAGAAGATCTTTCTCGCCTCGGGCATAGTCAGGTCTGCAACCAACCCGTTCCAGACGGTGTGAGAACCTGTGTATGGCAATATAGACTTATAAATAGGCGACTCGGGAGAGATATAAGGGTTGGTCCATAAATTTAACCGGACACCTCGCTTCAGCATATCTTGAACCAGCTTGGCCGGTGCAGAAAACCGGGTCTTGTCCCATTCAAAAGTACAGGGGTATGATTTACTTTGCCAGCCCGGTTCAAGTCCGATAAAATCAAGCGGATACCCTTTTTCTTCAAAAGCGCGGGCTTCATCTTCTACTCCTTTTGCATCGGTAAGCCTTTGCACGCGCTAGGTAAAGCCCAAGCCCCATCTTGGTGGTAAACATCCTCCGCCATTTAATAAATTGTATCTGCTTACGGCATCTAAAGCTGTTGGTCCGGCAAAAACATAAATTTCTGCTCCTGCGGCTGGGATGAGCATTTCTACTGCATCAGAATAAGGGTGCGACGACCAGCTTTTATCCATATTACGATCCTGGATCTGGGGAGGGGTTTTGCTATCGCGCCTAACCGCAGTCCCGGCGTAAACAGTGATGTAGCGTGCAGCATTAATAAACACACCATAGCCTTTTGAGGATACATAAAACGGTGTGGGGGCATGAGTACGGCCATTATCTTTTCCAGCATAGTTATCCACATGCAGCGTAAGCACCTTTCCGCGCTGAAATACCGTTTGGAAATTGAGGCCAAAGCCAAACAACTGCTCATTCTTTTCTAACGGAAAACGCAGGTAGGTTTTCCCGTCAGTTACTTTTGCTGCGATTTCAGCCTCGGGCAGAGGGAATGATGATGTGGGCATTTGCTGCAGACTTTGATGCAAGGGCTTAGCACCCGATGCTTTTAACAAATCAAAATCTTCCGGTTTACCTACTACGCCTTTCCATATGCCTGGTTCAACTTCGCTCCAGGTAATAGTTTGGGCCCTAAGGCTGTTAAAGCCGATAAAAGCAACAATAAATACTAAGTAAAACTTTCTAAAAGTCATTCTGCTATTCGCTTAGGCGTTATAATGGCACTATGGTATACGTTTTCCCTTTTGCCGTTGGGAAATCAATTACATATCCTTTTTTAAATGAAATATCCTGCAGCTTAACATCCGGCTTTCTCTCATATACGGGTACGGCCGGTTTTGCATTCAGCATATTAGGGTTCACTCCTTGAGCCGGTTTTGCTGCAACTTCTACCACTTTAACAGGAATTGGCGTTCTTAAACGACAGTTGCCGCCATCGTTTGATTTAATGGATCCTTTTTGAAGTTTACCGCTTCTCCAACTGATGCTTACTTCAAAGTTGCCACGGGCCTTAATGCCGCTAATATTACCTTCGGGCCAGGCGTCAGGCAGGGCAGGTAAGAGCTCCACTTGGCCATTCTGGCTTTGCAGCAGCATTTCCGTCATACCGGCCGTACCGCCAAAATTGCCATCTATCTGAAAAGGTGGATGCGCATCAAAGAGATTAGGAAATGTACCACCTCCACCCATGGTTTCTTTCTTTTGCGTTGGATCCATGTAATTAAAAGCAGCTCCTAAAATTTTGTAAGCGTGGTTACCATCATGCATCCGCGCCCACCAGTTAACCTTCCAGGCCATGGACCAGCCTGTACTTACGTCACCACGAAATATCATCGACTGTTTCGCCGCAGCTGCCAGCTCTGGTGTATTGAAAACTGAGATCTGCTTGCCAGGGAACAGGCTGAACAGATGAGAAATATGCCGGTGAGTGTCTTTTGGATCATCCCAATCTTTAAACCATTCCTGCAGCTGGCCGTATTGGCCAATGTGGAAAGGATAAAGTTTTTGATAGGCCTCTTGAAGCTCCTTTACAAATTCGGCGTCGGTATTTAATATTTGTGCCGATGCTATACAGTTTTGGAAAAGTTCTCTGATGATAGACATGTCCATAGTAGTGCCCATGCTAACCTGGTATTCCTTCCCATTAATTTTAATGGTATTCTCCGGAGATGTGGATGGATTGGTAACGAGATAGCCCGAAGCCGGATCTTTTACCAGCCAGTCTAACATAAACTCTGCGGCCCCCTTCATCAACGGATAGCCTGTTTCTGCCAGGAAATGTTTATCTCCCGTGAACAGGTAATGATCATACAGATGCAAGCTCATCCATGCCCCACCCATAGGCCAGGCCGACCACCGCGGCATGCCTTTGGGATCCTGATCATAGCCACCCACAGTTGAAGTTTTGGCCCATATATCGCTGTTATGGTGTTCAACCCAACCGCGCTTAATGTCGTAGTTAACTTTTGCGGTTATCGCGCCATTGACCGAAAGTTCTTTCAAAAAGTCGAATAACGGTTGGTGGCACTCGGAAAGATTGGTGTTCTCCGCCAGCCAGTAGTTCATCTCCGTATTAATGTTGGTGGTATAGTTACTACCCCAGGGCGGAATCACCTCATCATTCCAGATGCCCTGTAAGTTTGCAGGCGCGCTGCCCGGGCGGGAGCTTGAGATAAGCAAGTAACGGCCAAACTGGTAATATAAAGTCTGTAGCGGCTTATCAGGCTTACTGGTATTAAAATGCTTCAGTCTTTCATCGGTAGGTAGGTTAACGGGGGGCTTGTCTTCGCCGAGCTTAAAGCTTACTCTTTTAAAAAGCCTGCTATAATCGTTAACATGGTTATTTAATAACTGGCCATAAGATTTAGCAAAGGCGCCTTCCAGATTTTTATCGGCTGCTATTGCCGGATCTTTCCCTTGCAAACCCGGTGATTTATCAAACCCATTAAAGCTGGTGGCTTCAGTGAGATAGAAAACCACCTCGTCTGCAGAGCTAATGTTGAGCAAGTTGCCAGATGCCGCAACCTTTCCACCATAATTCTTAACCTTCAGGTCGATCTGAAAATTCATGCCTTCACCCGTGGGTTCGTCATAAATTACCTGCCTGGGCTCAGTGGCGCGATTGGCCACATAACTTGGCGCTTTGCCTTTTAGCACCAGTTCATTATCACCCACTGTATTTACTTCAAAGTGCAACTTGCTTTGCAAGACAGCCGAAACGTTAATTGCGCCTTTTTTATCGGCCGTTATCTTCACCATCATTACATGATCCGGGTAACTGATAAAAGTTTCCCGAAGATAATTTACACCGCCTTTGGTATACTTAACCGTTGTTACCGCATTGTTGAGATCCAATCCCCGACGGTAGTTCGTAACCGAACTATCAGCCATATTAAAATTAAGCAGCAGATCGCCCAGCGGAAGATAACGCGCCGTGTATGGCCCCTGTAAATACTTTTTCCAGAGGGCAGCGGCTTTATCATAATTACCATCGAAAACAGCCTGCCTTACTGCTGGCAAATGAGCCGGCCCTTGCGGATTATTCCCTGCTATGGGGTAGCCCGACCAAAGATTATGATCGTTAAGCTGAAACCTTTCCTGGTTAACCCGGCCAAAAACCATCGCCCCGGTTGTGGCGTTACCCAACGGTAAGGCCTCCTCCCAGGCTGTAGCGGGTTTATTATACCAAAGCCGCAGATTGGGGTCATCCGACTGGCGTTGCGTAGTCCTTTGAGTATCCACATTAGGCGTAATGCTTTGATGATTATAGGCAGCTTGTGCATATATACTGCCTGCCGGAAGAAGGAACGCTAGTGGAAGCAGCTTTTTAAAGAGAACCATAATGTTTAAATAGTCAGGAATACGGTTTGCAATCCGGGTGATTGTACACCCACTACACTTTTACCATTATTTGTTTTGATACTGATGATGGCCCGGCCATTATACGCCTGTACTTTGCGGGAGCCGCTGGACGTACCGAGATCATCGATTAAGGTACCGTCTCCGCTTAAAGAAAAATTCACCCAATTGGTGGCATCCAAACATTGAACATTGTTTTTATCCAGCAACTTTACCTGAACGGTTACCACACCGTTCTGCTCTGATAATTTTTCCAATTTCAGCTGGGCCGGTTTTTCCCATTTGTCGGTTTGGTAAACCTGGGTTATTTCATCGGTAACTATAGTTTTACCCTTACGGGCCTTTACTTTAATAACGTTTTGTCCTTTGTTAAAAACCACCATCCAACGTAAACCCGCCGCCGGGAAATCCTGGCTGTTGCGTTTGTGGATGCCAAAGCTTTTACCATTAACAAACAGCTCGGCCTCATCACAATTGGAATATACCTTAACCATCTTCTGTTCACCCTCTTCGCCCCATCTTACCGGCCAGGTATGCCCGTAAATGTGCGCCATCGGTTTCTCAGTCCAGTAGGATTGAAATACGTAATAGGCCTCCTTCTTTGTTAGGTCGCGCTCAACAACGCCTTTCTGATTCATGTACGGGATGGGATTATCCGGTCTTACGGGAGTTGAAAAATCTTTAAATATCCAAAAGGCCGAACCGGTTAGCCATGGCATGGTTTCCTGCTCTTTGAGATGCCAGTCGAACAAGTTACAAATATAAGTTTCGCTCCAATCGCCGTCTTTTGACACACGGGCGGCGCCTCCATACAGCGATGCATCGCCAGAACGCTCGTCGGCACCATTGTTGGTTTTAATACCTGCCAATGCCTTATCAGGATTTTCAGAATGACGCAGGGCATGACTATCGCCGCCCCATTCCGCATGAAAGAAATGGTTGACCTTTTTAAACTCGTCTTCAGTTACCTGTTTGTATTCGGTAAAAATACCCCGATACCAGCCCGCCCAAATGGAGGGAGAATACACATCCGGAATATCTTTACAAAAATCACAACGGCGGATAGTGGTTTTGCGGGATGGATCAAGGCGATGTGCGCGGTCATTCTGTTCTGACATAAAAGCCCTGATCTGTTGTTTATCATATTCCGGAAAATCGCCTTCCCAGTCGTTTTCATTACCTAATCCCCATAAAATGACAGCGGGATGGTTATAATGCTGCTCAATCATATTAGTGAGCATCTGCCTGGCCTGGTTTTTATAAACGTCGCCGCCAAGGCCTCCACGGCACCACGGCTCTTCCTCCCAAACGAGGATGCCGAGACTGTCGCACAGATTAAGCACAATGCGCGACTGCTGATAATGGCCTAGGCGAATAAAATTGACGCCCATATCCTTCATCAGCTGCATTTCCTGCCTAATCATCAGCTCCGTCATGGCCGCGGCCACGCCTGCATGGTCCTCATGGCGATGGGTGCCACGCAACAGCAAGCGTTTTCCGTTGAGCTTAAACGGACCATGATCCACAAACTTAAAATTACGGAAACCTACTTTTTCGGTCTGGGTAAACGATTCACCATCGGCTTTTGCTGCGACCTCTACGCTGTATAAAACAGGATTTGATGGCGACCACAATAGAGGCTTTTTCAATTGAAAAGAGCCAATTTGTGTATCACCTGCCAATGAAGCCAGCTTATATTTTGCTTGCTGAATAACTTTTCCGGCAGGATCGATCAGCTTAATTGTTCCTTCTGCTGAATTAACTTTTTCGGGATCGTAAAATCTGGCCCGGATATTTAGCTTGCCTAGTTTTCCCGCTGAATCAACCTCCGCAGCTGCAAAAACCTTATCAAGAGAGACCTGCGGCGTGTAAACTAAATTAAGATAGCGATAGATACCGCCATATACGTTAAAGTCGGATAAGCGGGAAGGAATACTTTCGAGATCGCGCGAATTGTCACAACGTATTTCAATCGGCACTTTTCCTTTAAACTGCTTTTGAAAAACAGGTAATTTCTTGAAGTCTTCCACAGCCTTGGTAATATCTGCGGTCCACTCATCATAGCCGCCAAGATGTGAGGCTACCTTTGTCATGTAAACATATACCTCTGTTTTTTGACCGGCCCCTTCAAAGTGAAGCAGCGTGCGGCCATTAGCATAAGGATTGTCTACTAAGAGTTGAGTGCGGTACCATCCGGGGCCCTGATAATAATTTACATCGGGATCAACCGCATCACGGGCATTGAAACAGTGCGGCAAGATTACCTGTGTCCAAACTGGAACGCTTTCTGGGTTACCTTTTACAACAGGCCGCACTGCCTCCCATACCCCTCCCAGATCCTGTCTTAAAAATTCCCAATTGTTGATGAGCCTTGTTTTTTGCTGGCCCATTACAATGTGATTACCGATCAGAACAATGAATATTAACAGTATTTTTTTCACGACGAGATTTCAAAGAGGGGATCACTGACAGAATCCCCTTTAAAATTATTGAGTAGATAAAACCGGCATCGGGTAACTTACCACCTGTACCACGCCATTTGTGGCCAGCAGATCACTTGTATTGATGTAGCTATTGCCATTTACAGCCAACGGGTAATCGGAAGTGTTACTTGCTGAAGCATCCTGCACCCGTATGGTCAAGATTGAATTTGGGTTGCTTACAAACGGAGCCGGAAGTATAAAACCCGCCAGGTTGTTGGTAAAAGTACCGGCCGGGGCCAAGGTATTTACCCTGACATCACTAATGGGTAAGTTATAATGCGAATACTGCCCCTTAATGATCAGATATAGCAAATAGCTCTTCAAGTCAGCAGCATTATAATCCTTCCAGCTTTTTGCAGCCTTCTTTGCTGATGTTAAATACGCTGCCCAATAGCCTGTATTTTTGGTAGTAACGGCATTATTGGTAAAGAAAATAAAGGTT
>Ga0157369_10000438_pt1 | contig 55463 bp, 49 predicted proteins | sample C25metaG_FD_113461 | JGI IMG/M metagenome (GOLD analysis project Ga0157369, IMG submission 113461) | Corn rhizosphere microbial communities from Kellogg Biological Station, Michigan, USA - C2-5 metaG | ecosystem: Host-associated > Plants > Roots > Rhizosphere > Soil | place: USA: Michigan... | reverse complement strand
GATAATTCTTAGTTATCGATCGTTGGGATTGCCCACAACTTCGAGCGCTTCACATCTCTCCAAGGTGGGATCCTCCCTTGCCTGCCGCTCACACATCCAAGGCTGCTCGCAACGCACGCCACATATCTTGCTGTCAGAGGAGCGCCATTCAACCGAACCGCTCGAGACATCTGTGGATCGTTACCGGAAGGTAACTTCAAGGAGAGTACCACAGAAGAGGGACACCTGGCGGTACTTCCCGACTCATCGTGTTTCAGGAAAGAAGCGAGTTTGCGATGAGGACGAAACGCTGCGCTACATAACACGAGCATGGAGGACCTTACTGTCGCAGCAGCTTGGCTATCGATTTCACCAAGGTGGGCCACAGATGTCGATCGTACCTGTAGTCGGCCCCGCCAGTCCGATGTCTCGGGTCATCACGCGAGCGACTGCGAATTCGGCTGTCAACCCGAAGCTACGAACAAGCAGTCGACCGCCAAACTCTCGCCATCCAAGCCGCGAATAGTACGCGATCATGTGCGGTTCACAGACAAGCAGGCCAAATGCTACATCAGCCTGCTCGTACAAGAACTCGACCGCGCGCCGGAGCGTCGTCGCGGCATATCCTTGCCTACGTGCTGCGGGATGCGTCTTGACACCGCCAATACCACCAATGAGCGCAGGCTGCCCATCGCGTGTCCCCTGTCGCAACACGACGCCGGTGACGCTAGTCAAACGTCTGTTGTCATCCCGCGCGCGAGCGCACCATTCTGCAACAGCCCATTCCAAAGCCCTCCCAGGCCAGTCTGCCGAGCTGTCCGGCACCGCGACAGAGAGTTCGCCGAGCTCCGTGAGATCGGCCTTCGTCATGTCGGCGATTCGGTCGAGCGATACGACGCCGTGTATCCGAGTGGACTGCGCCTGTGAAGCCTTTCGTGCGGGATCGTCCAAGCCGGTCATCGGTGTTCGCCTCCGCTCTTCACCGGTGAATGTGGAAGGGAGCGCTCCAGAGCTGAAAAGTCGATTCGGAGCCCTACGCTTTCGTTTCACACTGCCATACCGCGGTAGCCTGTACCCGTGTCACCCTAGATTATAGAATAATAGGATTCCTCGTGGGGAAGCTCCTTCGAACACGGAATCAACGGCTGTCCCGCGTTGACGAACGTGATCGACGTTTCGGGTTCGTCTGTTCGCCCATGCGTTGGCGAATCCGGTCTATCATGGCGCGAGCGACATCCTCACTAGAATGGTCAGAGAAATCCGGTTCCTGGCCTTCTCGAAGATCCCACTCAGGAACAATTGCCGGGTCTTCCATCATGCGGCCGTCAGCGAAGAAGAAGATCGTCTTACGCGCGTACTTTCTATCTTCTAAGAATAGGCAGACCTCGACGCGCTGGCCGAGCTTGTCGAAAGAAGACTCATTCGGAGGGAAGGAGCCGTGACAAGGCTTCAAATAATTATATTACCTACCGCACGCTCGCGCAAGCGTTTCGTCTTGAGGGGATCTCGCCATACCACCAATCCAGGGAATCTAGTCGACGATCTTCTCCAAGCGTAGATCATCACGATCAGGTTGCCATCGCCACGATGGCGGTCGATGGAAGGGCCGAACGATCTGCGGTCGAGGTGCGGACTGAACATCGCATCTCGTTGCATCGCTGGTCACTCCGTCCGTGCAGGGTAACCGCGTCTCGGTCAATATCTACACGACAACGCCAATGACGGCGCCATCGACCATCGCGTCGAGCAGTAGCCGGGGGGATCGATGGATATCGTGATCGATGAGCACGATCACGTCGGCTTAACCGCGTACCACGTCGGCCATCGCTCGGCCGTCGTGTTGATGGTGAGGTGGTGCTGCATTGCGAACTGGTCGACTGCGGCTTTGACGCCGAACGAGGTGAGGAGCGCCGCGTCGAACGTACCAAACGTCACTGGCTCGAAAGCGTGGTTTGTGAGTGCATTGAAATAGTCATGGCCAGCAATGAGCCCTCCGGGTCGGACTTTTTCGTACCATAGCGACAGATCCCGCTGCGCGTGGACATAGGCGTGATTCGCGTCGATATATACAAAATCGAGAGACGCAGGCGAGAATCCAAGCGCGGCCTCATCGCTTCGCCGTCGCACGAATGCGGTTCTCGAGGTGTGTGCGCGAAGACGGTCTTGCGCGCTTTCGTAGCGCCGCTGCATCACGTGATCGCTGGCGTTACAGCCATCACGATAGTCCTCCTGCCGTGACCATGGGTCGATGAGCCACAGCCGCCGTCCGCGCCATCGTCGGAGTATCTGTAAGGCAAACTCACCCTTGTGCACACCGATCTCGGCGCCGTCACCATCGAGTCCCATCGCGTTCAGGAGAAGTCCGAGTTGCCAACGACGCTTCATGGGCGTGTTACGCATGCGGTTCATCACGCTTCCTCATGCGACTGAACGCAGACAAACGCGCGTCAAGACGGGACCATCGGTTGTTTGGATTCTTCATCCTGTTAGCCATCCATATTACAGTTCTCGGCACATTGGACCTTCTCGATCGCATCAACGGTGTACTCGGCCATCCAGAAATGGCGAACTCGCTGACTGAGTGCCTATCGCTCCACTCGAATCGGGCGGCAGATGAGGAATTCGATGCGATGGTGGCCCGGGTCGAAGGGAGATTCGAGAACAGCAGCAACTATGGCGTGGTCTTACAGTTCATTCAGGACCATTCGCGGCTCGGCGACCGTGAAGTGATGCGCCTGTTCGAGTTCATCTACTCTTCGCTCGTCAACAAGTTCAAGGGCGAATTGGGTGAGTTGCTTGCGCGTCCGGCGCTGCTCGCATTCCTTCCCATCCTCCGAAGCGAGAACGTCGAACTCATCCTGGGACCGGAGCTGGCTTCGCATCAATTGCGGCGACGCCACGGTTGGTACCCTGCAGCGGACGCGCTCTTCTGCGTCCGACATCCCGATGTCTTCGAGGTTGTCGGCATCGCCGAGGTGAAATCGAAGGCAACGCCACTCTCCGATCTACGCGATCAAGTCATGAAGAATATCCTTCGGCTTCGTCGTGGGATTCGCGCTCGCGGCGAGGATGTGTCACCCGAAGCGATCCGCGTCCGGACGTTCGCGGGACAATCGATCCCGATCGGAGGGGTCGATAAGTCCATCGCAGAACGCGTTCCCGCGCTCATGGTCATCCCGCACCGAGCCGCGGGGGACTTTCGGCCCGTCCGGTATCCCGATCACGCGAACCAATGGATGTCCGAACTGCCGTACAGGCAGGATGACATCACCGAGGCGGCCTACGGGTTCATGTCGTGGTATTTCGCGCGCATCGGACCGAGGGTGTTCTACTACCGCTCGGAGGGGAAACAGATCGCAGGCGACCTTCGTCGGCCCGCTGCGCACGACGATCTCTCCCTCGAAGAAAACGGGAAACATGCGTTTCTCGAAGCGATCTACTCCACAACAGGGAGGCGCGGGTTTGATCCGAGCGAAACGCGACCGCCGGGCCGACGCACACCGTGGCAGACGCTCCTCTGGTTGTACAACTCGCTCGGCTTCGGCTATCAGCAAGCAAGTACCGACGAGTTCATGTACCCCGAGTTCACACCATCGGACGAGAGCGCTGCCCGCGTGAAGCGTCGCGATGACGCAATCGCGGCCTACCGCGCCGGTCGCTTTTCCGATGCGCTTGAGCAACTTCCCCATCCGGGTGAGCAGAAGGACCGTTGGTGGTCAAGACGCGAGTGGGTGATGCTCGCCCGCATTCATGCACGGAACGGAGACGTCGCTGACGCGCGCGGCGCACTTCGTTACGCAACCTCGATGCCGCCGATCGAGAGTTTGTCGCTGCCAATCGAAATCGCAGGAGTCGAGGTGCTCATCGAGATCGCAGCGGGCGATCACACCGCCGCCGAAGCGAAGCTGCTCATCGCGACTGCCACCCTTGATGCCGTTCGAGCCAAGGTCGACGAACATGCTTCGAAAGGATGGGAGTTGCCAAGCGACATCGAGCCGAACAGCGCGCGTGAGGGTGTCATTGATCTCGCTGTAGCTCACGCCGCCCTTGGCAATGACCAGGCGACCGTTGCTCTCCTCACGCGCCTTAGACAACTGCGTGGCTGGGAGCTTGATTTTTTCTCGGCGGATCCCGTGCTGAAGGGTGTATTCGGGCACGCGGGCACACTCAATGAGCTACGCCGAGCGATCTCGGCGCGCGGCGAACTGGCCGTCTTCTGATGTCATTCATCGGCGGGCCTGCCACCGCGTAGCCAGAGTCGCGATTTTAGAGCCTCGAAAAGCGCCTTACCAATTCGGTAGCGCTTGCGCGTGGCTCGCGGACGAAGCGCTCCTGAAGAGTGACAGAGGCGAATGCGGTGCCGCTGACGATACTCTGCGAGAGTGCCAAGTCGGTGCCGCCTCGATGGTCTTGAACGATGGCGTAGCCGGTCGCGGCTCTGATTCGCTAGCCAGGACCGGGCAGTACTTATCGATTGCGGCGACGAGTCCGGCAATCATCCCGTGAGATGGGTGCCTGCTCCCGTGAGTAATCCGATCGTGCCGCCGGCCGTCCCGCGATCAGAGGGCAGATGTACAACACGTCGGCGCCCGGCCCTGCGTAGCCAGGGTAGGGAAAATGTCTCCAACGTCCCTCTCTTAGATGTAGAAGCCATGGCGCCCTTCCGGTCAGCAGCTACTCCCTCGCAACGCGCGTTGCGCGTCTACGCGTTCGATCCGTCGCGGGGCGCGAGGCTCGACAACGTCCTGACCATCCGCGTTCCGTACGAACAGCTGAAGAAGGGACCCGTAGGCGCCAAGATCGCCGTCATCGACTACGACGCCTCGAACGAGCGCTACTACGAAGGGATCAACCTCGACGACACGAACATCCTCGGCCAAAGTGGCATGGCGCCTTCCGAAGCGAACCCGCAGTTCCACCAGCAGATGGTCTACGCGGTGGTCATGGATACGATCCGCCGATTCGAGACGGCGCTGGGCCGCGAGGTCAAGTGGCGTCCCGGGCGAACCAAGGGCACACCGTACGGCGCCGCGTTGCGCATCTATCCTCACGCCCTTCAGGAGGCGAACGCCTTCTACGATCCCGAATTGCACGCGCTTCTTTTTGGATACTTCAAGGCGTCCGACGACGATGCCGGGGCGAATCTGCCGGGACAGATCGTCTTCACCTGTCTCTCGCACGACATCATCGTCCACGAGACGACGCACGCCATCCTCGACGGCATCCGGCCGTTCTTCAACGAGCCGACCGGCCCCGACGCCGCGGCGTTCCACGAGGGCTTCGCCGACATCGTGGCGCTGCTTCAGCACTTCAGTTTCAAGGACACGCTGCTCGACACCATTCAACGCACGGGCGGACTCATTCATCGGAGCCAGCTTGCGCCCGACATCGCGGCCGACCGCGGCGGAGCGTTAATCCAGGCCGAGATCGGCGAAGACAACCCGATGGTCGACTTGGCCCGTCAGTTCGGCGAGGCCATGGGCAATCGCAAGGCGCTCCGCAGCGCCCTCGGCACGCGGGCAGATCCCCGCCTGCTCGATACGCTGACGGAGCCGCACGAGCGTGGCGCCATTCTCGTCGCTGCGGTCTTCGACGCCTTCTTCAGCGTCTACATCAACCGCACGCGTGACCTGATCCGCATCGCCTATCCCGACGGGCGGGCGATCGTGCCGAACTTCCTTCACGCCGATCTCGCCAACCGCCTAGCCGAGGAAGCAGCGAAGTCGGCGATGGTGATCCAGAACATGTGTCTCCGCGCGCTCGACTACTGTCCGCCGGTCGACATCAACTTCGGCGACTACCTCCGCGCCCTGGTGACTTCGGACCGCGATGTCTTCGCTGAAGACTCGCGTGGCTACCGCGGGTCTCTCGTGAATGCTTTCCGCGCGCGCGGTATCCGACCCAAGGGCGTGATCTCGTACAGCGACGACGCGTTGAGCTGGGACAAGTACGAAGGCGTACCGGACGTTAATCCAGATTTCAAGTCGCTCTTCACCGCGCTCAACGAATACGAGGACTCGCCCGACCGGGACAACGAGAAAGACATGTATGCGACGCTCTGGATGCAGGCCGATGCCTACCGCTCACAACTGGGGTTGGCGGCGGAACCGAAGGTTCAGGCGAAATCACTGCGGCCTCTGCACTTGATCCGGCCGGACGGCTCGCTTGAGCGCCGCATCGTCGCCGAAATCGTGCAACAGGAGCCCGACACGCCGGTCGATCCCGCCGATCCGGCAGCGGGAACGTTCACCTTCCGCGGCGGTACGACGGTGCTGATCAGTCGCAAAGGCGGAGTGCACTACGCGATCTCGAAGCCGACCTCCGGACCGGAAGGCGCCCGCCGGCGCGAGGGGCAGCGCACATTCCTGAAGAGCATGGCCGAATCCTTCTCGTTGGCCGCGCACATCGCGTACGACCACGAAAAAGAAAACGCGTTCCACGGGATTCACCGAGGGTTCTGACGATGGCGGCGTCGATACGCATACGGATGTACCGCACCGGATTCGGCGATTGCTTTCTCGTGTCCTTCGGGCCGGTACGATCGGCGAAACACGTCCTCATCGATTTCGGCGCGCACATGCATGGCGAGATCGGAACGATGGACGCGATCATGGACGACATCGAGGACGTCACGAAGAAGAAGCTTTCACTGATCGTCGCCACTCACGCACATCGCGACCACATCTCCGGTTTCGGCAAGTTCGCCGATCGGTTCGGGAAATTCAGCATCGGCGAAGTGTGGATGCCCTGGATGGACAACCCGAAAGACGCGGCCGCACGAAAGCTCCGCCGCAAGCAGACCGCGCTCGCGGATCGACTGCAATTGCATCTACAGTTCACGGCGAACGGCGGCAAGAAAGACCCGTATCACGACCAAGCTATGGCCGCGCTGTCGAACCTTCGTGGCAACGGACCGTCGACGTCGGCGCTGGCAAAGGGATTCGACACTTCCGCCTCGGTAAAATACCTCGGCGCCGGCGCTCGGGTCAGGAACGCCGGCGCCATAGCCGGACTCTCCGCCGAAATCCTCGGGCCGTCGCGCGACAAAAGCTTCCTGTCGCGAATGAATCCGCCGCCGCATCAACGCTACATGACGACGGCGACCGACGACATCGCAATCGTGCATCCGTTCCTGCGATACGAGGTCACGGGCGCCGATGCGGCGCTCATCGTAGGCCAACCGATAGTTCCGCCGAACGAGCTGAAGGACTTGCTCGACGTGTCCCGCGCCCCCGCCGGCCGCTTGGCGCTGGTCCTCGACAGCGCGCGCAACAACAGCAGCCTGGTCATCCTCTTTCGCTTCAAGGGAAAGGCCCTGCTCTTCCCCGGCGACGCGCAGTGGGGCAACTGGCAGTCGTGGATCGAAAACGACAACGCGGCCGACCTGCTCGGCGACGTTGATTTCTTCAAGGTCGCGCATCACGGCAGCGATAACGCCACGCCGGTCGACGTCGTCGCCAAACTGAAGGAGAAGGATCTGGCGGTGATGGTCTCGACGCAGATCCTCCCCTATCCAACAATTCCTCGCATGCCGCTCATCAAGGCGCTCGACAAGCGATCGAAAGGAAATGTCGTGGTGCGAAGCGACTGGATCCCATGGAAGGACAAGCGCGTGCCGAAGGCGCCACCGAAGCCGAAGCTCCCTCGCGGTTTAAAAGCCGGAAAAGTGTGGATCGACTATGTACTATAGACTTGAATAGTTGATGCTCGGGCGCAACACGAAAGGTGATCTTGTGAGTCTCGACATGCGTTTCTCCGATCGTGAACACCGCGGTCCTCGTGTTCCGCCCGCTTCTATCCAACTCTTCATCAACTCTTCTTCGTTCCCTCCGCGGCTGGATATCGGCTATCCGATGGCTATCCGCGGACCGACGTGGTCCGCAGCAAAAGTCATTCAGTTTGTGCAAGTTACTGATGACGCAGCAGTAAGGCTGCATCGCAACTGTGACCTTCACACGGTGGGGGTCAGCGGTTCGAGTCCGCTAGCGCCTACCAAATTGCAAATCCTCGCACGCCGCTCAGGTCGAAAGACCGGGTGGCGTTTCGGTTTAGTGTTCCGAGGCGCGAAGTGTTGGCCCCAGGTGTGACTGCCCCGCCAAGCCTTTCGAAGCGGTCCACATCACGAGGGTCTTGGAATCAGCTCGTCCTGGTGCTTCACGCAGTTTATCGACAGACGCACGTGATCTCAACGCTGCCATCAGGATGCTTGATCTGGATCTCCGTCGGCTTCGTTCCCTCGGGACAATTTTCGCAATCGTCCGTCATCACCTTCTTAGTAGCCTTCTTTACGGTGATTGTACCTAGGAATTTGTGCTTCTTGACGACCTTGTGAAGTGCACTCATAAGCCCGGAGTTTTCCGGCGTCTTCTTCTTGGTGGCCATTTACTTTCCTCCTTGCTTTCTAACAGTTACGGCATTGATGACTAGACGCGCTGTGGTTGGATTGCCTTCCTTGTCCAAGATGGTCAGATCGACTGCGCCTGGTTCTTCCGACAGATCGCGAGGAATCTGAACGTTGATGGTCGTTTCCTCACCCTTGAGTGACTTCGGTTTGAATGCCAGCGGCTTGAGATCAGCTGTAACCGAAGCGACATTGACAGCCTTCTTGACGGTCAGAGGGACGATTACGGAATCAAATTGATTAATGGTCGCTGCTGCGCCGCCTTCGGCTTTGGGCGGTGCATTGAACTTCGGCACGTCCAGAAAGAACGTGGCCTGTTCGATCGGCTCAAGCAGAACGACTCGATCGGGAAGTGACTCGAGTGTCACGGCAATGGCGTTCGGGCCAGCAGCGATGACTACCGGTGCTTTCGACTCGGTTGTTTTCTTCCCCGATTCAGCTGACTTTTGACGTGTGGTCACCGTTTTCACCGGAGGTTTCCCCGGGCAATTCTTCGTCGTGAGAGGAATCGGGACATTTGCGCTGAACAGCTGCCAGCATTGGTCCCGTGTGAGTGGTTTATCGGGGTCGTCCACTCGATTGACGAATCCAGATGGAGTATGTGATTTGATAACGATGCTTCCTTCGCCGACGCGCGCAATCTCGTAGTCGAGATCCGGATCATTTGCGCGCCTCGTCATCGAGAAGCGCCGGGGAAGAAATGGCCACGTCAATTGCACGGCAAGAAATCCCTTCTCAAGTGCATCGTCGCCAATCGAGGTCTCATAAGAGATCTTGCCGCCGATCTGGAATCGTTGATAGGGCTGTTGAGCGGCATGTCCATTGATGTTGATCAGTGGAGGGTGTTGGTCATCGGGAATGTCGTTCAATCTCAAAGGTAAAGAGTCGCCGCGATCATCGCAGCATCCCGTGATGGTGATAGTCAGTTTCCGCTTTCCGCCGATCGAAGGTCCAAGTAACACGGGCTGCAGGCGCAGTCGCGGTAGATTGCGAATTTCCTCCTTCGAGGACTCCAGAGCGACTGGTGTCGCATAGCGTCCACTGACCATCGCCGGGCCCGAGGCGAGAGCATCCTGTGTGACCATCAGCTGCATCGAATGGTTCGACTTTAGTGTCAAGCCGTCCGCCGGACCATAGATCTTATCGCCCAGAATGATCTGCGTACCCGTGAAGAAGTTGTCGCCCTCGATGGTCACCAGTGCGTTCGACACGCCCACCGGAGTCCAGCGAACGTCGTGAATTACCGGATGCAGACTCGATTCGTATCCGTGCGTTGTATTCACGGTGATGCCCGGATATTCGATGGAATTCCGATATCGCGGTTGAAAGATTTCTGGTTTTGTAAGGCCCAGTGTAGCCGCATAGTGAAAGCGTGTGCCAAGGCTAGCGTCACAGTCCTCAAAGGAAGTTAGCGTCTTTCCGTCGTATTTCTTCCAATATGTCCTGACAGTCGCCAGCAATTTCTGAGGCGTGCAAGTATCGCAATCCGCTCCCGGGAGCGCGGCTACGGCAAACAACTGTCGGAACCCAGGAGCGACGGACCGCCGGCCGAGGACCGGACGGAACATCCAGCCGAGAACGAGCTCACCGGGATTGGCCGACATACGCTCATAAGCCACGGTGTCGGCGTCTCGATAGAGATAGAACGTCTGTTCACGCGTGCGCGACGAGAGTCCCACCTGAAAAGTGTTAACGACCGCACTGCCTCCGAATGCATTTGATCTGGAGCTCAATGCGGCAGCGTTGTACGTATTCGCCTGCGGCATTAAAGCGACGAGCGAGAGTCCTGGCGTGACGCCAGATCCAGTCTGACCAGCGGCTTTCAAGGTGATCTCGACTACAGCGACGGAATCGGCCGCCGTCTGCGGCGGGTCGATGGTCACATTGAAGCCGAGTACCGTCTGAAGACGCTCCTTGTCGCCGGCGAGGCGATCGGACAGAGCTCGCTCCAGAATCATGCGCAGATTGGTGATCTGATAATTCAGGTTTGTCGAATCGTTCAGAAGATCGCCGGCCGACGGACCGAAGTTCGGAGTAAAGCCCGAGAATGCTGGAATCTCCGTGAGCTGCGGCGCTGCCGGTGTCACACCGGTCGTTGTGACGCTGCTCGGCACGAGCGTCGTAGTTCCAGCCGAGGGGGTACTGGTGACGGTCGGCGTTGACGGTCCGAGAAGCGACACCGCCGTGTTGCTCTCGTTCGAATGGAATCCTTGGATGGTCGCCAACGCGTCGGCAAGCTTCTTCTGATCCACGAATGGCTGTGACTGAAGACTCTGCAGAGAAGCACTCAGGGTATCGAGCATGATCTGCAGCGTCCTGTTGTCAAAGACCTTCGGCTCTCCGACCGAGATGCCGTTGGGCTGTTGTTCCGATCGGGGCGGGACGAAACGCTGGCAATCAGCGGCCGGCGATTGCAGCGCGAGAAGGACGTACATCCCAAGCAGAACCAACCGTAGTGGCGAACGCATGTGAGCCTCCCTCATGTTTTTGGAGGGACAATTCTCCCAGTTTCGCTACGGGATGGATAACAAAATTTCGTCATTATTGAGATTGGCGAAAATCGCTAGGTGGAGGCACACTCTAGCCGTTGGTCGGTCACGCATGGACACTCTAAGGCAAAAAAAATTCGCCACTGCCAGCGGCTAACTTCAACGGCGATAGCGTCATCGACCTGCCGCTCGTACCTCGAACTGGGCGAGGTCCGGTCATTTTGGCTGAGAGGAGGGGATGTTTGGTGCGGGCATGGCGCAACATCGGAGTCAGTGTCCATCTTATCGTCGACTCTTCTCCGACGCGGCGGCAGATCGCGATGTCGCTCGCGAGGGGGGGGGCTTCGAGGCGCAATTCCGTATCCGCGATAATTTGAAGCACCGCTAAGCATGCTTTCCGAGGAGGAGAACCCCGAGCTGAGTTGTTTGACGCCAATACCTTTGCTAGCTTGGCGTCGATGCCGCCGCCCATCCCCGAACAACTCAGCGAGACGATTGAGAGCCTTTACCGGTTGGAATCGGGGCGGGTGCTGGCTACGCTGGTGCGGCTTCTTGGGGATCTGGATCTCGCTGAAGAGGCGATGCATGAGGCCTTCGCCGCCGCTTTGGAGTCGTGGTCTCAGGCTGGGATTCCGGAGAAGCCGCGTCCGTGGCTGATTTCTACGGCGCGGTTCAAGGCGATTGACGTCATCCGGCGGCGGGCGCGGTTTGAGGGGGCGCAGAGAGAGCTCGTTGCTCATTTGGAATCGCGCGTCGACAGCGTTGGCGTCGGGGACGATGAGATCGAGGACGATCGCCTGCGGCTGATCTTCACCTGCTGCCATCCCGCGCTGCCGCCGGAGGGACAGGTGGCGCTCACGCTTCGCGAAGTTTGTGGACTGACTACGGAGGAGATTGCGCGCGCGTTTCTGGTGACGCCGGCGACGCTCGCTCAACGCATCGTGCGCGCGAAGGCGAAGATTCGGGAGGCGTCGATTCCGTACGAGGTGCCGGGGCCGCTGGAGTTGCCGGGGCGGCTGGACGCGGTGCTGCAGGTGGTCTATCTCGTCTTCAACGAAGGCTATTCGGCGGCGGCGGGAGCGGAGGTCACGCGGGGCGAGCTGACCGGCGAGGCCATTCGGTTGGGACGGCTGCTGGCCGAGCTTCAGCCGGAGGCGGAGGTCATCGGGCTGCTCGCTCTGATGTTGCTGCAGGAATCGCGTCGCGCGGCGAGGACCTCGCCGTCCGGGGAGCTGATCCTGCTCGAGAATCAGGATCGATCGCTTTGGAACCGTGGACAGATCGCCGAGGGTGTGGAACTGGTGGAGAGAGCGCTGAGATCGGGACGCTTTGGTGCGTACACCGTTCAGGCTGCGATCGCGGCCGTCCATGCGCAGGCGGAATCGCCGGCGCTGACCGATTGGCGGGAGATCGTTGCGCGTTACGACCAGCTGGTGCGGATTCAGCCCTCGCCGGTGGTCCATCTCAATCGTGCCGTGGCCATTGCCATGCGCGACGGTCCGGAGGCGGGTCTGATGGCGATCGACGCCGTGCTGGAGCAGGGCGAACTGGCGAATTACTACCTGGCGCATTCGGCCCGTGCCGAGATGTATCGCAGGCTGGGCAGGACGGCCGAGGCCCGCTCCTCGTATGAGAGAGCTCTGGCGCTGACCCGACAGGAGCCGGAGCGGCAGTTCCTGCAGGCTCGGATTCGCCAGCTGAAATAAAAGTTCGAGCGACTGTCGATTTCCGGTCTTCCCGACGACTATAGGGCAAAGGAGAAGAACTCATGCCTCAGTATCTGGTTTGCAACTACATGCCCGACAACTTCGACCCGTCCGTCGTAACGGAAGCGATGATGGAAGAGATCCATGCGCTCAACCGCGAAATGATCGCGGCCGGCGTCAGGAAGTTCGCCTGCGGGATTGCGCCGCCCGCAGACGCCAAGACGGTGCGGAAGCAGTCCGACGGCAAGGTCGTCGTCACCGATGGACCGTACACGGAGACGAAGGAGCACATGGGTGGTTTCTGGATTCTGGAGGCCGCCAACATGGATGAAGCGCTGGCGTGGGCGCGCAAGGGCGCCATCGTTTGCGACGTGCCCGGCGAGGTGCGCGAGCTTCTCTTCTTCCCCGCTCCGGAACAAGGCGAAAGCGCGTAACGCGCGCGTACTGACGAGATTGAGGAGCCGGGCGCAACGCGCGCCGGTTCCAAATCTCGATGAGGAGAAAATCCGTGAAATACCTCTGTTTCGGCTACTACGACAAAAGCAAATTCGATGGCATGACGGAGAGCGAGCGGAACTCCATGTTCGACACGTGCATCGAATACGACGAGCATCTTCGCGCCAACGGGCACTGGGCCGGTGGAGAAGCGCTTCAGCCTGCGGAAACTGCGCTGACGTTGTCCTGGAAGAACGGCAAAGTGGCGACGACCGATGGTCCTTATGCAGAGACCAAGGAACAACTCGGCGGCATTCTCGTCCTCGAGGCTCGCGACATGAATCACGCGGTCCAGCTCATGAGCCAGCATCCGGCGCTGACGTACGGCAACAGTTTCGAGATCCGTCCAACGTCGGACATGAGCGAAATCGTGAAGGCGAGCGAACAGCGGCGAAACGATCACTCTCGATAACGGAGGTGCGCGTCGTTCGCGCACCTCCGCAGAAAGGCTGCATTACTCCGCCGGCTGGGAGCGGACCACGAAGTCGACTTCGCCGACGACGAGGTGCGCCTTGGCGTTGAACGTCGCCGCTGCGCCCGGTCCGCCGACGCGGCCGGTCGACGCGTCAAAGACCACGTTGACCTGATCGAGCTTCCCGCTCTTGCCGAGTGCGGGAAGAACGTCGGTGATGTTGAAGACCTGATCGGGCAGCGTGTTGTCCGTGGTGGTGAAGAAGTTCAGCGAGCCGACCAGCACGCGCTTGGACGGATTGCTTTTCGATTCGAGGTAGACGTCGTAGGTCGTGTTGGGCGGGAAATCGAACTTGATGTTCTTCAGAACGAGATCCGTCTCCACCGGAACCATCGGCTCTGCGGACATCGCGAACAGCTTCGGCGATCTCGTCTCCTTGTTCTCGGGGAGCGTCACGCTTTGGCGCATCGTGAGCGCGTTGATGGCCACGCCTTTTGCGGCGCCGAGGACGACGGAATGCGACAGAGCGACGCGGGTCTTGTCGAATTCGGCGGCGCTCATCGTCGCCGCCACCGGCACCTTCTTTGCCGCGAGGAAGACCGTTCCAGGACGCGCACAATTGCTTGGGCGCTCGTAGACATAATCGACCAGGCCGCCGTTGATGATGTCGTTGACCGATTTCGTGACGAGGTTCCCGTTCTCGTCGACGTACGAGAACTGCTGCTTCAGATAGTCCGGATCCTTTGGATTGTCGTGGCCGCTGATGCTGTGCCAGCAATCCCACATACGATCGATGTTGCAGTGGTGCAGCCAGAAAATCGGATCATTCGACGAATACGGCACCGCGCCCATCACGGTGTTCTTGCATGGCGCGACGGCGCAGTGCACGGCGCCGTGAGGCGTTCCTTCGATCGTCGACTGAAACTGTCCGCTGCCGAGGAAGTTCGGGAGGTTGAGCGCGCGATTGATGTTCGTCATCGTGCCATCGAGCTTGCTGCCGCTGCTCCAGCCTGGCGCGCGCCGCGCTTCGTAGAGCGGATTCGAAACCGTCTTCCCGCCGGCGTCGACATACGTCGGTTGCGTGAACTCCCTCGGCATCGCCAGATTGGCCGTGTCGGTGTAGTCCCAATACGGAAGGCGCAGATTCGGATCGCCCGCCGCCTTCTGCAGGACGCGCTCGAAGTAGTAGAGATATAGCCGGTGCCACGGGAAGAAGTACGGCGTGCCGTGCTGGCATTGCGCCCAGACGGTCGTCGCGATCGAGTCGGGCGGCGTCAGATTCTTGACGTTCTGCCAGTACGGGGAGCTCGGCGAATATCCGTATTTCGCCATCCACGCTTCTTTCGTTCCTGTCGGTGACGTCGTGCCGAAGTAGCCATGCATCGCGCCCCAATACTCCCAGCTCCCGCGGTACTCAGCCGACTTCGGATCCGCCGTACTGCGCGACTTCATGACGGCGACGGCCTTGCGAAAGCTCGCCACCCGCTTCGGATCCTTCGCGAACTCCTGCCACGACATCCGCACCGGCGTCTGTGCAGATACCGCAGACGCGACCAGGAAGACCGCTACCAATGCTGAACGTTTCATCTCGATTCTCCTCTCGATCAGGAGAGTCGCGAACGCGGTCAAACCCTACCTGCGATGTTCGTTGCTACCGGAGCCGTTCCAGCATCTGGGCGACGCGCTGACGTTGCTCGTCGAAATCCATCCCGCTCACGGTGGACTGGATGCTCTCTTTGATCGTGGCGCGGGTTGCTTCGTCGGCCTGGCGATATTTTCCGCTGATGACGTAGGAGACGAGCGAGACCTTCGCCGGCGGCAGTTTGGCCAGGTTGGGGAGGTCTTTGAGCAGGCGCTCGATGGGGCGGCTTTCCAGATCTTTGACGAAGCTCTCCATATCGCTGAAGGTCGTGGCGTCGATCGCTTTCATCACCACCGACGACGCGGGCGCGGGAAGGGACATGTCGAGATCTTTCTTTTCCGTCATCGGCTCAATTCTCCTTCTTGTCCGTGCGCTTCGCGGCCACGCCGGGAACGCCGTCGATGGACATGAGGCTGAAGAGCTGCTCCCATCCGGCTACGGCGATGGTGCGTCCGTCGCGCGAGATGCCGAACGACTCCGTGGCTCGCTCGGGATCGAACGCCGCCAGTTTCCTGCGCGTGGCGCTCGTGTCCTGATCGGCGATGAAGTCCTGACGGAAAACGCCGTTCACTCCATGTTCATCGAGGTAGAGGTATGCGATTGCCTTGCCGTCGGGCATCCAGCGCATGCGCCCGAGGATCGCCGTGGTGTGCGGCGGCGCCGGAACCGGCACGATGAAGCGCGTTGGCGCGCCGTCCGCGATGCGCACCACGCGCACCGTGGCGCGCGGCGTCCGCCCTTCGGAAAGGAATGCCACGTACTTCCCGTCTGGCGACACGTCGGGCACGACGTCGCGGCCGCTGACGACGGACGATGCGCCGGTGCCGTCGGGATGAACCTTCCAGATGCCGAGGTGTTTCTGGTTGAAGGAGTTGTAAAGGATCCATTGGCCGTCCGCGGTCGCCGTCGGATTTTCGGCGTCGACGCCATCGTGCGAGACCTGGTGCGCTTCGCTGCCGTCGGCATTGGCCATCCAGATTTCGAGGTTGCCGCTGCGGCCGGCGCTCCAGACGATTTTCGTTCCGTCGGGCGTGTAGGACGGATCCCAATCCTCCGCGGCGTCGTCGGTGATCTTGCGGACCGAGCCGGTGCCGAGGTTCATCTGCCAGAGGTCGAGGTTGCCGCTGCGGTTCGATGAGAAAAGGATCGACTTGCCGTCGGGCGAATAGACCGGCTGGCGATCGCTGCTGTTGCCGCGCGTCAGCCAGCGCTCCGCCGGAACCGTCGATGCCGGCGCGTTCGCGGGCCGGTCTAGATCGATCTCGCGCAGGTTGTCGCGCGGCGAACGGACGTCGAGAATCATCTGTCCCTTGCCCATTACGTCGAGCAGCGTTCCATTGTGCGAGCTCCAGCCGATGACCTGCGTCGTGTCGTTGGCGACATCGTGCCGGACGATGTCGGCCGTCGATCCAACAACGGCTTCGACCGAGGCCGCGCGAACGTAAATCAGCGACCGGCTGTCGGCCGTCCACACCGGCACCGAAATCTCGCCGGACTTCGGCGGACTGGTGAGCGTTCGCGCAACCTTCGTGTCGGCATTGATGACGACGATCGTTTGCGCGACGCGGCCCGACGCGCCGATCAGCGCGATCTGCTTCTGATCCGGCGACCACCTCGGCTGCGACAGCGACACGATGTCCGATCGCAGCAACTCGCGCACGCCGGTGCCGTTTGCATTCGCCAGAAGAATGATGCTCGATACGTGTCCCGTGGCGTCGACCGCGTTCTTGCTGAACGCGAGCAGTTTGCCGTCCGGCGACCATTCGCCGCTCGTTCCGCCGTCGAGAATGTGGCGCGCTTCGCCGCCGACGACAGGGATGCGATACAGCGATGACGATCCGTCGGGCAGGAAATGGACGTAGAGGATCGACGCGCCATCGGGCGAGAAGCGCGGGAAATCGTCCGATCCCTGGCTAAGCGCAACCTCGCTGCCGCCCTCGATCTGCTTGAGCCAGATTCGCTGCGTGCCGTCGCGGCGCGAGCTGAAGGCGATGAGCTTTCCATCCGGCGAGATGGCGGGCGAGAAGTCGTTGCCGGAGTACGTGAGATAGCGCTCGGAGGTGATCGTCGGCGGCGCCGGACGCCGCAACCATGCCGTGAGCAGCGCGCCGATCACGAGCGCCGCGATGGCCGTGGCTGCAAGCAACGGCCAACGAAGCCGAGGAACGACGACGACTTCCTCCGCCTTCTCTTCGCGCACCGGCGCGATGCCGGCCTCGGAGAGATGATCGCGCAGGTGCTGAAGGTCGCGCGCCAGATCGCGCGTGGATGCGTAGCGCTCGTCCGGATCCTTCGCCAGGCAGCGCTCCACGATCCAGCGCAGAAGTGCCGGCACCTGCGGCGCGACCTGCGAGAGCGGCGGCGGCTCGTCGCGCACGACCATGAACATCGTTTCGACCGCGCTCGCTCCCTGGAAGGCCGGCGCGGCGGCGAGCATCTCGTACAGGATCGCGCCGAACGAAAATTGATCGGAGCGATAGTCGACGTTGGCCGCCTTGGCCTGCTCCGGCGACATGTAGCCGACCGTGCCGACGATCATGCCCGGATCGGTCTTGCGGTCGCTCACGCCGAGGGTGCCGGATGCGAAACTCCGCGCCAGGCCGAAGTCGAGGATCTTCACGCCGCCCTCGTTGGTCAGCATGATGTTTTCCGGCTTGAGATCGCGATGCACGAGTCCGCGCTTGTGCGCCGCGGCCAGACCATCGGCGATCTGCGACACGATCTGCAGCGTCTTGCGCACCGGCAGGGCACCGGCCGACATCAGGTCGCGCAGCGTCTGGCCATCGATGTACTCCATGGCGATGAACGCGCTGCTCTGGTGCTGGCCGATTTCGTAGATGGTGATGATGTTCGGATGATTGAGCGACGAGGCGGTGCGCGCCTCCTGCCTCAGACGGGCCAGTTGCTCGTCATCGCCGGCGAGATGCTCGGGGAGGAGCTTGATGGCGATGGCGCGGTCGAGCTCATCGTCGTGCGCGAGGTAGACGAGGCCCATCCCCCCTTCGCCCAATTTGCAGACGATTTTGTACGGCCCAATACTCTCTTCCACAGGCGCCGCGGTCATGGGGTTCCCTTGATACGGATCGTAACGAATGCGGTTTCCGGCATTGCAACATACTTGTAGCGTTCAGGCGGGAGACGAGGAAGCGTGTGGAGCTCAAAAGTATGCGGTGAGGCCGAAGCTTTCCAGTTTGTTGGCGAGCTTCCGATCGAAAGTCGCAACGGAGTCGTATCGGTTCGTAGTTGCGACTGCGACGATGACCGCGTCGGTGAGGCAGGAGAAGGAATCGGGCCAGATTTCGAGGATGCGTTTCCAGGGGCAATCATCGATGATCTGCATGCCAGGGAACTTTGTCACCGCATCGACAACCGTTGCCGTCTGCCGCGGCGTCAGGCCGTACTGGCTCTGCAGGACGTATGCGATTTCGAAGATGACGGACTGCGGGATGATGCCGGCGATCTCCCCCTCTTCGGCTGCGCCCAGGAGCATGAGAGCGGCTTCCTGCTGCACTTTGTTTCGCTCCACGAAGAAGGAGACGAAGACGTTCGCGTCCGCAACAACTCTGCGCATGCTAGACGCGGCCTCGCGTCTTGCGCGCTTCAGCAACAGCCGTCAGCGCGTCGGGGCCGTGCTTGATGAAGCCTCGCAGTTCATAAAGCGCCGGGCGTTGGGTCGTGATCGCAACGCGAGTGCCGTGGATTTCCCACCGCAGTTTCACGCCCGGCTCCAGGTCAAGCGCTTCGCGGACTTCCTTCGGGACGGTCGTCTGTCCCTTGCTGGTCATGGTCGAGACAGGCATGGCTCATTCCTCCTTACGTATTGTATTGGACGTAAGGAGGCGTGGCGAGCTTTCGCTGTTGCGCGCGTAAGATGGGCACGATGATCAGCGAGGATCGGTTCCGCGAGGTCTTCAACGTCGTCGAGAAATTTCTCGAAGATCGATATGAGCTGCCGGTGGTCATCACCGACGTTCCGAATCCCTTCACCGGCGATCTGGATGGCGCCGAGATCCGCGTTGACTACGACCTGAGCGCGGAGGAGTCGGTCTTCATTCTCGCCCATCTCTTTGGGCACACCGTGCAGTGGAACCTCAGCGCTGCCGATCGCGAGATCGGAAGAAAGGTCGAGACGAATCTGCCGGAATCGCGGCTCGCCGAGATCGAGCGCTACGAGCGCGCCGCGTGCGGCTACAGCCTGCAACTCCTGCACGACGTTGGCGTCCGCGATCTCGACCAGTGGTTCTCCGACTTCGCCACCTGCGATCTCCGTTATCTGATGAACTTCTATCGAACGGGTCAGAAAAAGGAGTTCCGCTCGTTCTGGCGCGATAACGGGCCGCTGATCGAACCGCTGCCGATCCCCACGTTCCAACCAACGCGCTGGCTCTCGCGCGCGGATGGCATCGTCGTTTAGGTTGGGAAGTTCCGGTCGCCGCTTCGGAACAAGCATCCGTAGATCAACTTGCCCATCTGAGAGAGCGCTTCAACCCGTTGAGATGAGTGTAAGGAATGAGGCGCTCGTGCTGCAGGCGTCCAACTACGATTCCGGGCGCAATTCTCTGTTCATCAGCAAATGCGCGGACATTTTCGGTCGAGATTTGAGGTATGGCCGAAAAACGTTCGAAATCCTCATTGGCGATAAGGATGCTGCTTGCGAAAGCGTCCGCTTCCTTCTCCTGGTTGGAAGCGCTGGCGCCATCGTCAATGAAGATGCCCTTCTTCGGGTGTAGCAGGATGTGGCCTGCCTCATGGAAAAATGAAAACCAGAGCTGGTCATCCGTTTTGAAGCGCAGCGATAGCTGAATGAGGGCCCTGTGCGGCGTCAACCATCGACTTGCTCCAGAAACGCGTGCGCCCGGAAGTTCCGGCACAAACAACACGCTGACTCCGGCAGTTGCACATACCTGCTGGACGGCGGGGCAGGATGTCTCCGGATTCTCCCTTGTCAGTTCACGACAACGGCTTAGCGCGGCGCGAAAGGCCTTCTCGTCGTAGCGGCCTGTCTTCTGTGCCGCGGCCTCGATCTCGCCACGTCGCAGCCATGCCGCGACTGCATAGCGATTGCCGTCCTTCCTGAGCGATCGACGGAATGCGACTTCGGGGCGGCTCCATGTTGCTTCCCACGCTTGAACCGAGGCAACTCCGAAGAACTCGAAGAGCTTCTGCACGTAATCGGCTTTTTTCGGCGTCCGCTGAATCCAGCCCCAGTTCGCCATCTCCTTGCAGGGAAATGCGCTCGCCCAATCAACCGCTCGCGGCGAGCCCGCTGTCGTTTTCCTCTCCGTACGCGCGAGCGCCGTGCGATACGCCATCTCTCGGGCCATCCAAAACGAGGCAGGAATGCCAAGAACGTTCTCGAGCTGGAGAGCCGTTTCCGGAAGGATAGCGGTCTTCCCTTGCACGATTTCGTTGATCGTCTTCGTCGGACGCCCCATCCTGCGAGCAAGGTCCGCTTGTGACATTTCCAATTCCTCGAGTGTCTCCGCGAGCGTCTCGCCGGGAGCGGAAACGGTCTGAGGGTGGTACTGCGTATTCAACGTGTCAGTCATGGTAGTCCTCGATCGATTCGATACGAATTGCTGTCACCGCCGGCCAGTTCACGCCACCATCGTCCTTCCGAGGAACGGGATCGTGGTCGGGTACGAAGACGATGCGATACCCATCGTGAACCCGGACGGAGAACGTACCTGCTCGATTCCCCTTCAACTCCTCGCATCGCGGCCCCGGAAGGCGCCCGATGACAGCCAGATTTTCCGCAGCGTCGAAATCATCCAGGCGCTGCCGGATCTTCTTCCTGCCCTGTTCTCCGAAGCGCTTTCGTAGCGACCGGTCGTCGTTGCAAAGCATGCGCAGATCGGCGGTTTTGAATGAGATCTGCACTACAAGAGTATTAACCCTAAGGGTTAACGTGTCAACGTAGTCAGTAAACCTGAGACGGCATCATAAAATTCGCTACAGGCCTTGTTTCTACCTCGGCACTGATTCGAACACCACCGCCGCTTTCCCCGCCTCGAGTCGTTGCGTGGCCACCGGACCGAAGTTGCGGGTTGGGTCGATGAGTTGTTGCGGGCGTTGCAGAATCGAAGGTCCGCGCAGGATGTCGATGGGTCCTGTCTCCGCGAGGGCGGGGATGAGCAACGGGCCGCTGCCGCGGAGCAGCGGCGAGGTGTCGCGGAGAGAGAGGTGGTGAGCCAGCGCGGGTTGGGGGACGCGCAGGTTGCCGATGGCGACGCCGATCGGTGTGACCATCCGCTGCGGCATATTGTCAATCGTGACCTCGGCATCGCGCGACGGCGCGGAGTCGGGGAAGCGCACCTGCAGCGGCGTCGCTTTTTCGACGGGCGGGGCGCGCAGGATCCAGAGCGGATGCGAATGCGAGACGACGGTCATGGTCTCGTCGCGATAATGCGTCCGCTCGAAATGGAACGTTCCATCAGGCGCGAGATCGACGCGCTCCGTCTCCACGCCCGACGAGTTGAACCAGAAGATCGTGCCGGCTTCGAAGGAGCGGGCGGAGATGATTTTCGCTTCCGATCCGCCGAGGGGAACGAGAGCGACGTCGATGGTTTTTTTCTCGCTCTTCGTCATCGAGAAGGGATCGATCTCCTTCTTCTTGTAGCCGCGGCAGCTCACGGTGAGATGCAGCTCGCGTTCGGGCGGCACCGCGTCGATGACGAACCGTCCCGCGCCGGCTTCGCCCTGACCGGCGTCGCGCGTGAGCACAGGACGCCGCGGCACTCGCTTCGACATCACGACGTAGTTGAGTGTCGCCGCGGCCAGCGGCATTTGCGTGAACGTATCGGCGACGGTGACGGTGAGCTCGTTGTCGGGGATATCGATGTCGAATCGCACCTTGCGCCAGACGTCCATCCCCTGCTCGGCCAGCACGATGAAGTGCTTGCCGCTGCAGGTGGCCACGTCGATCTTCGAATCGAGCGGAAAACTCTCCTTGACCACGGCGTGATACTCGCCGGTATCGCGCAGCGCGAATCCGACGCCGTCGTTCGGAAAGTTAATGCGTGCGTCTTCTCGGAGCGGTTCACCGCCGTGCGTGAGACTGCCGTAGGCCTCGAAATACCTGGCCTGAAGCGGGACGGGACGCTGCTGCAGCGGCGGTACGTCCATCATCTCGTCGATCGGCGGAAGGCGGCCGAAACGAAGTTCCGCGCGATATGTGCCGGGCACGACGTCATCGACGCGGACCGAGCCGAACCTCAACTCAGTGCGGAGCGTTTCCTTGTGGATAACGGAGCACGTTTCCGGATCGAGCGTCTTGCCGGGCTTTGGCTCGGGACATGCGGCGATGGTGAGCTCGAGCCGCGGCGTTTCTTTCGGCGGCTCGCACGATCCGAGGGAACGATCGAGCGCGGCGAGATCGCTTTCGACGCTCCAGTTGATCATGATCGTCGCCGATGCGCGGGCCGCGATCGGCTCGCGCATCAGCGTCACTGATTGCGGCGCGACGCGGACCGCGCGGCGAAAGGGAAGCCAGCCGCGGCCATCGAGTTTCAGGTCCGCCGCGCCCGCGGAGAGGCCGCGAAAGAGAACGAATGCACCGTTAAGAGCGTCGGGGCCGGGCTGCGATGCGGCAACCACTTCCTTGCCATTCGCGGTGATGGCGATGTGCGGCTGCTGAACGCCGCGTGCCGTCTTCAGCGCCGCACGATCGGCCTCGGAGACGTGCGTCCAGCCGAGAACGGCCGGAGCGTTGTCGGCGGAGTGCGCATCGACGCGCTCGTCTCCCGCTGCGATCGGGACAACCGCGACGGGCGTTCCCTTCGACAGGAGAATGAGCCAGAGCTCTTCTCCCGCCGGAACGGTCGTCCGCTCCGACGCCGGATAGGCGATGACGCGCTTGGGCGCGTACACCACGCCGGTCGTTTCCGGCGGAAGTTGCACCGCGACCGTCGCCGCGGGAACGAGAGCGATATCGAGATTCGCCGGCGGTGCGGCGCCATCGACGACGATCGGATCGATCGACACCGCGCCGCGCGCCCGCGCGAAGACGTTCCACAGTCCCGGCGGAAACGCCAGCGGCGCGTCCGACGCCACGCACGTCACCGCCTGCGCGCTCAACCAGCGCTCGATCGGTTTCTCGCGGTCACCAGCCCGGAATCGGCAGACTTCCGCGCTCCCCTCAACGCCCGTCAGCGTGACCCGCGTCTCAGCCGCAACGGTCGTTGCCGCGAGCACGAGAACCGCGAGAGTCGCCCATCGCATGTCGTGTTGACGAAGAAGGAGTCAAGATCGTTTCGGCGGGCCGGGGATGAATACCGCGGTTCCCCCTTCTTCCCAGTTCCTGCGGATCTCGGCGAGAAACTGCTCGCGTTTTGCGCGCATCTTGCGGATCGCAGCGGGAGGGGTGCCGGTCTCCTCGTGCTGTGCGCTCCAGAGGACCAACTCCACCAGGACAGGGGCGAGGTCGATGCCCTTGCTAGTCAGGCGATAGACCACCTTGCGTCCGTCCTCGGCGTCGCGGCTGGTAGTGATGATTCCGGCGGCCTCGAGGCGCTGCAGGCGCTCGGCCAGGATGTTCGTGGCGATCCCTTCGTCAGAGGAAAGGAACTCCTTGTACGTGCGATAGCTCCGCAGCATGAGGTCGCGGATGATCAGCAGCGACCAGCGGTCACCGAAGATCTCCAGCGAGACGTTGACGGGGCACGACGAGCGCCGAGGCGGCTTCTTCTTCACGGGCATTTCATTTTCAACGTAACAGAACCTACTTGCAATCCGCAAGCGATCATGAAAGACTGCTTGCAATTCGCAAGTGAAAAGGAGAAGGAATCATGAATCCCTACGGACCGCAGCAGTTGGCAAACGCCATACGTACCGTGCGTAAGAACACCGTCATCGTCGCCGAGGACATTCCGGAGGAAAGCTATGGCTATCGCGTCACGCCCGACAGCCGTTCCGTGGCGGAGACGCTTCTGCACATCGCTTCCGCCCCACAGATCGATTACTACGTTCACGGCAGCGAGCGCATCTCATCGATCGAGGACTTCCAGCTCTTCGGCACGATCCTGAAGGAAGCGCCCATCCACGAGAAGCTGCCGTACTCCAAGGCACAGATCATCGATCTGCTTCGCGCCGATGGCGAGAAGTGGGGGGACTTCGTTGAGCGCATCCCGCAGTCGCAGGCCGACGAGCTAGTGACGATGCCGAACGGTGCGCCGCCGAAGAGCCGCTTCGAAATGATCCAGGGGACGAAGGAGCACGAGATGCACCACCGCGCGCAGCTCATGGTCGTCGAGCGCCTCCTCGGCGTAGTCCCGCACCTGTCGCGCAACCGCCGCCCGGCCCAGGCGGTAGCTCCGGTCGCAGCGGCAGCACACTGACCGGCGATTGGAACGGCCGGCGCGAGCGCATCGCGCCGGCCGTTTGAGCTGTCGCCCCGATGGGCCAACACGCGTCAGTTCCGTCGGATCAGCCAGCGCAATGCGCGGGTGGCGGCGGGGCCCACGAGCGGGATCTGCAGGACGCGTTGCGAGGCTTTGGCGAGCGTGAACATCGTTCCTTCGCGGTGGCGATCGCGGACGGCGAGGTCGTGGAGAAATGCGGCGACGGCGCGGCTTTCTTCGATCGGGTCGATTGTTGTGGCGGCGTGTTCGCAGATCACCGACTGATAGGCAGACAACAACGCTTCGTGCAGATCGGCCGTCGACGCGGTGCGGCGGATGCGGTCGGAGACGGCGCGGGCATCGGCGGCGTCGTACAGCGCGAGCTCGGCGAGGAGCGTTTCGGCTGTCATCGGCTTCTGCAGCGTGCGGATGCCGAAGTTCAGGCGGCGCATCCGATCGAAGTTGTCGGAGCGCACAAGACCTCCGACGCCGCTCTCGCCGACGACGATGACCGCCAGTCCGCAGGCCATCGCTTCCATGGCGCACTTGGCCTTAGCAAAGGCGAGGTCGTAGTTCCCGAGGATCGACTCGGGATTCGTGATGGCGGTGCCGGCGGCGGCGCTGATCACGTCGACCTCGAGGTTCGCGCGGCCGCAGGCCTCGCGGATTGCCGGGAGGAACGTCAGCTCATGCGCGAGATTGCCGAAGACGACGGCGCGGCGCGGTCTCGGCGGCAGAGGCTCGCGCTGCACGAAGGCGTCGACGTCGATGCCGTTGAGCAGCACCGAGATTCGTTCGGGCGGAATCCCGGCGCGCGTCAGGAGGCGGTCGGCGCAGGTATCGTCGACGGCGATGTAGCGAAGGATTCGGGGAAAACGCGGCGTGGTGCGGCCCATGTTTTCCCAGCCGTGGCAGACGAAGATCGCGGGCGTATTCGGGAAGTGGAGCAGCGCGGCCATCGTCTCGACGGCGCTGTCGCCATGGATGACGTCGACCGGACCGGTGATCATGCGCAGGTCGTCGACGACCGGAATGGTCATCGCGTCGAGCTGGCGAGCGGCATCGCCGAGTTGCGTGACGTAAATGACCGGCGAATGCCCGTTTGCGAGCAGCCACGACGCCAGGTCGCGCTCGTAACGCTGGACCCCGCCGATTTCGCCGAACGAATGCCCGGCGATCAGAACGCGCATGAGCGCTTTTCCACCTCGGCGCACAGCGCATCGCGCAGCGGAAGCATGTGTTCGCGCCGCCGGATCACCTTCGCGTAGCGATGCGCCGCCACCCGCTCCTCGCCGAAACGTTCATAGAGCGGTGTTTCGCTTTCGTCGATCGCCGTCCAATCGGCGACAGCGCGAAGAGCTTCCCAACGATAGGCGTCCGCGCCGTGCCTGTTCAATAAGTCGTCGATATCGATCAAGGCACCCGCCTGGCGGCGCGATCGTTCCATCTTGGCGGCGTATTCGGCATCATTCAGCTCGACGACGATCTCCGCGGCATCGAACGACTGTGGATGATTGACCACGGCGAACTCGTATTGTTTCGTGCGGACGCCGGCCATCGCGATCGCCGCGCCGGCGATGAGACGGCAGAGATCGTGAACCGGGTTGTAGCCTTCGGCGGAGTCGCTGACGATGATCGAAGGCTGATCTCTCTCGAGACCGTCCGCGAGCTCGCTGACGATTGAGTAGACCAGCGCGACGTTGCGCTCCAGGAGCATCTCGTACGCCTCGGCGTCGGAAAGACGCCCGAAGATCGAGCCTGCGCGTGCTCCGGCCTCGCGCAAAAACTCCGCCGTCGATGCCAGGCGTCCGGACGAATGTGCGGCGCCGTCCGTGAGCACGTGGACACTCGGTTTGTTCCGGGAAATCCAGCCGTGAAGGAGAAGTTCGTGGCCTGGATGAGCGACGAGCAAATACATCATGCGCGGAAGGGAATTGTAGCGCCGCGAATTTCGACTGCGGCTCCTCTCCGCTTCCAAAACAGCGACGCGAGCACGGCCAAAAGCGTCAACGCACTGACGACCGCGCTGGCCACGACGATCGGATTCCAATAGCGGAGCGCGATGTGATGCCGTCCGGCCGGGACGACGAGACCCTGATACGCAATATTTGCGGGAACGAGCGGAGCCGGTTGGCCGTCGATCGTGGCGCACCAGTATTTGTGGCGCGTGATCGTAGCCACCAGGAAGCTGCGGCCGGCCGCTTCGACATCGATGTCGACGTCATGCGATGACTCGATGACGTTCGTGACCGTTGCCGGTGCCGGCGTGAACGCGGAATCCGTGAACGCAACGCCGTTCGCGATCGGTCCGCGAATCGCGCGTTCGAAGTCCGAGACAGGCGCGAGACTCCGCGCGAACCAATACCTTCCCTGGTTGGGAAATCGCCGGATGATGATCGGCGACTGAATGCTGCCGCGCGGGTTGTAGTCGACGACGTAATGAACGTTCGACAGTTGCATGAACGGCTCGCTCCAGCGCGGGAAGCCGGAATTGCCGAGGCGTTGCATCGAGTCGAGAAGGTCGTGGGTCGGGAGCAGAGCGGTTTCGTCGAAGTCCAGTTCGAGCGCGTTGCGAATGCCCCACGCGGCCGGCGTGTACGGCCGGAGCGCGTTGCGCGTGTTGAGCGCGGGTGAGAACGCGTCGTACTTCGCACCGAGGTCGGGGCGCGCCCACTCGCCGCGTTGAAAGACCGCGTAGCCATCGACCGGCCGGGCGAACGCATTCACCGATTCTGGCGGCGTGAAGAATTGCGCCGGATGCCGCAGCATGACACGGTTGGCGACGATGCCGAGGTCGAAGAGAAGAAGCGCAATTACGATGAGGTGCCAGGCGCGATTCGTTCCCACGCGCCAGAACACGATCGTCCACGCCGCGGCGATGATTGCGGCTGCGGCAACCGGCGAGAAGAGCTCGATGACAGTGACCGCGGCTCCTCCGATGATGACGGCGCGCCGCAATTTCGTATCGCCCTCGAGCAGCCGTTGCGCGGCAAAGGTCGCGAAGCCGATCATCGTCACGATGCCGATGGCGATGAACTTTTCCGGATAACGGATGAAGCGGATTCCGCACGTGTAGAGGAAGTGCAGCAGCGGCGTCGTATCGCCGAGGGCCATGAAGTACGAAACCAGCGCGATCGCCATGACCAGGAGCCAGCCTCGCTGCCGCGTGGCGATGCCCGCCACGAAGAGGATGAAAGCCGCAAGGCCGCAATAGAGCGTCAGAAAATAATGCGTCCGCTCTTCTCCCGGCGCATTCACCGGCGGAATCGCGAACGGTGAGATGAACTCGATCACGCGAACCGGCGGCAGGCTGAAATCGGCCACCGTTTTGTACGGCAGCCCGCGGCTGCGGATCGAATCGTGAGCATGGTCGACCGCCGGAACGAGCTGCACTGCCGCGATCAGAGCGGCGATGGCGATCGTCATCGCCAGACGCGGCGCCGATTTCAATCCGGCCAGGATGAACATCAATCCGAACAGCTGCAGAAGGGAAACCGGCTCGCCGACGAGGATCGGCATCGCGAAAATGATCGACGGCAGCGCGATCGATCCGCCGCGCATGACGCGCAACGCCGCCCATCCCGCGAGGCCGGCCCAGCTCCAGACGAAGAACGTCGGCAAATTCGTGGCCGTGCCGAGGAGAAATCCGCTCAGCGCAAACGACAGTGCGCCGAAGACCGACGCATCGCGCCGCAGCGCCATCGACCGGAAGAACAGAAACGCTCCGATCGCCGCGAGGTAGACGTGCGCGAGAACGTGCAGCGCGAAGCCGAACGTGAACGGCCCGAGAAAGATCAGCCACTGCGGCGGGTAGAAGATCTCGTAAGCCGGATTCGCAGCCATCGGCTGCCCGGACGCGAAGTATGGATTCCACCACGGAAACTCGCCGCGCGAAACGATCTCGCGGACGACGTGCTTCATCGGGAAGTGATAGACGAAGAGATCGCGGACGTAGAAGTTGTTGCCGAGGAAGAGGACGTCCGAAAAAAGCGCGGTGACGATGGCCGCGAGCAGAAGAACGCACCACCAATCTTTCAGCCGCTGCTGCCGGTCGTCTTCGGAAATGATGATGGACAACTATAGATGAACGAGCGCCGGAACGCCCCGGTGCGCGTGAGACACTAGCCCCACATGACTTTTCGCCGGCTCGCGATGTACACGTTCGTGTGCCTGGCCGGAGTCCTGCGCCTTGACGCCGCGGAAACGAACCGGCTGAACGCCATCCTCGACGAAGCGCAACGCATTCGCGCCAGCGACAAGCCGCGGTCGCGTCAACTGCTCGATTCCGTCGAGCGCGAGAAGCCGTCCGATCCCGCGGTCATTGCGCGCGTGCAGGTGCTCGAGTGCAGGTGGGCCGACACGCCGCCTGCGGCGTATCACGCGGTGGCGATTGGGCTGGCGGCTGCGGACAAGGCCGGAAACATCGACCTTCGCGCGAAGTTGCTGGCCTGCCGGGCCACGGCTCTGATCGTCGAGGGGAAGAACGTCGACGCGGAGCGGGAGTATGGCGTCGCCGTGGCTCTGGCGCGTCAGGCCGGAGATCGCGCCCTCGAAGCAGAGACCGTGGAGAACCTCGGCTACCTCCAGTACACGCGCGGCGCGCTGGCGGACGCGCTGGTGAATCTGCAGAACGCCTATCGTCTCAGCGCGCAGCTCGGCGACGAGAAGGGGCGCCTCGAAGCGCTCTCGAACATCGCCAATGTTTATGCCGATTCGCACGTGGCGCAGTACGACCGCGCCATCGAGTACTACCGCCAGCTCCTCGGCGATTACGAGAAATATGGTCAGCCGAGCGACGTCGCAGACACGCTTTTCAACATCGGCAGTACGTTCGAAACGAAAGGCGACTTCGCCGCGGCGGAGCTTCACTTCCGGCGCGCGCTGGCGATGTTTCAAAAGCTCCAGCGCCCGTCTGACGTCGCGTACACGAAGCGCGCGCTCGGGTTGGCGCTGATGAAACAGGGGCGGGCGTCCGAGGCCCTGCCGCTGCTCGATGAGGCGGTGGCGTTCTATGAGAAAGCGCACGACGCGGAAGGGACGGCCAGCGCGAAGCAGTACCTCGGCATGGTCTATCGCCGGCTGGGAAGGTTTCGCGAAGCGCTGACGGAGCTCGACGCGGCGCGACGCTATTTCGAGCAGGAAAAGAACGTCCGTTTCCTCGAGAAGAATGCGGAAGAAGCGGCGCTGGCCTACGCGCAACTCGGCGACTGGCGCAACGCGTACGACACCGAGGCGCGGCATACGGCAATCGCGCAAACGCTCGCCGCGATGCGCAACGACGAGCTCTCCTCGCGCCTGCGCGTGGCCTTCGATAGTGAAAAGAAGGATCGGGAAAATCGCGCGCTGGCCCGCGAGAACGGACTGCGTGCGGTCGCGCTTCGCGAGGCGGAGCGGAGCCGGAAACTGCAGATCGCTGTCAGTGCATTGATCGCGCTTCTCGCGGCCGCGATGGCCATCCTTTTCTGGCGTCAGGTCGTCAACACGCGCCGCATGCGGGCCATGGCCATGACCGACGAGCTGACGCGCCTTCCCAACCGCCGGCACATCCTGGCGTTGGCCGAGATCGCCTTCGACGCCGCGAAACGCGAGGAACGCGCCGCGGCCGTCATCGTGCTCGACATCGATCGCTTCAAACGGATCAACGATACGTTCGGTCACGCCGCCGGCGACGCCGTATTGCGAAGCGTCGCTCACACCTGCCGCGCCGAGTTGCGCGCCACCGATCAGATCGGACGTATCGGCGGCGAAGAGTTCCTCGCCGTCCTGCACGCCGCCACCGCGGAGCAGGCCCACGAGATCGCCGAACGCCTCCGCCTCGCCGTCGAACGCCTCGACCTCTCCTCGATTGCTCCCAACCTCCACATCACCATCAGCCTCGGCGTCTGCGTGACCAGCGACTACAACACCAGCGCCGCCATCGCCACCGCCGACGCGATGCTCTACCGCGCCAAGGAGAACAGGAACCGCGTGGAGTGGGCACAAACGCTGGGGTGAAGCAGGGTTGACCTCTGCTACGCTCCGCGAATGCGCAAACTTGTCGTTCTCGCACTCTTCGCCACGCTCTCCATCACCGCTCAGACAAAGCCTGCCGACTCGCCGGAGCGGCGCCTCGCGGCGCAGAACGCGCTGTTCGAGGATTTCTGGCAGACCAGTCTGAAGCTGAATCCGACGCAGGCGACTGCCGTTGGCGACTATCGCTACAACGACAAGCTGGGCGACAACTCGCTGGCCGCGGTCGTGAAGCGGAACGCCATGAACGCGGAGTATCTGGCGAAGATCAAGGCGATTAGGACTGACGGGTTCAGCGAGGAGGATCGGACCTCGCACGACCTCTTTCTGCGCAACATGCAGGAGAACGTCGACGACTTCGATCTGAAGAATTACGAGATGCCGGTCACGGCGCAGGGCGGCGTTCACACGGGGCTGGCCGACCTGCCGAACGCGGTGCCGCTCGACTCGGTCAAGCATTACGAGGACTACATCGCGCGGCTCCATCAGATCCCTACTGCCTTGATGCAGACCGAGGATGTGCTGCGCGCGGGAGTGAAAGATCATCTGGTCATCGTCAAGTTCGTGGCGGAGAAGATTCCGGCGCAGTGCGCGGGGATCATCGCCGCGAATCCGTTTCTGAATCCGATCAAGAAGATGCCGGCCGATTTTTCGGAAGCCGACAAGAAGCGGCTCGCGGAGGCCATCACCGCGGCGGTGAATACCGAGGTGCTGCCGGCGTACAAACAGTTCGCGTCGTTCATCGCCAGCGATTACGCGCCGCACGGACGTTCCACCTTGTCGATCGAGAGCCTGCCGGAGGGGAAGCGGCGTTATCAGGCGGCGATTCGCCGGTTGACGACGACTAACCTTTCGCCGGCGGAGATTCATCGCATCGGGCTTGCGGAGTTCGACCGCATCGTCGGCGAGATGACGGCGCTGGCCAAAGCGAATGGCTATGCCGATCTCGCATCCTTCCGCGATCACGTCGAGTCCGATCCGAAGTACAAACCTTCCTCGGCGCAGGCGATCGTCGACGACTTCGATCGCTACATCAAACAGATGCGGCCGAAACTCCCCGAGCTTTTCAACGTCATCCCGTCGGCGCCTGTGACCGTCGAAGCGATCCCCGAGTTCCAGAAGGCCGCGGCCACGCATTACCAGACCGGAACGCCGGATGGAAAACGTCCCGGCCGCGTTTCCGTGGCCGTTTCCGACTTCGCCAGCCGCTCGTTCATCAACGACGAGGCGGTCGCGTATCACGAGGGCATTCCCGGCCATCACATGCAGCTCTCCATTCAGCAGACCCTGAAAGGCCTCCCCGAGTTCCGCAAGCACGGCGGCAACTCGGCGTACACCGAGGGGTGGGCGCTGTATGCGGAGCAGTTAGGGAAGGAAGTTGGTTTCTACCAGGATCCCGGATCCGATTACGGCCGCCTGCGTTCGGAGCTTTTCCGCGCGGTGCGTCTCGTCGTCGACACCGGCATTCACGACATGGGATGGAGCCGCGATCAGGTTGTCGACTACATGCGCAAGTCGCACGCGGTCGACGAGCCGACGATCCAATCCGAAACGGACCGCTACATCTCCTGGCCTGCGCAGGCGTGCAGCTACAAGCTCGGACAGCTCAAGATTCGCGACCTTCGTGCGCGCGCGACGAAAGAGCTCGGATCAAAGTTCGACATCCGCAGTTTCCACGACGAGATCCTCGCCGGCGGCAGTCTTCCGCTGGACGTCCTCGACGCGCGGATTACGCGCTGGATCGCAAGTCAGAAGAAGTAGCGATTCAGAACATTTCGACGTCGGCAAAATCGACGTGGCCTGACGGCGCGATGTGGAAGTTCTTCACCTTGCGGCTGCGGATGGCGGTCGATGCTCCGTAGATCAGCGGGATGAGGATGGCCTCGCGCTCGATCATGGCCGTGATCACTTTGCGGTTCGCGGGCGAAGGGTCGGCGCGATAGGCGGCCAGCGCGGCGTCGGTTTCGGCGCTCTTCCACCGCGCTTGATTGGTGAGGTACTGGCCGCCGGTCGACACCTGCGCCGACGACAGCAAAGACTCGTAAAACTCGGCGGGATCGGGATTGTCGGCCACCCAGCCGCCGATAGAGAGGTCGTAATCGCCGACCGTCAGCGAACGAAAATAGTGCTCGCTGTTGCGCGTCTCCAGCAGTTTGACCTGGATGCCGTACGTGCCGAGCTGCCGCGCGATCTCCTGCGCCGCCGGGATGGGCTTCGGCAGATACGGACGCGGAATCCACGGAACGAGCAGCGTCAGGCTGGCCGGTTTCGCGGGATGTTTTCGCAACAGCTCGCGGTCGCGCATCTCGGTCGATCCGCTGACCTTTCCCATGAGCGGCGGAATGAGATCGCCCGCCAGGAACGCGAAGTGATTTTTCTCGTAGCAGATCTCCGCGATCGGAATGGGATTGATGGCGTTTTGAATGGCGCGCCGCAAGGTGACGTCGCGAAAGACCGGCCGCTCGTTGTTGAAGAAAAGAATGCCGGTCGAGTTGCCCGGCTGCATCATCGGCTGATAGCCGTTGATGCCGTATCGCACGATGTCGTTCACGGAAAGATTGAGCGTGAGATCGATCTCGCCGCGTTTTGCGGCGTCGATCAGGCGGTTCGGAGTGCCGTCGATGTCGGTGGGATAGACGACGAAGAGCAACTCATCGCTGACGGCGTTCCCGCGATACTTCGGATTCTTCTCCAGCTTCGCCAACCCGGAATCGCGCATCGACTGCATCGTCGTCCCCGCCGCCAGCCGGTACGGCCCTGTGCCGTAGAACGTGCCCTGCCGATCGAGAACGATGCCGGTGTTCCACTGGCAGAGGACGTTCTCGAATCGCGGACTGGGCCCGCTCATCGTGAAGATCACCCGGCCGTCTCGCGCGGAAACGGTCGCTCGTCCGCGCAACGCGCCCGCATTCGCCAGCGACGCCGCGGCGATCTCCGCGGTCAGTTCCGTTCCATCGGAAAAGAAGATCCCTTTGCGCACCGGCGCGGAGTAGACCGGCTGCCCGCCATCGCGATCCTTGCGCAAAAACTCAGCGAAGAGGCACGGCTCCAGCGTGCCGGCCTCGGTCATCGAATACGCCATCTCGAACACCTGTCCGAGCATCAATCCGGTGATGGTGTCGCCGGAATCGCGCGGGTCCATGGTTCCGATGGCCGCCAGGACGCCGATGCGCAGCAATTTCGTGGAGGTAGCAGCGGGCGGCGGTGGGGTCAGGGTGGAAACGGAGCTCATCGATCCTCTTTTTCGCGCGTCGATTTTGTGACGGAAGTGCTGCACGTCTGCTGCCACTCCGTCAGGCGACGATGATCCCTCCCTAAACGTGTCGTGAACGTGAAGGTTTCGCGTCAAAAACAAAACGCCGGAAGGCGCGAACCTTCCGGCGTTTCGAGTTGCGAAAAGAGAATGATTACTGAACGCGGACGCCGTCAGCGACGAACGTCCCGCGGTTCATGCGGCCCGAGATGTTCACTCGGTCGCCGCGGTGGAACCGATTGCGGCCACCGTACACGTTGACGTCGACGTTGACCGTGCGGCCGCTGTCGGTCTGCACGACTGCGAGGTTGCTGCGGCGGTCGTACGAAACGATGGTCCCGCTGATCAGACGATCGTTGTAGCCGTTACGGTATCCGTTGTTGCCGTTGTCATAGCGCGACAGAATTTCCATCGATCGAACCTGCGCGTCGCGTCCATCACCTTCGCGGCTGTAGACGTTCAGGCGCACGACGTCGCCGGGCACAAGCATGGCGGCTTGATAGCGGCGGTTCTGATACATGCTGGTGATCGACGGCGGAACGACCACGTCCATGCCGTTGGTGAGACGGACGTGTTCGCCTCCATTGCGGGCTACCGCGACGGACGCGACAGTCCCTTCGACGGTGCGATTCGCATAGCCGCGGCTGGCGGCGCGGTATGTCCCCGGATAGCTACCATATTGCGCGAAAGCGGACGATGCGACGAGAAGCGGCAGCGCTCCTGCGAGTGCGAGATTGCGGGCTAAAACCTTTGTATTGATCATTTAGGGTCTCCCTTTCTTGTGTTGCTGAAGGGATGTATCGCAAGCGCGAGGCCAAGTTTTGGACCGATCAACAACTCGTTTGGGGAGTTACGCGCGGCGTCATGAAGGGGTTTTCATTCGCGGCTGCGCATTTCGCGCAGAAGCTCTTCCGCGGAAATGGTCTGGCCTTGCTGACCTTCCGCGATGGACTCCAGGAGCACAGCTTCGAGTTCAACGTCAACTTCAAACGCTTCTTCTGATGAGGTCACGTTTTCATCCATGACTCGAGGAGGTCCTTTGCTTCCTTCTTCGCTGACAATCTCATCACAGCACCTTCACCTCGTCGGCTTTGGTCTCATGTTGTGCGGTCTCACGCCGATACCCCGCCGTCCACGCAAATCACCTGACCCGTGATCGCGCTCGCGTCATCGCCGAGGAGGAACGCGATCGTTGACGCTACCTCGGCCGGCTTTACCGCGCGCCGCATCGGGATGGCGCGGATCATCTCTTTCTTCACCTCGGTGTCGAGCGTGGCCACCATGTCCGTGTCGACGAGGCCGGGGGCGACGCAGTTGACGCGGATGCCGCTGCGCGCCACTTCGCGCGCCAGCGATTTCGTCATCGCAATCAGTGCGCCTTTCGCGGCGGCGTAGTTGGTTTGGCCTACCACACCGTGCAGTCCGCTGAGCGAAGCGACGTTCACGATCGCGCCGCGGCGCTGCTTCATCATCGGCGTCAGCGCGGACTTCGTCATCGACATCGCACCGTCGAGATTCGTTTGCAGGACGTCGCGCCAGTCGGCATCGCTCATGTTGTAGAGCAGCGCATCGCGGCGGATGCCGGCATTGTTCACGAGCGCGTCGAGTGAGCCGAATTTCGCGATGACTTCGTCGACGATGGCCGCGTTGCGCGCCGCGTCGCGAACGTCGCCCTGCAGCGCGAAGCCGTCCGGGAGATCGGTCGACGTCGCATACGTGAAGGCGACGTTCCAGCCGTCGCGCGCGAGCCGCTCCACGACGGCGCGTCCGATGCCGCGGGCGCCGCCCGTCACGAGTACAGTCGGCATCAGCGCTTACGTCTCTTCCTCGTACTTGTCCTTCAGCGACGCCACCACCGTCGGATCGGCGAGCGTCGTCACGTCGCCGAGGGCGCGGCCTTCGGCAATGTCGCGAAGGAGACGGCGCATGATCTTGCCGCTGCGCGTCTTCGGAAGATCGGCGGTGACGAGGATTTTTTCGGGACGGGCGATCGCGCCGATCTTCGACGACACGTGATCCTTCAACTCTTTCTCGAACTTGGCCGGATCGAGTTTCGCTTCCTCGGCGCGCGACGACTTCACGATCACGAACGCCGCAATGGCAGTCCCTTTGATGTCGTGATTGATGCCCACGACCGCCGCCTCGGCGATGGCCTGATGATCGACGAGCGCCGACTCGACTTCCATCGTGCCGATGCGGTGGCCGGCAACGTTGATGACGTCGTCGACGCGGCCGAGGAGCCAGAAATAGCCGTCCTCGTCGCGCTTGGCGCCGTCGCCGGTGAAGTAAATGCCCGGCCACTTCGCCCAGTACTGTTTCTCGAAGCGCTCGGGATCGCGCCAGATGCCGCGCAGCATCGACGGCCAGGGAGTGGTGATGGCCAGATAGCCGCCGCCGACCTCCACCTCGCGTCCGCTTTCGTCGAAGATTTTCGCGTCGATGCCGGGAAACGCGCGCGTGGCGGAGCCGGGCTTCGTCGCGACCAGGCCGGGCAGCGGCGTGATCATGATCGAGCCGGTCTCGGTCTGCCACCACGTGTCGACGATTGGGCAACGCTCGCCGCCGATCCACTTGTGGTACCACATCCACGCCTCGGGATTGATCGGTTCGCCGACCGAGCCGAGGAGCCGCAGCGACGAAAGATCGTGCGCCTCAGGAAGCTGATGGCCCCACTTCATGAACGCGCGGATCGCCGTCGGCGCCGTGTAAAAAATTGAGACCTTGTGCTTCTCGATGAGCGACCAGAAGCGATCCTGCTTCGGCCAGTCGGGCGCGCCTTCGTAAACGAAAACAGTCGCTCCGGCAGCGAGCGGGCCATAGACGACGTACGAATGCCCGGTGACCCAACCGATGTCGGCGGTGCACCAGTAGACGTCGTCCTCCTTCAGATCGAAAACCCACTTGCACGTTGCATACGCCTCGGTCAGATAGCCGCCCGTTGTATGCACGATGCCCTTCGGCTTGCCGGTCGTGCCGCTCGTGTAGAGCGTGTAGAGCATCTGCTCCGAGTCGACCCACTCCGGCTCGCAGTCTGGCGAAGCCTCACGCATCAACTCGTGGTACCAGCAATCGCGGTCGGGCTTCATCGTGACCGTGTCGTCCAACTCTTCCGTCACCGAGCGTCGCATCACGACGACCACATGCTCGATGGACGGGCATTCATCCGCGGCAGCGTCGGCGAGTTTCTTGAGAGGAACGAGATTGCCGCGCCGGTATCCGGCCGTAGCGGTGATGAGCACCTTGGCCTCGGCGTCCTGAATGCGATCGCGCAACGCCTCGGACGAAAAACCGCCGAAGACGACCGAGTGCGCGGCGCCGATACGCGCGCACGCGAGCATGGCGATGACCGCCTCGGGCACGAGCGGCATGTAGATGGCGACGCGGTCGCCGAGGACGACGCCGAGCGATTTCAGGACATTTGCGAATTTCGAAACCTCGGCGTGCAGCTCGCGATACGTGAACGTGCGCACCTCGCCCGGTTCGCCTTCCCAGATCAGCGCCTGCTTGTCGCCGCGCGTGGCGAGATGCCGGTCGAGACAATTGGCCGAGGCGTTGAGCTTCCCGCCGACGAACCACTTCGCGTACGGCGCGTTCCACTCCAGCACCGTGTGCCACTTCGTCTGCCAGTCGAGCTGCTCCGCCCACGACGCCCAATACGCCTCGCGATCGGCGACGTCGTACACCGATTCATCGTTCGCGTTGGCGTTGCGGCGGAAGTCGTCAGACGGCGGAAAACTGCGCGTTTCCTGGAGCAGGGCATCGATCTCGTTCGACATGGTGGGCGGATTCTAGCGGAGTGAGAACGGTGTGGTGCGTACGCCGCCTTCGACTGCGGCGCCGCGGTAGCGGCACAAAGAGGGTAGCCAGGGGTGCGAGCGCTTTTTGCGAGCACCCCTGGTTCGGCGATGACATTGAAGTTGTGCCGCGTCAGCGGCACCGGACAATGCGCGTGAATGGAGATTAGCGAGAGCTTCCAGTGCCGCTGACGCGGCACAAATTCGAGGTCCGCCACTTTCCAGGGGTGCGAGCAAAAAGCGCTCGCACCCCTGGCTATCCTCTTCTGCCGCTAACGCTCTCGGCTGGTCAGGCGTTTCTCGATGAGCGTCTTCGCAAACTCTTCGGCGCGTGACACGCGAACATCGAAATCGAACTCGTTCGTTTCGCCGAAATGCTCGGCGGCGAGGATCACATGCGGCGCGTCGATGAGGCGGTAAACGACGCCGAGCTGATCGAATGGGACGGTGATCCGGAATCGCTGGTAGAGATAACGATCCGCGATCGATGCCACGCGCAACGCCTCGGCCGCCGTGTCGCGATACGCGCGCGAAAGTCCGCCGGTGCCGAGCTTCACGCCGCCGTACCAGCGAACGACGATGACCGCGACGTCGTACAACTCCGCACCTTCGATCGCGCTGAGGATCGGCTTGCCGGCCGTACCCGACGGTTCCCCCGCGTCCGCGCTGCGCGCCCGAATCTCGCCGTTCGCGAAGAGGCGGAACGCCCAGCAGAGATGCGTAGCGTCGTAATGCCGTTTCGTCAGCGCGGCGAGCTCCGCGAAAAACGCATCCTCAGTCTCGACCGGAAATGCGATGCCGAGAAACTCCGAGCGATCGATCTTCTGCCGGAACTCGGAAGGGGCGGCGAGGGTGCGGTAGTGGTCGAACAAGTAGATTAGTAGATTAGTGGATCAGTAGATCAGGAAGGCGATGATCTCCACTAATCCACTGATCTACTAATCCAACTAATCACTTCGAAGATAATCGCGCGCATGTTCAAGATTGAAGAGCTTTTCGCGCGGGAGATCCTCGATTCGCGGGGCAATCCGACCATCGAAGTGGACTGCCTGCTGGAGTCGGGCGCGCTCGGACGCGCGGCTGTGCCGTCGGGCGCGTCGACCGGTTCGCGCGAGGCGCTCGAGCTTCGCGACGGCGACAAGAAGCGCTACCTCGGCAAGGGCGTTCGCAACGCCATCGACAACGTCGACATCATCGCCAAGGAAGTGGAAGGGATGGACGCGCGCGAGCAGGCCATGATCGACCTGCTCATGAAGCAGATCGATGGCACCGAGAACAAAGGCAACCTCGGCGCGAATGCGATTCTCGGCGTGTCGCTGTCCGTCGCGCGCGCGGCTTCCGAGGCTTCGGGACTGCCGTTGTTTCAATACCTCGGCGGTCCGGGCGCGCGAACGCTGCCGGTGCCGATGATGAACGTCATCAACGGCGGTGCGCACGCGGACAACAACCTCGACGTGCAGGAGTTCATGATCATCCCGGCCGGCTTCGAGACGTTCAGCGATGCGCTGCGCGCGGGCGCGGAGACGTTCCATCATCTGAAAAACATCCTTCACGACCGCAAGCTGACGACGGCGGTCGGCGACGAGGGCGGTTTCGCGCCCGATCTGAAATCGAATGCCGAGGCGCTCGATCTGATCTTGTCCGCCGTCGGAAAAGCCGGCTATCGCGCCGGCGAGCAGATCTTCCTAGGGCTCGACGTCGCCGCGTCCGAGTTTTTCGAGAAGGGGTCGTACGGCTTCGAAGGCGCAAAACGCAGCAGCGCGGAGATGGTGGCGTATTACCAGGACCTTCGCGCGAAGTACCCGATCATCTCGATCGAAGACGGCATGTCCGAGGGCGATTGGGGCGGCTGGACGGCGTTGACGAAAGCGATGGGCGCGAGCACGCAGCTCGTCGGCGACGACGTTTTCGTGACCAATCCCGCCATTCTTTCCAAAGGAATCGCGCAGGGCGTCGGCAACGCGATCCTGATCAAGGTCAATCAGATCGGAACGCTCACCGAAACGCTCGACGCGATCGAGATGGCCAAGCGCGCCGGCTATCGATCAGTGATTTCGCACCGCTCCGGCGAAACCGAGGATTCGACGATCGCCGACCTTGCCGTGGCCACGAACGCGGGACAGATCAAAACGGGATCACTCTCGCGCAGCGAACGAATCGCCAAGTACAACCAGTTGCTGCGAATCGAAGAGGACCTCGGCGACGCGGCGGTGTTCGCGGGGACGGCGATTTTTCGTAGCCTGTAGCACCACCGCGCGCCCCGCAGGATTAAGAGAGAGAAAACCGCCGCAGCGATTCATCGATCGCCGTCGCGACGCGGATCGCCAACTCCACCGCCGCCAGTCCATCTTCGCCGCTGACCAGCGGGCGGGTGCGCGTGCGGACGCATTCGACGAAGGCTTCGAGCTCGGCGCGGAGCGGCTCCTGTCTGGTGACGTTGACTTCGATCGGCAGCACCGTTTTGCCGGCCAGGCGATAGCCCTTCACTTCCTGCTCTTTCGTGTCGACGGAGATGTAGGCCTCGCGGCTGAAGAAGCGGATTTTGCGGACGCGGTCCTGCGAGACGCGGCTGGCGGTGAGGTTGGCCACGGCGCCGTTTTCGAATTCGATGCGGACGTTGGTGATGTCGACTTTCTCCGTCATCACAGCCACGCCGACGGCGCGAACATCCACGACGCGCTGGCCGAGGAAGGAGAGGACGAGGTTGAGGTCGTGAATCATCAGGTCGAGCAGCACGTCGATGTCGAGCGAGCGGCCGACGAAAACGCCGAGGCGTTCCGCTTCGATGTAGAGAACGTTCTTCAGGATCGGTGCGACCGCGGTGATGGCCGGGTTGTAGCGCTCGACGTGGCCAACCTGCACGATTCGATCGTTCGCATTCGCGATATCGATGAGCCGGCGCGCTTCTTCGACCGTGGCCGTGATCGGCTTCTCGACCATGACGTCGCAGCCGGCTTCGAGCAGCTCGCGGGAGACGTCAAAATGCGTCGTGGTCGGCGTGGCCACGACGGCGCAGTCGATCTCGCGCGCGAGCGAAGCGACGGAATCGAAGCGCTTCAACTTCAGCGTGGCGACGATGTCCGCGGCGATGGCGTCATCCTTCTCGACGAAGCCGATGACGTTTGCTTCCGGCATCTCCGTGAGGATGCGCGCGTGCAACCGGCCGAGGTAGCCGGTACCGACGACGCCGACCCTCATCGGATGATTCCTCGCTTCGATGTGCGTACGAATTCGACGAGGTACCGAGCTTCCGGGAAGAGGCCGAGCTCGTCCTCGATCTTCTGCAGCGCCTCGTCGGCGCGCAGTTTCGAGCGGATCAGGATTTTGTAAGCGCGCTGCAGCGCTTCGACCGTTTCCTTCGAAAAGCCTTTTCGCTCCAGGCCGATCGTGTTGATGCCGTAGGAACGGTTGTCGCGGCTGGCCACCGTTTTCGCGTACGGCATCACGTCCTGCGTGATCATCGAGCCGCCGCCGACGAAGGCGTGTTCGCCGACGCGGCAGAACTGGTGCACCGCGCTGAACGCGCCGATCGTGGCGTAGTCGGCGATCTCCACGTGACCGGCCAGCGTGGCGTTGTTCGCGAAGATCGTGTGCGAGCCGACGTGGCAATCGTGCGCGACGTGCGAGTAGGCCATGAAAAAGTTTTCGTTGCCGATCGTGGTCTTGCCGCCGCCGCCGGTGGTGCCGCGGTTGATGGTGACGAACTCGCGGAAGATGTTGTCGTTGCCGATGGCCAGCTCGGTGTGCTCGCCTTTGTATTTGAGATCCTGCGGCGGGCCGCCGATCGATGCGTGTCCGTAGAACTGGTTGCGCTCGCCGATCGCGGCCGGTCCTTCGACGCGCGTGAACGCACCGATGACGCTGCCGCTGCCGATGGTGACGTTCGGACCGATGACGGCGTACGCGCCGACGACGACGTCGGGCGCGAGAAGAGCGTTGGGGCTGACGATTGCTGTGGAGTCGATTTCGGCCATCGTCATCACTCGGGTCTGTCGATCAGGACGCTGAACAGCTCGGCCTCGGCGACCAGTTGGCCGTCGACGGTGGCCTTGCCGTGAATTTTGACCGACGTGGAGCGGCGGTGCAGGACGATGCATTCGAGCTGCAGTTGATCGCCGGGAACGACCGGGCGCCGGAATCGCGCTTTGTCGACGCCGCCGAAGAGGAAGAGTTTTTTCTCGCGGTCGGGCATGTCGCGAAGCCCGAGGATCGCGGCGCATTGCGCCATCGCCTCGACGATGAGGACGCCCGGCATGACCGGCGCGCCGGGGAAATGGCCCTGGAAGAACTGCTCGTTGGCCGAAACGTTTTTCAGGCCGACGATGCGCTTGCCGTCCTCGATCTCGAGGACGCGGTCGACCAGCAGCATCGGATAGCGATGCGGCAGCAGTTTCATGATTTCGGTGATGGTGAGCATTCTTGTTTCCTCTGTCATCGCCCGTATGCAGCCGGAGGTTTTGTCATCCTGAGCCGCCGAGCCGGGAGTCGCGAAGCGATGGAAGGGCGACGGACGGCGAAGGATCTCAAGTTACGCGGAACGCGCTGAAACCCGGTTTCAGCACAAGTCGCGCAACTTGAGACCCTTCGCCGTCCTGCGGCGCTCCGCCTTTGGCTACGCGCCTCCGGCGGCTCAGGATGACAAGTCGTTCTTATGCTCATTTGTTCTCCGTGTTGCGCCGCGTCATCCGGCGCATGATCGCTTCGCGGCGGGCGAATTGGCGGAACGGTACCGCAGGAATGCCCATCACTTTCTCGCCGTCTGCGACATCGCCCAGCACCGCGCTCTTCGCGGCCACCTGGACGCGGTTGCCGATGGTGAGGTGGCCGGCGAAACCGGACTGGCCGGCCACGACGACGTAATCGCCCAGCTCCGTCGAGCCGGCGATCCCGACCTGCGCGACGAGCAGGCAATGTTTTCCGACCTTGACGTTGTGGGCGATCATGACCTGGTCGTCGATCTTGGTCCCGTCGCCGATCGACGTCTCGCCGAGTGCGGCGCGGTCGATCGTGCAGCCAGCGCCGATCTCGACGTCGTCGCCGATGCGCACGATGCCGACCTGCGGGATTTTGTGATGACGGCCGCCGTGCGTGGCGAAACCGTAGCCGTCCGCGCCGATGACGGTGCCGCTGTGAATGATGCAGCGCTTGCCGATGATGGAGCGTTCGTAGATCGAAACCTGGGGATAGATGATCGTGCCGTCTCCGATGACCGATCCCGCCTCGATGGAGACGTTCTGGTAGACGATGACGCTGTCGCCGAGGGTGACGTTGTCCGCAATCGTGGTGAACGGTCCGATCGATACGCCGTCGCCGATTTTCGCGCTCGTCGCGATCGACGCGCGCGGTGAGATGCCTTCCGGCACCGGTCGCGACGCGAAGAACTTCGCCAGCACCTGCGCCACTGCAAAGTACGGATCGGCGACGCGGATGAAACGGTCATCATCGCCGGCGGTCTGTTGCGGAACGAGGATCGCCGCGGCCTTCGTCGATGCGAGCTGCGGCGCGTATTTCGGATTGGACAGGAAGGCCAGTTGCGCTTCGCCCGCCTCGGCCAGCGGCGCCACGCCTTCGATCATCCGATCGGCCGGACCGTCATAGCGGCCGCCTGTGTACGCGACAATTTCGGAGATCGGGACCGCGGGCATTCGGGCGCGCATTGTATGTCGCTCTCAACGAAAAAAGCCTCCCGTGCGGGAGGCTTTCGAATGAGCGTCGTGATGGAGGTTACGGCTTCTTGGGCGCTGCGGCCGGAGCGGCCTCGCTGAACTTCTTGATCACCGTGTCGGTGATGTCGATCGCGTCCGAGGCGTAGACGAGACCGGACTCGAACTTGTTGAAGATCGCCGCGAGACCCATCTCTTTGCCGACTGAGTCGATGACCGGCTTGATCTTGTTTTCGAGGTCGAGCAGCGTCTTGTCGCGCGCTTCGCCGACTTCGCGATCGGCGTCCTGCGCGTAGCGCTGGGCAGCGATCTTCTTGTCGGAGAGCTGCTTGGCCATGTCGGCCAGCTTGTCTTCGCTGAGCGACATCTTCTTGGTGTTGATGTCGTTGTCGAGCTTTGCGATCTCATCGTTCATGGCCTGAACCTTGGCGATGCGATCGTCCTGCATCTTCTTCAGGCGCTCATATGCCGCTTTTCCCGGCGGTGAGCTCATGAGAACCTTGTTGACGTCGACGACCGCGACGCGAGCCGGCGCGCTCTGCGCAAACATCGGAGCCGCGAGCGCTGCTACCGCGAGCGAAATGAGTACCTTCTTCATCAAAATCTCCTTAAGTGATGGGGCGTGGACATGGCCTAAATCGCCCGCTGTTTAGTAGGTATTCCCGATGGTGAAGTTGAACGTCTTGAACTTATCGCCCGGCTTCGACATCGGATTGATGGCGTAGATGAAGCGGATCGGGAACTGGAAGACGGGCAGGAAAATGCGAAGCTCGGCGCCCGTCGAGTAGCGAATCTTGCTGAGGTCGAGCTTGTCGTTGTAACCGTAGGCCCATCCGCCATCTGCGAAGAAAACGAGGCGCAGCGGATCGTTCAGGCGGTAGATGTATTCGGAGTTGAAGAAGACCTGTTTGTATCCGCCGGCGATCTGCTCGACGCCGCCGAACTTCTCCAGCGGACCGAGCGTTCCGTACTCGAATCCGCGCACCGAATACTCGCCGCCGACGAAGAAGCGTTGCCCTTTGGGCACGCAGAGTTTGCTGTTCTGATCGACGTAGTCGTCGTAGGTCAGCGCGCAGCCTTTGCCGTAGTCGAGCGGACGGAGATAGCCGAGGTCGACGTTGAGGCTGAAGGACGACTTGCGCGACAGCTTGAAGAACTTCGTCGCCGCAAACGTCGGTCGGAAGGCGTGGATCGTTCCGCCGAGCGGGCCGCCGGAAAACGTCAGGCCCATGCTCACGCGGCCGCCGCGCGTCGTATCGAACGGATTGTCGCGTGAATCGAAGGAGTACGAAGGTCCGATCGACGACGAGGTGTAGGTCAGATCGGAAATGTCGGAGATCGGAACGTTGCCGTTGGTGTCCGGCTGCAGGTTCGACTCTTCATGCGTCTTCACGTGCTCGAGGCCGTAGACGAACGAGAGGCTGTCGAAGCGATGAAGGCGGTAGCCGTAGGCGATGGATCCGCCCTTGCTGCGCTCCTGATAGCCGACCGAGAGCGGGAAGTCCGTATTGCGGTTGAACAGTGAGATGCCGAGGCTGTTCGGCGTATCCATGAACCAGGGATCGGCGTACGACAGCGAGTAGAAATTCTGACGGTTGCCGCGCTGGAAACTGAGGCCGAGGTTTTCGCCCTCGCCGAGGAAGTTGCGCGTCGAGAACTGCGTCTGCACGAAGAAGCCGGTGCCTTCGGAGTAGCCGCCGCCGAACTGCACGTCGTTCTTCCCCTCTTCGCTTCCCTTCACGGTCACGTCGACCGTCTTCTTCTCCTGATTGACCTTGAAGTCAGGGTTGTCATTGACCTTGAAGTAGCCGAGCTGGCCGAGCTTGTAGATCGACTGCTTGAAGGTCTCCATGTCCATGATCTCTCCCTCTTCGAGGAAGATTTCGCGGCGCAGGACTTTGTCTTTCGTGGTGGTGTTGCCCTGGAACTCCAGCCGTCCGAGACGGAACTGATCGCCTTCGAAGACGGTGATGTGGATGTCGACGATGTTGTTCTCGCGCTCGACGTATTCGGGATTGATGTATGAGTAGATGTAGCCGCGCATGCGGTACAGCTCATCGAGCGCGTCGAGGCGGTCCTGAATCGGCTTGCGCCGGATGATGTCGCCCTTCTTGACCGGGAAGTTGCCGGTGAACGCTTCCGGCTTGAAGACGGTCGTGCCGGTGACGGTGACGTCGCCGAGGCGATGGATCGTTCCTTCTTTGATCGGGATGGTGATCCGGACGCGCGGCTTTTTCGCCGAACCGATCGTCGTCAGCTGCGGCTCGCCGAACGCGACGTTCGTGTAGCCGTAGTCCTGGTAGTAGTTCTTGATGTGCTCGAGATCCTCATCCAGCTTCGACGGGATGTAGAGGTTCTTCTTGCGGATCCAGGTGACGACGTTGTTCTCCTTCACTTCCTTCATCTGCTTTTTCAGACGCCGGGAGGAGAAGTGCTGGTTGCCGGTGAACACGATGCGGGCGACGGTGGCTTTGATGCCTTCGCTGACGTTGAAGACGATCTTCTTGTCGCCTTCGGACATGTCTTCCAGCGTGGTGTCGACGGTGACGCCTTCGAATCCGCCCTCGGAGTACGCCTTCTTGATCGATTCGGCGGCGCGGCGGACCAGCGTCTGTTCGAGCGTGTTGCCGACGTGCAGATCGATCTTGTCCTTGTCCAGCTGCTCGGTGATCTTGGCGGCGTTCAGCTCTTTGTTGCCGCGATATTCGACGGCACCGATGCGCGGCCGCTCTTTGACGACGGCCCGGACGATGACGCCGCCGTTCGGCGCGTTGTCGGTCTCGATGCGGATGTCGTCGAAAAGGCCGGTCTGCCAGAGGTTGAGGAAGTTGCGCTCCAGCGCGGCGGGATCGTACGGATCGCCGGGATTTACGCCGAGGTAGACGCGGATCGTGTCGCTGGCAACGCTGGTGTTGCCGACAGCCTCGAAGCGCTCGATGCGCTGTCCGGTCTGGGCCGCACCCGGGCGCGGAGTGACAGGGGCTGGCGCTGGAGACGTCGTCGGCTCGGTGGTGATCCGTCCCGAGTCAGGCCGGTCGATGATCGTGCCGGCTTTCGGTTTCGGAGGCGGCTGCGGAGCCGGTTGGGCGGTCTGCGCAAGGGCGCTCCCGGCGAAGAGGACGGCCGTTAGGCAGAGCGAAAAGGTTCGATTCATAGTTTGTCTGGTGAGGCGGTGACGGACTGAGCTCAGTCGGCACGTTCCGGGGCGGTTGCAACCTGTCGACCTATTGACGTGCGAACCCGGACACAGGTCACGCGGGCGCCCACAACAGACCCAAGCGGCGGCGCATTCTAGCAAAGTGCTCTCGGGGGCGGGTGAGCGCTTGCCTAGGTGCCGCGAAGCGGCTTCAGAGGGTAGCGAGGGGTGAGAGCGAAGCGAACACCCCTCGAAGACGGGCGTGCCCACGATTTGTGCCGCGTCAGCGGCACTGGAAAAGTGTGACACTCCATCGGGTGCCGCTGACGCGGCACACTTCATTCTCGACTCTCGTTTCGAGGGGTGCTCGCGGTGAAGCTGCTCGCACCCCTCGCTACCTTCTGATGCCGCTCCGCGGCCGAGCGTTCCACCGCGCGTTACGCGTAGGTGGCCCGGCCCCCGCCAAACGACCAGTTTTCCTTCGTTACCTCGACCAGCAGGATCACGACGTCGTCCGGCCTGACGCCGAGCGCCTCCAGCCGCGAGGCAATTCCGGCGTACAACGCCTTCTTGACTTCGAGCGTCCGGCCCGCGTTGAGCGTGATCTCGATGAAAATCGCGTTCCTGGATCGCGTCACGCCGCCATACGATGGGTCTGCAACGATCTCGTCACGTTCGAGACGAATGAAGAGATAGAAGCGGCTGTTCGGCGGAACGTTCGCGTGGGCGACCAGCGCTTCCTGAATGGCATCGGAGATCTTTCGTAGTTGCCGGGCGGATTTGCTTCTTTTTGGCGCGTAAATTTTTACCAGCGGCATGATCGCAACAGTCTATCTGCTTCTCGCGGCGCTCACCCTCGGCGCGCCGATTCCGCACGTGCCGCTCGCGCCGCACGCGGCGACGCTGCGCATCGCCGTGGTCGGCGACACCGGCGAAGGATCGGATCGCGTCGCCAACGGAATCGCGAAGTTGCACGCGCGAACGCCGCTCGACGCGGTCGTCATCACCGGCGATGCGTTCTATCCGTGCGGACCGTCGTCCGCGTCCGATCCGCAATGGAACCGCGTCCGCGCCCTCAGCCGCGTCGGCGTGCCGCTCTTCCCTGTCCTCGGCAATCACGATTTCTGCGGCAAGTCGCAGCCGTCGGCGCAGATCGGCGCGACGGTCGTCCCGCACTGGCAGTTCCCGGCCCGCCAGTACGTCGTCGATTCCAGGCTCGCGGAACTGCTGATGCTCGACACGACGCCGTACGCCGCTGGGCGCAACGACGAGGCTGCCGACGCGTTGCGCCACACATTCGCCGCGAAGAAGACGACGCCGTGGCGCATCGCCGTGGGCCATCATCCGATCATCTCGTCCGGCTATCACGGCCACTTTCCGCGCGACCAGCACCTGCGCATGATCACGCTCCATCCGCTGATGCTGCGCGGCAAGGTGGACGTCTACATCTGCGGCCACGATCATCACCTCGAGTTGATCGCCGCCCAACCGCGCCTTCTCATCAGCGGCGCCGGCTCCGATCCCGTTCCGCCGCTCGTCCCGCACAAACACACGCTCTACCCATCCGAGGCGACGCCCCAACTCGGCTTCGCGACGGTCGAACTCGACGCGCTTTCAATGACCATCCGCTTCTACGACGGCGACGGCAACGCGATCAGTAAACCGTTCCTCTTCAAGCGTTAGGGCAATTTTTTCCACCCTCTTCGAGTTGGATCGCACACTGCTTCACCTCTGTCCGAGCGTCAGAGCTGAACAAATACTCTGACAGGAACGGACTCACCAATGCCTTTTGAAGCACTCGGGCTCGACCCGAAAATCGCCAAAGCCGTGCGCGAAGCCGGCTACACCGAACCGACTCCCATCCAAACCAAAGCCATCCCGCTCGTGCTGCGCGGATCCGACGTCATCGGAATCGCGCAGACCGGCACCGGCAAGACTGCCGCGTTCGTGCTGCCGATTCTGCAGCGCCTTTCGACGCGCGGCTCGGTCACCAACCGCCGCTGCATGCGCGCGCTGGTCATCGCCCCGACGCGCGAGCTGGTCGTGCAGATCGAAGAAAACGTTCGCAAGTACGCGCGCCATCTCCATCTACGCATCGCCACCGTTTACGGCGGCGTCGGCGAGCGGCCGCAGATTCAGGCTCTCCGCGCCGGAACGGAAATCGTGATCGCTACGCCCGGCCGCCTCATCGATCTCATGGATCAGGGCCACGTCGACTTCTCCGGCCTGGAAGTGGCCGTGCTCGATGAAGCCGACCGCATGCTGGACATGGGCTTCCTCCCCGCCATGCGCCGCATCGTCAAAGCGCTGCCGAAACAGCGCCAGACGATGATGTTCTCAGCAACGCTCTCAAAAGAGATCGAGACGCTGACGAACGAGTTTCTGGTGAACGCGGAAACCGTTCAGGTCGGACGCCGCGCCAATCCCGCCGAGACGGTTACGCAGTTCGTCTACGAGACGACGAAAGAGGCCAAGCTGCCGCTGCTGCTTCATCTCCTGCGCGATGCGAATCTCGATTCCGTCCTGGTCTTCTCGCGCACCAAGCATGGCGCCGACAAGATCGCGCGCAAGCTGGCGTCGTCCGGCATCAACACGGCCACGCTGCATTCGAACCGCAGCCAGAGCCAGCGCATCGCCGCGCTGAAGGCCTTCAAGGCCGGAACGGTGCGCGTGCTCGTGGCCACCGACATCGCGGCGCGCGGCATCGACGTCGAAGGGATCTCGCACGTCGTCAATTTCGATTTTCCGCCGCAGCCGGAGGACTACGTCCACCGCATCGGCCGCACCGGACGCGCGAAAGCGGTCGGCGACGCCATCAGCTTCGTCACTCCCGACGACCGCGCCAACCTGCGCGACCTGGAGCACTTCATCTCCCGCGGCATTCCGCGCAAGGTGGCCGAGGGATTCGATGCGAGCGCGTACAAAGCGGTCGCACCGCCGTTGACGTCGTGGCGGCCGTCGCGCCCACAGGTGCGCAACGCGGCGCCGCGTCCGCCGCGCCCGAGCACATATGCGAGCTCGCGTCCGGCAGCGCCGTCCCGCCCGTCGGGCGGCAACGGACGGACCGCGATCAATTCGCGTCCGCAATTCTCCGATCGCGGCCGCCGCAGACCGTAGGCCGGCACGGCCGGCAGCGTTGGTCGCCCAAGGCTCAGCCGCCATCTTCGTCGAATCTCTCTACCGCGCAGACTCACTAGCCCTGGCGTAGTAGGATTCGCGCCCGAGACTACGCGAGGAGGATTGCTCTTGAAGAACGTCATTTACGCGCTGCTGGCGGTGGCCGTCGCCTCGTGCACGCCCGCAAGTACCGCCAACAACGAGACTACCGCCGCAACGGAAACCAACACGACCAGCAGCGCTACCGCGACCGAGGGCACCATGCCGCCGGCCACGACGTCGAGCGCTGCGGCAGAGGAGAACAAACCGATGAGCCAGTACGAGAACAAAGTCGCCGAAATCCACACCAGCGCCGGCGAGATCGACATTCGCTTCTTTCCCGACGTCGCTCCGAATCACGTGAAGAACTTCATCGACCTCGCCGAGAAGGGCTTCTACAACGGCTCGAAGTTCCACCGCGTGATCCCCGGCTTCATGATTCAGGGCGGCGATCCGAACACCATCTCCGGCTCGCCTTCGACCTGGGGCACGGGCGGTTCCGGCAAGAACGTCGCCGCCGAGTTCAACTCGGTCTCGCACAAGCGCGGGATCGTCTCGATGGCCCGTTCCAACGATCCGAACAGCGCCTCGTCGCAGTTCTTCATTGTCACCAGCGATTCGACCTTCCTCGACAAGCAGTACACCGTCTTCGGACAGGTCACGAAGGGGATGGACGTGGCCGACAAAATCGTCGGCGCGCCGCGCGATGCGTCGGATCGTCCGAACAACCCCACCACCATCGACAAGATCGTGATTCGCGACGCCAAGCCGGAAGAACAGGGACCGACTCCGAAATAGCACCCGGTTCTTGCACTGCGGTAACCGATGACCGACGTATCCCTCCCCGACGACGCCGCGGCGTTTCTCACCGAGTGTGTCGGGGAGGGTTGGTCGGCGCGGGCGCTGAACGGCGACGCTTCCGTCCGCCGCTACTTCCGCGTGAGCCTGCCGGACGGCGGCACGCGCATGCTGGCCTGGTACCCCGAGGAAGTGCGTCGCGATCTGGCGCGCGTGCTGTCGGCGTATTACGCGGCTTCGAAGCACGCCTATCTTCCCGGGCTGATCCGCAACAGCGAGACGGCCATGCTGCAGCAGGACGTCGGCGACGAGACGCTCTTCGACCTGCTGCATCGCGACCGCGAAGAAGGGATCCGCTGGTACCGGAAGGCGATCACGCTGCTGGTCTACTTTCAGAAGGCAGGCGCCGTCGACATCAACCCCCCCTTCACCGGCGACTTCTTCTTCAACGAGCTGGAGATGACGCGGGAGTTCTTTCTCGAGAAGCTGATGAACGTGTCGCCGGACGATACGCTGGCGCTGCAGCCGCTGCTTCGAAAGCTGGCCGATAACATCTCGCGACATCCGTACGTACTATGTCATCGCGATTATCATGGACAGAATATTCATATCTTTAACGAGAAACTTTATCTGATCGATTATCAGGATCTGAGAATGGGTCCTGACACGTACGACGCCGCCTCGCTTCTCCGCGATCGCGGCGTGGCGCGCATCCTCGGCGACGAGACGGAGCTGGAACTGGTCGACTACTATGCGGAGTGGCGCGTGCACGGCTTGCCGGCGCGCTCCGAGCTGCCGCAGGGCGAACGGCGATCGATGCGGCGCCGCTATTTCGAGACTCTTCTGCAGCGCTCGCTCAAAATTCTGGGAACGTTTTCGAAGCAGCCGCTCGTTCGCGGCCGCATGGGGTACCTCGACTTCATCCCTCCGACGCTGGAGAGCGTCCATCGCTGCATCGACGAGCTGCCGGAGTACGGCGCGCTGACGTCGCTGCTGCCGAAGGACTTCTCCGTCGCCGAGGCGCGTGAGCGAGCGGAAAGGATTCATGATGGCTCAACACAAAATCACGCTGCTCCCCGGTGACGGCATCGGCCCCGAGGTTACCGCCTCGGTGGTGTCGATCATCGAATGCGCCGGCGTCGACGTCGAATGGGAAAAGTACTTCGTCGGTGCCGAAGCGATTTCGCGCTTCGGCGATCCGCTGCCGCCCGACGTCCTCGAATCGATTCTTCGCAACAAGATCGCGCTGAAAGGTCCGGTCACCACGCCGATCGGCACGGGCTTCTCCTCGATCAACGTCCGCCTGCGCAAAACGCTCGACCTCTACGCGAACCTGCGGCCGGTCAAGTCGATGCCGAACATCATCACGCGCTTCGAAAACGTCGACATCATCGTCGTCCGCGAGAACACCGAGGATCTGTACAGCGGGCTGGAACACGAAGTGATCCCGGGCGTGGTCGAGTCGATCAAGATCATCACCGAGAAGGCTTCCACGCGGATTGCGAAGTTCGCCTTCGAGTACGCGCGCACGCATGGCCGCAAGCGCGTGACCGCTGTGCACAAGGCCAACATCATGAAGTTGTCGGATGGCCTTTTCCTGCAGTGCTTCCGCAACGTGGCCAAGGAGTATCCGAACATCGAAGCCGACGACAAGATCGTCGACAACCTCTGCATGCAGATGGTGATGAATCCGCAGCAATTCGACATCCTGCTGCTCGAAAATCTCTACGGCGACATCGTCTCCGATCTCGCGGCTGGACTGGTGGGCGGACTCGGCGTCGTGGCCGGCGCGAACATCGGCGAAGCCGGCGCGGTCTTCGAAGCGGTCCACGGCAGCGCGCCCGACATCGCCGGTCAGAACAAGGCCAATCCGCTGGCGCTGCTCAAGTCCGCCGTGCTCATGCTGCAGCATCTCGGCGAAATGGGCGCGGCAAAACGAATCGACGACGCGATCGTGAAGGTGCTCGACTCCGGCCCCGAACATCGCACGCGCGACATCGGCGGAACCGGCACGACCGCCGACTTCACGACCGCGATGTGCGAAACGCTGCGGCGCGGCACGAGGTCGGACGACTGAGCAAGCCCGACTTCGTGACGTACTTCCGCGCCGGCCTCGATCATTTCAATGCGGCCGAGTTCTGGGATGCGCACGAGTCGTGGGAGACGATCTGGCTCGAGGCGGAGTCGGATCTCCATCGTTTTCTACAGGGCCTCATCCAGCTTGCGGCCGCATATCACCACGTGAAACGCGGCACATACCCCGGTGGACTGCGCCTTTTCGATGCGGCGCTGGAGAAGCTGAACGACTTTCCGAAACGTTTTTGCGGGATCGACCGGACCTCGGTCGAAGAGGCCGCCAGGCGCCACAGAGAGTGGGTTGCAACGCTTCTTGTGCAAGGTGCGACAGACAAGCGTCTCGATCGCGATAAATTTCCACACATCCCTACTGATGATTCGCCGATTCCGCCATTTGAACACTGGTGAAGCGGCGTCCGATCTCATACAATCCGGCGCATCCCACCACCGAACGCCACCAACGTAGCCGAGGATCCAAATGCAGGAAATCGATCAACGGGACCGTGAGCTGCTGGGTGCCCTGCAAAGTGAGATTCCCCTGGTTTCAACGCCGTTCGCACTGATCGGACAGGCGATCGACATGTCGGAAAAGGAAGTCATCAAGCGCATCGAGCGCTTGAAGCGTGACGGCCTCGTCCGCCAGCTCGCCGCGCAGTTCGACGCGCGCGCACTCGGCTACCGATCGTGCCTCGTGGCCGCGAAAGTCGATCCCGAACGGATCGATGACGCCGCCGCGGCGATCAATGCGCATCCCGGCGTGACGCAGAACTACCGCCGCAACAACGACTTCAATCTCTGGTTCACCATCGCCGTCGCACCGACGTCCATGCTGGGCCTCGACAAGACGGTGGAAATGCTCGGCGACGAAGCGGGATGCGACGCCGTCCGTCCGTTGCCGACGCTCAAGCAATTCAAAGGCACCAACGACGCGGACGAATCGCACGGCGATCACGATCTCGCGCCATTGACCGCCGTCGAGATCGAATCCGTCCGCCTGCTGCAACGCGATCTTCCGCTTCAGCCACGTCCGTTCGAAGCGATGGCGCGCACGAACGGCGTCGCTGCCGACGAACTGCTGGCCGCGGCGAAGTCGCTGCTGAAGCGCGGATACATCCGCCGCTACGGCGCGGTCGTGCAGGCGCGCAAAACCGGATTCGGCGCGAGTGCGATGGGCGTGTGGGTGGTCAAAGGCGATGACGTCGATTCCGTCGGCGTGAAGATGTCGCAGAACAAGGCCGTTTCACACTGCTATCTCCGCCCGGTCTACGACGACTGGCCATACAACCTCTACACGATCGTGCACGGCCGCTCGGTCGATGAGTGCGAGTCGATCATCAACGACATCGCCATCGACACCGGCGTCGACGAGAAGCAGGCGCTCTATCCGACGCGCGAGTACAAGAAGGCGCGCATCAATCTCTTCTCGACCGAAGCCGACGAGTGGGAAGCCGCGCACGGCGCCCGCGCCGCCGCCAGCGCCGCGTCGTAAACAGACAAAGTGTCCGTGCCACGAAAACGCCCGCGGCGACGCGGGCGTTTTCATGTTCAGCGAAGAATTCATTCTCTACTTGATGTTCTCGGGGAAAACGCTGATGCGGCTGTTCGCCTTCAGCTCGTTCGTCAGCCGCGCCACGGCATTGACGACGTCGGTCGCTTTCTGCGTCAGCAGGTACTCGCGGATGCCGCTTTTCACGGCGTCGAACGGCTCGACACCGGCCGGCTCTTTCCCTTCGACGTAGATGAGGTGATAGCCGAATTTCGAATGCACGACGCCGCTGATCACTCCCGGCTTCAGGCCCCACGCCGCCGCTTCGAACGTCGGATCGAGCTGGCCCTTGGACATCCATCCGAGGTCGCCTCCGCTTTCGGCGGAGCTGTCTTCGGAATACTTCTTCGCCGCGTCTTCGAAATGCGCGAGGCGCAGCTTGGTCATCGTCGCTTCGTCCGGCTTCCCCATCGCGGAGGAAACGTCCGCGGCCCGAAGCTCGGCGGCGATATGGCTGATCTCTTCGAGTGCCTGGCCGTCGGTCTTCGGAGCAGGTCCGGCATTCGTGACGGCGACGACGATGTGCCGCACGTGAACCTTTTCGGGCGTGGCGAAGTCGTCAGGATGCGCGTCGTAGTAGTCGCGGACGTCTTTGTCGGTCACGATGCCGGCCGCGACGACGTCGCGGACGTAGCGGTCGAAGAGCGCCGATTCGCGCGCCGTCTCGAGCGTGGCCACGACTTCCGGCTTCTTGTCGAATCCGGTCTTGAACGCTTCCTGAAGCATCAGGCGCTTGCGGATGTAGTTCTCCAGAAAGGCGCCCTTGCCGCCATTCTGGTCGTAGTTCGTACGCATCTGCGTGTTGAGGTTCGCGTACATGCGGTTGAGCTTCTCGACCGTGATGGTTTCGCCGTTGATGACGGCCACCGGGCGCTTGGAATCGTCGGCCGCAGCAGCAGCCGTCGACTGCGGAGCCGGCGCGGTCTTCGCCGGCGGCGCCTGCTGCGCGACTGCGGCCGAAGCCAGCAGCAGCAGCGGAATGAGTGTTCGCTTGATCAAATCAAATCCTCCAACGGGTTTCAGACGACGCGCTGACCAACAGGGTTACCGGAGGAGAGCATTCCGGTGGAGGGTTAGGAGTGTGGCGGCACGACCAGAGGCGTGAGCCACAACCCGACAGCGGAGCGGAAGTCCGCGAACGTAAGCGTAGATATATCGAGTTCGAATCGGTCACAAATCGCCGGTAGAGCCGTGCGGAATTTGACATACCTCGACTGCATCGCCTTCGCACCTGGGATGTCTGCGCGTCCGGTCTCTGTTCTTAGCCAGTCGCGAACACGAGCGATCGCCGTGCTCGGTTCATTTCCATGGTCAGCGATATCCTGGCCGGCGATGTCTGAAACGTAAGTCTGAAACCGGAATCGGTCACGATCAAAAATCAGGAAGCTTTTCTCACGTTGGCCTGCGCCGTATGCGCGGCATCCGATATCAATCCCGAGCTCCAGCGGCATGTTGAACCGCGGCAGCGTACTTACTCGATCGAGTTCCGTTCGCGACAATCATGAATTGAGAAGCGGCAGCTGGCGATGAGGTCGAGGATCTTATGTAGGCGAACATCGCTCGAGTTAAG
>Ga0157369_10000437_pt1 | contig 55542 bp, 54 predicted proteins | sample C25metaG_FD_113461 | JGI IMG/M metagenome (GOLD analysis project Ga0157369, IMG submission 113461) | Corn rhizosphere microbial communities from Kellogg Biological Station, Michigan, USA - C2-5 metaG | ecosystem: Host-associated > Plants > Roots > Rhizosphere > Soil | place: USA: Michigan... | reverse complement strand
TTCGACATCTTGGACTCCTCTTTAAACGCCATCGAGCAGCTTCCTTTCGCTGCTCACTCTGCGCTTCTTTGGGTGTCCACCATGTCTCCGGCCACCTGTCCACCATGTCTCCGGTACGTACAGTCCTCGCCGGCTGGCCCGGCTGCGTCCTCGCTGCCGAACCGGCAAACCCTCAAATCTCGCTGGTAACACGACACTCGCGCAAGCCTCCCATTCGGCGGCGAGGACGCCGCCGAGCCAGCCGGCGAGACGCCAGCGCTCCATCCGCGAAGGCAGGGAAGTTGCTTAAGTTAACGCCATTGGAGCGCGGGCCTTTAGCTACTGTTCCTTCGTCTTCGTTTTTGGCTTCGACTGCACCGGGAGCTGGACGAATGCCCCGTCAGCGATGATGAGATCGTCCTCGAGACGGTCGCTGTAGCGGACGGCGATCTCCGGCGCGTCGTCCTTTTGCGCGTTGATCTTGCGGCTGTCCCACTCGAAGATGCCATCGGCTCCGGCACTCACGATCCGGTAATGATGGCGATCCGGCGAGACGACGTATTCGTAGGGATGACCCCACATGTCTTTCTCCGGAAACTTCTGCGACGTGGCCAAGTGGTCTTTGAGCGCCGTCTTCAGCCCCGCCAGGTCGGTGGCCGCGGGATAAGTATCGTCATCCTGAACCGACTGATAGGACTCGATTGCGGACTCCAGTACGCGCATGTCGGCCGTGGTGCGCCGCCACGGACGCCTTTTCTCGCCTTCTTCCATGACCTGGCTCATGAGCTCCTGAATCTTCGGCGAGAGTTTGTCGGCACCGACCCTCGCTCCCTCGGACATGAGTTGCGGCATGACCTCGATGATCTTTTTTCCGGCCGCGGTCTCGTAGAAGGCGCACAGGTCGGCGAGCTCCTGTTCGTTGAAGTATTTCGCGTAGATCGCGGCCTGCTCGTGCCGAAGAAGTCCGTTGAAGTCAATCGTCCGGACACGTTCGCGGAATGCGGCGAACATCTCTTTGGCCTCGGCGACGTCGTCGGGGTCGTTCCCCTTTGCCTCGGCTTCCGAGATGAACTGGCGTTCGACCTCGCCCAACATCGCATCCATCATCGAGGTTCCCATGCGGTCGAGATGCATGGCCGTGAGAAGTTTTTCGGCAAGCTCTCTTTGCCTCGGCGACGGATTCGCCTCCGTGGCAGAAAGAGGAACGACGACGGCGGCGAGGACCGCGATGACGAAGAGACGGCGCATGAATGGCTCCTTGGACGAGTCGTAAATTCTAGCGGATGTCCATCAACGCCGCCGGCGCCGCGGCGGACCGGCGTCCGCACGGCGGCCATCAGGCCGGCCAGAGTGGTCGCGGCGCGGCGCGGACGGCGCGCTCGCGGTATTCCGCGCCTGCGGACGAGGTGCCGGTGCGGACCGCGCAGGCGTCGCTGCCGCCCCTCGCCTCTCCGCTTTCGCTTTCGCCCTTGCGCGATCCTCGGCTTTCCTTGCGCGGATGGCAGCGATCCGTTCCTGGATCGGGATCTCCAGTTTCTCGGCGGGCTTCTGCGCGTAGTCGAAATCGGGGACGGTCACGCGCGGCAGGCGCTTGCCGATGGCGCGTTCGATGGCGCGGAGATCGTTCTCCTCGTCCGGTGCGACGAAGGTGATGGCGTCGCCGGTCAGCTCAGCGCGCGCCGTGCGGCCGACGCGATGGATGTAATCCTCAGGCATCCCCGGCACGTCGAAATTCACGACGTGCGAAAGCGCCTCGACGTCGATGCCGCGCGCGGCGATGTCCGTGGCTACGAGGATCTGGTAGCGGCCGTTCTTGAATCCGGCCAGCGCATCGGTGCGCTGCGCCTGACTGCGATTTCCGTGGATGCGGGCCACGCGCACCTTGTGGCGTTCGAGCTGTTCGAACACGCGATTGGCGCGGTGCTTCGTGCGCGTGAAGACGATCGCGTTCTGAATCTCGCGCCGTTTCAGCAGCGTCTCCAGCAGCGGCAGTTTCAGATCCTGCGACACCGGAAAAACCGATTGCGTGATGCCGGTCGCAGGCGCGGACTTGCGCTCGATCGAGATCGTGGCGGGATTCTTCAACATCTCGCGCGACAGCTCCACGATCGGCTGCGGCAGCGTCGCCGAGAAAAAGAGGGTCTGCAGTTTCGGCGGCAGATGGCGAAGTACGCGGCGAATGTCGGGAAGGAATCCCATGTCCAGCATGCGGTCGGCTTCGTCGAGGACGAGGATTTCCAATCCTGCCAGCTTCGCGTACGGATGCTGAAAGTGATCGAGCAGGCGTCCGGGCGTGGCGACGATGACGTCGACGCCACTGCGGAAGGCGTGTTCCTGCGGCCCCATCCCCACGCCGCCGTAAACGGCGGCTCCGGAGAGCGGCGTGTGCACGGCCAGCTCGCGCAGATGCTCGTCGATCTGCGCGGCGAGTTCGCGCGTCGGCGTCAGGATCAGTGCGCGCGTCGTGCCGCGCTTCTTGCCGAGGAGCCGATTGAGGATCGGGAGCAAAAACGCGGCGCTCTTGCCGCTGCCGGTCATGGCGCAGGCGAGTACGTCCTTCCCCGCGACTGCCGGCGGGATCGCATCCATCTGAATCGGCGTGGGACGTTTGAATCCGAGCTCTTTGACGCCGAGGAGAAGATCGGCGTGAAGTCCAAATGACGAAAATGGCATTGATGATTTTCCTTCAGTTCGCGGTCAGTCCGCGATCCTCTCACACAAGCGCGCGCGCTTCGTCGTCGTCGAAGAGACGCTGCAGCTTCTCGGTGATGTCGCCGCGGCGCGTTGCGCGGCCATCGATCGAGGAGACGGGCATCACTCCCTGCGTCGTGCTGGTGATGAACGCTTCGTCGAGATCGAAGAGCTCGAGCTCGCGCAGCGGACGTTCGTCGACGCGGATGTGATTCGCCAGCGCGAGACTCACGACGCGATCGCGGACGACGCCCGGCAGGATGTGCTCATCGAGCGGATGCGTGATCACGCCTCCATTGCGGACGCCGAAGAAGCTGGAGCTGGCCGCCTCGCGCACGAGACCGTCGTCGAGCAGCAGGACCTCGTCGGCGCCGGCGCGCTGCGCTTTCTTTTTGGCGATGGCGTTCGCGAGCAGATTCACCGACTTTACGTTGCAATGCTTCCAGCGCAAGTCGTCCGCGGTGATGAGCGCGATGCCGCGCGCTTTCTTCGTGGCGTCGGGAAAGGTGAACGCGCGCGAATACATGACCGTCGTCGGCGTCAGATCGTCGGGATAAAGGTGCTTTCGCTCCGATTCGCCGCGCGTAACCTGCGTGTAGACGATGCCGTCGTCGAACTTGGTGCGCGCGAGCAATTCACGAACGACCTCTCCGAACTGCGCTTCCTCCCACGGCACGCGAATCTCGATTTCGCTTAGCCCGTTGGCCATGCGCCGGTAGTGCTCGGAGAGATAGATCGGACGTTTGCCGAGGAACTTGAAGACTTCGTAGACCGCGTCGCCGAACTGGAAGCCGCGATCCTCAACGCCGATGACGCGCTCGTCGGTCGTCGTATACCGCCCGTTGATGTAGAGGACGTCGCTCACGTTTACGGATTCACGGCTTTCACGATGACGACGGTGCGGTCGTCCTGCTCGCCCGGCCCCCATTCCGTCACCCGCGCCAGCACTTCTCTTCCGATCTCCTCGGCACTCCGATTCCGGTTCGACGCGACAAGCTCTTCGAGCCGGTCCAGACCGAACTCCTCGTCGTCCGCGTTGTGCGCCTCGACGATGCCGTCGGTGTAGAGGCAGAGCAGGTCGCCGCCATTCAACTTGGCGAAGCCGCGCATGTACGTGGCGTCCGGCGTCGGCCCCAGGACTGGCCCACCATTCGACAGCATCTCGATCGTGACGCCATCCGCGCGCAGGACGAACGGAAAATTGTGGCCGGCGTTGCAATAGATGAAGATTCCGCCCGTCTCCAGCTCGCCGTAAAAAAGCGAAACGAACTTCGTGGTCAGCCGTCCGCGATGGATGATGTGATTCAACTTCTCCATCGTGCGGATGATCTTGAAATCGCGGTCGGTGGCCATGCGCAGACCCATGTAGATGTCGCGCACGACCAGCGCGGCCGGCAGGCCGTGGCCCGATCCGTCCGCGATGGCCAGTCCCAGGATGTTGTCGGAGAGCGGGATGAAATCGTAGAAGTCGCCGCTCACGACCGCGGCCGGCAACGTCTTTCCCCAGATATCGAATCCGGCGTACTGCGGCACGCGCTGCGGCAGGATCGACTGCTGGATTCGCTGCGCTTCGTCGATCAGCGACTGATAGCGATCGGCGCGCAGCCGCTGATTGACGGTGTAGCGAATGAGGTTGAGCGAGAAGAGGATGTCTTCGCGGCTCAGCCCCGGCGCGATGTCGAAGCCGAGGATGTGCGAATGGTTGTCGCCGGCAGCGACGGCGGCGAAGCGCTGCGCTCCGAGCTTGCTCTCGAGGATCGGATCGACGCCAGGATCGTTCGGATCCATGACCACGACGCCGTTCTCCAGCACGAGCTCGATCGGTTTGTAATCCCTCGGCACCGAAATCCCGAGCGGCCCATCATGCGAGACGCCGAAGCGGCCGACGAGCTCGTAGCAGTTCTCGTCGTTGATCTCGTAGATCCGCCCGCCGGTGATCCCCAGCTCGTCCCGAAAATTCGAAGCGATCGTCTCGCCAATCTGCTCGATCGTGAAGCGGGTCGATTCCGCAGCCTCAATCTGTTCGAGCGTGCGCTCGACTTGGGTTAGTAGTCGTTTGTAGTCCATTTGTTCCTTGGCTGTCGGCTGTCGGCCGTCGGCTGTCGGGCTTACCTGGCATCGTCGGCGATCTGGCGCTCCACGGCTACGATTAGACCGCCGAGAACACGGGCCACTGATCCTGATTGCTCTTGTATCGCGACGTATTGGTCTGCGGCAATGTAGCCGAGATTGTTTGATATCTCCAGTTGAGTTTCGACCTCAAACAGCGATCCGCGCGCCTTGAAAAGAAACTGCAGGTACTCTTTCTTGGATCGGCGCCCCTTCCCCTCGGCGATGTTGCTCGGAACAGAAACCGCCGCGCGTCGTAGCTGGTTGGTCAGGCCATAGATTTCACGCCGTGGAAAAGCCTCTGTGGCCCGGTACACCTGCGTGACGAGCACCATCGCACGCTGCCAAGCCACCAAATCACGGTACGTATCCTTCATAACACCCGACGGCCGACAGCCGACGGCCGACAGCCTATTTCAACGCAACCCCATCCAATTCATACGGCGCCTTGACATCCAACAACCCCAAAACCGTCGGATACACATCGGCGATATACGGCGCTCGATCGGTCGCTAACTTCCGGTTGTAGAAGAAGATCCCCTTAACGATTTCCGGATCGACGGAGCAGTGGTCGCCGCTCCAGGTTTGTTTGTTTGGCTCGATCAGGTTCTTGGGGATGCCGCCGAGGGAGGTTTGCCAGGAGACGCGGTAGCCGTCGTTGTTTGTGACGAAAAGGTCGGGGATCATGTTCGGGTCGAACTGGCGGTAGACCTCTTCGCGGGCCAGGACGCGGCGGACGGGATGCTCCATCGTTTCCATGTCGGTCATCGTCACGAGGCGCGATTTCAGTTCGGATTTCAGCGCGTCGTAATCGGCGCCGGGATTCACGATGCCTTGCGACTCGCGGCCCTTCACGTTGATGTACATCTCGCCTAATCCCATCGCGTATGCGCGCGTGTGCGACCAGTCGACGTTCTCCCAGAACTGGCCGGAGTCGAAGAGCATCTCCACGTTGCGGTCTTTCACCTGCACGCCGGTTTTGAGCGTCATGTAGCCGTTCATCACCAGCCAGGTGTTGTAGTTCACCGACTTTCGGAACGACGCGAAACCGTGATCGGAGAGGACGATCAGCGCTGCGTGCTTTTTGTCGGCGGCGGCCATCGCATCGCCGACGATCGCGTCCATCAATTGATACGCGCGCAGCAGCGCGTCGCCCCACTTCGCGTGCAACGCGGCGTCGTAGGCGGGATGCTTCGGATCCATGAGGCGCCAGAAAACGTGGCCGACGCGGTCGGGGAACTCGAAACACTGCACCATCAACTCTTCGTCGCCGTTCAGAAACGCGTCGAACATCTTCCGGTCCTGGGCGACGGTGAAGGTCATGTCATCCCAGAACATCTGCTCGTCCGCGAACCCCTCGGAAATCGCCCACGTATCGATCTGCCAGCCGAGCGTTTTGTACAGGCCGTAATCGCGCGCCAGTTGCGGCGCCCATTTCGACGGCGCGGAGATGTTGAAGCCGGGCGGGAGATTGCGCGGATCGAAGTTGATTGGCGACAGGTACAGCTTCACCTCGGGCTGCGACGCGATGAGATGGAAGCGGCTGATCCCGTGAATTTTGATCAGCGGATTGAACGGAAAAACGAAGTCCGTCCAGCCGCTCCACTCGCCCGGACGCAGCGTTACCTTCTGGCCGCTTTCTTCGATCGTGATCGAGTTGCGGTCGTTGGCGACGGTGATCGTCATCGGAATCGAGATGTACGGCGGCGTGCCGAACAGCTTGTTTGGCGGCCCCTGGATCTTCGTGCTGATGCGTCCCTTGTTGTCCTCGAGCTGCACGACTTCGATCGAGAACTCGTTCGAGCCGGTGCGGTGGAAATCGAGTTCCGAGGTGAAGAAAAACGGCTTGCCGACGCGGCCGGAGACGTCGGGGACGCCGAGGCCGGAGAGCATCTCGCCGGCGGGAAAATCGTGCGCGGGAAACGTGACCGGGACGTGCACCACGCGCGCTTTGCGTCCCGCGTTTGCGGCGGCTTCCCAGAACGGGATGCCCTGCCGGCGATTGATGACGCCGGGTCGCGTCACCGGGATGTAGGTCTTCGTCGCCAGGAACGCGCCCGCCGAGGCGAGGACGGCGATTACGATCACGATAACGCGCGCCGTTCGGCGGAAGACGAGCGCAATCAACGCCAGGATGACGAGAACTGCGGCAGCGGCGACGAACGGATTTTTTTCGCCGAGGAGGAATGGCTCTTTCGTCTCATCGAAGGCGGCGAAAACAGGAAGGTACGTTTTCGGATCGCGGCGAAGGAAATCGAAGATGCCGGTGCGGCCGGGATCGATGCCGGTGGAAAAGGTCGACCACGACACCGGCGTCTGCGCGGGGATGGTCGGGCGCAGCGGCCGGAACGTTCCCTGCGCCCGCAACTTGGCCAGGTTCGGCAGCTTCCCTTCGTTCATCCACTGCTCGGTGTAGCGAGCGTCGACGCCGTCGAAGCCGAGGACGATGACCTTTTCTTTGGCGAGGGCTGCGAGGGGAAGAAGAGCGGCCGCGAGGGCGAGAATTCGAAAGAACCGCATCGCCCGGCATCATACTTGTAGTCGGCACGGCCGACGGCGGTCGGCACGGCCGACAGCGTTGGTTGCCCAAGGCTCCGCCACTAGTGCGTAAGAGGGGTAAGGCATGAGTACTCGTCACATCTTTGCTTCATTAGTAGTTGTCCTGCTTCTGGCCTGCGGCGGCGGCGAGAAAAAAGGCGGGACTGCCGGCGGTCCGGGCGGCGAAAACAAGCTCGTGATCGGGCTGATGACGTCGCCCACGAATCTCGATGTCCGCGTCGGCGCCGACAACGCATCCAGCCGGATGTTCGACTTGATCTACAGCGGCTTGATCAAGGTCACGACGAACTTCGACTACGCGCCCGATCTCGCCACGAAGTGGGAGATGCCCGACGACAAGACGATCGTCTTCCATCTCAATCCGAACGCGAAGTTCCACAACGGCCAGCCGGTGAAGGCGTCCGACGTGAAGTGGACGTACGAGTCGCTGATGAATCCGACCTTCACCACCTCGAAGCGTTCCGGCTACGCCTCGGTCGATCACATCGAGACGCCCGATCAGCAGACGGTGATCTTCAAGCTGAAGGAAGCGAACGCCGGCATCTTCGACAATCTCACCCTCGGCATCCTCCCCACCGGCGCCGACACGAACACTTACAAAACGAAGCCGATCGGCTGCGGACCGTACAAGGTGATCGAGTACCGTCCCGACGATCGCCTCGAGCTCGAAGCCTTCGACCAGTGGCACGGCGGCGCGCCGAAGATCAAGCACATCACGGTGCGCATCATCCCCGACGCGACCACGCGCATCCTGGAGATGCGCCGCGGCACGGTGAATTTCGAAGTGAATTCGATCCCGTTCGAGAATGTGGCGGAGTTCGAGAAGAACCCCGACTTCACGGTCGTGAAAAGCCCCGGCTCGGTCTATCAGTACCTGGCGTTCAACATGAAGGACCCGGCGCTGGCGAAGCCGCTGGTGCGCCAGGCCATCGCGCACGCCATCGATCGCGACCGCATCATCCGCGACATCCAGCGCGGCTACGCGCAGAAGACCGAAACGATGCTGGCCGAGGGGCATTGGGCGCGCGCCTCGAACCTGCCCGAGTACAACTACGATCCGGCGAAAGCGAAGCAGCTCCTGGCGCAGGCCGGCTATCCGAACGGCCTCAATCTCGTCATCAAGACGTCGACGGACGCCGAGGCGAATTCACGCGCGCAGGTGATGCAGGCGATGATGAAGCAGGCCGGCATCAATCTGTCGATCCAGTCGAACGAGATGTCGACGTTCTTCGCCGATATCGGCAAGGGCAATTTCCAGCTCTATTCGCTGTCGCGCAACGGCATCGCCGATCCCGATTTCTATTACGTGATTTTCTATTCGAAGAACATCCCGCCGAACGGCCAGAACCGCGGCTACTACGCAAACCCGCACCTCGACGATCTGCTGACTCAGGGCCACTCGACCTTCGACCGCGCCAAGCGCAAACAGATCTACGGCGAGGTCCAGAACATCGTGGCCACCGACCTCCCCTACATCTCGCTCTACATGCAGTCGAACGTAGCCATCATGCGCAAGAACGTGACGGGGTATCAGCAATACCCGGCAGGGTTCTATCTGTCGATCCCGCAGATGGAGGTGAAGTAGTTCACGCGGAGACGCGGAGCCGCGGAGGACGATGGGGAGTGCTTTTCTCCGCGCCCCCGCGTCTCCGCGTGAAACCGTCTTCTACGAAGCCTGAATCGTCCCAGAATTTCTCCGGATTGGGATCGTCGGCGACACGGCCGAGGGCGACTTGGAGCTGATGGACGCATCGTCGGGAGCGTCGTCGATGCTTTCGCGGAGCGCGACGATCGCTTCCAGCTTTGCGGCGATGCGTTTCTTGGTTTCATCGTCGGCGCGCATCGTGTCGGCCAGGAACTCGTAGACGGAGCCGCGATTCGCGGTGTCCCAGCGGCGGGCGAAAGTACAGAGCTGTTCGTGGGTGCGGATGCCGGTGCGCTCGACGAAGGGGACGAAGTGTTTGGCCAGGTGGATGCGCAGGCGCGCTTCCTCGACCCAGACCTTCACCTGCGGATAGGGGAAACCGGTGCGGAGGGCGATTTCGATCGGATCGCTGGCGGCGAGGTTCTCGGCGTTGTCGATGCCTTCGCGCTCGAGGCGGTAGGCGTGGTTGATGTTCATCCCCGACACTTTCTTCAGGCTGGTCGAGCCGTAGCCGGGACCTTCGGCATTGCCGAGGACGCGGTTGGCGAGGTGCTGGATCGTTTTCAGGGCGCGGTTGGGGAAATAGCCGAAGAAGAAACCGATCACCGGCAGAAGTCCGACCCACTGCTCGTGCGAGGGATGGAAGCCGGTGGCGTTGCCGACGGCGCCGAGAACGCTGAAGCCCGCTTTGCCCGCGGCAGCGGCGGCTTCGTGTTCGCCGAAGATCAGCGTCAGGCCGAATGCGGCCACGAGCGCGGTGCAACTCGCGGCGATGATACGCACGGACGAGGAGACGAACGTGCTCGGCGAGAGATCGACGGTGAAGTAACCGCGAATGAGCTGGCCGATCGAGTAGACATAGGCGCCGAGAAAGCCGAAGGCGAAGGCGGTCAGGCTGTGGACCACCATGTGGAAGTTCTTGTCCGAGGCGTAGTGCTCGACGTAGGGGCCGAGGAGGAGCACGTTCGCGCCGCGTCCGAAGTCGAGGCCGGGAGCGGGCATGCCTGCGACGAGATCGCCGGAGTTGATCGGCTTGAGCAGCAGCAGGACGATGCCGCCGAACGACACGACGGCCGACATGGCCCCAACGCCGAGGAGGTAATCGCGCCAGCGGAACTGCTTGTCGATGTATTCGCCGATCCACTCCTTGTTCGGCTCCCACAGCGCGCCGAGCTCGCGGCGCATCCGGCGCGTTTTCTCTTCGCACATCGACGAGGTGTAGGAAATGGCCAGTAGCGGTGGAACGAGGATGGCGAACAGCAGCAGCATGAGGTTGTAGCCGACGAACTGGCCGTCGAACCACGAGACGACCGCCTTCAACGCCGCGGCCGGACGCAGCGACGCATCCAGGTACCAGACCGCGCCGACGAGCGAAAAGGTGACGATCGTCAACGTCAGCACAGCGATCAAAGCGAACAGCGTGGTGCGCTTCATGGAGCCTCCGCGGTTGGTGTCCGGAGATAGTGCCGGAATGCGGGGCGGCGTTACAAGCGGGAGCGTTTCGTGAGGTTTCGGGAGGAGAGGCAAAGGCAAATGTTGAATGGTGAATGTTGAATGTTCAATGTTGAATGGGGCTTCGCTGTGCCTCGATTCATTCAACATTCAACATTTCACATTCAACATTCAACATTCGCTTTCCTGGCTTGGCGCGGGTGCCAAACACGAAGCCGCGGATCGCGACGAAACAACACCGCCGGCTCTCAAACGGCGGCACCCTCGCAGCCCGACGTCGGCCAGGGGGTGCCGACGCGCGAGAGTGCCGCCATTTCAAAGCCGGGCCGTGCCCGCCGGCCGTCAAAAGGCGACACCCCCGAGCCCGGTGTGCCGGCCAGGGGAGCCGACACGCGAGGATGCCGCCGTTTCACGGCCGGAGTGCACGCAGAGAGTCGATGGAAAAATCGCGTTCGGAATGAACGCGCTGCGCGAGCCGGCTGGCTTACGCGCGAGGAGGAGAGCGCGGATCCGACGGGATCGCGACGAGGATCAGCGCGGGCGCGGCCATCACATGCTGCACGCGCGAGAGCGCGATCAGCGCGACGGCCAGCAACATCACGCAGACGATGATGGCCAGCGCTTCTTCGAGCGAGTTGCCGTCGAGCGCCAGATCGTCCGAGACGGAGATGATCGGGAAGAGCAGGACCAGGATGCAGGCGATGCCGATCGTGGCGCGGCTGGAGCGCCGCGGCACCGCCACGAAGGCAGCGACGACGACGGTCAGCCAGACAGCGTTCAGCAGAAGTTCGATCATCGGCAGTGCGCGGCAGCCGGCGTTTCCGCCGGCTGCCGCAGTCTATGACGTCAGGGACCGCAAACGGTTTCAATCAACAACGCACAGACCTGATACGGGTCCATGTTCGCAGCGGGACGGCGATCTTCGAAGTATCCATATCCCTGATTGGCCGTGGCCATCGGGATGCGCACCGACGCGCCGCGGTCGCTGATGCCGTAGCGGAACGCGTGGATCGGCGCGGTCTCGTGAAGTCCGGTCAGGCGCTCTTCGTTGTGCGCGCCGTAGACTTTGATGTGAGCATCGTGGCGGCGCTCCAACTTTTTCATCGCCTCCTCGATCACCTTCATCCCCCCCTCGGCACGCGTCCCTTTCGTGGAGAAGTTCGTGTGCGCGCCGGCGCCGTTCCAGTCGCCTTTGACAGGCTTCGGATACAGCGTGGCGCTGACGCCGAACTCTTCGCCGATGCGGTACAGGAGCCAGCGAGCGAGCCAGAGCTCGTCGGCGATGTCGGGCGCCGGCAAAGCGCCAACCTGGAACTCCCACTGCCCCGGCATGACCTCGGCGTTCGTGCCGACGATGTGGATGCCGGCGCGCATGCAGGCGTCGGCATGCGCTTCGACGACGTCGCGGCCGAAGACTTCGTCCGCGCCGACGCCGCAGTAGTAGCCGCCCTGCGGCGCGGGGAATCCGTGATCGGGCCAGCCGAGCGGACGGTTGCCTTCGAAGAAGGTGTACTCCTGCTCGATGCCGAACCACGCGTCGTGATCCTTGTACTGCTCGGCCACCTGCCGCAGGTACGCGCGCGTGTTGCTCGGATGGACGGTTCCATCCGGATTGAGCACTTCGCAGAGGACGAGCACATCGCCCTCGCGGTGCAACGGGTCGGGGACCATTTTCACGGGACGCAAAAGCAAATCGCTGAAGTGTCCCGTCGCCTGCTCGGTGCTGGAGCCGTCGTAGCCCCATTCCGGAATGTCCGCAAGCGACTTGGCCGAATCGAGAATCTTCGTCTTCGAACGAAGCTTCGCCGTCGGCTTCTGCCCATCGATCCAAATGTACTCCGCAGTGACTTTTGCCAAGGACGTCAACCTCCGTTTTGAGATTTCGAAAGATAGCAGATTGTCATCCTGAGCCGCCGCAGGCGTTGGAGCGCGAAGCGCGGAGCGCCGTAGGACGGTCGAAGGATCTCAAGATGCGCAACTCCTGCTGAAACCGTTGGGATACAACGCAGCATGGGAAGCTTGAGATCCTTCGCCGTCCTCCGGCATCTACGCCTGCGGCTCCGTGCCTCCGGCAGCCTCAGGATGACAAATCAACCGCCCGCGCCATCCCGGCCGGTTGCAATTCTTCGCCCACCCTGCTGACCACGACGAGGTTCTTGCCGCGGGACTTGGCGCTGTACATGGCGGCGTCGGCGCGGCGGAGGAGGTCGCTTTTCTCCTGCTCCAGCGACTCATTTGGGTCGGTCACCGGGAGATGCTGGGCGATGCCGAGGGATGCGGAGAGGAGACCGGCGAGGTGTAGCGGGGGCATGCTGAAACCCCACTCGCGCGCCAGGAAGGTCGTCTCCTCGATCGTGCGCCGGATCTCCTCGCAGACGGCGATGCCGTCTTCGAGCTTCGTATTCGGAAGAACGATCACGAATTCGTCGCCGCCGTAGCGCGCGACGGTGGCGTCGCCCTGCTGGACAATTCGTTTCAACAGAAAGCCGACCTCGCGCAGCACCTGGCTGCCGGCGAGGTGGCCGTGGCCGTCGTTGATCGCTTTGAAGCGATCGAGGTCCATGAAGATCAGCACTGCTTCGTTGCCGCTCTTGCGCGCGTCGGAGAGCGTCTCGGTCAGGCGAACGTTGAACCAGCGGTCGTTGTAGAGACCGGTCAGGTCGTCCTTCTTCGCCAGCTCGTGCGCGCGCTTGGCGTCGAGCGCGTTCTGCAGCGTGAAGGAAGTGTAGCCGGCGAAGATCTCCAGCAGCGTTTTGTCGCGATCGGTGAAGATGCTGCCGTCTAAACGATTGATCAGCTCGAGCACGCCGCAAACGGTTTTGCCGATGTAGATCGGGACGCAAACCACCGAGTGCGTTTTGTGGCCGAGCTGCTCGTCGAAATCGGCGTAGAAGAAATCGTCCTCCTTCACGTCGGCGGAAACGTACGGCGTTCCGGTCTGGTAGACCTGCCCGACGATGCCGAATTTCGCGGAGAGCCGCTGGCCGATCAGGTGGCGGCTGGCGTCGCCGAAGGTGGCGATGAAGACCAGCTCGTTCTCGCGGCGCATGGCCACTTTGCGGAAGGGATCGTCGAGAAGGATCGATCCCGATTCCGACGGCACGAACTCGTTCGCCTTCTGCAGGATCTGGCGCAGGACGAGGTCGAGATCGATGTCGCTCTTGAGCGAAAGCCCCGCTTTCTGGCGTTCCAGAAAGCGTTCCAGTTGCGGGATTTCGAGCGCGTGGAATTGAATCATCGATCTTCGCGAAGGGGCGATTATACGGGTTGCCCCGCTTCGGCTGCGAAGGCTTCTGTCTCGAAGGAGATGGCGCGATAGGCGTCGTCGTGCGTCATCCCGCGGCGCCGGTTCCTTACGTATTCCACGGCGTAGCGCCAGAGGAAGCGGATCATGCCCAGCTCTCCTGCTTGCCGCACGTGCACCAACTCATGCCGCAGCAACGCCTCCGTGGCATGTCCCTTGGCGATATAAATGCGCCGCCCGAGGGTGATGGCGATGACGCGGCGCAGCAGGAAGAGGCGCAGCCACCACGGGTAGCCGACGCGGACGATGGCCTCCTTCGACCTCATCTACAATTCGCTCCCATGCGCAAATTGATGATCGCCGCCGCCGTATTCGCCGCCACTTCCCTCGTCGCCCAGCAGGATTTCAGCAAGGTCGAGATCAAGGTGCAGAAAGTGGCCGGGAGCGTGTACATGCTCACCGGCGCGGGCGGCAACATCGGCGTGTCGTCGGGCGACGACGGCATCGTGATCGTCGACGACCAGTTCGCGCCGCTCGCGCCGAAAATCCGCGAGGCGCTGCACGGCATCACCGCGAAGCCGATCAAGTTCATCCTCAACACGCACTACCACGGCGATCACACCGGCGGCAACGCCATCTTCGGCCACGACGGCCCGATCATCGCCCACGAAAACGTCCGCACGCGCCTGGCCGCCGGCTCGAAAGTCATGGGTAACGCGACGCCGCCCGCGCCGAAAGATGCGCTGCCGGTGATCACGTTCAACGACCGCGCCACGATCCACGTGAACGGCGAAGACATCCGCGCCGTGCATTTCCCACACGGGCACACCGACGGCGACTCGATCATTTTCTTTCCGCAGTCGAACGTCATCCACATGGGCGACGATTTTTTCAACGGGATGTATCCCTTCGTCGACACCGAAAACGGCGGCAGCGTTCGCGGGGTGCTGGCGGCGGTCGACAAGGTCCTCTCGACGATGCCGGACGACGCGAAAGTGATCCCGGGTCACGGTCCCCTCTCCGACAAAGCCGGCCTTCGCGCGTTTGCGGAGGTGTTGCGCGGAACGACGAAAGCGGTGGCCGACGCGCTCGCGGCGGGTAAGACAGTTGATCAGATGAAGGCGGACAAGATCCTCGCGCAATGGGATTCGTGGGGGAAGGGCTTCATCAAGACCGATGCGTGGATCGAGACGCTGGCGCGCGAAGCGAAGAAGTAGTGTGGCACAGACACTCTTGTCTGTGTTGGTGAGGCTCGGGAAGATTTAGAGCGTCAGTCCGCGGCTGCGTTCTTAGGTGCAGACACTGCACCTTGCCACAGCACAGACAAGAGTGTCTGTGCCACACCGCTCGGCGGTCACGCTGCCAGTCGTACCCGATGCACGATCGCCGCGGCGATGATGAACGCGATCGCGATTGCGGCGTACATCAGCGTCACGCCCATCGCCGGCGTGCCGTAAAACGCCGCAAAGTCGAGTGACTTTGTTTTGCCGGCGTCGTTCACGACCACGTACCAGAACGTCAGGAAGAGGACGATGAAGGTCTTCGGGTTGCCGCTGATCACGCCGAGCGATGTCGCGGCGGCGGCGATCAGGAGGATGCCGATGATGGCGATCGGGTTTCGGACGATCGGCACGATCAGGAGGATCGCCGCAACGATCGACGACGATGTGAATTTCCAGAGGACGAGGTTCTCGCGGAGGCGCGGAGACGCGGAGATGAGAGCGGTGGTTCCGGCGCGGCGATCGCGGGAGGCGATGTCTGCGATGAAGACCGCGGCGATGGCGAAGGTGATCGGGAGCGACTTCGCGCTCGCCAATGCAGCGATGCTGATGCCGATGAGCGCGACGCCGGTGAAGGGTGTGGTGGCGAACGTCATCATGGCGTCGCTCATGACCGCGCCACGAACCGGAATCGCGGCGAACATGTGGGCGAACGGTTTGGCCAGCGCGTTGATGCCGCGCATCCAGCCGCGCTTTCCTTTCGCGCCGGCGGCGCGGATGCAGGCGGGATCGAAGCGGTGGAAGAAAACGCGCGCGATCAGAAGAAACGGAATTGGCGCGATCGTCGAAACCAGACGCGTGGCCCACGCATCGCCGGCGAGATTGAATCCGGCGATCGTGATCGGAGCTTTGGCGGGATTGAAACTCGACGCGCCGATCGAGATGGACTGCGTGTGAAACATTTTCTGCGTCTGTTCCATCAGGTAGCCGAACGCGCTGAAATCGAAGTAGCGGCCAAGGCCTGTGCCGCCCTGCGCCATCATGCTGACCACGATGCCGAGCGAGGCCGCGTAGACGAAAAAGTAGAGGACGTCGCCGAAGCGGCCGGAGAGCCACGGAATCGATTCGAAGACGATCGCGGCGACGGAGATGAAGACGATCGTCGACGGCGTCACGATCGCGTACTGCTTCATGAAAATGAGCGGCTCCAGCGGCGCCTCGCCGCGCACGAGCAGCATGGCCATCGACGCGGCCATGTAGCCGGCGATGAACGTCGTCAGAAACACGACGTTGCCGAGGAACTTGCCGATGACGTATTCGCCGGTGCGCATCGTCGTCGAGGCAATGACGTAGCCGCAGCGCGAGTTGACGTCGCGGCGGACGGCGTTCGACACGACGTAGAAGCCGAAGAGGCCGATGAAGATCGAGGCCAGCATCGACGTTCCCATGCCGATGGCGGCGGAGTTGTAGAGCACACGCGCGCCGTTGATCTGCATCAGCGTCTGACCGCTCGACGGCGCAGGCACCCAGACGTACGCGAAGCCGCTGAGCAGTAGAAACACGATCACCGTCGACAGTCGGCGAAAGCGGATCAGAAAGTCGGCGCGGACGATCGCAGTGATTCGCTCGATCACGCCGCGGCCTTCGTGCTCATCGTGTAGAGGAACGCATCTTCCAGCGTCGGCTCCGCGGCTGTCGCACCGCGCGGCTCGTCGCTGCTCACGATGCGCACGTGAACGCCATCGGACTTTCGCACGGCGCTCGAAACGCGCGCCGTTCGGCGCAGTTCATCGAATCGGTCCGACGGCACGACCAGCTCCCACACGCTCCCTTCCGCGCCGCGCATCAGCTCTTCGGGCGTAGCGCAGGCGATGATCGCGCCGGCGTTCATGATGGCGATGTGCGTGGCAACCGACTCGACGTCGGAGACGATGTGCGTGGAGAGAATGACCAGTTTCCCCAGTCCCACATCCGCGAGCACGTTCCGAAACCTCACGCGCTCCTCGGGGTCCAGTCCCGCGGTCGGCTCGTCAACGATGACCAGGTCGGGATCGTTGATCAGCGCCTGCGCGATGCCGAGGCGCTGCTTCATGCCGCCGGAGAATCCGCCGACGGGGCGTTTGGCGACGTTGTGCAGGTTGACCATCTCCAGCATCTGGTTGATACGCGCGCGGTTGTGCACGCCTTTGAGCGCGGCGAAGTAGCTGAGGAACTCGATGGCCGTGAGGTTGTCGTAGACGCCGAAATCCTGCGGGAGATATCCAAGTCTTCTGCGGATAGCATCGGGATCGCGGACGGCGTCGATGTCCTGGAAGCGAATCGTGCCGGCGGTGGGCCGCGTGATGGTGGCGATCATCTGCATCAGCGTCGTCTTGCCCGCGCCATTCGGACCGAGGAGGCCGAGGACACCGCCGCCGATGGAGAGGGAGAGATCGCGGACACCAAAGTTTCCGCCGCGAAACTTTTTACTGACGTTGTCGAGCTGAAGCATGGCCACGTATACGCGGGCCGGAGAAGACGGTTATCAGGAATGCGTCGCGCGAGCATCAGCACAGACAGGAGTGTCTGTGCCACACCGCTCCGCGGTGATCGCAACGGATGTGATGCAACGCCGGCCAATGTGGCACAGACACTCTTGTCTGTGCGGTGCTTGCGCTGCAGTCGAAAATTAAACCGCCGTGCGCAATTCGCTGATGCGGCTCCGCAGCTGCTCGGTCACGGCGAGTCCGCGCAGCAGCGACGCGGTCTTCTCGAACTCCGTCACCATCGCGTCGACCGCTTGTTCGCCGTCGCCGCTCATGATGCCGTCGAGCGCGCGCAGGAAGTGCTTCTCGATCGTCTTGTGCGCCGAATTGCCGATGTACTCCTCGGCGATCGAACGGATGCGCGCGGCCAGGTCGACTAGGTCGCCGCTCTCCTCGTCTCGGGCGAATTCAGGCTTTTTTTTTAAGGCCACCAGCTCGCCGGTGATCATGCCGTAGAGGATCTTGGCTACTTCGAATGACGAGATGTTGAGCACCTTGCCGATGTCGGCGATCGAACGATGACCGTCGATGCGCGTGACCAGCAGCCACTCCTGCGGATTCAGTGTGATCTGCTCGTGGCGCGACTCGCGAACCTGCAGCTCGGGGATGTAATCGACCGAGGGAACCTTCTTCGACAGCACGCGCCATTCGTCGAGACGGCGCGCCGCTTCCATCAGCAGATTCGTGTTCGATTTCGTGATCGTCTGGCGATCCGGTTCTTCGCCGGCGCCGAATTGAAACTCTCCCTGATTCCAGATGGCGAGCGCGTAGATCGCTTCCTCGCCGACTAACTCACCGACCGTCGCATGCACCATCTGCCCGTTTTTCAGGTAGATGTAGCCGCGGTCGTGATCTCGGGAGAGAGTGAACTTGCCCGTCTTTCCGGATACGCTGACCAACTGGATGATGTCGGGCAGCGGAAGCTCTTTGAGCGATCCCTGGAAGGCCATTTCGGTTGTTTTCGGTGTTATGGAAGCTGCTTCGAAGCGTAACCCACGGTGAGAGAGAGGTCAAGGAATCGTGACGGCGTTGTGATCTTCGATGGCGCTCAACGCCCAAATACCGAAGGCAATGCCGAGGACGAGGCCGGTTTCGATGCGCAGTGGATTCGTGCTGACGCGCAATCCTGCCAGCTGTGTCAAGCCGTCGATGGCCATCGGAATCGCGGCGGCGCCGAGAACGATCCTCGCGGCGCGCTCCGTCATCCGCGGCAGAATCAGGAAGACGGCGAATGAGGCGATCAGCCCCACATAGATCGCCGTGCAGCGCGCGCAGATCGGCATCGGCACGTTCCAGAGATAGAGACAACGTTCCGGGATGCCGTGACAGAAAACGCGGAACAGCAGCCGCCATCGCATCGATGCGCCGTTCGCAATCGCCAGCGCGCAGATCACCGAGGCCGCCAGAATCGCGCTCGAGATTCCGACCATGACGGAGGCAAGGATTTTTGTGTCGCGCTTCAACGGGGATTGTGGGCGAGCCGCCAGGTCTGCGCGAATGCGTACGTGGCCACGACCAGCGACCAGAAACTGGTGAAGAGAACGCCGACGCACAGCAGGATGAATCCGAACGGAACGACCATCCGCACGACCAGCCAGACCACGAAGGCCAGCAGGTAATTGCCGACGTTCGCTTTGATGAACGCGGCGATCTGTCCGAACTCGAACGCAGCGCCGAAGCGCTGTTCGACGGTAGCGAACAGCATCGCGGCCGGCAACCAGATCGCCATCGCCAGTCCGAGCGGGAAGATCAGGCACCACACGCACGCGGCCATCCCGCCGCCGATGTTGCGCAGCGCTTCACTGTCCGCGCTCTGCGCGATGATCGACGGAACGATGAAAACGAACACGAGGCAGATGATCGGTAGCGTATAGATCAAAGCGACACAGAAAAGTCGCACACCTTCGCTGAAGAACTCGCCGAGGTCATCCCATTCGGGGAGAGGATGCTGCACACCGGCGATGACGTTGCGCGCCAGACGCGCCATGTAGCCGTAAACGAAGAACGCTCCGATGATGAAAACGCTGGCGATCATGAAGAGTCCGCCGAGCAAAATTTTCTGTACCCAACGCGGGTCCTCGAACGTAAAGGTAAACGGACGCGCGAAATCGAATGCCGCAGCTGGCGGCCGCAACGGTGGTGGTGGAGGCGGCGGAGGCGGCAATGCAGGTTGGAACGCGTCGGACATTGAATCGAGTTTAGCACCCACTCCGGGGAAGAAATCGGAGGAAGGCCAACTTCTACGCTGAGGACTCCCCATTGGACTACGAACTCCAAGATTTCGAAGAAAGAATCGACCTCCTCGGCGACCAGGCCGATTCGCGGCGCGGCGGAGTCAGCATCGCCGTCATCGTCTCCTTCGTCGTCCACGCGCTTCTCCTCGCGTACTTCATCGCCACGTACAAGCCGCTGTCGAAGGATGCGCCGGCGCCGCCGATCGCGCACTACGTCGAATTGATCCGCCAGAATCCGGACAAGACGTTCGTCGAAGCGCCCGGCCCGAAACTCGATCGCGCCCCGTCGCCGAACGCGGCCCTCTCCGACGGCAACCGCAAGGCGTCGACGCCGCATCCGACCGGCGAGCAGCCGACGCAACGTCCCGGCGACGGCAGCCAGATCTACACGCCTCCGAAAGCTCCGGCCGGCCAGCAGCAGCAGGCCACGCCGTCGCAGGAAGCAGCGAGTGCCGCGGCGCCGCAGCAGCAAATCTCGTCCCCCGCGACGCCGCCGAATCCGCAATCGCAGTCGGCACTCACCTATCGCCAGCCGGTGCAAGCCGCCGTCGGTCCGGTGAATTGGCGCAGCGCGATCAAAGAAGTGGGTCGCGTCGCATCCCTCGGCGGCGGACAGGAAGGGCCCGACCTTAAAGGCGCTGCCGGCGGCGAGAAGGGTTTCGCGCAGGACGGTCCGCTGTCCTTCGAATCGTCGTGGTTCGATTGGGGCGACTACGCCGAGGGGATGGTCAGCCGGATTCGGGTGAACTGGTATTCGAACATGCCGCACCTGATCCAGACCGGACTCAAAGGTGTGGTCACGATCCGTTTCACGATCCATCGCGACGGCACGATCACGGACGTGACCATCCTGCAGAGCTCCGGTGTGCCGCCGTACGATTTCGCCGCGAAGAAGGGCATCGAGCTTTCCTCCCCGCTCAATCCCCTGCCGAAGGATTTTCCGAACGACACCGAGCGCGTGACGGCGATGTTCTACTACAACCAGGAAATCCCGAAGCACTAGGCCGGCCAGTGCTTAGTGGTGGTGGTGGCGCCTGTCATCCTGAACCGCCGCAGCCGCTGGAGTGCGAAGCGCGGAACGGCGGAGGACGGTGAAGGATCTCAAGATGCGCATCCTGCGCTGAAACCCACGGGATTCAACGCAGCATGGGAAGCTTGAGATCCTTCGCCGTCCTCCGGCGGCTCAGGATGACAGTTCGTGCTTCTCAATCACGAATCCACTAATCTACTGATGCACTGCTTCATGTCCGTCTCACGCACGATTTCCCGGCTCGATCTCAACCTGCTCACGACCGCGCTGCTGATCGCCGCGATCGGATGCCTGCTCGTCTACAGCGCCACATATTTCGGTCCCGAAGCGCCGCTGTTCCGGAAGCAAGTCATGTGGACGCTGATCGGCATCTGCTTGATGGTGGTCTTCATCTCCATCGACTACCACCTGCTCATGGAGGTCTCGCCGTTTCTGTATGGCGTCGGAATCGTGCTGCTCGCGTACCTGCTGGCGTCGGACCGGCTCACGCGCAACGTCAAGTCGTGGATTCACGTCGGCGGTTTTCAATTTCAGCCGTCGGAGTTCATGAAGATCTTCACGGCCTTGTTGATCGCGAAGTATTTCGATTCGAATGACCGCGCCTACCTCGACCTTCGCAGCTTCACGGTGGTCATGGGGATGATCGGCTTCCCGGTCGTACTCATCGCGGCGCAGCCGGCATTCGGATCGGCAGCCAGCTTCTTCCCGCTGTTTGGCGTGGCCATGTTCTTCGGCGGCATCAAGCCGAAGCTGTGGCTGATCGCGACGCTCTGCTTTCTCGTCGCGCTGCCGGTCGGCTGGCATTTTCTGAAACCGTTTCAGAAAGAGCGCATCAAGATTTTCATGGACCCGGCGCGCGATCCGCTCGGCTCCGGCTACCAGGTCATGCAGGCCAAGATCGCCACCGGATCCGGCGGCATCACCGGAAAAGGATTTCTGCACGGGACGCAGGTGAACCTCGAGTACCTCCCCGCCCGGCACACCGATTTCATCTTCTCCGTCCTCGGCGAAGAGTGGGGCTTCGTCGGCGTCAGCGTGGTACTGACGTTGTATCTGTTCCTGATCGTCGAATCGCTGTCGGTAGCGAAAGCGTCGCGCGACCGCGGCGGCACGTTTCTCGTGCTGTCGCTGATCTGCTTCTTCATTTTTCACATCGTGATCAATGTAGCGATGCAGATCGGACTGTTGCCGGTGACCGGAATCCCGTTGCCGCTGATTTCGTACGGCGGCTCGGCCACGATGATGTTCTTCATGGCTATCGGATTGATTCTGAATGTCGGGTTCCGAAGATTCGTGAACGTGTGATGTCCACCCAGATCACCATCAAGCGTCCCGTCACTATCGTCCTGCTGCTCGTCGTCACGATGCTGATCATCATGACGACGGTCTGGATGTCGGGGAAGAGTTACGCGAAAGTCGATCCGCTTCCGTTCGAGGATCTCCGCCACATCTCGCAACGCATCGCACGTCATCCGGTGTCGACGCACATCCTCGCGGTGATCATCGTGCCGATCATCGCTAACATCCTGCTGTTCGTGCCGTGGGGCTTCCTGCTCTTCATCGCGCTTTACACGATCGATCGCCCGACGCTGCAGACGTACGTACTCACCGTCTTGCTGGGATTCACCTTCACCTGCGCGATCGAAGGATGGCAATACTTTCTCCCCGATCGCGTCGCCGACGTGAACGACATCATCTGGAACACGACCGGCGCGCTCCTCGGCGCGATCCTCGGGCATTTGCGCGAGCGCGTGCGATTCGAGTTCGCGTAGAGTCGTTCTCTTGCAATCGTTTCGCGACAACGTCAAAGCGCTGCCGCCCGCGGCGTGGATCCTTTTCGGCGGCACGTTCATCAACCGCTTCGGCACGTTCGTCATCCCGTTCCTGATCCTCTACCTCACGCGCATCGGCTACACGAGCGCGCAGGCGGGACTGGCGGTCGGCGCCTACGGCATCGGCCATCTCTTCGCCTCGTTCGCGGGCGGACATCTCGCCGATCGCATCGGACGACGCAACACGATCGTGCTTTCGATGTTCGGCTCCGCGGCGTCGATGCTCGCGCTGTCGCAGGCGCGCAGCTACATCCCGATCGTGATCCTGACGTGCATCACCGGCGCGCTTTCCGAGTTGTATCGCCCCGCCAGTTATGCGCTGGTCGGCGATCTTGTCGGCGACGAACATCGCGTCACCGCCTTCGGCATCTACCGTTTCGCCGTGAACCTCGGCTTCGCCGCCGGCCCGGCAACGGCAGGATTCCTGGCCGACCACTCCTTCACACTGCTCTTCATCGGCGACGCGGCGACGTCGATCGTCTACGGCCTCATCGCGCTCTTCGCGCTGCCACACGGACTGCGCACATACGTGAAAACGGAGCGCACCGGCGAAGCGCTTCGCGTCGCCGCGCGCGACAAGCCCTTCATCATTTTTCTACTGGCGACTCTCTGCGTCACCATCGTCGACTTTCAGATGGGCTCCACGTTCGCGCTGCACGTGAAGTCGAACGGGTTCCCGTCGCGCGTCTACGGCCTGCTCATCTCCACGAACGGAATGCTGATCGTCATCTTCGAGCTCGCGATCACGCAGTGGACGCGCCGCTTCCAACCGCGTCCGATGATCGCCCTCGGCTATCTCCTCGCCGGAATCGGCTTCGCTCTGACCGGCCTCGCGCACACCGTTCCTCTGCTCCTCGGCACAGTCGTCATCTGGACTCTCGGCGAAATGATCAGCTCCCCCGTCGCCAGCTCGTACGCCGTCCAACTCGCGCCCGAGCAATACCGCGGCCGCTACCTCGGACTGGTGATGATGATGTGGTCCCTCGGCATGGTCATCGGCCCGCCCGTCGGAACGTTCCTCTTCGAACACAATCCCGCCGCCGTCTGGATCGCCTGCGGCGCCCTCGGCATCACCAGCGCGACGTTGATGATGCGGCGCTCGTAGTGCGGACGTCCCGTCTGCATCCGATGGGCGTCTCGCCCAGCGGTGGATTTCGTGATGCTCGAAGGGATCGTGGAAATCGCAGAAACCCCCGTCGGGCGAGACGTCCGCACTACCCCCGTGGATTCGTGAGCAGCGCGAATCCGATCATTTTGTACAGCAACCGCGCGCCGACGTTGGCGTCCCACTCCGTTTCGCCGGGTGACACTTCGCAGAGATCGAGTCCGACGATTCGTTTGCCGTTGCGGCGCAGCGCGCGCAGTAGACCGATTGCTTCGTTCCATGACAAGCCGCCGGGTACCGGCGTTCCTGTCGATGGACAAAGCGTTGGATCGAGTCCGTCGATGTCCCAGGAGAGATAGACGTCCTGCGGGAGCGCGCCGGCGATTTCGTCGGCGATTTCGGCCCATGTCGCGCCTTCTTCTTTGCGCGCGGCGAGATCGGAGTCGAAGAACGTGACGATGCGGCCGTTGGAGTTGTCGATCATCGCCGACTCGGCGTTGCTCAGGTCGCGCACTCCAACCTGCACGAGGCGATCGACGCCGCCTACTTTCGTGATCACGTTGTGGAAGATCGACGCGTGCGACCAGGTGAAGCCTTCGTAGGCGTCGCGAAGATCGGCGTGCGCGTCGAGATGGAGGATGCCGAGATTCGGATGCGTTTCCGCGTAGGCCAGGATGGCGCCGAAAGGGACGGAGTGATCGCCGCCGAGGACCACCGGCATTTTTCCGGCGACGAGGAGGGCGCGGGTCTGCTCGTACACCCAATCGTTGACCTCTTCCGAAATCGCGTTGACCTCGGCCGCCGCTTTGCGCGTGGCGTTGTCGACGATGCCGCCCTTTTCAATGACCGAGGCGGCGATGCGCTTTCCCTTGTCGTTCAAACGGGTGATGTTCTTCGGGATCTCCAGCATGGCGATGCCGGCTTCGTAGGGACGACCGGTATCACGATCGAAAAGGTCGACCTGTTTCGATGCCTCGAAGACCGCCTCCGGACCGCGCGACGTCCCGCCGCCGTACGATGTCGTCGCCTCGTACGGAACCGGAATGACGATGACGTGAGCGTCGTCGGTCGTGAACGGCAAGCCGTAAATGCCGGAACCGGAACCAGCTGCAGCATCGGGGTCGAACGTCATGACGCGAGCATACAAGAAGGCTGAAAGGAGCTCGCGCCCCTTTCAGCCTTTCTCGCGAAGCGAGGTTGTTTACGGCGTCATGAAGATGTCCCACCACTTGTCCAGCGTCTGGGCGAGCGCGCCGCGAGTAACGAAGCTGTTCGGCTGCCAGCTGTAGGTCACGGGCGCGCCTTCGATCTGCGACGGGTTTACGTAACCGGCCATGAGGCCGATGCTGTTCGCGACCACGACGTAGCCGCGCGCGCTGGCGGGAATGTCAGCATCATCGGTAAACGTCGTGGCGGTATTCATCGCCGCCTGCGCGTCAGCGTCCTTGCCGAGGGCGCGCACGAGCCACTTGGCGAGATCGGCGCGCGTGACATTTGCCGCGGGATAGAACGAGTCGGTGCTCATGATCGACCCGCTTCCGCTGTCGGACATCACTGCGCCGCCCTGCATGAACGTGTCGCGCATCGGCCCGCCGGCGGCCGTTACCGCTTGAACGTAGGGGGCGAGCGATGCCGGCACGTCGCTGTACGCAATCGGATTCAGAAGGCTCTGCCGAATCCAGCAGTCCGAGGCGAGGACCACCGCCACGCCGCCGCGCGTGACGTTCGCATCGGGCTCAAATGCCGTCGGCGTCTTGCTGTCCATCAACCGCAGCGTGATGGCCTTGCGAATGTAGGAAGCGTAGGGCGACGAGGTCGTGTCATCGATGCCGGTGAACGTGCCGTAGTAGTTGGTCACCGCGAGATGCAGCGTGTCGGGAACGCCGACGCCGACCGTGCCGGTCGATTGCCCTTTGAGACCGTAGATCGTGGTGAACCAATCGCCCGCTGCCGGAGCGGCGAAGCCGAGGGAAGCCTGGAGTCCGTAGACGGCGGCGAGAGCGTTCGAGCCGGTCGACGTCTGCGTGCCGCTCGGATCGGTGACCGCGAGGTTGAAGGTGTTGGCGGTATTGTCCCAGGTCAGGAAGACGTCGCTCTCCACGCCGCTGCCGCCGATCGTGTAGTGATGCACGGCCGGGCCGGCAGATGGATCAAAGGCCTGATCCCACGATTCGTTGCTGCTCGTACCGGTAAAGCCGGCGTTGTAAGTCTGATTGAGCACGGCGCCGTAGACCTTCGACGGATTCTTGACCGCATCGAGGCCGGCGAGGACGTTGAGGAAACCGGCGCCGACCTGATGGCGTCCGTAGCCTGCCATCGGCGTGGCCGTGGCGACGATCGTCGACTTGATCGCGTCGGGAGTGAGGGCCGGATTCGCTTCGAGCAGCAGCGCGCACGCGCCGGCGACATGCGGCGTGGCCATCGACGTCCCGTCCATGCACGCGTACCAGACCGTCTCCGAAACACTCAAGCCGGTGCACTGTCCGGCCTGACCGAGCGGCGTAGCGTTGGCTTTCGTCGAGACGATGGCCACGCCCGGCGCGGTGATAGTCGGGTGGTAAATCGGATCGCCCGGAATGCCACGCGACGAGAAGCTGGCCAGACGTCCCTGCTTGTCCGCAGCTGCGACGCCGATGACCCACGGCGCGTCGGCGTACGGATTCATGGTGTTATTGCCGGAGCCTTCGTTGCCGGCGGCGAAAACGACCGTGATGCCGCGATCGTGAAGCACTTTCGAGGCGACACTCACGGGATCCTCGGGATCGAACGGGCCGCTCGTGCCCCAGCTGTTGCTGACCACGCGAATGTTGTAGGTAAACTGATGCGTGAGGACGTAGTCGAAACCTTCCAGCGCCCAGAGGATGGCAATCGCTTCACCAGTGCTGACGCCGATGAGGTCCGCGCCCGGTGCCACGCCGGCGTATTTGCCGCCGCTCTCCGTGCCGAGTCCGGCGATCGATCCGGACGCGTGCGTGCCGTGGCCGGAGGTGGTGTCGGTGTCGGGAAGATTCTCCAGGTAAGTCGGCGGGACAACGCCGTCGAACGGCGATCCGAGACCGGGGCCGCCGATGACCACTTTGACGTTCTGCTTCACGTGCGTTCCGAACGGCAGATCGGGATGCGTCGCATCAATCCCGCTATCCACGATCGCCACGCCAATTCCTCGGCCTGAATATCCGAAGCCCGGCATCGACCGCTGTTCCAGTGCGCCGATCAGCGCCGAACCTTCGTGGTTGAAGTACTGGAGCTGTTTGTTGAAGTAGACCGAACGGACTCGCGAGTTCGCCGCGATCTGGCGGACCTGATCGCCCGTCGCCCAGACGCCGACCATCGGCAACTGCTTCATCGCGACGCCGTAGCGGATGCCGAGGAGGCGCAGGGCGGTGAGGTCGGCCGCGCTCGGCTGGGAGTTGTACGTTACGACGGCCGGCAGAAGCTCGGTGGTGACGGTGCCGATCTTAGACTGCAGGATCGGGTCGACGACTGCGGCGTCGAGGGAAAGGACACTGAACGAAAGAATCAGGGCGACGAGGGCGAACCGATTGATTTTGCTGAACATCGAAGCTTTCTCTCCTTCTCTTTGTCGTGCATCCCACGACGATGTCCAGCCATTTTGCAATAGTAGTACCACTACCAAATAGTCTGACTGCGGCCAGAGACTTGCAGCACATCGCCAATATGTTGACTCATGGTGGTAGTGGCACTACGATGCTCGCACCGATGCCGATCGACACCGACAGCACACACACTTCCCGCTCGCGCCTGCTGGAAGCCGGCAAGACTCTCTTCGCCCAGAACGGTTACGAGCAGACGCCGACGGCGGCGATCGCGCGCGCTGCGGGATCGTCGGAGTCGCAGCTGATGCGCTACTACGGCGGCAAGGCGGGATTGCTCGAAGCGATCTTCGACAACAGTTGGGCGCCGCTGAATCAGTTGTTGCAGAACCGCATTGCGGCGGCTTCGGATGCGCAGGAAGCGCTGGCGGCCATCCTCGACACGATGGTGGAAGGCTTCACTGCCGATCCCGAGGGGGCGTTCCTTTTCGTTTTCGAAGGGCGCCGCGTCCGGAGCGGGTCGGAGATTGCGATGTCGCGCGGCTTTGCGGACTTTCAGGAATTGCTTCGCATGGTCGTGCGCCGCGGTCATCGCGACGGAACGCTTCGCGACGGCCACAACGACGAAGCGCTGGCCGTCGCGCTGATCGGCGCCGCGGAAGCGCTGCTTCGCGAACGCCTGATTGCCCGCCGCGCCGGCCAACCCGATCCATTCACGGACGAGGAGTTGAAGGCCGTGTTCCTCGCGCTCGTTGGCGGTCTGTCGAAATCACCGCAAACTCCAAGTTAGTACGCAGTGTGGACTGCGCCGGCCGCGCCTGTTAGTCCATGTCCATTGGATTCCAGACGGGGGTGTCGTCCTTTTCGGCGCGCTGCATCGCTTCCTTGAAGCGCTCGTCGAGGATGCGGGCGCGATCCTTCTGGCTGGCAATTTCGCGGTCGAACTTCTTCTCCATCTCGCTCTTTTGCGTCTCGAGGCCGGCCACCATCGACTCCAGCGACCCCCCGGCGCGGCGTTCCTTCGCCTTATGCAGCAGCACTTCGCCGGAAACACGGTCGATCACGAGCGTCGCATCGCAGCAGGGACAGATGATTTCGATGTTCGTAGCCATGGCGGTGATTGTAGCTCCGGCGCTACGTTCCGAGCGCCTGTGTCAGATCGTCGACCAGGTCATCGGCGTGTTCCAGTCCCACGGAGACGCGCAATAGATTCTCCGCCGTCCGGCTGCCGGGACCTTCGCTCGATGCGCGGTGTTCGATCAGACTCTCCGTTCCGCCGAGGGATGTCGCGCGCGTGAAGACTTTCGTTTTGGCGGTCACGGCTTGCGCTTCTTCGCGTCCGCCGCGCACGTTGAACGACAGCATCCCGCCGAACGCCGACATCTGCCGCGCGGCGATTTCGTGGCCGGCGTGCGATTCCAGTCCGGGATAGTGCACAGCTTCCACGTTCGGATGGTTTTCCAGCGCGCGCGCGATGGCCATCGCGTTTTCGCAATGCACGCGCATCCGCGCGGAGAGCGACCGGATGCCGCGCAGGATCAGCCACGAGTTGAACGGCGACGCCACCCCGCCGGTGATCTTGCGGCAATGCGCGACCGACTCGCTGAACGCATCGCGGCGCGCAAACGCGAGCGACCCGCCCTGCACGTCGCTGTGTCCGCCGAGGTATTTCGTGGTCGAGTGCATGACCACGTCGGCGCCTTGTTCGATCGGACGCTGCAGCGCGGGCGTGGCGAAGGTCATGTCGGCGATGAGCATCGCGTTCGCGCCGTGTGCGATCGACGCCAGCGCTGCGACGTCGACGATCTTCATCAGCGGATTCGACGGCGTCTCGCACCAGATCGCGCACGTGTTCGCCCGAACCGCGGCGCGGACGGCCTCGAGATCATCCATCGGCACCAGGTCGCACGCCACGCCCCATCGCGGCAGGTACTCCGCCGCCAGCGCGCGGACGCCGTAGTAGCCGTCGTCGGGGAGGATGAGATGCGACTGCGGCGGCAGCGACTGCAGCACGCACGTCACCGCCGCCATGCCCGACGCGAAGGCCAGCGCATGCGATGCCGAATCGATCACCGCCAGCGCCTCTTCGAGCTTCGACTGCGTCGGATTGCCGTCGCGGATATAGCTGAATCCATGCGACGGCGCACCGTCCACCGTCCGCTCGAATGTCGTCGACAAATGGATGGGCGGCGACACCGCGCCCGTCTCTTCGTCCGCGTCAGCCCCGGAGTGAACCGCCTTCGTTTCAAATCGCATCCGCGGAGGATACGACTACAACAAGCGCTGGGCGCCGTCCAACTTACTCAAATCGCGATCGAAGGTACCCAACGGCAGGTGGCCGGCTTTGCGCGCGATTTCGAGCACGAGGCAGTCGGAGAAACCGATTCTGGGACGGCGGCGGTAGTGGTCGAGCGCGGAGGCCACAACGTCAGGGGCTTCGATCGAAAGGCTTTCGTGTTGAAGAAGCATATCGATCGCCGAGATGACCTGCTCGTGTGCAACTTCATAAAGGTCTCGAAGAACCCAGGCGGTCTCTGCAAGCACGAGGAGAGAAACCCAAGCCCCTTCTGCAATAAATTCGTCGGCTGTGATCGCCTGACTCTCCGTATCGCGCGTAATGATCCGGACAATGATGTTCGTATCAGCGGCGCGCATGCTTCTTCCGCAGATGGTTTCCGATCGCCGCTTTCATTTCTTCGATCGTGTGCGGCTTGGGCGGCGTCTTGAAAACGGCGCGGTGAATATCCTCAGAGGTGTACTTACCCACCTTCCGCACGACGGCGGTCCCGGCGTTCATCTCCCACTCCACAACCGACCCGGGACCGACTCCTAGCTCTCGGCGGATCTCAGCCGGAACGGACATCTGACCTTGCGCGGTAATCTTCGATTGCGGGCGTGACATGCCTTCATATTACCACGGTAATGCGATCGAAAACGCCCCCGCTGGGTTGCGGGGGCGTTGGTGAACGGTCTCAGTGCCGGATGCCGCCGTTCGGATCGATCAACGGTCCTTGATCGGACAATGCGGCGGCATGAGCACAGCGTCCGTTCGGATCGATGCAGGCGCCCTGATCGGAGGATGCGGCAGCACGCAGGCCGCCGTTCGGGTCGACGCCGAGACCCTTGTCACCTCCGTCACCTGCCATTGCGATTCCACCGGAGAACAACGCCACTGTAAAAAGAACCCGTAGAACTTTCATCGGTTTCTCCTTTCGGAGATCAGTACGTCAAGGCGATTTCGCGGTTTGCGCAAGACACACCTTCGACACCGTTACGTTCCCCTTTATCATTCGCAGCGCAAGGAGATCCCCCATGGCCAACGAGGAACCGGAAGACACCACCATCTACAGAGCCATTGAGAATGGCGAGGGGCAATACTCGATCTGGCCGGCCGATCGCGAGCTCCTTCTCGGGTGGCACGACACGGGCAAAACCGGCCTGAAACCCGAGGTTCTCGCGTACATCGAACAGGTCTGGAGCGATATGCGTCCGCGGTGAAAATGCAGGAGATGGGCTATCTCTGATCGCGTTCCAGCGCCGCCTTCACGATCGCGTTCCGTTTGGTAAGGAGCCGCGTCAGATAAGTCCTCATCACCAATCGATCGACGATCGCGCCGAGGACGCCGAGCGGCGATCGGAACGCGAGTACGTCCGTCGCTCGAGTTCCTTCATCGCATGCCTCGAAATAGTGATCGTGGACGAACGAACGGAACGCGCCGTGGATCATCGAATCCTGAAAGTGACGCGGACGGTCGTAGGCCGTGATCGCCGATGTGAACCGTTGGCGGATGCCGAAGTGGCGTCCTTCCCACGTCACCTGCTCGCCCAGTTCGATCAGCCCGGACGTCCTCCCCGCTACCGCCCTCTCGCCCGTATGGCCCATCGACTCCGCATGCAGATCGAGATCGCGCGATGCATCGAAGCATCGCTCCGGACTTGCGCGAATCGTCGTCACGATCGTGATCGTCGTCATGCGGAGGCCTCGCGACCGCAACGTATACTCCCGCACCACATGGGCCGCATCCACCTCGGCACGATCTTCGGGACCACGATCACTCTCGATTTCAGCTTCCTCATCCTGATCGCCTTCTTCGTCCTGACCGACGTCCAGCAGTCGGGGATGCGTTACGCCCTGCTCTGGATTCCGGTTCTGCTGATCAGCATTCTCTGGCACGAGCTGGCGCATGCGGCCATGATCGGCGCGCTCGGATTCGGATCGAGCTCCATCATCCTCGAAGGCATCGGCGGCGCGACGTACAACGAGCGGCGCGCCAAGGCGTGGCAGGACCTGCTCATCAGCGCCGCCGGCCCCGCATCCAGTTTCCTCCTGGCGTGGATCATCACGCTGATCATGACCAACATCCCGGCCGCGACGCGCGACCCGTTCCTGTTCGCGCTCCTGCCGCTGATGGCTCGCGCCAACTTCTGGTGGGCCATCTTCAACCTGCTGCCGATCGGACCGCTGGACGGCAACGGCATCCTGCGCAACTTCTTCCGGCTCTTTCTACGCGAGCGTCCCGCCTTCATCATCTCCATCTGGATTTCGATGGTGGTCGGACTGGGCGTCTTCATCCTCAGCCTCATCGGCAGACAGATTTTTATCGCCATCCTCGTGGCCTGGTATGTCCGCTCGAGCTGGATGCAGTGGGAGTTCTTCCGATCCCACAACCGCACTGATTGAAACGATGGGACGGAAACTCACCTAAAATACCCCGACCGACCTGCATGGAAGTTCAACCTCCCCCGCATCTCGCAAACGCTCGAAGCGCGCTCGCTCGCTGGCTCCGCGGCGGACGCACGCGCGCCTCGCACGAGTCGCTGCGCACCACCGTGGCCATTCTCCGCGCGCAGCAGGAAGCCACGCTCGACGGCATTCTCGTCGTCGACGACCGCGGCTCCATCCTCTCGTACAACCGCCGCTTCCTCGAGATGTGGGGCATTCCCGAGAACGCCGCGAAGGCCGCGGACGACAACGAGCTTCTCGGATTCGCATCGGAAAAAGTGGAGGACTGGGACGAATTCATCGAGCTCGTCAACCATCTCTACACGCACCCAACCGCCGTCCGCAGCAACGACACCGTCTATCTGAAAGACGGCCGCGTTCTGTCCCGCGCCTCGGTGCCGATCGTCTCCGGCGAGAAGATCCGCGGACGGGCCTGGTACTTCCGCGACGTCACCGAAACCGTTCGCAACGAGCGAATGCAGGCCGCGCTCTTCCGCATCGCCACGCTGAGCCGCGAGGCCAGCAACCTCGACGAGTTCTACGGTGCCGTGCACGGCATCGTCAACGGACTGATGGAAGCGACGTACTTCTACATCGCCGAGTACGACGCCGCGCGCGACATCCTCACCTTCCCCTACTTCGTCGACAAGTACGACGAGGCTCCCGTCGGCCGCCCGCCCGGACGCGGATTGACTGCGTACGTTCTCCGTACCGGCAAGCCGCTCCTGGCCACGCCGCAGGAGTTCGACGATCTCAAAAAGAGCGGCGAGGTCGAATCGGTCGGCGCCCCCTCGGTCGACTGGCTCGGAGTTCCGCTCGCCACCGGCGACCGCACCTGGGGCGTCATCGGCGTGCAGACGTACGACGAAGGTGTCCGCTACACCGACCGCGATCGCGATCTGCTTGTCTTCGTCGCCCAGCACGTGGCCTCGGCCGTCGAACAGAAGCGCCAGGAAGACGCGCTGCGCGAGAGCGAGCGCCGCTACCGGCAGATGTTCCAGAACAACCGCGCCGTGCAGATCCTGCTCGATCCAACCAGCGGCCGTATCGTCGACGCCAACGTGGCCGCGGCCGAGTTCTACGGATGGAGCGTCGAAACGCTTCGCAGCATGTACATCTGGCAGATCAACATGCTCGACGAAGGCGCCATCCGCAGCGAGATGACGAACGCCTCGCAGCAGCGGCGCAGCTACTTCGTCTTCCGTCATCGCCTCGCTACCGGCGACATCCGCGACGTCGAAGTGCATTCGGGACCGATCGAAACCGGCGGCCGCCGGCTCCTCTACTCGATCATCCACGACATCACCGAACGCAAGCGCGCCGAGGAGGCGCTGCTGCTGAGCGAGCAGAAGTACCGCAACATCGTCGACTACGCGTCGGTCGGCATCTACCGCTCCTCCCCCGACGGCACGATCCTCATGGCCAATCCAGCCCTCGCGCGGATCCTCGGCTACGACTCGACGGACGAATTGCAGCAGCGCAATCTGGCCACCGACGTCTACCTCGCGGAGCGCGAGCGCCAGATCGCGCTACAGCGTTTCGCCGCGAATGGGTTTGCGATTGAGGAAGAGCTACTGTGGCGCAAGAAGGACGGCACGCCGATCTGGGTGCAGCTCAACGCGCACGCCATCGATCTTCATGAAGGCGCCGAGGTCTACGAAGGATTCGTTTTCGACATCACCGAGCGCAAGCTGGCCGACCAGCAGATCGCCGCCGCAAACGCGCAGCGCAAGGCCGTGCTCGACGCCGCCACGCGCGTCTCCATCATCGCCACCGACGCGAACGGCGTCATCACTGTCTTTAACTCCGGTGCGGAGCGAATGCTCGGCTACGCCGCATCCGACGTCATCGGCATGCGCAACATCACCGAGCTCCATCTCGACACGGAGCTCGTCCAGCACGCGCGCCGGCTCGCCTTCGAGCTCGGCGAAAAACTCAGCGGATTCGACGTCCTCGTTCGCCGCGCCACCCGCGAAGGGCTCGAAGAGCGCGAGTGGACCTACATCGGCAACGACGGCGAGCCCGTCACGATCCTCCTGTCCGTCACGGCGCTGCGCGACGAACACGGCAACCTCACCGGATATCTCCACGTCGGCACTGACGTCACCGAACGCAAGCTGGCCGAGGAGACGCTGCGGCAGCAATCGGCGGCGATGACGGCGTCGATGGACGGCATCGGGATCCTCGATGGCCGTCTCGACTTCACGTACGTCAACGATGCGCTCGCGAAACTCTTCGGCTATCCGAGTCCGCAGGAGATCATCGGCCGCTCACTCTGCGATCTTTACGAGCCGCCCGAGCAGGTTCGCTTCATCACCACGATCGTGCCGCTCGTGCAGCAGCGCGGACGCTGGCGCGGCGAGGCCACCGGCCTTCGCCACGACGCCTCGCTCTTTCCGCAGGAGATCTCGCTCACCTCGATCGACGGCGGCGGCATGGTGGCAGTCGTTCGCGACATCACCGAGCGCACGTACGCCGAGGAGCAGATCAAACATCTCGCGTACCACGACGCGCTGACCACGCTACCGAACCGCTTGCTGTTCAAAGACCGCGTCACCGTGGCCATTTCGCACGCGCAGCGCCATGAGTCGCGCGTGGCCGTGCTCTTCCTCGACCTCGATCGCTTCAAGGTCATCAACGACTCCCTCGGCCACAACATCGGGGATCAGCTTCTGCAGGCCGTCGCCGCGCGCGTACAATCTTGCGTCCGCGACAGCGACACCGTCGCGCGCCTCGGCGGCGACGAATTCACGCTGCTGCTGCCCGAACTGGCGCACGCCGAGGATGCCGCGCTGGTCGCGCAGAAAATCCTCGAGGCCGTCCGCTATCCGTTCCACATCGAGGGGCGCGAGTTCTACATCACCACCTCCATCGGGATCAGCGTCTTCCCCGATGACGGAATCGACGCCGAAACGCTGATCAAAGCCGCAGACACGGCCATGTATCAGGCCAAAGAACAGGGCCGCGATAACTACCAGCTCTTCAATGCGCTCGTAAACGCCAAGGCATTGCAGCGCATCGCGCTCGAGCACGGCCTGCGCCGTTCACTGTCGCATCACGAAATGGCGGTTCACTATCAGCCGATCTTCGACTTCCGCACCGGCCGCATCACTGGAATGGAAGCGCTGCTGCGCTGGACCGATCCCGAGCTCGGACCGATCGGGCCCGCGACATTCATTCCGCTGGCCGAGGCCATTGGCGTAATGATTCCGATCGGCACCTGGGCATTGCGCGTCGCCTGCGCACAAGCAAAGCAATGGCACGACTCCGGGTTTAATACGCTGTCACTCGCCGTAAATCTCTCCGTATGTCAGCTCCAGCAACCCGATCTCGTCAATCTCGTGCGCGACATCCTCACGGAAACAGGACTGCCCGCGCGTCTATTGGAGCTGGAAATCACCGAATCGACGGCAATGCAAAGCCCCGAGGCCAGCATCCGCACTCTCTATGAATTGAAACGCCTCGGCATCCGCATTTCATTAGACGATTTCGGCACAGGCCATTCGTCACTGGCGTATTTAAAGCGTTTCCCGATCGATACACTGAAAATCGATCAATCCTTCATCCGCGACATCACGCGCGATCCCGACACCGCCGCCATTGTGACCGCGATCATCGCCATGGGCCACAGCCTCCGCCTGAAAGTCATCGCCGAAGGCGTCGAGTTCACCGACCAGGCGACATTCCTCAAGCGCCACAATTGCGACCAGATGCAGGGCTATTTAATTAACGCCCCTATGCCAGCCGCAGAGCTCGGCGCAATCCTGGCGGCTGGAGATGTGCGGGTGGTGGACGAAGCGTAGCGGCTCAATAGGGCGCCCCACCAACAGGAACAGGCTGAGCACTTTCCTTCACGCCGTCAATGGGTGTTTACCGCTCAACACCGCTCCGCATAGTTTTCCTTGCCGACGAGTGACGTGTGCTATTATCCGCAGATCGTCCAATAATTCTACTCGCCGAGCCTCACCACAATTCCAACCCGAACACAATTCGGCATTGCCGATCCGGAGAGAACTCATGTTAAGACATGTACTTGCAACAACTGCCGTACTGCTTTTCACGGCTTCCGTCGCCTTCGCACAATGGCAAGCTCCCGGCACGGCATCGGCGACAACACCGGTCCAGTACGACGGCAACGTCGGCATCGGTACAGGCTCCACAGCGCCTCCGCAGCGATTTACGGTGAAGGGCGGCCACATTGCGCTCGACAATGGGCAACAGCTCATAGGCCGCAACAGTGGAAACGCTTTCTACTTCCGGCTCATCGGCAATGATGCCTCCGACAGGATCATCCTTGGAGACGCCACGAGCTCGGTCGCTAATGAGATCCGATTTCACACGAATGGCGGGGCAACGCCAACAATGCTCATCTCTACGAGCGGAAACCTCGGCGTCGGCACGGCCGCCCCAAGCGCGAAGGTTCACGTGGAAGACCTGGCGAATAGCGTGGAACTGATCGTAAGCGCTGGAGATGCGCCCGGCACCCCGAACTCGCCGACGATGACACTGATGCGTAAGGACGGCAATCACGCGCAGGTGGCGAAATACGGGTTCAAACTGGACGCATCGGACGGAAACAAATTAAAGATTCTGTACGGAACGACCGGCGGCTTCACCTCGACGGCGCTTACGATTGATCCCGCGGGCAATCTCTTGGTCGATGGCAACATCAACGCGAAATATCAGGACGTCGCGGAATGGGTTCCGGCGGAGGCCGAGATGCCGGCCGGCACGGTCGTCGTCCTCAACCGCGCGAAATCGAATGAGGTTACCCAATCCATCAAGGCATACGACACGGCCGTCGCCGGCGTCGTCTCCGAGCAACCGGGTGTACTGCTGGGACAAGCTGGTCGAGACAAGGCGAAGATCGCTACGACCGGGCGCGTGAAAGTTCGCGTCGATGCCAGGAAGCACCCGATCGAAGTCGGCGATCTTCTCGTGACAAGCGACAAAGCGGGAATGGCAATGCTTTCCGAGCCTCTCGATATCGGCGGTGTGAAACTCCACCGCCCCGGAACGTTAATCGGCAAAGCGCTCGAACCTCTCCCCGGCGGCGAGGGCGAAATTCTCGTACTCTTGTCATTGCAATAGGCCACCAATGACAATTCTTATCGCGGTCGCGCTTTCCACATGGTTCGCCTTCGGCGGGCCTACTGTTGCCGCTTCAGCGGTTGCGGATCGACCAACCGACACCATCACGCAAGCCGGCGGCTCGGTCGCGGCCGACCGTCACGCCGAGAATCTGACTCCCAAGGCTTCCGCGGCTCCGCCGGTACGCCCGCCGAAGCAGGCTCACGTCACACATGTCGGCGAGCCGGTTCGGGATGAGTACCTCGTATTTCTCGAAGTTGGAAACCGGCAGGACGTGCCGGCGGTGGCGGTCGCGCTCGCTCACACGCACTCGGGGCGCTTGATCCGCATCTGGAATGATGGTGTCCAGGGCTTCTGGATCTCGATGAATGCCGCCCAGGCCGAAGCAATGCTCCATGATCCTCAGGTCCGCGCCATCGAAGAGAACGCGATCCTGCACGATTCTGGGACGCAGAGCGTAGGAGGCGGCGACCCTTTCTGGCATCTCGACCGCATCGACCAGCGCTCGTCTTCGCTTGACGCCACATTTCAGTATTGCAACGGCGCCACACAGGTTTACGCGTACATTTTCGACCGCGGAGTGCGCACGGCCGATCCGCAGCTCACGGGACGCGTAACCGCAGGAAAGAATGCCGCTCCGGCGGACAGCGTTTGTGCCTCGAACACGGCTAACGATCAACCGCCGCCATATCCCGATGGTGGTTCCTTCGACGAGCAGAACCCGTGCGGCACGCACAATGTCTTGAACGTGGGACACGGAACCGCTGTGGCAACGCTGCTGGCGGGTTCGGATGTCGGCGTCTCGAAAACGACGATCGTGATCCCGCTCCGCCTTCAAAACTGCCAGAACGATCGCGATCCCGACGTTCTGGGCCAGCCAGCCACGACCGGCTCGTGGATTGAAGCGTTCAACTGGCTTTTCGGTTCTCCCACCCTATGGCATTCAACAACAACGGACGACCCCGGCGTCAGTCTCAAACGGGCAGTCGCAAATTTCAGTTTCTGGTTTTCTGTGGCGGCTCCGAATTCACCGGAGTGTATGGTGGAAACGCTCATCCGGAGACTTATCAAAGGAGGCGTCGTCGCCGTTGCCTCCGCGAATAACGATAACAGTGACATTGGCTCACTCAAGAAGTCGCCGGCGAGGCTCAGTTACTCGAATCCTATAACCCTGGACGAAAATGGGAATCCTCTGTTCGGTGGTCCCGAGCGGGTGATCGCCGTCGGAGGCACGATGCTGGTCAACGGTTTGGATCAGCGGTGGGTTTGCCCGGGCCTGTCTTCAAATCCACCCGACTCGGCTTGCCTTGGCGCACCCGGTTCCAACTTCGGCGCCGGCGTCGACATCTGGGCGCCCGCGCACGACATCCAAAGCGGCCACATCGCCGCGCTCCTTCCAGGTACGGGCGATCCATGGACCGGCTTGCAATTTCGGCGACCGTTTAAATTCGGGCTTGCCGATCGCAACCCGCTGAATTCGTGCGCGCCTTCCACATCGGCGTCCCTTATAGACTACGCCCGCAGCGGAACATCATTTTCGTCCCCGATTGTCGCCGGTGCAGCGGCGCGTCTCTTGGCGGAGGATTCAGCCTTGTTCAACGTGCCCTCCACGACCGCGGTGACGGTATGGAACCGGTTGCGTGACTCCGCTACCCACCTAGATCCTGTGGCCGCCAATCTTGGCGCCGGCTCGCCCAATCTTTTTATCTACATTGGCGGCGTCAATTTCAAAACGCAGCCGCAGTCGGTGACGATGACCGGCAGCTCGGCGACGCTCTCGGCTGAAGCAGTGGGCACGGGACTCACGTACCAGCTTTACGAGGGACAGTCGGGAAACGTGTCCGTTCCAGTAGGTTCAGTGAAGTCGAGCGGAACGTTTACCATTTCGCCGTCATCTACCAAGACATACTGGATCCGGGCCACGAATACTTGTCCCGCCGACAGCTCCACGGTAACCGGCGATAGCGCTGAGGCCACCGTCACCGTCGCCGCGCAATCACTAGTGAAGCCGAATACATTCAGCGCGACGATGCTCTCTACGACCGCAGTACAGCTTTCCTGGGCGGCCGTTACCGGCGCGCAGCATTACGAGATCTGGCGCCGCGAACACGCCGGGGCGCTTCACAAAATCGCCGAGAGTACCTCGGCGGCCTACACCGACACTTCGGTCGCTTCCAACACCGCGTACGTTTATCAGGTGTGCGCGTCGCCCGGTTCGACGACAGTCTGCACGTCTCCATTCAGTGATCAGGATCTGGCCACGACTGTGGCGTTCACGTCGCTGAGTCAGGATCCAGTTATCCGCCTCGCACATTTCAACGAGCTTCTCGCGGCCGTCAATGTCGTGCGGGCCGCGAATCCTGGCGGTGGAACAGCGGTCACGTGGTCTCAGATCCTCCAGGGCACGCCGCCTCCGCCGCCGGCTGCGAACGAACTTGTTTATGGGGAACACATTCTGGCGCTGCGAAGAACGCTCGATGCCGCGCTGTCCACTCTCCTCGGCATCACGCCATCGGCATACATTGATCCTAACCTGCCCGGCTCGCCTCGCGTCGCGATCAAGGCCATTCACCTCACTGAGATAAGGAGCCGCATGCAATGACAAGGCGAACGACGCACCAAATAGCGGAAGCCGACAAGGTGCTCGTCTCATCAATGCCCACAGTGAGCCTTGATCAGGTGGCAGCGTGGTCCACTCGCTGCCTAAAAGCTGAAGCGGTACTCGGCCGTCACCGTCGATCCCCCCGTCCGGGGATCGAAGCCTGGCGCCAAGCCCGGGCGGTCGCCGGAGACGCGGCAGTATTCGAGGCCGGTGCGGGTGTGGGGGGTGGTTTCGTGCATCCAGGCGTGGCCGCTTTCGCGGGCGTGGTCGACGGCGGGGTGGGAGGCGTTGCTGGTGGTGAAGCGTTCGATGCGGGCCGCTGAGGCGTTCGTGGCCGAATTTGTGGGAGCCTAGGATGTAGACGGTGTCGAAATCCATCGTGAAGCTGCCGCCGGGGAAGCCGACTTCGGTCGATCCGCGCATCCATTCGGCGGCGACAGTGGATGGGTCGGTCGAACCGGCTTCGGCACCGACGATGTTGAAGCGGGTCAGCCACGGCTCCTGCCCTTTCACGTCCGTCGGTGAGATCGTGGCGCGGTTGTCGATGTGCGTGAACTGGAGCATGGCGCGTTGGCGCTGTCAGCGCTGTGTCCGCTTGGCATCTGATGGACGGAATAAACAATCGAAGTGGCGGCGGAAAAACTGGTCGCAAGATCAACGAGAAACGGGAAGAAGCGCTCAAGAAGGCTCTCGAAAAGGCCGTAAACGCTCGCAACGCGGCTAAGACAAATGCAGAACGAGCGCTCGCCCAAAAACGAGTTGATCATCTGCGTCTTAAACTAGCTAAATCGGAGACCCATTGGCGGCGATGACTCAAAATACTATAGACCTGGGCAGAGGTTTTGGACCAGTCTCCTTCGGATACGATATCAAGGGAGCGCAAGAAGTCCTCGGGCCAGCGGACGAACGCGTCGAGTATGAAGATGGTGACATTCACCTTCGATATTGGCGGCGCGGCGTACACCTATTCTTTCCAAGAGCCAACGGCAACGTGCTCGAAGGCGTCGAGGTAGAGCGCCAAAGTGGCGCGATTTTGCTAGGTGTGGCTGCTTTTGAGCTCGATCGGCAGTCGCTCATCAATCTGCTCGAAATTCACTACGACGGTCTTCAGCCGACAGATTTTGTTGTTCGGCGTAATGATCTTGGAGAAAACGAACTTTCGGTACCTCGGCTACTCGTATCTTTCTTTTTTAATGACGATGCTACTATTTCGGCCGTGAATTGGTCGCATGTTAAGAATAATACGGGCATCAGCGAAATCTTTGCGGCAAGAGTCGGCAACGCTGCCTCATCTCAGCTTTCTTAAAAACTAAACCGGTACTCCGCCGTCACCGTCGAGCCGCCAGTGCGCGGATCGAAGCCAGGCGCGAGCCCCGGCCGGTCGCCGGAGACGCGGCAGTATTCGAGGGCGGTGCGGGTGTGGGGGGTGGTTTCGTGCATCCAGGCGATGGTCCAGGCGTGGCCGCTTTCGCGGGCGTGGTCGACGGCGGGGTGAGAGGCGTTGCTGGTGGTGAAGCGTTCGATGCGGGCGCTGAGGCGTTCGTGGCCGAATTTGTGGGAGCCGAGGATGTAGACGGTGTCGAAATCCATCGTGAAGCTGCCGCCGGGGAAACCGACTTCGGTCGATCCGCGCATCCATTCGGCGGCGACGGTGGACGGGCCGGTCGAACCGGCTTCGCCGCCGACGATGTTGAAGCGGGTCAGCCACGGCTCCTGCCCTTTCACGTCCGTCGGTGAGATCGTGGCGCGATTGTCGATGTGCGTGAACTGGAGCATGGCACGCTCGGGCAGCGAGACGCGGATGCGTTCCGCGTAGCCGTTCTTACCGTCGAGATCTTCGCCAAAGGGGCGGGTCAGGGCGGGCTCCGGCGTCGGAAGGTTTTCGCCGTACGCGGCGAGATAGTTTCCGAAGGTCCAGCCGCGATTGGCGAGGAGCGTTCCCATCGTGTCGTTGCCGCGGAAGGCGGTCACACCGGCGGTGACGTAGAACGACGGCGACCATTGCAGGTCGGCGCCGATCGGGCGGACTTCCTGCGCCATCCACGAATTCAGCGCCGAGAACGTGATTGTGTACTTCGAGGTCCAGAGCGGATCGGTGTTTTCGCGCGACGTCGGCAGCCAGAACTCGCCGGCGCGAAGGCGCCAGTGATCGTTGTAGACGTCGGCGTAGCCTTGAATGAGTCCGACGCGCTTTCCGGCGACGTCGCCGGACTGCTGGCGCCGCGCGACGCCGTCGGCGTGCACGAGGAACCAGGTGGACGGCATCCAGTCCGCTCCCACTTGTGCGTTGAAGGTGCTGACCAGCGCGTGATCGTCGACGCTGTCTGCGCCGACGTCGAAACGGCCGGCGCCGCCCTGAAGCCAGGAGGGCTGCGCGTTCACGTAGATCTCGCGCGCGGTGAGGAAGCCGTGGAACTGGAAGGATTGCGCGCCCGCGGCCGTGGCGACGCTGAAGAGAAGGATCGCGAGCGTTTTACGCATGATGCAAATCATAGCCTCCGAAATCGCTGGTTCGAACGCTTACGGCGTGCGGGGATCGCGCCAAAGTCCAACTTCACGCTTGCCGTAGTCGATCGTTACCAGAAATTTGGCGAGGATCCGATTGCCGACGCGCGCTTCGGAGACGTCCGCGAGGTTGACGTCGAGTGTGCCGAGGTCCGCGCCGGCGAGCTGGATGCGGGCGTGCGTCCGGCCGGAGGCGGCATCGCCACGCGGGACCGTCAGCGTATCGGGAGATGCCGTATCGACGATGGCCGGAATCGTCTTCCCGTCGACGACGATGTTGACGCGCGGCTCGGCGGTAAATCGGTACAGCGTCATCAGCTCGGGATGAATCCCTTCCTTCTGATACGTCAGCAGCCCCGAGGTGTAATCGATCGAGACCGCGCGGTTGCCCCAGACGTCGGCGCCGATGATCCCGTCCGCGACCTTGTGCAGATCGATCTCGACCGGCCTGAAACCGAGCGACTCCTTTTCGTTGAGCTGCAGCATGCGTTCGCCGGAGCGAGAAAGCCGAGGGAGAGCGTCGGCGAAATGCTGATCGAGCGCCGTGTGCGGTGCGGCGGCTCCGAAAAGGAACTGGCCGGCTCGTCCGTCGACCGTCGCCGACGGGAGGAATAGCAGATTGTTGCGGATCACGAAGGAGAGATTGACCTCCTCCCCGATCGGCTCGTGCGCCCACGGCAGCGTGGCGGAGCACGATGCGAGAAGCAACAGGGTCGCGATTGCGATGACAAGCGTTTTCGAGTACATACCGGCGGCGCCGCGAAGGGTAACAGGACGGCGCGGAGGAAAAATGCTCAGCGAATTCAGCAACGAGCCGCTCACCGATTTCACGAAACCGGAAAACAAGGCGGCCATGGAAGCAGCGCTCGCGACGGTCCGCGCGGAGTTCGGCCGGGAGTACCCGGTCGTCATCGGCGGCGAGCGCATCACGGGTTTACCGACGTTCGAATCGATCAATCCCTCGCACAAGTCGCAACTCCTGGGCCGCTTTAACAAAGCGACCAAGCAGCACGTCGAACATGCGCTCGACGCGGCGTGGAAAGCGTTCGAGTCGTGGAAGCGTCAGCCGGTCGAGGTTCGCGCCGGACTGCTCGTCAAAACTGCCGACCTCATGCGGCAGCGCAAACATGAGTTTTCGGCGACGATGGTTTACGAAGTCGGCAAGACGTGGCCGGAAGCGGACGCCGATACGGCCGAAGCCATCGACTTTTTGGAGTTTTACGCCAGAGAAGCGTATCGCTGGGGCGGCGAGCAGCCGATCACGAAGATCCCCTCCGAGGACAACGCGCTGGTCTACGTTCCCCTCGGCGTCGGCGGCGTGATTCCGCCATGGAACTTCCCGCTGGCCATCATGGCCGGGATGACGTCGGCCGGCATCGTCACGGGAAACTGCATCGTGCTCAAGCCGTCGTCGGACGCGCCGTGGATCGCGTGGCGCTTCTTCGCGCTGCTCGAGGAAGCGGGTATGCCGCCGGGCGTCGTCAATTTCGTCAGCGGTTCCGGCGCGGAAGTCGGCGATCCGCTGGTGATGAGTCCGCGCCTGCGCTTCATCTCGTTCACGGGATCGAAGGAAGTCGGGCTGCACATCAACGAGGAGGCGGCGAAGACGCAGCCGGGCCAGCTCTGGATCAAACGCGTCGTCGCGGAGATGGGCGGAAAGGACGCGATCATCGTCGATCGCGATTACAAGAATCTCGATGATGCCGCGTCCGCTGTCGTAGCCTCGGCATTCGGATTCCAGGGTCAGAAGTGCTCGGCCTGTTCGCGCCTGATCGTCGACGACGCGATCTACGACAAGCTCGTGCCGATGGTGGTGGAGAAGACGAAGGCGTTGCGCATCGGTCCGCCGGAAGAGGGATCGTCGCAATTCGGTCCGGTGGTGAATGCGTCGGCGATGAAGAAAATCAAGGAGTACATCGAGAAGGGCAAGGGAGAAGGAAAGCTCCTGGCCGGCGGCGAAGTGCGCGACGCGGAAGGTTTCTACGTGGAGCCGACCGTGATCGGCGACGTGGCGCCGGACGCGACCATCTCGCAGGAGGAGATTTTCGGGCCGGTGTTGGCAGTGACGCGCGCCAAGGATTTCGATGACGCGCTGCGCATCGCGAACAATACGCAGTTCGGACTTACGGGCGCGGTGTTTACCGACGATGAGTCGAAACTCGATCGCGCGCGCGAGGAGTTTTTCGTCGGCAACCTCTACCTGAACCGCAAGTGCACCGGCGCGCTGGTGGGTGTGCATCCGTTCGGCGGATTCAATATGTCGGGGACCGATTCGAAGGCGGGCGGGCGCGATTACCTCGGGCTGTTCCTCCAGGCGAAGGCGATTTCGCGGAAGAAGCCGGGAGCGGCGCCGGCGGCGGGGGCTGGCGAGTAGCGCGCCTCCGCGCGCGGATTGTGGCGGCCGCCTCTGCGGCCGCAACTTCCGTTCAACACGCGAAACCCCGCGCCAAGCGCGGGGCTGGATTGTTTGGCGCGCCTTCGCGCGCGGACGTTTTCGTAGCGCCGTCGATTCGACGGCGCTACGATCGGCTCGCTACTCCAGCGTGAAATTCACGGTCAGGCTGAAGATGACGTCGACCGGTTCGCCGTTGAGCGTGCCCGGCTTGAAGCGCCACTTCTTGACGGCTTCGACGGCCTGCTCGCTGAGGCCCATCGGAAGGCCTTTGAGAACTTTCACCTGCTCGACTTCGCCCTGCTTGTTCACGACTGCTTCGACGACCACGACGCCGCTGATGTGAGCTTTGCGGGCCACATCGGTGTAGTCGGGTTTCGCGCGGTTGATCGCGACCGGAGCCTTGACGTCGCCGCCAACGCGCAGCGGTCCTTCGTCCTTCGGTTCGGGCGCGGGAGGAGGCGGTGGCGGAGGTGGCGCGGGGGTGCCGCCGCCGGTGCCTTCGCCGGTGCCGCCCGGCGTTCCGCCGACGACGCCGCCTTTTTCACCGCCGAGGACGCCGCCGACCTGACCGCCGACTTCGCCGCCGACCGTACCACCCTGCTGGCCGCTGACGACGCCACCGACCACGCCGCCCGCAACGCCGCCTTCCTGCGCGCCGGGAGGATCATTCGCCGGCTCGGAGGGAGTCGGATCGACCTGCGCGACCTTCGTCGTCGGAACGGGGATGTTCACTTTGGGGACTTCCTTCGGAATCTCGCGAGGCTGCACGAACGTCTGCGGCTTGACCTGCACCGGCTTCACGATCTTCGGCGTTGAAGACGCGTGCGAAGCCGCGGGAGGTGGTGGCGGCGGTGGAGGTGGCGGCGGAGCCGCCTTCGACGACAGAAACGCATGAATTGGCTTGTCCTCGGCTGCGACTTTTTGGGTCGCCTGAGTGGAGATGAAGAGGATCAGCGCGATGATGCCGCCGTGGAGGACGAGTGAGGCCAAGGTCGCTTTCCAGCCACCCTTTTGATGTCGATTTCCGGACTCTACGAGCTCTTTTTGAAGGTCCATTGAGTGATTGCTCCTCGTTCGTTTTCAATGGTTATTTAGCAAGTTAGCCGCCAACTGTTTACAGCATGTTTAGCCTTTAAAATCAGCGATTTAGAAGCACATGCTAAAATGCGAAACCATGCCTGAAATACGTGGCTTCGGCGGCTTCGCAGTCGCGCTGTTTTTGGCGGGCTGTGCTACGAGGACTGTGCCTGTTCCGCCCGCCTGGGAGAGCGTTCCGAAGGCGCGGCTGGCGGGCGACTATTGTGCGCAATTTCAATGTGCAGCAAATCTGCACCTGTCCACTGTCCACGTCGCCGATCATCGGCTCTTCAATGGCAGCAAAGCGCTGACGACCGTCTTTCCGGCCATCGACTCCTATGACGTCTCACTGGAACGGAAAGAAGTCGTCTTCTCGGCAAAACGGAAGGACAACTTCGACGTCGGCCTCGTCTCGATGGACGGGAGCGACATCCATTGGATTCCTGAGGATCCGGCGGACGAAGTCGACGTCCAGTGGGCGCCGCGCGGCAACAAGGTGAGCTACATCCTGCACACGGTGTCCGGCAGTATGGTGCGCACGGTTCACATCCCCACCGGCACTCCCCTCTCGGTCGACTTTCCGAATACGCAGATCGACACGCTGAGCTGGGAGCCGAAGGCGGAACGGTTCGCGCTCGTGATCGAGTCGCCGGATGTGTCGCAGCGCGCCGTGGCCATGACGTACGCCGGCGAGAAGCGCGAGGAGCTCAAAGCGCCGTCCGATCGTCTCGACGTCTCGCTCGAACCGATCGGAGGCGCCCTGGTGATGCGTCCGAACGCGATGCGCTACAACGAGACGCTGCCGCTGGTGGTCTGGTTCGACGACAAGCCGTTCGCCTGGAACGATGCCCGCGCCGCGCTCATGCGCAACGCGCGCGTGGCCATCGCCATCGCGCCGAAAGCCGGCGACGCCTTCTGGACCGCGATCAGAAACGTGTCGTGGATTGACACCACGCGCACGTACATCGTCGGCGACGACTCCGCGGGACAACGCGCCAACACTGCGACCATCATCAAAACGGACGACAACGCCCGCGGTTACCGCCGCCGCGGAAACACGCTGTTCGTTCCATCCGCTGTCGTACAATCATTTGCCGCCGCGTACATCGCGGACGACCTGAAGGGAACACCCCCGCCGAATGGCCGTCGATGAAACTCAAAAGAAATCGACGATCCGTGAGTACTACGAAGCGCTCCTGATCGCCGTCATCTTCGTCAACTTTGCCCGCATCTTCGCCTTTCAGGCCTTCAAGATCCCCACCGGATCGATGGAAGACAACCTGAAAGTCGGCGATCACATCATCGTCAATAAGTTCATCTACGGCCCCGGCACGACCCTCGGCGGCCTGCTGCCGCTGCGCGAGATCCGCCGCGGTGACATCATCGTCTTCCGCTATCCGCTGCAGCCCGAGACTGACTTCGTGAAGCGCGTGGTCGGCCTGCCCGGCGACACGGTGGAAGTACGCGACAAAGTGGTCTCGATCAACGGCAAGCCGATGCCCGAGCAGTACGTGATTCACGTCGATCCGATGATCTATCCGCCGAAGCCGCAGCTTCCGGAGCCGTACCGCTCGCGCGACCAGTACGGCCCGTATACGGTCCCCGAGGGGCAGTACTTCGCGATGGGCGACAACCGCGACCGGTCGAGCGACTCGCGCTATTGGGGAACCGTGCCGCGTTCGATGATCAAGGGCCGCGCCTTCATGGTCTATTGGTCGTTCGAAGGAACGCCGGCATCGCCCGACGCACCGCCGTCAGCGAGGATCAAGGAGTTGCTCGGCGTGGCCGTCCACTTCTTCACGAAATCGCGATGGGAGCGGACGTTCTTCATCGTCGACAGCAAATACCATTTCACACCGGGCCTGACACCCGAGGGCGAGGCCGGCGAAAGTCCATGAGCGGAATGGAAGATCGGGAGTCGGCAGTCGGGAGTCGGGAGTCGGAGCTTCCTGTTACCGACGAACCGACGGCCACGCATTCTCCGACACCCGACACCCGACACCCGGAAGTCGAGGAACCCGAACCCGATCCCGGCGTCATCATCGACCGCAGCGACCACCCCATCTCGCGGCGGCGCATTCCGGAGAACGTGCTCAAGGTTCTCTACCGGCTGCATCGCAGCGGCTACCGCGCGTACTTGTGCGGCGGCAGCGTGCGCGATCTGTTGATGAACGGCACGCCGAAGGATTTCGACATCGCCACGGACGCACATCCCACCGAGATCCGGCGTTTGTTCCGCAACAGCCGCATCATCGGACGCCGCTTCCGGCTGGTGCACATCATCTTTCAGGACATGCTCGTGGAAGTGGCCACGTTTCGCCGCGAGCCGGAGCGCAATGAAGACGTCGAAGAATTGCTGATCACCGACGACAATACGTTCGGATCGCCGCTGCAGGATGCCCGCCGCCGCGATTTCACGATCAACGCGCTCTTCTACAACATCGCCGACTTCTCGGTGATCGATTACGTCGGCGGCCTTGAGGATCTGGAAGCGAAGCGCGTGCGCGTGATCGGCGATCCCGATGTGCGCTTTCGCGAAGACCCGGTCCGGATGATGCGCGCCATCGAGTTCGCCTCACGGCTCGGATTCGAAATCGAGCCGGCGACGTATGCGGCGATCCTCCGCCACAAAAACGACATCCTCAAGGCCTCGCCGCCGCGTGTCTCCGAGGAAATCCTCGATCTGCTTCGTCGCGGCTGGTCGCGCGGCGCGGTCCGGCTGCTGGTCGACAGCGGCCTGCTCGAGCCGCTGCTCCCCGAAGTCTGCAAGGCGATCGCGGCCGACCGCGCGCCGTACTTCTGGAAAATGCTGGAAGTCCTCGACCGCACGGTGCAGGCGGGACGGAAAATCTCCGATCCGGTGCTGCTGTCGGTGATGTTCCTGCCGTGGATCCTGGAAGAGCTGGAGCGCGAGGAAGCGGGCCGCGAGTCGCGCATGAAAATCGGCGAGGTAATCCTCTTCATCCGCGAGCTGATCCAGCCGATCTGCACGCGCATGTCGCTCGCCGCCGGAACGCGCCACCAGATCGAGACCGCGCTCGACACGCTCTGGCGCCTGCTGGAACCGCCGTCCGATCGTCGCGCGCAATTCCGTTTCGTCTACCGCGAGCCATACAACGACGCGCTGGCGCTGCTGGAGTTGTACGCGCTGTCATCCGGCAAGTACGTGGACGTGTTCCGCCAATGGCAACAGTTCGCGCAGCGGGTGCGACGGGCGGCGGATGCGGAAGCGCCGCGGCCTGCGGCGAAACGACGTCACAGACGGCGTAGGTAAACCGAGAGCGAAACAACTAACTATTTAAATACTTCTTGATGTGATACCGTCACCGTTAAGGAGACTCATCAATGAAGCGTATTGCCGTGTCTGTGCTTGCATCGGTTCTCATCTTTGCCGCAACTTCGTATGCTCCGCCTGCTCACGCCTCGGGCCAAGTCACCACGCTGATTGACTACTATGACCACAATCTGAACAACGTCGGAAGCTCCTACAAGGGCTGTAACCTGCCTCTCCAGACCTGGGGAACGCTGGCTGGGGAGTGGAAAGAGGTCCGGATCCGCGACTGCGATGCGTTGGAGGACGAGACGATTACAGACTATCACTACTGCAGCGGCACGTGGGTCGAGGTCGGGTATATCGGCGACCCGAGCTGCTGACGACTGCTGTCAATCGATCACGGCCGCGACTCTTCGTCGCGGCCGTCCGGCGCCGAAAGTCAACCGGGACAGCGCCAAACGCCGCGGTCGGATGCGGATGCCGCTATCATTCGCTGGTGCCCGAGCTGCCGATTTACATGGACCATCACGCCACCACGCCGGCCGATCCGCGCGTGGTCGAGGCGATGCTCCCCTTCTTCAGCGAGAACTTCGGCAATCCGGCCTCGCTAACGCACGAGCACGGGCGGCGGGCGTCGAATGCGGTCGAGGAGTCGCGCTTCAGCATCGCCCGCTTTTTCGGCGTGCAGTTGAACGAGGTGTACTTCACCGCCGGCGCGACCGAATCGAACAACATCGCCCTCAACCTCCTCACCCCCGGCGATCACCTCATCACCTCGGCGATGGAACACAAGTCGATCGTCGTCCCGGCGAAGCGGCTGGAAAAGCATGGCGTCGAGGTGACGCTGCTGACGCCCGATCGCGAAGGCTTCCTCGATCCCGATGAATTGAAACGCGCGCTGCGGCCGAACACGAAGCTCGTTTCCGTCGAAGCCGCGAACGGCGAGATCGGAACGCTGCAGCCGATCGCGGAGATCGGCGCGATCTGCCGCGAGCGCGGCGTGCTTTTCCACAGCGACGTCACGCAGGCCGCCGGCAAGGTTCCGATCGACGTGACCAACGTCGACCTGGCCGCCTTCTCCGCGCACAAGCTGTACGGGCCGAAAGGAATCGGCGGAATGATCGTTCGGCGCTGTATCCGCATCGAGCCGGTCATGCTCGGCGGCGGACAGGAAAAAGGAGCGCGCAGCGGCACGGTGAATGTCCCCGGCGCTGTCGGAATGGCGATGGCCTTTCGCGTCCGCGCCGAAGAGATGGCGGCCGAAAGCGAATGGCTGACGGATCTTCGCAACGAGCTGTGGGACCGGGTCGTGGCCGAGGTCCCGGAAGCGTTCGTGAACGGACCGCGCGACAAGCGGCTGCCGGGCAATCTCAACGTCAGCTTCGATCGCGTCGAGTCCGACTCCGTGATGATGGCCATGCGCCACTTCTCGCTGTCGTCCGGTTCCGCCTGCAGTTCCGGCGAACGGAGCGCGTCGCCGGTGCTGACGGCGATCGGCGTCCCCGAATCGCTGGCGTACGGCTCGATCCGTTTCGGCCTCGGCAAATCGAACACGAAAGAACACATCGCGCTGCTGGTCGACGATCTGAAGCGCAACATCGGGCGGCTCCGGGAGATCTCCGCGGCGTGAGCAAGCCCGACGCCGGCTGCATCCTCCTGGTCGATCATTCGCGCGGCTCGCTGCTGTTTCAGGAGTCGATTCTGCGCCGCCGCCAGGCCACGATCGCTACGGCGCTCACCGGCAGCGCGGGGCTGGAGATCGCGCGCAGCGATCGGCCGCAACTGATCATGTTCGCATTCGATCTCTTCGACATGACCGCGCCCGAATTCTGCCGCGAGATTCGCGCCGACGCATCGACGCGCGCGGTGTCGCTGCTCCTCGTCGGTGAGCGCGACACGCCCGAGCAGGCGGACCTCTGCCTCTCCGCCGGCTGCAACGACGTCATCTATCGCCCGTTGCAACGCCACGAGCTCGACGCAAAAGTGGCCAGGCTGACGTCGATCCCGTCGCGCCGCGAGCTGCGCACGCTGACGCGCATCGAAGTCTCGGTCGAAAAGAACGGCCGCTTCATCATCGGCCGCAGCATCAATATTTCCGCGAGCGGTATGTTCATCGAAGTCGATCGCGTGCTGCCCGGCGAAGGAAAGCTGCGGTTGCATTTTTATCTGCCTGGCGATCCGCGGCCGCTGCAGTTGGAGAGCGACGTGTTGCGTGCCGAGTTCACCGGCGGCACGGCAAAGTACGGAGTCCGCTTCACCGCTGCCGACGACGCGGAGCGCGAGCGCATCGAGCGTTTCGTGCGGCGGCTGCGCTCGCGCGAGCTGATCTGATGAGCGACATCCTGACACGCATCGACGACGCGGTCGCACTGACGAAGAATGAGGAGTACCTGCGCGCGTTGACGCTGTTCCTGGACGTCTACGGCGGCGAGGATCCGCCCTCGCCGATGCTGTCGTCGAAGACGGCCACCGGACTGTCGTACTTTGGACTTTGCCTCGCGCTGGTGCAGAAAAAGTTCAAGCCGGCCATCGATCTCTGCAAGCGCGCCCTCGAGCTGCAGTTCTACAACGTCGACCACTACGCGAACCTCTCCCGCGTCTACGTCGCCGCCGGCAATCGCAAGAAGGCGATCGAGACCGTCGAGCAGGGATTGAAAGCGCATGAGGACGACGAAACGCTCCTCGAAGTGCGCCGCGAACTCGGCGTGCGCGCGAAGCCGCCCGTCCCCTTCCTCGACCGCGCCCACCCGATCAACATCACCCTCGGCCAGGCCCGCCACGCGAAGAAAGTGTCGTCGAAGGAGCCGAAGAAGAAGTGAGGCTTGTCATCCTGAGCCGCCGGAGGCGTTGGAGCGCGAAGCGCGGAACGCCGGAGGACGGTGAAGGATCTCAAGATGCGCAGGCTACGATGAAACCCGCGATCGCTCACGACGCGTGCGACTCGTTACAGGGATTCCAGCCGGTGATGGGAAGCTTGAGATCCTTCGCCGTCCTCCGGCGTCTCCGCCTTCGGCTCCGCGCCTGCGGCAGCCTCAGGATGACAAGTCGTTTCGCCGCGAAGGCGGCGCCGTGGCCCCTCGCATGAGCTCCGTGTCGGTCATCATCCCCACGCTGAACGAAGAAGAGTGGATCGCAGGCGCCGTCGAGTCGGCATTCGCGGCCGGAGCGAACGAAGTGATCGTGGTCGACGGCGGCAGTGACGATCGCACGACGCGCAAGGCGACCGCCGCCGGCGCACGCGTTCTCCTGACCGAACGGATGCGCGCGAAACAGTCGAACCTCGGCGCGCACGCGGCGTCGCACGGCAATCTCATTTTTTTGCACGCCGACACGCACCTGCCCGCCCGTGCCGCGGAAGCGGTCGATGACGCGCTGCAGCGCGCGGACTTTGGCGGATTCCGCATCCGCTTCCTCGAAGACTCGCGCGGACTTACGTTCGCCGCCGCGGCGATCAATCTTCGCACGCGAGTCAGCCGCTGTCCGTGGGGCGATCAGGCTCAATTCATCCGGCGCGAAACGTTCCTCGAAGTCGGCGGCTTCAAAGAGATGCCGCTGATGGAAGATTACGAGCTCGCCGTGCGCATGAAACGCCGCGGACTTACGACGATCCTGCCGATGACCGTCACCACCTCGGGGCGCCGCTTCCTGCGCAAAGGCCTGGTCCGCACGGCCGCGCACAACTGGCGCACGGTCATCCGCTACCGCCTCGGCGCCGACGTTGAAGACCTCGCGCGGAGCTACCGCAGATGAACTGCTACATCCTCATCGGCGGCCGTTCGCGGCGGATGGGTCGTCCGAAAGAGGAGCTGTTTCTCGATCGAGTAGCCAGCGCTGCCGCCGAGGTTTTCGAGCGCGTGTTTGCGGTGCAGAAAAACGGCGGAGCGGCATCATCGATCGACACGATCTATGAAAGTCCGCACGACGATCAGGCGCCCGTCTTCGGCGTCGCACGCGCGCTCGAGCACGCGCAGGCGCGATGCTTCGTCCTCGCCGTCGACTACCCGCTGATCACGCCGTCGATCCTTCGCTATCTGCGAACGCGATTCGAAACCTCATCCGCCCTTCTGCTGGCACCGATCTGGAGCGGCAAAACGCAAATGCTGTGCGGTGGATACGATCCCAATCTCCTGCCGCGCATCGAGCAACGCATCGCCGCAAAACGATACGATCTCCGCGGACTTGCATCCGAATCCGAAGCAGAGATTCTGGATGAGAACGAATTGCGCGCGAAGTTCGACGGTGAACCGCTGATGAATGTGAATACCGAAGCGGAGTGGCTAGTGGTCAGTGGTCAGAAAAAACCTCATCGTGATTTTCCTGACCACTGACCACTGACCACTGGCCACTTGAATCGACTAATCTACTAATCCACATGCCTACTGACTTTTCTCATCTCGACGACACCGGCGGCATCTCCATGGTCGACGTTGGCGCGAAGCGCAGCACGTCGCGCGAGGCGGTCGCGCTGGCGACCGTGCGTATGTCGGCCGACACACTGCGCAAGCTGATCGATCAGGCGCTGCCGAAGGGCGACGTGCTCACGACCGCGAAAATCGCAGGCGTGCTGGCCGCGAAGCAGACGCCGAACCTCATCCCGCTCGCCCACCCGCTGGCCATCAGCTCCGTCGACATTACCTTCGATCTCGATCCGAACGCAGGGACCATCGAGGTCCGCTCCATCGTCCGCTGCGAAGGGAAGACGGGCGTTGAGATGGAAGCGATGACCGCGTGCGCCGTCGCTGCGCTCACGATTTACGACATGTGCAAGAGCGCCGAGAAAGGGATCAGCATCGAGTCGCTCCAGCTCGTGCGCAAGTCCGGCGGCAAGAGCGGCACGTGGGAACGCGGCTGAGGCGTCCGCTGCGCGTGACGCTCTGTCACGGAGTTAGGGCAGCGTGCGAAGGCGGGCGGACTTCCGCCCGATAGCAACCACGCCGCGCATCGTGGCACACTTCGCGAACGCAGCAGCGCGGACGACCGACCGAAAACCATTCGAGGAGGATTCCTGATGCGTTTCTCCCGCGTGCTCCTTCCCTCCGTTCTCGCGCTCCTTCCGATCATCGCTTCCGCGGCACCGCAAAGCCGCGAGCGGACCACCGTCGAAGTGGTTCAGGTGCCGGTCTCCGTCACCGCCAACGGCTCCTCGGTGCGCGGACTTACGCGCGACAACTTCACGCTGCGCGTCAACGGAAAGGCGCAGCCGATCGACTACTTCGACGTCATCGACTTCGCGTCCGTCTCTAACGAACAGTTGCGCGATCCGCGGCAGCGTCGCCTGTACGTGCTCGCCTTCGATCTTCCCAACACCGACATGTTCTCCATGCTGCGCGGCAGGCGCGCCGCCGAGGAGTATCTGGAGAATGCGCAGCCGAGCGATTACTTCGCGGTGGCGCTGATCAACCGCTACGGCGACATCGAATTCATCGTGCCGTTCACGCGCGATCGCGATGCGTTGCGGCGCGCGGTGGCCACGCTCAGTGCCGCGGCGCCGAAGGATCCGCTCCGGCTCACCGTGACGCCTGCCGAGCGCGCCGTGTTCACGTTCGACAATCGCGCCGAGATCGAAGAGCTCCGGCACATGGGGGCGAACGTCGCCGCAGAACAGATGATCGAAGCGAACCTCAACCGCGTCGCCGACCAGTTGGACTCGCTCGGGAATCTGGCGCAGCGGATGGCGCCGCTGGAGGGATACAAACACGTCGTGCTGCTGTCGGGGGGATTCAACGACGGGCTGTTGATGACCAACATGCGCATCAGTACCCTTCGCGGCGTCGCCGAGCCGCAACTGGCGGCCAACCGCGCGGGAACGCGACCGATCAGCTTTAATTCGCGCGTTCCCTTCGCGCAGCAGCAGATGCAGAAAAAATTCGCTGCGGCCGGCGTCTTCCTCGACGCCATCGACGTCACCGGCCTTCGCCCGTACGACGCGCCGCACGACGACTCGCTGCGCTTTCTGGTCGCCGACACCGGCGGCCAGGTCATCGACCATCGCAACGATCTCGTCGGCGCGATAAAGCAGCTCACCGATTCGCAGCAGGTGGTCTACCTCCTCTCCTTCCGCGCGCCGCAAACCGGCCGTAAGGAAAACTCGATTTCGGTGCGCGTGAACGGCACGCCGCGCAGTGCGAACGTCGCCTATCGCGAGTCGTACCCGACTAATCCCGACAAGCCGGCATCGAATGACGGCCTGCGCCTGGCCGACATCATCATCAACGACGTGCCGCAGAACGGCGTCACGATGACGACCTCGGTGGCCGCGTCGCAGAATCGCGCAGTGGTCAACGTCGCCCTTCCCGGCCGCGAGCTGGCGGCGCTCGCCGGCGACGACGCGAAGATCGAAGGCGAAGCGCTGATGTATGTCTTCGCCGGTCAGAAGGCGGTCGCATTCGCCCAACAGGACATCAACGTGCGCGACGGCGCGAACGTCGACATCGCGCAGTCGTTCGACCTGCCGCCGGGAACGTATGCGATGAAAGTGCTCGTGCGCCTCGACCACGACACCATGGCCTTTGCCCGCAAGGACTTTACGGTCGGAGATTAGCCGCTGCGAAAACTCGCTCTCCTGCTCGCCGCCACATTGGCGTTGACCTCGTACGCGCAAGTCCGCGAGAACGTCACCGTCGAAGTCGTGCAGGTGCCGGTCTACGTCACCACGAGCGACGGCCAGCCGGTTCGCGGACTTACGAAAGATTCGTT